>AACY020557308.1_pt1 | contig 116326 bp, 107 predicted proteins | sample 267378 | NCBI WGS metagenome assembly AACY02 (sample SAMN02954345, study PRJNA13694) | marine metagenome | biome: aquatic; feature: ocean; material: water; isolation source: isolated as part of a large dataset composed predominantly from surface... | reverse complement strand
GCGCCGTTTTTACCGGCCGGATGACGGTGCGCGACGCGCCGCCGCCGGCTGCAACGAGGGAGTCGGATTCATGACGCAGTCTTTCCGCCGGAATTCAGGCGATCAGTGGCCGGTCTTCAGCTGGGCCCACAGACGGTTCTCGAGGCGCAGGATGTCGGCCGGCATCGGCTTCATCAGCACCATCTTCTTCAGCACGTCTTCAGGCGGGTAGACGGTCGGGTCCTGTGCGACGGCCGGCGTGACGAACTGGTGCGCGGCCTTGTTCGCGGTCGGGTAGAACACCGTGTTGGTGATCGCCGCGTTGACCTTCGGATCGGACACGTAGTTGATCCACTTCAGCGCGGCCTCGGGGTGCGGCGCATCCTTCGGGATCACCATCACGTCGAACCACAGCAGGCCGCCTTCCTTCGGGTTCGAGAACTTGATGTCGTACGAACGTTTCGCTTCCGACGAACGGCGGTGCGCGATGCCGACGTCGCCCGACCAGCCGAGCGCGACGCACACGTCGTTGTTCGCGAGGTCGTTGATGTAGCCGGACGAGTTGAACTGGGTGATGTACGGGCGGACTTTCTTCAGGACTTCGAACGCAGCCTGGTAATCGCCGGGATTCTTGCTGTTCGGATCCTTGCCCATGTATTGCAGCGTGGCGGCGAACACGTCGACGGCCTGGTCGAGGAACGACACGCCGCAGCCCTTCAGCTTTTCCATGTTGGCCGGGTCGAACACGAGCGCCCAGCTGTCGACCGGCGCCTTGTCGCCGAGTGCCTTCTTCACCGCCTGCGCGTTGTAGCCGATGCCGTCCGTGCCGTAGGCCCAGGGCACGCCGTACTGGTTGCCCGGATCGGCGTCCGAGATCATCTTCATCAGCAGCGGGTCGAGGTTCGCGAGGTTCGGCAGCTTCGACTTGTCGAGCTTCTGGTACACGCCGGCCTGGATCTGCTTGGCCATGTAGTTCGACGTCGGCACGACGATGTCGTAGCCCGAACTGCCGGCCAGCAGCTTCGCCTGAAGCGTGTCGTCGCTGTCGTAGTTGTCGTACTTGACGTGGATACCCGTCTGTTTCTGGAAGTTCGGGATCGTGTCGGGTGCGATGTAGTCGGACCAGTTGTAGACGTTCAGCTCGTCGGCCGCGTGTGCCGTCGGGCTGGCGACCGACGTGAACGCAGCCGCGGCGGCAAGGGCGGCAACGGAACAGGCTTGGCGAAGAATGCAGGCACGCATGGTGGAATTCCCTTGGGTTATGGCGGCGTGCAGCGCCCGCCGCACGCCTGTAGGCAAAAACCGTTACGAAATACCCAGTTGCTGGGCGGTTGCATCGACTGCTTTTTTCGCCTTCGATACGAGTTCATCGATTTCCTGGCGCGAGATCACGAGCGGCGGCGACAGCAGCATCCGGTCGCCGGTCGCGCGCATGATCAGGTTGCCGTTGAAGCAGAAGTCGCGGCAGATCGTGCCGACGTCGCCGCCGTTCGCGAAGCGGCGGCGTTCGGCCGGCGATTCGGCGAGCTGCAGGCTCGCGACGAGGCCGTGGCCGTGCACCTCGCCGACGATCGGGTGACGTGCGAAGGTTTCGCGCATCAGCGCCTGGAAGTACGGGCCCGTGTCGTTCTTCACGCGCTCGACGATCCCTTCGTCGCGCAGCAGCTTCAGGTTCGCGACCGCGACGGCCGCCGCGACCGGGTGGCCCGAGTACGTGAGGCCGTGGTTGAATTCGCCGTTGTCGATGATCGGCCGCGCCACGCGCTCGTGAATGCCGACGGCACCCATCGGCACATAACCCGACGTGAGGCCCTTGGCCATCGTGATGAGATCGGGTTCGAAACCGAAGTGCTGGTGTGCGAACCATTCGCCGGTGCGGCCGAAGCCGCCGATCACTTCGTCGGCCACCAGCAGGATGTCGTACTTGCGGCAGATGCGCTGGATTTCCGGCCAGTACGTCGACGGCGGGAAGATCACGCCGCCCGCGCCCTGGAACGGCTCGCCGATGAACGCCGCGACGTTCTCCGCGCCGAGCTCGAGGATCTTCGCTTCGAGCTGCTGGGCGCGCGCCAGGCCGAACGCTTCCGGCGTTTCGCTGGCCGCCGCTTCGCCGAAGAAATACGGCTGGTCGATGTGCACGATGTTCTCGACCTTCGACGGCATCTGCTCGTGCATGTAGCCCATCCCGCCGAGCGTGCCGCCGGCGATCGTCGAGCCGTGATAGCCGTTCTTGCGCGAGATCACATACTTCTTCTGCGGCTGGCCCTGCACGCGCCAGTACTGATGCACGAGGCGCAGCACGGTGTCGTTGCCTTCCGAGCCGCTGTTGCAGTAGAAGAAGTGGTTGAAGCCGGCGGGCGTCACTTCCGCGAGCATCGCGGAGAGTTCGATCACCGGCGGGTGCGTGGTCTTGAAGAACGTGTTGTAGAACGGCAGTTCCTGGATCTGGCGATACGCGGCGTCGGCGAGTTCCTTGCGGCCGTAGCCGACGTTCACGCACCAGAGGCCGGCCATCCCGTCGATCACCTTGTTGCCGTCCGAGTCCCACAGGTAGACGCCGTCGGCCTTCACGATCACGCGGCTGCCTGCACGGTTCAGCGCGCCCATGTCCGAGAACGGGTGGATGTGGTGCGCGGCGTCGAGCGCGCGGTATTCGGCGGTCGTGCGTGCCTGCGTTGCGCGCGGTGCGGCGGCCGTGGCGCTCGGTGCGGCCGGCTGGACCCAGGCTGATTCGTTGCGGTACGTCATGTTTCCTCCGTGATTCCGTATTCGGTCGGGTGCACGCTCAGACGTGCAGCAGCAGATGGCGGCGTTCCCACGAGCTGATCACGCGGAAGAACGCTTCGTATTCGGTTTCCTTCAGCGCGAAATACGCCTTCAGGAACTTGTGGCCGAGGATCTCGCCGAGCGGCTCGCAGGCGGCCATCAGCGTCAGCCCTTCCTCGAGGTTGCGCGGCAGCTGGTACGGCAGCTCGTAGCCGTCGCTGACGAGCGGCTCGGTCGGCTCCAGGCGCTGGGTCATGCCGAGATAGCCGGCGGCGAGCGTCGCGGCGAGTGCGAGGTACGGGTTGCAGTCGACACCCGGAATGCGGTTTTCGATGCGGCGCGCCGACGGGCCCGAGTGCGGGATGCGGAAGCCGACCGTGCGGTTGTCGTAACCCCACTGCACGTTGATCGGCGCGGCCATGAAGCGCGACAGGCGGCGGTACGAGTTGATGTACGGCGCGAAGATCGGCATCAGCGCCGGCGTGTACTTCTGCAGCCCCGCGAGGTAGTTGTAGAACATCGACGTTGCGCCGCCGGTTTCCTGCGACGTGAACAGGTTCTGGCCCGTTTCCTCGTCGACGATGCTCTGGTGCACGTGCATCGCCGAGCCCGGTTCGTCTTCCATCGGCTTGGCCATGAACGTCGCGTACATGTTGTGACGCAGCGCGGCCTCGCGCACCGTGCGCTTGAACAGGAACACCTGGTCGGCCAGCGACAGCGCGTCGCCGTGCATGAAGTTGATCTCCATCTGCGCGGCGCCGACTTCGTGGATCAGCGTGTCGATGTCGAGGTTCTGCGCTTCGCAGTACTCGTAGATGTCCTCGAACAGCGGGTCGAACTCGTTGACGGCCTCGATCGAATACGACTGGCGGCCCGTTTCGGGGCGGCCCGTGCGGCCGACCGGCGGGCGCAGCGGCAGGTCGGGGTCCTTGTTCATGTCGACCAGGTAGAACTCGAGTTCCGGCGCGACGACCGGCTTCCAGCCCTTCGCCTTGTACAGGTCGAGCACGCGGCGCAGCACGTAGCGCGGCGAGATCTCGACCGGCGAGCCGTCGAAGTGCACGCAGTCGTGGATCACCTGCGCGGTCGGGTCGACGGCCCACGGGATCAGGCGGATCGTCGACGTGTCGGGCACGCATACCATGTCGGGGTCGGTCACGCCGGTCAGCGAGCCGTCTTCCGGATATTCGCCGGTGACGGTCTGCACCATCACGGCCTGCGGCAGGCGCATCGATTCGCCGGACGTGAACTTGTTGCGCGGCGTGATCTTGCCGCGCGCGATGCCGGCCATGTCGGGGATGATCGCTTCGACTTCAGTGATCCGGTGCTGCTTCAGAAAATCTTCGATGTCTTGCATGTCTGTTCTCGTTGGTTTGGTCGGCGCTCAGGCGAGCGCGGCGGCGGCCATGGCGCGCGTTCGGGCAGCGCGGCGGGCGCGGCAGGCATCGCCGAAGGCGCGGAAGATCGCGCTCGACAGCGGGTCCTGCGCATGGCGCCATTCCGGGTGCCACTGCACGGCGAGGGCGAAGGCCGGTGCATCGACGACGCTCACGGCTTCGATCAGCCCGTCCGGCGCGACGGCTTCGACGGCGAGGCCGGAGCCGAGCTGGGCGATGCCCTGCTTGTGCAGCGAGTTCACGTGCACTTCGTCGCGGCCGCCGGCGAGCGCGTGCAGCTTGCCGCCGGGCGTCAGGCGCACGACGTGCGCGGGGCCGTACTGCGTATCCATCGGCGCGTCGTCGTCCTCGCGGTGATCGGCGAGGCCCGGCACTTCGTGCACGCGCTGGTGCAGCGTGCCGCCGCAGGCGACGTTCAGCTCCTGGAAGCCGCGGCAGACGGCCAGCACGGGCACGCCCGCGGCGATCGCCGCGCGCAGCAGCGGCAGCGTGGTCGCGTCGCGGGCCGGGTCGTGCTTCGTGCCCGGTGCGCTCGGTTCGCCGCCGTACCGATGCGGCTCGACGTTCGAGTAGCTGCCGGTAAACAGCAGGCCGTCGACCGTGTCGAGTACGTCGTCGGCCGACTGGCGCTCGCCGAGCGCGGGCAGCACCATCGCGAACGCTTGCGCGCCGTCGACGATCGCGGCGACGTACTTGTCGCCGACCGTATGCGACGCGTGTGCGCCGATTTGCGTGTGGTCGGCGGTGATGCCGACGAGGGGTTTCCTTCTATCCATGACGTCAATCAGTTATCCGGAGGGTTGTTGCGTCCTGCTTGCCGGATGTGGCGAAACGCCGGCGTGCAACAGCCCCGCAGCCTTGCGCGAGATGCAAGGCCGCTGGTGAATGGGCGCAACGGGATGGCGTGGCGATCCGCGCTGCGCGCGACGATCAGGCCGTCGTTCGTTTCTTTGCGAGTCGCGACGCGGCAATGCATGCGCGAACGCGTTCCGTCACCGCACGGACAATGCGGTTGGCGAATCAGCAGATGAAACGAACGACGTAAAGAAAGGAGAGGCGCTACGGCAGCAGCGACGCCACTTCGTCGGTGTCGACGGCGACGAATGCGCGTGCGGAAACAGCGTTGTGACGCCGAACGGAACGACGGGACAGGATGGTGTAGATCGACAGGTGAAGCAGGCGAGGACTATGCCAGCCGCAACTGCCGTCGTCGGAAGCGGACGACGCGCTGCGCAAACTTCGCACATCGCCTCGATCCCACCTCACCAGAGGGCCACGGACTCTCACGATTACACTCGACTGGGTTGTTGAAAGTATTGAACACCTGACCGTTTCGACGCGCTGGGCGTTTAAAATAATCAAGGTGCCGGTTACGCGTTATTTACATTGATGGGCATCAATTTTTGCGTTGCAATAACGTTTTTTGGTGCCGATGAACGTTCGATGACGCTAACCTGAGAGCCAGCATATACGAGCCAAAAACGGCGTCAAATGTTTTTTAACGGTGCTGCATCAGGGCTTTCCCGAGCAGTGCGAACAAAAGATTCGTAAAAGGAATACTCGACGGGCTGTTCATTATTTCGAACGCCTTTCAGGGTTTTCCCCGCTGATGCGCGGCATAAAGTGATTAGAATATTCAACGGCTGTCCACCGCGTCGTTTCACTTTGTCATCGCACTTATCGTGTCCGAAACCGAATCGATGTCCACCGAAGTCGCCGAGCGCCTGCGTTTCGTGCGCAACAAGCAGGGCCTGTCGCAGCGCGAACTCGCGAAGCGGGCCGGCGTGACCAACGGCACGATCTCGCTGATCGAACAGGGCCGCGTGAGCCCGTCGGTCGGTTCGCTGAAGAAGCTGCTCGAATGCATCCCGATGAGTCTCGCGGAGTTCTTCACGTTCGAGCTGATCGAGTCGCGCGCGGTCGTGTCGCGTCGCGACGAGATGCCGAACCTCGGCAACGACACGCTCGCGTTTCACCTGGTCGGCGCGAGCATGAAGGACCGCAACATGTGCATCCTGCGCGAGATCTATCAGCCGCAGGCCGATACGGGGCCCGAGATGCTCGTGCACGCGGGGCACGAGGGCGGTGTCGTCGTGTCGGGGCGGCTCGAGCTGACCGTCGACGGCGCAACGTGGCTGCTCGACCCCGGAGACGGCTACTACTTCGAAAGCCGTTTGCCGCACCGTTTTCGCAATCCCAGCGCGGACCTGATCTGCGAGGTCGTCTCGGCCAATTCGCCGGCGACCTTCTGACCTTCCCCCGCGCGTCACTGCATTCGCTGCCGGCCGGCTGCGCGTCATGCGCAGCGGCGTGCCGCATCGCGAATGCCAAAAAACTGAGGCATCCTGATGAACAAGTTGACTTTGGCTGACTGGCAGGACAAGGCGGCGTCGCTCGAGATCGAAGGGCGCGCATTCATCGACGGCGCGTTGCGCGACGCGCACGGCGGCAAGACGTTCGACTGCGTGAGCCCGATCGACGGCCGCGTGCTCGTGAAGGTCGCGGATTGCGGCGAAGCCGACGTGAACGCGGCCGTTGCTGCCGCGCGCCGTGCGTTCGACGCAGGCGTGTGGGCCGGACTGAACCCGCGTGCGCGCAAGGCCGTGCTGCTGCGCTGGGCCGCGCTGATGCGCGAGCATCTCGACGAGCTGTCGCTGCTCGAAACGCTCGACGCCGGCAAGCCGATCGGCGACACGACGACGGTCGACGTGCCGGGCGCCGCGTATTGCGTCGAATGGTTCGCGGAAGCGATCGACAAGGTCGGTGGCGAGGTTGCGCCGGCCGATCATCATCTCGTCGGTCTCGTCACGCGCGAGCCGGTCGGTGTGGTGGCCGCCGTCGTGCCGTGGAACTTCCCGATCCTGATGGCCGCGTGGAAATTCGGCCCCGCGCTCGCGGCGGGCAACAGCGTCGTGCTGAAGCCGTCGGAGAAATCGCCGCTGACCGCGATCCGTGTCGCGCAGCTCGCGGTCGAGGCCGGCATGCCGGCCGGCGTGTTCAACGTCGTGCCGGGCGCGGGCGAGCCGGGCAAGCTGCTTGCGCTGCATCGCGACGTCGACTGCATCGCGTTCACGGGCTCGACGGCGGTCGGCAAGCTGATCATGCAGTACGCCGCGCAGTCGAACCTGAAGCGCGCGTGGCTCGAACTCGGCGGCAAGTCGCCGAACATCGTGCTGCCCGATTGCCCCGATCTCGACCGCGCGGCGCAGGCGGCTGCCGGCGCGATCTTCTACAACATGGGCGAGATGTGCACGGCGGGTTCGCGGCTGCTCGTGCATCGTGACATCAAGGACGCGTTCATCGAGAAGCTCGTCGCGGCCGCGCGCGCGTACGTGCCCGGCAATCCGCTCGACCCGTCGGTGTCGATGGGCGCGATCGTCGACGGCATCCAGCTCGAGCGGGTGCTCGGCTATATCGAAGCCGGGCGCAGCGAAGGCCGGCTCGTCACGGGCGGTGCGCGCGTGAAGGCGGAAACGGGCGGCTTCTACGTGGAGCCGACGGTGTTCGAGGTGAAGCCCGATGCGAAGATCGCGCGCGAGGAGATCTTCGGGCCCGTGCTGTCGGTGATCGTGTTCGACGACGTCGACGAGGCCGTGCGGATCGCGAACGACACCGAATACGGGCTGGCCGCAGCCGTGTGGACGTCGAACCTGACGACCGCGCACGACGTGTCGCGCCGGCTGCGTGCGGGCACCGTCTGGGTGAACTGCTACGACGAGGGCGGCGACATGAACTTCCCGTTCGGCGGCTACAAGCAGTCGGGCAACGGCCGCGACAAGTCGCTGCATGCGCTCGAGAAATACACCGAGCTGAAGTCGACGCTGATCCGATTGCGCTGACGCGCAATCGGCCGCGGGCGCAGCGCCGGTCGGCGGCGTGCCCGCGGTTCGCAGTGTGCGGCGTTATGCGGCGCGCAGCGCGGGGTGGAAGCCGGCGGCCTCGATGATCGACTGCACGCGCTCGGCGCCTTGCGCCGATTCGACCTTGACGATCTTCGCCGCGACGTCGATGTCGAGCTTCGCGGCGGGATCGGCGGCCGTCACCGCGCGCGTGATCGCGTTGGCGCAGCCGCCGCAGGTCATGTCCTGGACTTCGAATTCCATCGTGTTCTCCTGAGTTGACGATTGACAAGCATCGACAGCATGAAGCTTGTCACGGTGGGAAGGTCAAGCGTACGCGTGTCGCCTCGCGGCGGCGACAGTATTTTGTAAACGTGAAGTCTGATGAATCGCGATCGATCCTTTGACGTCATTCGGAACTTGTCCCGATTGACGGCGAAGCATGCCGCGCCTTTCGGGGCGGGCGCCTTGCCGGACAAAGCGCGGCGGCGATCCATGAAGCATGATCACCATGTCGCCAGTAAGGGTACGCAAGTTGAAAATGCGAATCGATCTTAATATCGGTTCTCTTCGATATTTCAATTCGTTACCCTCATGAATCGTTTCGCTTTCGGCTTCGCGCTGGCCCTGCTGGGCGCATCGGCAACGTCCGCATTCGCGGCCGACGATGTCGTCAACCTGACCCTGAAGGACCACAAGTTTTCGCCGGACGGCGTGACGATCCCCGCCGGCAAGAAGGTGAAGTTCGTCGTGAAGAACCTCGACGCGACGCCTGCCGAATTCGAGAGCGACGACTTCAAGGCGGAGAAGGTCGTGCCCGCGGGCAAGTCGGTGGAAATCATGGTCGGGCCGCTGAAGGCCGGCACGTACGAATTCCACGACGAGTATCACGAAGCGCAGTCGAAGACGCACCTGACCGTCAAATAAGCCCATATCGCCATGTTGTCTACTGCCCTGATCGTCTTTCGTGAAGTGCTCGAGGCCGCGCTGGTGGTGTCGATCGTGATGGCCGCCACCAAGGGCGTGCCGCGGCGCGGCTGGTGGGTCGGCGGCGGGCTGGTCGGCGGCGTGATCGGCGCCGGCCTGATCGCCGCATTTGCCGACGTGATTTCGCAGTGGGCGTCCGGCATGGGGCAGGAGGTGTTCAACGCGGGCGTGATGTTCGTTGCGACGCTGATGCTCGCGTGGCACAGCATCTGGATGAGCCGGCACGGCCGCGAGATGGCGATGCAGATGAACGCGGTCGGGCGCGCCGTCGCGGACGGCAGCAAGCCGCTGACGGGGCTGGCGATCGTGGTCGGCGTCGCGGTGCTGCGCGAAGGCTCCGAGGCCGTGCTGTTCCTGTACGGCATCGCGGCGGGCGATCCGGGGCAGACGCCGCAGATGATCGTCGGCGGGCTGCTGGGTGTGCTTGGCGGCGCCGGGCTCGGCTACGGGATGTATGCGGGCCTGCTGCAGATTCCGCTGAAGCGCCTGTTCACCGTCACCAACTGGCTGATCGTGCTGCTTGCGGCGGGGATGGCGAGCCAGTGCGTCGGCTTCCTGCTCTCGGCGGGCCTCGTGCCGTCGTGGGGCGATGCGATCTGGGATACGTCGTGGCTGCTCAAGGATTCGAGCCTCGTCGGCAAGGCGCTGCATACGCTGATCGGCTATACCGCGCGACCGGCGGGCATCCAGATCGTCGCGTATCTCGCGACGCTGGCCACGATCGTCGGGCTGGCGCGGCTGGTCGGCCGGCCGCAGACGGCGATTCGGCCGCCACGGCCCGCGGCTTGAGTTGCACGGGTTCGAACAGGAAAGGGGCGTCCATGACGCCTCTTTTTTTCATGTGCGCACGCCGCGCCTGCTCAGCGGTGGCTGTCGATCCAGGCGCGAGCCCATTCGAGCCCCGCTTCGCGCGCGTCGTCCTCGGTGTCGAACACGCCGAGCACGCCGGATGCCTCGACCAGCTTGTTGTTCTGCGTGATCGTGCCGCTCGCCGCGAAGCGCTCGGGCTGCAGGATCTCGTCCTGCTGCAGGATCGCGTGGCCCCAGATCTGGTAGCCGTGGTAGGTCTGCGCTTCCATTATCGAGTCACCTCCGCGGCGCGGCCGTGCGTGCCGACCTGCAGCACGTTGCCGTCCGGTGTGTATTGACGCGGGATGTTGGAGTAACTCAGTGCGTGCGGCGCATCGGGCGCAGCCGGCTGCATCACCGTCAGGCGTCCTGGTGCAGGCTGCGCAACGGGGCGCGGAGCGGCCGGCGCCTCGGCCGCGGGCGGACGATGCGAATCGGCTTTCACGGCCTGCACGACGCGGCGCTTGTGCGGCTTCGCCGCGGCTTTCGGGGTGGCATTCGCGTGCTTCTCCGCGCTCTTGCCGGCGCGTGCGTCGGCGCCCGTGTGCGTGGCCGGGGTACGGGCTTCCGGCGCGTGGGCTGCCGGCTGCCGCGCCTCGGGCGGATTCCAGACCTCGACGTAATGCTCGGCGGCCCAGCCCGTCGACGCGAACGTCAGCGCCAGCACACCACATCCAATCAGTCTTGCCATTGTCTCTCCGTCATATTCCTTGCGACCCGCGTTCGGCAGGCCGTGCATGCGCATTCGGGGCAGCGGCTCAGGTGAACACCTCGAGCCCGTGCTTCTCGACGATCTGCAGCATCCGGGCCGCGATGCCGCTCGGCCGCTTGTCGCCCTGTTCCCATTGGCGGATCGTCGAGGCCGTCGTGTTCAGGTAGAGCGCGAACACGCTCTGGCTGACGTTGACGGATTTGCGGATGCGGGCGATTGCCTCAGGGTCGAACTGCGGCGCGGCTTCGATGCAGAGATCGTCGTATTCGCGCATCGTTTTCTTGTCGATCAGCTTGGCGCGATAGAGGCCCGACGCCGCGCTGTGGATCGCCTCCGTCGCATCGCTCTTGAATCGACTCTTAGCCATTGCAAATCTCCACAAGCTCTTTCAATGCGATCAGCGTCGCGACCTCGGTGTCGCTGCGGCGCCCGATGTCGGCGGCGAGCTTCCTGAAGGCGCGCAGTTCGCGTTCGTCGATGTCGTCCCGATCACGTTTCGCGAACAGGAACACGAACACCCACGCTCGCCCGACCTTGCTCAGCACGATCCCGCGCTGCCGATTGCCGTCCAGGCGCTTTTTCCAGACGTTGCCGCCGAGCTCGACGCCCTGGCCGCGTGCCAGTTCCTGCGCGGCGCGGCAGAGTTCGGTATCGGCGATCCCTGATTTTCTCGCTGCCTTGTGAAACCACTTCGTCTTGAAGACGCGTCGTACGGAAGCAGGCATGTCGGGCCCGTCGAGTTTGCACAGGATTATATACCACTACGTGGTATATATTTCGACCCGGCCGAATGGCCTGCTTCACGCCGGACCGCGCCCGGGACGGCCCGGCGGAGGCCATCCCGGTGACCGGTTTTATTCCACCGTCACCGACTTCGCGAGGTTGCGCGGCTTGTCGACGTCGGTGCCGCGTGCGCACGCGGTGTGATACGCGAGCAACTGCAGCGGCACGACGTGCAGGATCGGCGACAGTTGCCCGTAGTGCTCCGGCATCCGGATCACGTGCAGGCCGTCGTCGTTGACGATCTGCGTGTCGGCATCGGCGAACACGTACAGCTCGCCGCCGCGCGCACGCACTTCCTGCATGTTCGACTTCAGCTTCTCGAGCAGCGTGTCGTTCGGCGCGACCGTGACGACCGGCATCGCTTCCGTGACGAGCGCGAGCGGCCCGTGCTTCAGTTCGCCGGCCGGATAGGCCTCGGCGTGGATGTACGAGATTTCCTTCAGCTTCAGCGCGCCTTCGAGCGCGATCGGGTAGTGCAGCCCGCGGCCGAGGAACAGCGCGTTTTCCTTGCGCGCGAATTCCTCCGACCACGCGATGATCTGCGGCTCCAGCGCGAGCACGCTGTTCAGCGCGGCCGGCAGGTGGCGCAGCTGCTTCAGGAATTGCGCTTCCAGCGCGGCGTCGACGTGCCCGCGCAGCTTGCCGAGCGTCGCGGCCAGCACGAACAGCGCGACGAGCTGGGTCGTGAACGCCTTCGTCGACGCGACGCCGATCTCGGTGCCCGCATGCGTCAGGAACTGCATCTCGGTGAGGCGCACCATCGCGCTCGTCGCGACGTTGCAGACCGCGAGCGTGTGCGTGTGGCCGAGCGACTGCGCATGCTTGAGCGCCGCGAGCGTGTCGGCCGTCTCGCCCGATTGCGAGATCACCAGCACGAGCTGGCGCGGGTTCGGCACCGATTCGCGGTAGCGGTACTCGCTGGCGATTTCGACCTGGGTCGGGATCTTCGCGATCGATTCGAGCCAGTATTTCGCGGTCAGGCCCGAGTAGTAGCTCGTCCCGCACGCGAGGATCAGCAGGCTGTCGATGTCCGCGAACGCGGCGGGCGCGGCGGCGCCGAACAGCGTCGCGTCGAACGCGTCCGTCTGCGGCACGGTATCGCTGATCGCGCGCGGCTGCTCGAAGATTTCCTTCTGCATGAAGTGACGATACGGCCCGAGTTCGACCGCGCCGCCGTAGGCGCTGACCACGCGGATCTCGCGCTGCGCGGTGGCGCCGTTGCGGTCGACGATCTTCACGCCGTCGAGCGACAGCTCGCACACGTCACCTTCCTCGAGGAACGTGAAGCGGTCGGTGCTGCCGGCCAGCGCGAGCGCATCGGACGCGAGGAAGTTCTCGCCGTCGCCGTGGCCGACCACGAGCGGCGAACCCTGGCGTGCGCCGACGACGGTATGCGGCTGGTCCTTGTGGATCACGGCGATCGCATACGCGCCGTGCAACTGGCCGACCGCTTCGCGCACCGCGTCGAACAGGTTGCCGCGATACAGGCTGTGCACGAGGTGGGCGATCACTTCGGTGTCGGTCTGCGACACGAACTCGTAGCCCTTCGCGCGCAGCGCGTCGCGCAGCGATTCGAAGTTCTCGATGATGCCGTTGTGGACGAGCGCGAGCGCATTCGACGAGAAGATCGGGTGCGCGTTGTGCGTGACGGGCGCGCCGTGCGTCGCCCAGCGCGTGTGCGCGACGCCGGTGGTGCCTTCGAGGTGCGATTCGCGCACCTGCGCGTCGAGATCGGCGACGCGCGCGACGCTGCGCGCACGCTTCGGTGCACCGGGCTCGAGCACGGCGACGCCGCACGAGTCGTAGCCACGGTATTCGAGGCGCCGCAATCCTTCGATCAGCACCGGAACGATATTACGCTGCGCAACTGCGCCGACAATGCCGCACATGAATGAGTGAGTCCTGTAAGTCGACGCGGACGCCGCCGGGGCGCCCGCAAAAGGTTCAGCTTTTCTTCTTGACCGGGCGGACGTAGCCGCTCTTCGCGGTCTGGGTCTTCTCGTTCAACGCGAGCAGGCCGTCGGCTACGTCTTTCCAGATCGTCGTGCCGGCGGCGATCGTCACGCCGCGGCCGACGCGCACGGGCGCGACGAGCTGCGTATCGGAGCCGACGAACACGTCGTCCTCGATCACGGTGCGGAACTTGTTCGCGCCGTCGTAGTTGCAGGTGATCGTGCCCGCGCCGATGTTCACGCGCGCGCCGATGTCGGCGTCGCCGATGTAGGTGAGGTGGTTCGCCTTCGAGCCGTGGCCGATCACCGCGTTCTTCACCTCGACGAAGTTGCCGACGTGCGCTTCGTCCGCGAGCTGCGCACCGGGGCGCAGCCGCGCGTACGGGCCGATCACGGTGTGCGCGCCGAGCTCGGCGCCGTCGATGTGCGTGAACGCGTCGATGCGTGTGCCCGCGCCGACCGACGCGTTGCGGATCACGCAGTTCGCGCCGATCGTCACGTTGTCGGCGAGCGTCACGTTGCCTTCGAACACGCAGTTCACGTCGATCGACACGTCGCGGCCGCAGCGCAGCGTGCCGCGCACGTCGACGCGCGCCGGATCGGCGAGCGTGACGCCGTCGACGAGCAGTGCGTCGGCGATGTTGCGCTGGTGGATGCGCTCGAGCTCGGCGAGCTGCGCCTTGCTGTTCACGCCGAGCGTCTCCCATTCCTCGTCGGGCTGCGCGGTAACGACGTCGAAACCGGCCTCGATCGCCAGTTCGACGACGTCGGTCAGGTAGTACTCGCCCTGCGCGTTCTCGTTCCTCAGCGCGCCGAGCCACATCGACAGCTGGGCCGTGGGCGTGACGATGATGCCGGTGTTGATCTCGGCGATCTTCAGCTGTTCGGGCGACGCGTCCTTCTGTTCGACGATGCGCGTGACGAAGCCGGCCGCGTCGCGCACGATGCGGCCGTAGCCGGTCGGATCGTCGAGGGTGACCGTCAGAATCCCGTAACGGCCTTCGCGTGCGGCGTCGACGAGGCGCTGCAAGGTCGACGCGCGCGTGAGCGGCACGTCGCCGTACAGCACGAGCGTCGGTTGCGCGGGATCGAGGAGCGGCAGCGCCTGGCGCACCGCGTGGCCGGTGCCGAGCTGTTCGGCTTGCACCGCGAACTGGACGTCGGGTGCGGCGACGGCGGCCTGGACCTGCTCGGCGCCATGACCGACGACGACGACGAGCCGGGACGGCTGCAGCGTGCGCGCGGTATCGATGACGTGGGAGAGGAGCGGCCTGCCGGCCAGCGGGTGAAGCACTTTCGGCAGGGCGGAACGCATGCGCTTGCCGGTGCCTGCCGCCAAAATCACGATATTCATGGCGCGCGCTTGGGTCAGAGTTCGAAGCCGTCCATTTTAGCACGCGGCCCTTGTCGCTCCGGGCCTGTCGCGGCGGGGCGACAACGCCGAAACGAGGCCGCCGGCCCCGGTTTCGGTGGGTGTTCGGTCCCTGCTTACAGATCGTCGAACTGGACGATCGAGATCGGTTGGGCGCCACCCGGCGCGGCGCTCTCGTCGCCCGACGCGCACGGCTCCTCGTCGAACGCGATGTCGCCCTGCGGATCGGCCTCGCCCGTCGCGCGCAGCGACTGGAACGGGTACAGCGTCGTGTCCATCAGGTGCGACGGCACGACCTTCGCGAGCGCGTTGAACATGTTCTCGACGCGGCCCGGGAAGCGCTTGTCCCATTCGCGGATCAGCGCCTTCATTTCCGCGCGCTTCAGGTTCGGCTGGCTGCCGCACAGGTTGCACGGGATGATCGGGAATTCGCGCAGTTCCGCGTATTTCTCGAGATCGGTTTCCTTCACGTACGCGAGCGGGCGGATCACGATGTTCTTGCCGTCGTCCGACTGCAGCTTCGGCGGCATCCCCTTCAGCTTGCCGCCGTAGAACATGTTGAGCAGCAGCGTCTGCACGATGTCGTCGCGATGGTGGCCGAGCGCGATCTTGGTCGCGCCGAGCTCGCCGGCCACGCGGTACAGGATCCCGCGGCGCAGCCGCGAGCACAGCGAGCAGGTCGTCTTGCCCTCGGGCACGAGCCGCTTGACGATGCTGTAGGTGTCCTGGTTCTCGATGTGGAACGGCACGCCGACCTGTTTCAGGTATTCCGGCAGCACGTGCTCGGGGAAGCCCGGCTGCTTCTGGTCGAGGTTCACCGCGACGATGTCGAAATCGATCGGCGCGCGTTCGCGCAGGCGCAGCAGCACGTCGAGCATCGCATAGCTGTCCTTGCCGCCAGACAGGCACACCATCACCTTGTCGCCTTGCTCGATCATGTTGAAGTCGCCGATCGCCTGGCCGACCTGGCGCACGATCCGCTTGAACAGCTTGTTGTTCTCGTACGCGTCCTTCTGCTCGCGACGCGTCAGCGCCGGGCGGCCGGCCGGCGCGGCGGGCGTGTCGAGGGTGGCGGCATCGGCCGTCATGTCATTCATGTGGGGGGCGTTCATGTGCGCTCCTCGTCCTTGATGCGAAAGACTTCGACGCCGACGGCGTCGCAGTCCGGATAAGCGTCCGGTTTCTCGGTACAGACGCGTACCGCGCGCACGGCATCGTGCGCCAGCAGGCGCGCGGCGATCGCGTCGCACAGCGTTTCCTGCAGGTGGATGTGGCCGCGCGCCAGGCATTGCGTGACGCTCTGCTTCATCAGATCGTAGTCGACGATTTCATGCAGCCGGTCGTCGACGGGGGTGGACAGCGCGAGCGGCACGAACAGGTCGATATTGATGACGACGCGCTGCTCGCCGCGCTTCTCGTGTTCGAAGGCACCGATGTTGATGTGCACTTCGTAGTCGCGCAGGTAGAGCCTGCGGCAGTCCGCGAGGCGGGGGTGCAGGAGAGCGGAAAACATGGTCGTCCCAGTCAAATTGGCGTGCGCACACGCAAAGCGGCGCGGGCGGCGGCAGTCAGGCCGCGCGTTCCGCGCAGTTCATTCATTCGGGCCGGCGGCGGGCGGCACGAGGTGCTCGCCGCCGTCGACGGTCAGCGTCGCGCCGGTGACGCCGGGCGCGCTCGCGAGATAGCAGGCGGCTGCCGCGATGTCGTCCGCGTGCGGCGCGTGGCCGCGCACGAGTGCCGCGACCCGCACCTTCGGCGCGAGCGCCAGCGCCAGCGCCGACGTCGCGCGGTTCAGCGCGGCCTGCATCAGCGCGTGCGACATCTGCGCCGGTGCCGGGTGAAACAGGGCCTGATCCAGCACGTGGATCGCGCACGCGCGCAGCGCTTCGTGCTCGCGCGCGGCGTCGGGCGTCGCATCGGCGAGCGCGCGGGCCAGCGCGAGCGGCGCCGTCACGTTGCGCGCGAGGGCGCCGGCGAGCGACACGCCGTCCACCGTGTGCGCGTCGTCGGCGCCGGCGCTGGCACTCACGAACACCGCGCACGCGGGCCGGCCGAGCGCCGCGCCGCACGCGGCGACGAGTCCGGCGGCGTCGGCCTCCAGGGCCAGATCGGCGTCGAGCACGACCGCGCGGCGGCCGAGCGCAGCGACTTCGGCGACGAGTGCGTCGGCCGCCGCATGCGGCGTGCCGTGGCTGCGCTGCAGCGCGACGTCCCAGCCGCGCCGGGCGAATCCCGTGGCGAGCGCACGACCGATCGACGCGGCGTCGGCTGCGCTGCCCAGGGCACCTGTGACGAGCGCCACGCGCTGGGTCGACGTATCGGCTGAAACGGTCATTTACAATGCCGGGATGAACCCGAAAGCTCACGAACCCGCTAGTTTACCTGCTCCCGGCCCTGACGCGCTCGCGCAGTCCGAAACCCTCGCCGCGCAACTGCGCGACGAGATCGCGGCGGCCGGCGGCTGGCTGCCGTTCGACCGCTTCATGGAGCGCGCGTTGTATGCGCCCGGCCTCGGCTATTACAGCGGCGGCGCGCGCAAGTTCGGGCGCCGTGCCGATGACGGCAGCGACTTCGTCACCGCGCCCGAGCTGTCGCCGCTGTTCGCGCAGACGCTCGCGCAACCGGTCGCGGAAGCGCTCGCGGCGAGCGGCACGCGCAGCGTGATGGAATTCGGCGCCGGCACGGGCAAGCTCGCGGCCGGGTTGCTCGCGGCGCTCGACGCGCTGGGTGTCGAACTCGACGCCTACCTGATCGTCGATCTCTCGGGCGAGCTGCGCGAGCGGCAGCGCGACACGATCACGGCCGCCGCCCCGGCGCTCGCCGCGAAGGTGCGCTGGCTCGACGCGCTGCCCGAGCGGTTCGACGGTGTCGTGGTCGGCAACGAGGTGCTCGATGCGATGCCGGTGCGCCTGTTCGCGAAGGCGGGCGGCGCATGGCACGAGCGCGGTGTTGCGCTCGACGCGCGGCAGGCGTTCGTGTTCGAGGACCGGCCGGCCGCACCGGCCTGCCTGCCGCCGGTGCTCGCGGGCCTTGACGATGCGGCGGACGGCTACGTGACCGAGACGCACGAGGCCGCGCTGGCGTTCACGCGCACCGTCTGCACGATGCTCGGGCGCGGTGCGGTGCTGCTGGTCGACTACGGCTTTCCCGCGCACGAGTACTACCACCCGCAGCGCGACCGCGGCACGCTGATGTGCCACTACCGTCACCACGCGCACGACGATCCGTTCCTGTACCCGGGGCTGCAGGACATCACCGCGCACGTGGAATTCACCGGCATCTACGACGCGGCTGTGGCGACTGGCGCCGATTTGCTCGGTTACACGTCGCAGGCGCGCTTCCTGCTGAACGCGGGCATCACCGACGCGTTGTCCGCGATCGATCCGTCGGACATCCACGCCTTCCTGCCGGCCGCGAACGCGGTGCAGAAGCTGATTTCCGAAGCCGAGATGGGCGAGCTGTTCAAGGTGATCGCGTTCTCGCGCGGCATCGACGGCACACTCGACGCGTTCGCGCGCGGCGACCGCTCGCACGCCCTCTGACGGGAGCCGACATGCTGCGCTGGCTGATGACGTCGTTCGTCGCGGTGATGATCCTGACGCGCTGCTGGCCGTGGCTCGGCAAGCTCGGCATCGGGCGGATGCCGGGCGACGTCACGCTGACGCTCGGCGGGCGGCGCTACCCGTTCCCGTTCATGTCGACGCTGGTGCTGACGATGCTGCTGTCGATGGTGGCGCGGCTGCTCTGAGCCGCGCCTGAATGGCGGCGCGCTACAGCTCGATTTCGCCGAGGATCCGGTGCGCGAGCGCCTTCGCCTCGTCGAACGCTTCCTCCTCGCTGGGGCTCGTCGAGTGGACGTCGTAGCGCGTGTTCTCGGTATCGTCCCCGTCGTCCCGCGCGAGGATCACGTAACCCTGGAACTGCCCGTTGCCCACTTGCTGGGTATGCGCCTTGGCCGTGTAGATGCCCTTCGTGAACGTGTTGGTGTCCATCGTGCTCTCCCGCAAAAGGACACTTCATCGTAGCACTGCGGCGCAGCATGTACAGCGCCGCTTATCGGTGACCGAACGGGCTCCGGTCGCCCTCCGTCCCGTCATCGTTCGATCAGTGCGACGACCTCGTCGAGCGTCGGCGCGTGCGCGCCCGTATGGCGGCACGCCGCGGCGCCCGCCGCCAGCGCGAACACGAGATGCTCGCGCCACGATCGCTGCGGCGCGGCCATCAGGCTGAACAGCATGCCGCCGATCGACGCGTCGCCCGCGCCGACGGTGTCGGCCACCTCGACGCGCGGCGGGCTGGCTTCGTGCATGTCGCCGTCCGCATAGAGCGTCGCCGCCTGTGCGCCGCGCGTGACGAGCACCGCCGCGCGCGGGTTCAGCGCGCGCACCGCGCCAATCGCGTCGGGGCCGTCGCCGCCGAACAGGTGCCGCAGGTCCTCGTCGGACACCTTGATCAGGTCGGCGAGCGCGGCCATCTTTTCGAGCGTCGGCCGGAACGCGGCCGTCATCAGGTTCCGGACGTTCGGGTCGAAGCTGATCTTCACGCCGCGCGCGTGCAGGTCGGCCGCGAGCGCGGCCAGCGTGCCCGCGAGCGGTTCGCGCACGAGGCTGATGCAGCCGAAATGCGCCCATTGCACGTGGTCGGTCCAGCCGGCCGGCAGTCGCGCCGGATCAAACGCGAGATCCGCGCTCGCTTCGCCGATGAAGAAGTACGCGGGCGGGCGGGTCTCGTGGACGATCGCGAGCAGCGGCGGCCGCGCGACGCGCTGCAGGAAGCGCAGGTCGAGCCCCGCCGCTTCGCTCGTGCGCCACAGCACGTCGGAGAAGCAGTCTTCGCCGATCGAGCCCGCGAGCGCGCTCGGCACGCCGAGCCGCGCAACCGCGCGCGCGACGTTCCAGCCGGCGCCGCCCGGCACCGAGGTCCATTGCGCGTCACCCGCGCGCACCATGTCGGTCAGGATGTCGCCCGCCGACACGAAAGCCGGAAACGTGCCGCCGCTCATTGCGTCGGCTCGCTGCGCTGCGCACGCGCGAGGGTCGCGAGCACGTCGTAGCACGCGCCCATCGTGTGATAGTCGGTCTTGCCGGCCGGGCTCTTCTCGTCGCTGTACTTGCGGTTGTCGCAGGTGAGGATGCGGTACCACGCGCCGTAGCGGTGATCGACGAAGTGCGCCCAGCTGTAGCGCCAGATCTCGTCGTACCAGTCCCAGAAGCGTTCGCTGCCAGTGCGCGCGCCGAGCATCGCGGCGGCCGCGAAGGTTTCCGCCTGCACCCAGAAATACTTGTTGTGGTCGCAGATCGTGAAGTCGGGGCCGAAGCCGTAACACAGGCCGCCGTGATCGGTGTCCCACGCGTGCGTGAGCGCGGCGTCGAACAGCTCGGCCGCGCGCGGCACGAGCCAGTCGAGCGGGCGGTGCCGCTCGAGGATCAGCAGCAGCTTCGCCCATTCGGTCTGGTGCCCGGGCTGGAAGCCCCACGGACGGAAGATGTTCGAGCTGTCTTCCTTGTTGTAGTCCCAGTCGACCGACCAGTCCGCATGGTAGTGCTCCCACACGAGCCCGCCCGACAGCGCGGCCTGGCGCTGCGTCACGTGGGACGCGAGCTTTTCCGCGCGATCGAGGTACGTGAGGTGGCCGGTCGCCTCGTACGCGGCGAGCAGTGCCTCCGTCATGTGCATGTTCGCGTTCTGGCCGCGGTACGACGACACGACCCAGTTCGGCGTCGCGTCGTCCGCATAGAGGCCCGCGGCCGCATCCCAGAAACGGTGCTCGGCGAGCTCGAAGGTGGCCGCGATCAGCGGGCGGGCCTCGTCGATGCCGGCCATCGTCGCGTGCGCGGCCGCGAGCAGCACGAACGCGAGCCCGTAGCAGTGGCGCGTGCCGTCGAGGGTCGAGCGCTTCGCGCCGTCGCGCCAGTCGAGTTCCCAGTCGTAGCCCTGCCGTTCGTCGTCCCAGTGCGCGTCGCGCAGGAAGCGCAGCCCGTGGCGCGCGTATTCCAGGTGGCGCGGATCGCCGAAATGCCGGTACGCCATCGCGTAGTTGAAGACGAACCGGCAACTGCTGACGAGGTGGCGCGACGTGCGGTTGTAGATGCTGCCGTCGTCGCGGAAGTAGTGGTAGAAGCCGCCCGTCGGGTCGAATGCGTTCGTGGCGTAGAAGCGCAGCGTGTCCTCGATGTGCGACAGCAGGAACGACGGGTCGCGAAAGCTCGCGACGAACGGCGCGGCTTGCGTGTGGGCGGCCGGCGCGGCCGTGCAGGGTTGGACCGGGGGCATGTTCATGATTCGGTGACCGTGGCGGTATCGAGTGCCGGGGAGCCGGCGGGCTGGCTGCTGGCCCGCACGATCAGCTCGACGGGCAGGGAAATCTCGGTGCGCTCGGGCGCTTCCGCGAGCAGCAGCTCGACGCCGCGGCGGCCGAGCGCCTCCTTGTCGACCGCGAGCGTCGTGAGCGGCGGGCTCGCGTGCGCGGCAGCGGGGATGTTGTCGAAGCCGACGATCGCGATGTCGTCGGGAATGCGCAGCCCGCGCGCGGTGCACACGCGCTGCGCGGCGAGCGCGGCCGCGTCGTTGTACGCGAAGACGGCTTCCGGGCGCGGGCCCGGCGCGTCGAGCAACTGCTCCATCGCCCGCGCGGCGCCGGTGTCGGGATCGAGCCCCGCATCGATCGTCACTTCGTACGCGGGATCGAACAGCCGCCCGGCCTCGAAGAACGCGCGCCGGTAGCCGATCGCGCGCTGCGCGATGCTGTAGTGCGCGGGCGAGCCGCCGATGAACGCGATCCGCGTGCGGCCGGTGGCGAGCAGGTGGCGCATCGCGAGCGCCGCGCCCGTCGCGTTGTCGATGTTCACCGAGCGCAGCCCGGGCGCCCATAGGTCGATCAGCACGAGCGGGCGGCCGGTCGCGGCGAGCGCCTCGATCGTCTCGGGCTCGATGAAGCCGGCCACCGCGATCGCGTCGGGCGCGTGCGGGCGCATCTGGCGCAGCACGTCGTCGTTCGGCCCGACCGTGAGCAGCGTCGGCACGATGCCACGCTCGCGGCACGCGTCCTCGACGCCGTGCAGCACGTGCGAGAAGAACGGGCTGGCCGGAAAGCGGTTGTGCTGGCGATGCAGCAGGAAGGTGAGCCGGCGGATGCGCGGCCGCAGTTGCGCGGGATCGTAGCCGAGCCGCTGCGCGATCTCGACGATGCGCGCACGCGTGGCTTCGGAGAGGCCCGGCTGGTTTTTCAGCGCGCGGGAGACGGTGCCGATCGAGACCTCTGCCGCCCGCGCCACATCGCGAATGGTCGTACCCATCGTTCGGGGTCCGGTTTGTTTAGGGTGAAAGCGATTGTATAGTAAAACGTATTGCGGAATTCGGGCCGGATAACCGGGGAATACCCGCAAATTCCCGGGTTTTAAGCGCTAATCTGCGAAAACGCCGTTACTAAAAATACTAAACAAAACGCGAAAAAGGCAAGGTGAACATGCGCGCGCCTCGCGAGCGGGAAACGGGCGGCAAGCGGGCTGGCTTCATGCGTTCGCCGGGCGGTGCCCCGATCGCCTCCGCGGGCCACCGCGAAGCCGGTGTGCAACTAACGGTCTGGTTGGCTGGCGGGTGAATGACCGCCATCGCCGCGCCGGGCGCCGCCGTGTCTGCAAGCGGCCGTCGCCCGCCGTTCAGCGGATTGCCACGGCCGGCGGCTCGCCGCGATGGCGCAGCGCGGCGCGGCCCGCGTCGAGGTCGACGACCGCGAGCCCGTCCGGCTGCTGTTTCGCCCGCCGCTTCGCGAGCGCGGCGACCGACGCGATCTCGTCGCTGCCGTAGCGCTTCGCGCCGTGCGCGCCGGGCGCCACGCCGACCGCGCCGATCGCCATCGTCACGAAGCCGAAGAACGCCGGGTTGCCGTGGCGATCCTCGCCGTGCAGCCCGCCCGCCTGCCGGTCGGCCTGCGTGTAGAAGAGCTGCGCGCCTTCGTTGAAGCGGGCGATCGCGTCGGCGGCGCGTTCGCGCCAGTCGTCGCGCTGGAACAGCACGAGGAAATCGTCGCCGCCGACGTGCCCGAGAAAGTCGCGCTGCGGGTCGCACACGCCGGCCAGCACCGTCGCCGCGAACTTCAGCACCTCGTCGCCCTGCCAGTAGCCGTACTGGTCGTTGAACGGCTTGAACTGGTTCAGGTCGACGTAGCACGCATGAAAACCGGCGTCGCGCTGGAGCAGGCGGTCGATGTGCGCGCTGATCGGGATGTTGCCGGGCAGGAACGTCAGCGGATTCGCGTAGCGCGCGGCCTCGATCCGCATCTCGGTCACCGCGCGCACCAGGCTCTCGCCGGTGCCGAGCCCGACGTAGCGGCCGTGCTCGGTGATCACGAAGCCGTCCGCGAGATAGCGCTGGTCGTGGCTCGCGAGCAGCATCGCGAGCTGCTCGAAGGTCGTCGCGTTGTCGATCATCAGCGGCGCATCGTTCGCGAACTGCAGGCATGGCTTCTTTCCGAACACCTCGCGGTGGTACGGCAGTGCGAAGCGGTCGATGAAGCCGCGGCGATTCACGAGCGCGACGGGCCGCCCGCGTTCGACGAGCGCGACCGCATGCAGGTCGGGCATCCGGTTGAACAGGTCGAGCACGTCGTTGCTGGTCGCGTCGCGCGGCAACGCCGGCGCCGGCACGAGCATCTTTCCGGCGATCGTGCCGGCCGGCCGCACCGAGCGCGTCGCGCCGGGAAACACCGCGATGTGCGGCGCGCGGATCGCATCGCGCGCGGCCGGCGCGACGACCCGCGACGGCTGCGCGTTGGGCCGACCGAGCAGGAAGCCCTGCACGCAACAGATGCCCATGTCGCGCACGACGATCAGGTCGCATTCGTTCTCGATGCCTTCCGCGATCAGTTTCGCGCCGCTCGCCTGCGCGAAGTGCTGCATCGCCTTCACGGCTTCGAACTTCAGCGGGTCGCGCGCGATGTCGTGGATGAAGAAGCGGTCGATCTTCACGACGTCCGGATTCAGGCGCAGCCACAGGTTCATGCTCGCGTTCGCGGTGCCGTAGTCGTCGAGCGCGAACTGGATGCCGGCGTCGCGCAGCGAGGCGACGGCCGGCCCGATCTGGGCGACGTCGGGAATCGCATTCTGCTCGGTCAGCTCGATCACGATGCGCTCGGCGCCGATCCGCGCGCGCACGAGGAGCTGGCGCGCACGCTCGCGTTCGCTCGCGAGCTTCAGGATCGTCCCGGCGCTGAAGTTGAGGAACAGCTTGCCGTCGCAGCCGAGCGCCGCGAACGCGTCGAGGCAGGTGAGCGCGGCCGCCTGTTCGAGCGCGATCGTTTCGCCTTCGCGCGCGGCCTGCGCGAACAGCGCGGCGGGCGGCTCGAGGTCCGTGCCGTGCGGGCCGCGTATCAGGCCCTCGTAGCCGACGACCGTCCCCGACCCGAGATCGACGATCGGCTGGAAGACGGCGGCGAGCGCGCGATCCGCGATCAGGCGCGTGATGCTGACGGCAGCGGAGTCGGGGTGGGGCGCGGGCATGGGCGAGGGCAGCCGAATCGACAGGACGCCCGACTTAACGGCATCGCCCGCGGAGAATTGAATGAAGATTTCGTGACGCGATGGGCGCTGATGGTGCATCGCGCTTGGAATGGCGGTGCGATGCGAAGGGCGGGAAGGCGGGAAGGCGGGAAGGCGGGAAGGCGGGAAGGCGGGAAGGCGGGAAGGCGGGAAGGCGGGAAGGCGGGAAGGCGGGAAGGCGGGAAGGCGGGAAGGCGGGAAGGCGGGAAGGCGGGAAGGCGGGAAGGCGGGAAGGCGGGAAGGCGGGAGGGCGGGAAGGCGGAAGGCGGAAGGCGGAAGGCGGAAGGCGGAGGGGCGGAAGGGCGGAGGGGCGGAAGGGCGGAAGGGCGGAAGGGCGGAAGGGCGGAAGGGCGGAACACCGGGACGGCACCACGCGCGGACCATCCCGCCGCCCTGCTCGTCAGCGCTTGCCCGCGCTCAGCGCGCCGGACGCCGACGTCGCGCCGCCCTCGTCATGCTCGCCGCTCATGTCGCGCGCGCCCCAGCGCTGCGCGAGCGCCGCGCACGCCATCAGCTGGATCTGGTGGAACAGCATCAACGGCAGCACGATCGCGCCGACCGCGTTCGCCGAGAAGATCACCTTCGCCATCGGCACGCCGGCCGCGAGGCTCTTCTTCGACCCGCAGAAGATGATCGTGATCTGGTCGGCGCGGTTGAAGCCGAGCCGCTTGCTGACGAACGCGGTCAGCAGCAGCGCGATCGCGAGCAGCACGAGGTTGACGACGAGCAGGCCGCCGAGCGCGCGCGGCGGGATCTGGTGCCACAGGCCTTCGTTGACGGCCTCGCTGAAGGCGACGTAGACGACGAGCAGGATCGAGCCCTGGTCGACGAAGCGCAGCACGCCGCGGTTGCGGTCGATCCAGCCGCCGATCACGGGCCGCAGCAACTGGCCGGCGATGAACGGCACGAGCAGTTGCATCACGATGCTGCCGACGGTGCTCCACGGCGACGCAGCGGCCGCCGACTGCGACGTGATCATCAGCCCGACGAGTGCCGGCGTGACGAAGATCCCGAGCAGGCTCGACGCGGATGCCGCGCACACGGCGGCCGGCACGTTGCCCTTCGCGATCGACGTGAACGCGATCGACGACTGGACCGTCGACGGCAGCGTGCACAGGAACAGCACGCCCGCATATAGCGTCGGCGTGACGAGCGGCTGCAGCACGGGTTTCAGCGCGAGGCCGAGCAGCGGGAACAGCGCGAACGTGCTGAGCAGCACGACCGCATGCAGCCGCCAGTGGGTCGCACCCGCGATGACGGCTTCGCGCGACAGCTTCGCGCCGTGCAGGAAGAACAGCAGGCCGACGGCGATGTTGGTCGCCCAGTTGAACGCATGGGCGGCCGCGCCGCGGCACGGCAGGAAGCTCGCGAGCACGACGGTGCCGACCAGCGCGAGTGTGAAGTTGTCGGGAAGAAAACGGGGACGGGCCATCGGGAACTCGATTCGGAAACGACGGAGGCGCGCGTCGCGCGCGCGGATGGCGCCATTGTCCCGGTCGGCGATTCACTACACAAATGCATTGTGTGAATCGATTGATGATCTGAACTCATGGGGGCGGCACTGATGCCACCGGGCCGACCGCGCGCAAAACGGCAGAAGAATGTTCTGTCGCGCTCGCGCCCGGAAGTGAAAAAACCTAGCAGTAACATGGTGTTACACCGATGCCGGCGACATAACACTTTTTGGCTCGACACGCTTTCGGCCCGCTCATAAATTACTGCTGAAAGCCTTGGGTCGGCCGAAAGGAGCCGGCGGCGGGCGTGGACAGGCACTGAACGATGACGGAACGGGTGAAACGGAAGATCGGACGATGGGTGGCAGGCGTGCTCGGCGCGCTGCTGTTGCCGCTCGCGCTCGCGCAACCGCCTCACGGCGGTCATGCGTTCGGTGGTCAGGGCTTCGGCGGCCACGGCTTCGGCGGCGGCGACATGCGCGCGTACGGTCAGCCGGCTGGTGGCGGGTCCGTCTGGCGCCGCGTGGCACCCCCGCCCGGTGCACGCGCCGGCGGCGTGAACGGCTACGGCTCCCGCTGGGGGCTGCGGCCGACGCCGTCGTATGGCCATTACGCCGCGCAAAGCCCGTATCGTCCGATCAGCGCCGACGTGCGTCAGGTGCCGCGCCCGCCGGGCGGCGGCAACGTGCCGCTGCGTGCCGGTTCGATCCGCGCCGACGTCGCGCGCTACAACGAGGAGCGCGGCGGACGTCCGATGCCGCCGCCCCGCTCGCAGGACGAGCCTGCGCACTCGCCGTCTTTCTCCCCGTTCTACCGAAACTGAGCGCCCGCGCGCGTCCCTCCGCCGGCTGATGCGAATTCGCCACAGTCGCGCACAGATTTCCGCTGATTTTCCCGTCGCATTGCGCTATCTTTCGCGCCCGGCTCGCGTGTGCCACGCCGCCGCCCCGCCGCGCGACCGCGTTTGCGCGGGGCCGCCGACGGGTGCCCGGCCACGTATCGATTCCGCGAAGTTAATGCCGCCGCTATACCCGCAATAAGTGTGCGCAATTTTGACCGGACGAATGATCCGTAAAGATGGCTGCGCCCCATACGACGCAAGCACTCGGCTCCAAAAAACAACGCTCGCGCCACTTATCGACTATTCGACAAAATCTGGAGATCCAATGAAAGCATTCGCTCGCCGTGCGTCGCGCACGTCCGTCAAGCTGATCGCCGCGGCCGCCTGCGTGGCGGCTACCGCTCCCGCCCATGCACAGTCGAGCGTGTCGCTCTACGGTCAGGTCGACGAATGGGTCGGCGCAACCAAGTTCCCGGGCGGCGACCGCGCGTGGAACGTGAGCGGCGGCGGCATGTCGACGTCGTACTGGGGCTTGCACGGCGCCGAGGATCTCGGCAACGGCTACAAGGCGATCTTCACGCTGGAGAGCTTCTTCCGCGCGCAGAACGGCCAGTTCGGCCGCTTCCAGGGCGACACGTTCTTCGCACGCAACGCGTACGTCGGCATCGATTCGCCGTACGGCACGGTGACGGCCGGCCGCCTGACGACGCACCTGTTCCTGTCGACGATCCTGTTCAACCCGTTCTACGACTCGTACACCTTCTCGCCGATGGTGTACCACGTGTTCCTCGGCCTCGGCACGTTCCCGACCTACCCGAGCGACCAGGGTGCCGTCGGCGATTCGGGCTGGAACAACGCACTGTCGTACACGTCGCCTTCGTTCGGTGGCCTGAATTTCGGCGCGATGTACGCACTCGGCAACCAGGCCGGCGACAACGGCTCGAAGAAGTGGAGCGCGCAGTTCAACTACGCGAACGGCCCGTTCGCGGCGACCGCGGTCTACCAGTACGTGAACTTCAACAACGGCCCGCGTGACCTGAGCGCGCTGGTGGCCGGCATGAAGAGCCAGGGCATCGCGCAAGTCGGCGCGACCTACGACCTGAAGTACGTGAAGCTGTTCGGCCAGTACATGTACACGAAGAACGACCAGGTTGCGGGCAGCTGGCACGTGAACACCGCGCAGGGCGGTGTGTCGGTGCCGCTCGGCGTGGGCAACGCGATGGCATCGTATGCGTACTCGCGCGATTCGGGCGGGCTCGACCAGACGCGCCAGACCTGGGCCGTCGGCTACGACTATCCGCTGTCCAAGCGCACGGACGTCTACGCTGCGTACATGAACGATCACATCAGCGGCCTGTCGAACGGCAACACGTTCGGCGCCGGCATCCGCGCGAAGTTCTGACGCGCACGCGCGAGCGGCGCGCCGGACGCGCGCGAAAAGCGCGTCCGGACTGCATGTTTTTCCGCCAAAACGGCGCTGCGACCCCGCGGCGCCGTTTTGCCTTTCTTGACCTTTCTGTTTCCCCGCCTTTGTTACCCTATCTCGTAATTGGACCATTCCCCCGTCATTACGAGCTAGTTCGATGGATACCCTCGTCAGCATGAATGTGTTTCGCTACGTCGTCGAAGTGGGCAGCTTCGTCGGCGCGGCCGAGCGCATGCAGATGTCGGCTGCGATGGCGAGCAAGCACGTGATGCATCTCGAGCAGCAGCTCGGCGCACGGCTGCTGCATCGCACGACACGACGCGTCGCCCCTACCGAGGCGGGACGCGAATACTATGAGCGCCTCGTGCAGGCGCTGTCGGAACTCGACGAAGCCGGGCAGGCCGTCGGCGCCGCGAGCGTGGTGCCGCAAGGCAGGCTGCGCGTCACGTCGCTATCGGCGTTCGGGCTGCGGCACGTGATGCAGGCCGTCACCGATTATGCGGGCCGGTTCCCGGACGTGACCGTCGACATGACGCTGTCCGATCGCGTGGTCGACCTGATCGAGGAAGGCTACGACGTCGCGGTGCGCGCGGCGCCGAACGGGCTGAAATCGTCGTCGCTGGTCGCGCGGCAGATCGCGACCGCGCACATCCTGCTGGTCGCGTCGCCCGAGTATCTCGAGAAGCACGGCACGCCCGCGACGATCGGCGATCTCGCGCACCACAACTACCTGCGGCGCGACTCGAATTCGACGATGCTCGACTCGCTGGTGATCGACGCGGCCGCCGCGTCGCGCGTGAACCTCAACGGCAACCTGATCGTGAACCATCTCGAAGGGCTGCGTGCGGCCGTGCTCGCGGGCGCGGGCATCGCGCTGCTCGGCACCGAGGTGGTCGGCGACGACATCGAGTCCGGCCGGCTCGTGCCGGTGCTGCTCGATGCGGTGCCGCCGCACGAGGCGCCGATCTACGCGGTGTACGCGAGCCGTCGTCACGTGTCCGCGAAGGTGCGTTCGTTCGTCGACTTCCTGGCGGCGCGTTTCGAAGGGCAGTCGCTGTGCCCGTCGATCGAATCGCGCCTGCGCGTGCTGCCGATCACGCGGATGAAGCGCGCGGTCTAAGCCGTCTTTCCCGCAACAGCGGAGCAATGAAAAAGCGCGAACCGCAGCGGTTCGCGCTTTTTGTTTTGTCCGGCGGCATTCGCGCCGGCGGCGGCCGTCAGCGCGGAATGCCGAGCCGCGCCTTCGCGTCGTCGTACTCGCGCTTCAGGCGCTCGACGAGCGCGCCCACGCTCGGCAGGTCGTCCATCAGGCCGACGCCCTGGCCGGCGCCCCAGATGTCCTTCCACGCCTTCGTCTTGTCGCTGCCGAAATTCATCTTGGTCTTGTCGGATTCCGGCAGCGCCTCCGGATCGAGGCCGGCCTTCTCGATGCTCTCGCGAATGTAGTTGCCGTGCACGCCCGTGAACAGGTTCGTGTAGATGATGTCCGACGATTTCGCGTTCACGATCGCATGCTTGTAGTCGTCGATCGCGTGCGCTTCCTGCGTCGCGATGAAGCGCGTGCCCATGTACGCGAAGTCGGCGCCCATCGCCTGCGCCGCGAGGATCGAGCCGCCGTTCGCGATCGCGCCGGACAGCACGATCGGGCCGTCGAAAATCTTGCGGACTTCGCCGACGAGCGCGAACGGCGACGTCGTGCCCGCATGGCCGCCTGCGCCGGCCGCGACGAGGATCAGGCCGTCGACACCGGCTTCGAGCGCCTTCTGCGCGTGGCGCAGGTTGATCACGTCGTGCAGCACGATGCCGCCGTAGCTGTGCACCGCGTCGACGATCTCGCGCGCCGGTGCGCGCAGGCTCGTGATGAAGATCGGCACCTTGTGCTCGACGCACACGCGCACGTCATGCTCGAGCCGCGCATTCGACTGGTGGACGATCTGGTTGACCGCGATCGGGCCGATCACCGCGCCGGGATTTTTTGCCTGGTGGTCGGCGAGCTCGGACTGGATCTGCGTGAGCCACTCGTCGAGCAGTTCGGCCGGACGGGCGTTGAGTGCGGGAAACGAACCGACGATGCCCGCCTTGCATTGCGCGAGCACGAGTTCGGGGTAGCTGACGATGAACATCGGCGACGCGATGACGGGCAGCGTCAGGTTCTGCAGGACGGTGGGCAATGCCATGTGATGTCTCCAGTCTCCAGGGGCGCCCGCGCGGTCGCGCCGACGCCATGCTTTGCGGTCGAACGGTGATTCCAGTGTAGCTGCGAAACGAGGTCGTCCTTATTAATACGAACGATCGTGCGATTCTACGCGAGCTTAACAAAACGCGTGGTGTGCCGGCAATCGAGTGAGTGTTCTCTTTCTACGGATTCCGGCTGTTGCCCCGCTGTGCAGATGCACGAGCGCTCATAAAATAGCCGCCATAACAAACCAACGAGAAACAAACCATGTCGTTTGAGGCGTTTGCACCGTTTCGCGTGACGGTGCGGGACACCGACATCTTCGGTGTCAAAGGCGGCGCGGGTCCGCCGCTCCTGTTGCTGCACGGACATCCGCAAACCCACATGATCTGGCATCGCGTCGCCGCGACGCTCGCGAATCATTTCACGGTGATCGCCACCGACTTGCGCGGGTACGGTGCGTCGGGCAAGCCGCCGAGCGACGCGCAGCACATGCCGTATTCGAAACGGGCGATGGCGGCCGACCAGGTCGCCGTGATGCGGCATTTCGGCTTCGACCACTTCCATGTGTGCGCGCACGATCGCGGCGCGCGGGTTGCGCACCGGCTCGCGCTCGATCATCCGGACGCCGTCGAGCGGATGATGCTGCTCGACATCGCGCCGACACTCGCGATGTACGAGAAGACCGATCGCGCGTTCGCGACCGCGTATTTCCACTGGTTCTTCCTGATCCAGCCGGAGCCGCTGCCCGAGACGCTGGTCGGCGCGCATACCGATGCGTACATCGAGCGCGTGATGGGCAACCGGTCCGCCGGCCTCGCGCCGTTCGCGCCCGAGGCGCTCGCCGCGTACCGGGCCGCGCTCGCGCAGCCGGGCGCCGTGCATGCGATGTGCGAGGACTACCGCGCATCCGCGACGATCGATCTCGAGCACGACCGTGCGGATCTCGAGCGCGGCAACAAGGTCGCGTGTCCGCTGCGCGTGCTGTGGGGCGAGAACGGGATCGTCGGCCGCTGCTTCGATCCGCTCGCCGAATGGCGCCGCGTGGCGCGCGACGTCAGCGGCCGCGCGCTCGAGTGCGGGCACTACATTCCGGAAGAGGCGCCCGTCGCGCTGATCGACGAACTGCTGGCGTTCTTCGAGGCGCGCGACGCGGCTGCATGACGGCACGCGTGGGCATGCGTTAGCGCGGGCGGCAAGGCCGCGGACCGGCTCGTTCAGCGGTGCGCGCCGTCGTCCTCGACGAGCGGCGGTAGCCGCCGCGGCACCGGTGTCGATTTGACGATCGCAGTGCTCGTCTCGGCGCGCTCCGTCACTTTCGACAGGATGTCGTCGAGGTGCGCGATCGTGCGCAGGTAGAGCCGGCAGATGAAGCAGTCGTCGCCGGTCACCTTGTCGCACTCCACGAATTCGGGAATCCGCCGCAGCATCTCTTCGACCAGATGCAGCTGGCCGGGCAGCGGCTTCACGCGAACGATCGCCTGCAGCGTGTAGCCGAGCGCGCGCGGGTCGAGCTCGACGGTGAATGCGGCGATCACGCCTTGCGCTTCGAGCCGTCGCACGCGGTCGGCGGTCGCGGGCGCCGACAGCCCGATCTGCCGGGCGAGTTCGCTGGTGGCGATGCGCGCGTCGTCGGCCAGCGCCGCGAGAATCGCGCGGTCGGTCGCGTCGAGCGACGCGACGGCGGGCGGGGAAAGGCGTTTCGGCATGATCGCTTTGCTTTCGAAGGTGAATCGGACGATTCACTTCAGTTTAGCCGTGGTTGCCGCGAAAGCAAGTTTCTAGAATCGAAGTCATCCACTCTTCCGAACGGGGTTCATGATGGCTTCGAATGAAATGCGCCGCGGCGCCGCCGAGATGGTCGTCGCGATGATGATGTCCGGCACGATCGGCTGGCTCGTGATGTCGTCGCAGCAGCCGCTGACGAACGTCGTGTTCTTCCGCTGCCTGTTCGGCGCCGCGACGCTCGCGATCGTCTGCGCGGCGTTCGGGTTCCTGCGCCGCGCGCTGTTCTCGCCGCGAATGCTCGCGCTGGCGACGCTCGGCAGCGTCGCGATCGTCGCGAACTGGCTGCTGCTGTTCGCCGCCTATTCGCGCGCATCGATCTCGATGGCGACCGCCGTCTACAACACGCAGCCGTTCATGCTCGTCGCGCTCGGCGCGATCGTGTTCCGCGAGCGGATCACCGCGTCGACGGTCGCGTGGCTCGCGCTCGCATTCGTCGGCCTCGTCGCCGTGGTGCGCGTCGAGCCGTCCGTGCTCGCGGTGCCGGGCGAATATCTGGAAGGCGTCGCGCTGTCGCTCGGTGCCGCGTTCCTTTACGCGATCTCGTCGATCGTCACGAAGCACCTGAAGGGCACGCCGCCGCACCTGCTCGCGTTGCTGCAGGCCGGCCTCGGGGTCCTGCTGCTCGCGCCGTTCGCACACTTCGGCACGTTGCCGGCGACTGCCGGGCAGTGGCTCGACCTCGTCGTGCTCGGCGTCGTGAATACAGGTCTGATGTATGTGCTGCTGTACGGCGCAATCCAGAAGCTGCCGACCGCGATGACCGGTGCGCTGTCGTTCGTCTATCCGGTCGTCGCGATCGTCGTCGATCGCGTCGCGTTCGGGCAGACGCTCGCGTGGACGCAGGTGCTCGGCGCGCTCCTGATCCTGCTCGCGGCGGCCGGCGTGAACCTCGGCTGGCGCATCGTGCCCGCGCGTCGCGCGGCCGTCGGCAACTGAAACGATCGTGCGATTCGGTGCCGCTGCGGGGCAGTGCAGCGGTTCGTCGAATGCGTATTTCAGGAGCGCGTATTGCGGGCAGACGATGCGCGCATGGCGAGCAAAAGCCGTGCGCGCGCACGCGTGGAAGACGCTGTAAGAAGTTGTAGGGAAACACCCGATGCGATGCGGCCGCGTCGCTCGTATGATGCGGGCTGTGACGTTGATCACGTTCACAGGATTCCGATCTCATGCCGTTCGCCCGCCAGGCTGAACGGCTTTTTTTTATGCGCCGCTCCTCGCCAGCAGGCGCCGCCGCGCATCGAGCCGCGCGAGCAACGCGCGCCTTGCGTCATCGTCCGACGCACGCCATCCCTTGATCTCGTCGCGCGTGCGCAGGCAGCCCGCACACCAGTCGGTGCGCGGATCGATCCGGCATACGTCGGTGCACGGCGACGCGACCGTGCCGACCGGCACCGACACCGGCACGTCGCTCATGCGGGCTCCCGCAGAGCGACGTCCGCGACCGGCGCGCCCGTCAGCGACACGAGTTCGTTCGGCGACAGGTTGAACACCGCGTGCGGATGGCCGGCGGCCGCCCACAGGCTGTCGAGTTCGAGCAGGTCGGCGTCGATCAGCGTGACGGGTTCGACGAGATGGCCGATCGGGCAGACGCCGCCGATCGCATAGCCGGTGTTGTCGCGCACGAACTTCGCGTCCGCACGGCCGACCGCGCCGACCTGCGCGGCGACCTTCTTCTCGTCGACGCGATTGACGCCGCTCGCGACCACGAGCACCGGCGCGCCGTCCGACTGGCGGCGAAACAGGATCGACTTCGCGATCTGCGCGACCGAGCAGCCGAGCCCGGCCGCGGCTTCGGCCGACGTCTTGCCGGTTTCGGCGAGCATCACGATGCCTTTCGCATGGCCGCGTTCGCGCAGCAGCAGCGCGACGCGTCGCGCGGAATCGGGGAGAGAATCGAATGAAGCGGGTGTCGTCATGTTGAGGAATCCATCGAATACCGGGGTCATGCGCAGTTCGCAGCGTCGGCCGCGCTCTGCGCCTTGGCGAGCAGTGCGCGACCGGCGCGCGACACGTTAGTGCGGCCGATCGCGTTCGAGATGAAGTCGCCGGCGGCGACGACCTGTGCGAGGTCGATGCCGGTGTCGATGCCGAGGCCCTGCATCAGGTACAGCACGTCCTCGGTCGCGACGTTGCCGGTCGCGCCCTTCGCATACGGGCAGCCGCCGAGGCCGGCCACCGACGCGTGGAAGATCTCGATTCCTTCGAACAGCGCCGCGTAGATGTTCGCGAGCGCCTGGCCGTAGGTGTCGTGGAAGTGGCCCGACAGGCGTTCGCGCGGGAACACGCGCGTGACGGCCGCGAGCACTTCGCGCGTGCGCTTCGGCGTGCCGACGCCGATCGTGTCGGCGATGTCGATCTCGTCGCAGCCGAGCGCCGCGAAGCGCTCGACCACGTCGACGACCGATGCGACAGGCACTTCGCCCTGGTACGGGCAGCCGAGCGTGCACGACACGCTGCCGCGCAGCCGCAGGCCCGCATCCTTCGCCGCCTTCGCGACGGGCTCGAAGCGCGCGATGCTTTCGGCGATGCTGCAGTTGATGTTCCGCTGCGAGAATGCCTCGCTCGCCGCGCCGAAGATCACGACTTCGTCCGCGCGCGCAGCGACGGCATTCTCGAAGCCCTTCAGGTTCGGCGTGAGCACCGAGTACACGGTGCCCGCGCGGCGCTCGATGCCGGCCATCACGTCGGCGCCGTCGGCCATCTGCGGCACCCATTTCGGCGACACGAACGACGCGGCCTCGACGTTGCGGAAGCCGGCGTGCGACAGCCGGTCGACGAGCGCGATCTTCACGTCGGTCGGCACGAAGGTCTTCTCGTTCTGCAGCCCGTCGCGCGGGCCGACTTCGACGATCTTGACGGCGGTGGGGAACGTCATGGTTGTCTCCTGATTTGCTTGTAGGTTCAGTAGCCGCGTGTGTAGTCGACGATGCCGCCGACGCGCTCGCCGCGCTCCAGTGCGCGGATCTTGCCGGCGATCTGGGCGACGGCTTCGTCGCGCAGCGTCTCGGCCGAGCTGTGCGGCGTGATCGTGATGCGCGGCGCGTGCCAGAACGGATGGTCTTCAGGCAGCGGCTCGCGATGGAATACGTCGAGCGTCGCGGCGGCGACCTGGCCGCTCGTGAGCGCGTCCAGCAGATCGGCTTCGACGAGATGCGCGCCACGCGCGACGTTGACGACATACGCGCCCGGCGCGAGCCGCGCGAACGCGCGCGACGACAGGATGCCGTCGGTGTCGGGCGTGCTCGGCAGCAGGTTGACGAGCACCTTCGCCCCGTCGATGCACGCATCGAATGCGCCGTCTCCGGCGAAGGTCGTCACGCCGTCGAGCTGCTTCGCGCTGCGGCTGTAGCCGCGCACGGGCAGGCCGAGCGCGGCGAGCGCGCGCGCGACCTGCGCGCCGAGCACGCCGAGTCCGAGCACGGCGACGGTGAAGCTCGCGCGCGCATGCGGTTCGAGCGGCTGCCAGCGGCGCTCGCGCTGCAGCACTTCGTATTCGTCGAAGCGGCGCAGGTAGCGCAGCACCGCGTGCGTCACGTATTCGACCATCTGCTGCGCCATGCCCGAATCTTCGAGCCGCACGAGCGGCACGTGCCGCGGCAGCGTGCCCGGATGCGCGTGCTCGAGCGCGAGCAGCGCGTCGACGCCGGCGCCGAGGTTGAAGATCGCGCGCAGGCCGTCGCGCGGGGCGAAGAATTCACGCGGCGCGCGCCAGACCAGCGCGTAGTCGGCGGCGGCCGTGTCGCCCGGCTGCCACGCGCGCAGTTCGGCTTCCGGCAGCGCATGCGCGATCTCGTCGCGCCACGCGCTGGCTTCCTGATGCGGGGAGTGGAACAGGATCTTCATCGGGTGACGGCGCGCGCGCCGGCGAGGCGCGTCACGGGAACGGCGAGAAGGGCCGGGCGCAGCGCGCCGGCGGGCGTAGCGGACATCGGACGTCTCCTGACGGCCAGGCGCCCGGCGCATCGGCGCCCGGCCCCGGTTCCATGTGAAGCTGACGGGAAGCCCACATTCTACGGTCTCGCGGCGCATCGCGCGTCGGTGCGCGGGGCGGGTAACCGCCCCGGATGGCCTGCCCCCGGATGGCCGGCCCAGGCAAAAGCAAAGCACAAAATATTGGTTCGGCCGCCGGGGGCGCCGCGCCACAATCGAATCCCGTCTTCAAGCAAGCGAGGGCAATCATGCGCGCATGCAGCAAATCGGCGTGGCCGCCGCGGCTCGTGACCGTTCCGGGCCTGCACGGCAGCGAAGGTGCTCACTGGCAGACCTGGCTCGAACGGCAGTTCCCGCGCGCGCTGCGCGTCGAGCAGGACGACTGGGACGCGCCCGATCTTGCGCGCTGGGCGCAATCGGTGCGTGCATTGCTCGACCGCGAACGCGGCCCGTTCGTGCTGGCCGCGCACAGCTTCGGTTGCCTCGCGGCCGCACATGCGCTTGCGCAGTGGCCGCACACGGGCGATGTCGCGGGCGTGCTGCTCGTCGCACCCGCCAGTCCGAAGAAATTCACGTTTGCCGGGCCGTTCGACGCACGCCGGCTCGCCGTGCCGTCGATCGTGATCGGCAGCGAAACCGATCCGTGGATGCCGCTCGGCGACGCGCGCACGCTCGCGCAGCACCTGGGCAGCGCGTTCGTGAACCTCGGCGACGCGGGGCACATCAACACCGCGGCCGGCTTCGGGCCGTGGCCGCGCGCGAAGTACTTCATCGACACGCTCGTCCATTGCGCGGCACCGCTGCGCTTTCGCGACGCGGACGACGGCTTCGAGACCGCACTCGTCGATCGCGCGCTCGCGCATGCGGTCTGACGCGCCGGGCGAGCGGTACGGCGGGCGCCGTGCCGCTCCGCGCCGTTAGGCTTACGCCGCGGAGACGGGCCGCACCGCCGCCGGATCCGAATAGCTCGGCCGGCCGTTCTCGACGTGGCCCGCGAAGCGGCGCGAGAAGGTGCCGGCCGCGCCGTCGCTCACCGTCACGTCATACCATTGGTGGCTCGACGCGAGCATCCATTGCTCGACGCGTTCGTCGCCGCCATGCAGCGTCACCTGCCGCGACGGCGCGCCGTACGCGTTGTCGGTCAGCGTCAGCGTGACGTGGGCCCCGCCATGGTTGCGCAGCTTCAGGTACAGGTTCCCGTTCGCGACGTCGTAGCCGGCCTTCACTTCCGGTTGCGCAGGGTTGCGATGCGGTGCGGCCGGGGCCGATACGTTGCCCGAGAACACGCGCACGAATCCGTTCGGCCCGTACACCGCGAACGTGTACGCGCCGTTCGTCACCGTCAGGTCGAAGTCCGCATGCAGCACGCGGCGCGCGCCGACCGTGTAGCGCCACGGGCCGTCGGTGCGGTTCGTCGCATACACGTGGAAGTGCGCGCCCTGGTTGCCGCGGTTCGCGAACTCGATTCGAAGTTTGGTCCCGCCGTAGACGCTCGCGTTCACGTGCAGCTCGTACGGCAGCGCACGCGCCGGCCGCACGCCGGGTTCCTGCGGGTCGATCGGCGATGGCGTCGCGGGCACGGTCGGCGCGGGCTGCGATGTGCACTGCTGGTCGGCGATCGAGCGGTACTGGCTCGTGTCGGGCAGCGGCGGGAACGACGCGTCTGACGAGCGGAAGTCGAAGGCGGCGGTGAGGTCGCCGCACACCGTGCGGCGCCACGGCGTGATGTTCGGTTCGTCGATGCCGAAGCGCTCGCCGATGAAGCGGATCACCGACGTGTGGTCGAACACCTGCGAGCACACGAAGCCGCCTTTTGTCCATGGCGACACGACCGTCATCGGCACGCGCGGCCCGAGGCCGTACGGCAGGCCGTCGGCCGTATAGCTGCCGCCGCGGCCGGGGTTCACGACCGTGTGCAGCTCGCCGTCGGTCGTCACGGTCGATGCGCCCTGCGCGGCCGACGTCGGCGGCTGCGGCGGCACGATGTGGTCGAAGAAGCCGTCGTTCTCGTCGTACATGATGAACAGCACGGTCTTGCGCCAGACGTCCGGGTTCGACGTGAGCGCGTCGAGGATCTGCGACGTGTAGTTCGCGCCGTATGCGGGCGTGTATTTCGGATGCTCGGAGAACGCGGCGGGCGGACACAGCCACGACACCTGCGGCAGCCGGTCGTTGATCACGTCGTCCTTCAGGTTGTCGAGCGTGCGCACTGTCTGCGCGCGCTGGTACAGCGACGAGCCGGGTTTCGCGTTGATGAAGTTCGCGAAGTTCTGCAGCACGTTCGTGCCGTAGTTGCCGTTGTACGGATCGTTGCCCGTCGTGCCCTGCTGGTAGATCTGCCACGACACGCCGTGCGCTTCGAGACGCTCGGGAAAGGTCGTCCACGACAGCAGCTGGTAGGCGGGCGGCCCGTCGCCGTCGACATAGTCGCTGTTGTCGAGCAGCGGGCCGCCGAACTTGCCGGTCGGGTCGACTGTGCCCGTCATCAGGTACGAGCGGTTCGGGTGCGTCGGCCCCGGCAGCGAGCAGAAGTAGTTGTCGCACACGGTGAACGCATCGGCGAGCGCGTAGTGGAACGGGATGTCCTCGCGCACGTGATAGCCCATCGTCATGTCGGTCTTGTTCGCGGGCCACTGGTCGTAGCGGCCGCCGTCGATCGCCGCGTGCGTCTTGTACCACGAGTGGTCGAGGTCGCCGACGCACTGCGCGCTCGTCGTCAGCGTGTTCAACCGGAACGGCAGCACCGGCTTGCCCGGGTCGGCCTTCGACGGCTGGTACCACACCGGCTTGCCGCTCGGCAGCGGGATCGGGAAGCGGTCGTTGTAGCCGCGCACGCCGCGCAGGTGTCCGAAGTAATGATCGAACGAGCGGTTTTCCTGCATGAACACGACGATGTGCTCGACATCGCGGATCGTGCCGGTGCCGCGCGCGGCGGGAATCGCGAGCGCGCGGCGGATCGATTCGGGGAAGGCGTTGAGCGCGACGGCGGCGCCCGCGGATTGTGCGACGGTATGCAGGAAACGGCGGCGGCTCGATGACGTCATGTTATTTCACCTCGGTTCTGCGGTCGGGGGACGGAAGCGGCGGGATCAGCCAGGTGACGACGCTGCCGCGCTCGACGCGGCCGCGTTTGCCGCATTTGCCGCGGGCTTTGCGTCGTCGTCGTCATCGGGCGGGTAGTGCACGACGGGCGGCGCGAGCGGCGCGGCATCGGACGCAGCGGGGTTCGCGGCTGCGTCGTTGTTGAATGCGCTGGCGGAGCCGGACGATGCGCCGGCCTGCTGCGAGGCGTCGGTCGCGTGTGCGTCGTGCGGAGCGTCGTCACTGCAGGCGGCGACGAAAGCGGCGACACAAAGAACGACGACGGAAACGCGACGCATGACTTCTCTCCTGGCTGGCTGATCGGGAAACGTTTTCGAGTATGCCGACGCGATGCGACGTTTCGGTGAATCGTTTGCGACCGGTGCGTGATCGCGAATGCTTTCGATATCCTGACCAGTCACTTGCACGGGATTGCGAGGGCGCAAAAATTTCCCGGCGGGCGATGCGAGTCGGGCACTTTTACGCGGGCATGCCGTACGCCACGGCATCGCCATTCATGATGAACGTATGCAGCCGATCGCGTGACCTCAGCGCCGCGGCGTGCGTCGCCGCACCTCGCTGCGCAGCCAGTCGAGCCACGTGCGGATCGCCGCTTCGTACGGATGGTCGGGGCGCCACACGACGTAGTGCGCGTACACGTCGGTGATGCGCACCGTCGACACGCGCACGAGCGTGCCGTTCGCGAGTTCGGGCTCGATCAGCGAGCGGCGCGCGAGGGCGACGCCGAGGCCTTTCAGCGCCGCGTCGATCAGCGCATTCACATCGGTGAAGCGTGGCGCGCGCGCGGATTCGGTGAGGTCGATCCGCGCGGCCTGGAGCCAAGGTTCCCACGGCTGCGCGGGATGGCGCAGCAGCGTCGCGCGCACGAGATCGGCCGGCACGCGCGGCGCGACGCCGTCGCGATTGCGGTACGCGGGGCTTGCGACCGGAAAGATCGTCTCGTTCATCAGCTTCTCGGCGACGACGCCCGGCCACGTGCCGGGCCCGTAACGCAGCGCGACGTCGATGCGGTCGCGCTTGCGCAGCGGCGCGAGCGCCACCTCCGGGTGCAGCACGATCGCGATGTGCGGGTGCGCGGCCGTGAAGCGCGGCAGGCGCGGTGCGAGCCAGCGCTCGGCGACGCTCGGCAGCACGCTGACGTTCAGCGTGACGTCGCAAGTGCGTGGGCGGCTGCGCACGGCGAGTGCCGGCTCGAACGCGCGTTCGAGCACGCTGAGGCCCTGGCGTACCTGCAGTGCGAGCGCGTGCGCGGCGTGCGTCGGCGTCGCGCCGTTACGCTCGCGCGTGAAGAGCGGATAGCCTAGCTGCGCCTCGAGCGTGCGGATGTGCTGGCTCACGGCGCCTTGCGTGAGCGCGAGCGCGTCGGCCGCGCGCGTGAAGCTCTGCAGCCGCACGGCGGTCTCGAATGCACGCAGCGTCTGTAGCGGAGGAAGGTGGATGCGTCGCATGCGGGTATTAGTAACACTAATGTTCGAGCACGACAATTCATCGTTTGCGGCGGGCCGGCACGCGTTCCTACACTCGGTTCCGTCTTCCACAGCCCCGTCGGGCCCTACCACCATGAACGCATACCGTCTCTATCTTTCGCCGGGCGCGTGTTCGCTCGCCGTCCATATCGCCCTGGAGGAAACCGGCGCGCCGTTCGACGTCGAAATCGTCTCCCTGCAGAAGCAGCAGAACCTCGAGGCGCGCTATCTCGCGATCAACGCGAAGGCGCGTGTGCCGGTGCTCGCGATTCCGGGCGAGCCGCACGTGCTGACCGAAACGCCGGCGATCCTCACGTATCTCGCGCGCCGTTATCCCGATGCGCAATTGCTGCCGCTCGGCGACCCGCTGCGCGAGGCACGGTGCCACGAGTGGCTCGCCTGGCTGGTCGGCTGGGTGCATGGCGTCGGCTACGGCGCACTGTGGAGGCCGGGCCGCTTCATCGGCGATCCGGCGCTGCACAGCGAGGTCAGCGCGCACGGGCGACGCACGATCGAGGCCGCGAACGAGGCGATCGAAGCCGCGCTCGCCGACCGTCGCACATGGGCCGAGCCGGGCGCGCATTCGATCGTCGATCCGTTCCTGTTCGTGCTGTATCGCTGGGGCGTCGCGATCGGGCTCGACATGACGCGGCATCCCGCGTGGACCGCCCACGCGCAGCGCGAGGCCGAGCGGCCGGCTGCGCGACGTGCGTTGGCGCGCGAAGCGGCTTGACGGATGGCGCGGGCGTCGTGGCGTGCGCTGCGACGCCCGCGTGAGACGAGCGGCTGCTATTTCGCGGCGAACAGCGGATAGGTCGCGCCGGCGACCAGCGCGGCCGCGAGCCACACGACACTCCACGAACTGACTGCGAGCAGCGGTGGAATCGCGAGGGGCGTCGCGAACAGCCCGAGGTAGACGATCGTATTGGCCATCCCGAGTGCGGTGCCCGCCTGATTCGCGCCCGCGAGCGTCGCGAGCTCCGTGTACGCGACGCCGTGCCACGCGGACACGCAGATGCCGGCGAAGACGAGAATCGCGACGATCGCGGCGAGCGGCACGTGCGCACTGCCAGCCGTTGCGGCTGCGAGCACCGTGAACGAGCCGGCCGCGACGAATACCGATCCGCGCAGATACGCGCGCCGGTTGCCGTGCCGGTCGGTATGACGGCCGCTCCACACGCGCATCACCATCGCGCCCAGCTGCAGCGCGACCATCGCCGCACTGATGCCGGCGAGGCCGAGCCGGCCGAAGTCGTGCAGGAACACTGTCGCGAACGTGAGCACCGCGAACTGCGGCGCGCACAGCAGGCCGATGCCGAGCACGATGCGCCACACGGGGACGCTCGCGAGCGGGTTGCGCACCTGTCGCGCGGATTGTTGCTCGACGGGGCGATGCGTGGCGGGTTGCGCGACGGCCGGTTCGGCCGGCGGCTCGTGCAGCCAGCGCCAGGTGAGCGCGGCAGAACCCGCGCACAGCACCATCAGCGCGCCGAATACCGCGGCGAAGCCCAGGTGCGATGCGAGCGACGGCAGCAGCGCCGCGCCGATGCCACCGCCGAGCGGCACGGCCGTCTGGCGGATGCTCATCGCGAGCCCGCGTTCACGCTCGCCGAACCAGCGCATCACCGCGCGCCCGCTCGACCCGTTCACGCTGCCGCCGAGCAGGCCGACGCAACACATCGCCGCCACGACGCGCATCAGCGGCGGCACGCCGTGCGCGGTCGGGACGATCGTGCCCACCATCAGCGCGAACATCGCGGCCGTCGCGACGAGCCCGGCGAGCAGCACGCGGCGGTCGCCGAAGCGGTCGGCAGCCATCCCCCACGGCAGTTCGGACAGCGCGACGCCGAAGCCGAGCGCGCCGAGCACGAGGCCGAGCGCGCCGTTGTCGAGGTGATAGGCGGAGCGCATCCACACGGCCGTGGTCGGAATGCCGGCCGCCGCGGCCGAAAAGCTCATGTTCGCGGCGACGCCGGCCGCCAGCACGCGCCAGCGATGAGCCGCGCCGCGCACGTCGCGGGCGGGCGAGGAGGGGGAAGCGATGCACGAGGTATCCATGACGGCAGGCCCGGTTGGAAATTGACATCCACAGTCTGGCGTCCTACATTCATCCTGAAAATCGGAAAGTTCTTGATGAATCATTCGATAAAACAGGATGGTTGAGATGTCCGGACAAGACATTCCACGCGACGACGGCGAGTCGCGCGAGCTGGCCGATGCCACGCTGGCCCGGCCCAACTTCGACGTGGCGGCGCTGCGCAGCCTCGTCGCCGGGGTGGATCTCGGCAGTTTTGCGAAGGCGGCCGACCGCGTCGCGCGCTCGTCGTCGGCGGTGAGCGCGCAGATCCGCAAGCTCGAGGAGCAGGCCGGCACGCCGCTGTTCGTGAAGGCAGGCCGCGGGCTGGCGCTGACCGATGCCGGCGACGCGATGCTGCGCTATGCGCGGCGGATGATCGAGCTGAACGACGAGGCGGCCGCGGCCGTGCGCGGCATGAATCTCGACGGTTGGGTGCGTGTCGGGCTGCAGGAGGATTTCGGCGAGGCGATTCTGCCCGACGTGCTCGGGCGGTTCGCGCGTGCGCATCCGAAGGTGCGGATCGAGGCGCGCGTGGCGCGCAATGCCGATCTGCTCGACCGGCTCGATGCGAACCAGCTCGATCTCGCGCTGGTGTGGGGCGACCCGGCGTCGGCGGCGCTGGTGGCGCGCGCGGGGATCGACAGCGAAGCGATCGCGCAGGTGCCGATGCAGTGGGTGGGGGCGGCGGGCTCGGTCGCGACCGGCTTCGGCATGCCGGGCGGCGGTGCGGAGGAGGAAGACGGTGCGGACGAAACGGGCGGCCGCGCGGTGCGCGCGCCGGGCGAGCCGCTGCCGCTCGTCGTGTTCGACCGGCCGTGCCGGTTCTTCGGTGCGGCGACCGGTGCGCTCGACCGCGCGGGCGTGCCGTGGCGCGTTGCGTTCACGACGCCCAGTCTTGCCGGGCTATGGGCCGCGGCGGCGGCCGGCCTCGGGCTGACGGTGCGCTCGCAGTACGGGCTGCCCGCGTCGGTGCGCGTGCTCGATGCGGCTTCGTGCGGGTTGCCGGCACTGCCGAGTTTGCCGCTGATATTGCTGCGGCGCACGTCGTCGACGACACCGACCGTCGATCGGCTCGCGCGGATCGTGAAGCAGGCGGTGCGGGATGCGACGGAGGGGGCCGGGGCGGCGCTGGCGGCGTGATGCCGATCGATACGTATGCGGTCGACTGGACAATCGGCCTATTGGAGGAACGGAGCGAAGGTCGTAACAATGGTGGCTCACTCAATGGAGCCCATCATGCAAGTTGCCACTGTCCCTGAAGCCGCGCTCGACCTGCAGCGGCTGCTCGATGCCGCGATCGCGGGTGAACGCGTCGTGATTGCGCAGGACGGCAAACAGTCGGTCCGGCTGGTGCCGCTTGAACCCATCCATCGGTTCGGTGCCCTCAAGGGGCAGATATGGATGGCCGACGACTTCGATGCGCCCCTCTCCGCCGAAGAGTTGGCCGAGTTCGAAGGGAAGTAATGCGGTTGCTGGTCGATACGCACATCTTCCTGTGGATGTGGGGTGACGATCCGAAACTGAGCGTTCGTGCGCGCAGGCTGATCACCTGCGCCGATGCCGTGTTCGTCAGCAGCGCGAGCATCTGGGAGATGGCGATCAAAGCCGGGAAGGGAAAGCTGGACGTCGACGTGGATCGGCTCGTCGGTGAGATCAAGACGAGCAAGTATCGCGAGCTACCGGTCCGGGCCACGCACGGCGCTGCCGTGCGTCATCTGCCCCATCATCATGGCGACCCGTTCGACCGGTTGCTCGTTGCGCAAGCGTGGTGCGAACCGCTGTTGCTCGTCACGGCCGACAGCCACCTCGCGCAGTATGGCGCGTCCCGAATCCTGACAGTCTGAAACAGTTTCGGAAGCGAAATCCTACGCTGCCGCGACAGCTTGCGGGGACGTTTCCAGTTCCCTGCAAATGGTCGCCAGCCGCTCCCTCAATCCTTCACTCGCCGGCACGAACGGTAGCCGCAATCCGTCTTCGCACCACCCTTGCGCGGCCAGCACGGCCTTCACCGGCGCCGGGTTCGGCTCCGCGAACAGCGCCGCGACGAGCGGCTGCAGCGCGACCGACAGGCGCCGCGCGTCGGCGAGCCGACCGTCGCGCAGCAGCGCGTGGATGCGCACATGCCATTCGGGCAGCACGTGCGCGCTGCTCGCGATCGCGCCGTGCGCACCGGCGCACATCGCCGCGAAGTTCTGGTTGTCGTCGCCGGACAGGATCGCGAGCGGCGTGTCGTGCACGAGCCGGCTCATCCGGTCGAGCGTGCCGCCGCATTCCTTGATGCCCGCGACGCGCGGGTCGCGCGCGAGCGCCTGCAGCGTGTCCAGTTCGACGTTCACGCCGGTGCGGTACGGGATGTTGTAGACGAGCACCGGCAGGTCGGCCGCGTCGACGATCGCCTCGACGTGGCGGCGGATGCCGTCCTGCGTCGGCCGCACGTAGACGGGCGGCGTGACGAGCAGCCCGTCGGGCCGCAGCGCCGCGAGTTCGCGCGCACGGGCGGCCGCGAAATGCGTCGCGCTCGCCGTTAGCCCGACGACGATCGGCAGCCCGGGTGCCGCGTCGCGCAGCGTCGCGAACACGGCGTCCTGTTCGCGCGCGTCGAGCAGCACGCCTTCACCGGTCGTCGCGCCCGCGACGAAGCCCGCGAGGCCCGTGGCCGCATAGTGGCGTGCGAGTCGCGCGAGCGCGGCATGGTCGACTTCGCCGTGGTGGAACGGCGTGATGATCGGCAGCCAGATACCTTCGAAACGTGTGTTCATGCAGAGCCTCATGGTGGAAACGGAGTGGGAAGGAACCGTTCCGCCGGCGGAGTACCGGAGCGAGGCGTGCGAGCAAGGAGAAAGAAACGACCTGCGGGCATCCCGTCCGGCATTCGCCTGACGGGACGCGACGTCCCCGTCAGTCGAGGAGTCGTTTTTTCAGTTTCAGCCCGGCCGCGCGCGCACCTGCCGCGACGGCGGCGAGGATCGGAAGCGAGCGCAGGGCAGCGGACATGGAGGAACCGGGAAATGGGCTGAGCGGCGATCTTAACACCGGATCCGATCCGCGCGCGAGCGTCCGCCGCCGTTTAGCAGAATTCGAGATTTGCTTTCCACGACTGATTGGAAAGGGCGCTGCGCCCGGCCGCTAGAATGCCCGCTTACGTTTCGATGACAGCGCGTACGCGTGCCGTCACGCACATTCACCACCACTGGAAACGGGGCATATCACGATGGCAAGCATGAAGGGGATCGGCCGCTGGCTGCACACGGGCGCGGCGGCGGCGCTGGTCGTGGCGGCAACGGCCGCGCACGCGGATACGTCGATCCTGAACGTGTCGTACGACGTGACGCGCGAACTCTACAAGGACATCAACGCGGGTTTTGCCGCTGCCTACAAGCAGAAGACCGGCGAGACGATCGCGATCAAGCAGTCGCACGGCGCGTCGAGCGCGCAGGCGCTGTCGGTGCTGCAAGGGTTGCAGGCCGACGTCGTGACGATGAACCAGCCGAACGACATCGACCTGCTCGCCGAGCGCGGCCAGCTGCTGCCGAAGGACTGGCGCGCGCGTTTCCCCGACAACAGCTCGCCGTACTCGACCACGATGGTGTTCCTGGTGCGCAAGGGCAACCCGAAGGCGATCAAGGACTGGAGCGATCTCGCGAAGCCGGGTGTCCAGGTAATCATCGCGAACCCGAAGACGTCGGGCAACGGCCGCTATGCGTATCTCGCCGCGTGGGGCTTCCAGAAGCAGAAGGGCGCGACCGACCAGCAGGCGATCGACTTCGAGAAGGCGATCTTCCGCAACGTGCCGGTGCTCGACTCCGGCGGCCGCGGCGCGACGACGACGTTCACGCAGCGCGGCATCGGCGACGTGCTGGTCACGTTCGAGAACGAAGTCGCGCTGATGGACACCGGTGCGTCGGGCGCGCAGTTCGACGCGGTGTACCCGTCGTCGAGCATCCTCGCGGAGCCGCCCGTCGCCGTCGTCGACAAGGTCGTCGACAAGAAGGGCACGCGCAAGGTCGCGCAGGCGTATCTCGACTACCTGTACACGCCGGAAGCACAGGAAATCATCGCGCAACATCATCTGCGCCCGCGCGACGCGAACGTGCTGAAGAAGCATGCGGCCGAATTCAAGCCGCTGAAGACGTTCAGCGTCGAGCAGGTCTTCGGCAGTTGGGCGAACGCGCAGAAGACGCACTTCGCGGACGGCGGTACGTTCGACCAGGTGATCGTCGACCGCAAGTGAGCGCCGCGCGCTTGCTCGCACACCGACGACGCAGCCGGCCGCTTTCGCGGCCGGCTTTTTTTGCGCCGCGCGGCCGGCGGTGCAACGGATTTCCATTCCGAACCCGTACGCATACCCGGCTGCCGCCGCGCGTGCTACGCTCATCGCCTCCCTGTTTCCGGCACCGCGCGATGAACGTCGATTCGTCCTCCCCAGCCTCCCGCGGCCGTGGCCGCAAGCTCTGGTCGGGCACCCGCCCGGTGATCGCGTACGGGATGCCGCCGCTCGGCTGGCGCGACCTCTATCACCGTGCGCTGACGGTGAGCTGGCCCGTGTTCTTCCTGTCGCTCGCCGTGCTGTTCCTGCTGCTCAACGGCGCTTTTGCGACGCTCTACCTGCTTGGCCATGCACCGATTGCGAACCAGTCGCCGGCCGGCTTCGGCGGCGCGTTTTTCTTCAGTGTCGAGACACTCGCGACCGTCGGCTACGGCGACATGCATCCGCAGACCGTGTATGCGCACCTGGTCGCGACGTTCGAGATCTTCGTCGGGATGTCGGGCATCGCGATGGCCACCGGGCTCGTGTTCGCGCGGTTTTCGCGGCCGCAGGCGAAGATCCTGTTCGCACGCTACGCCATCGTCCGGCCGTTGAACGGCAGGATGACGTTGATGGTGCGCGCCGCGAATGCGCGCCAGAACGTGATTGCCGAAGCGCAGGCGAAACTGCGGCTGATGCGCGTCGAGGGCACGCACGAGGGCTATACGCTGCGCAAGATCCACGACTTGGCGCTCGTGCGCAGCGAGCATCCGATTTTCCTGCTCGGCTGGAACCTGATGCACGTGATCGACGAATCGAGCGCGCTGTTCGGCGAGACGCCCGAATCGCTCGCTGCGCGCGACGCGTCGTTGCTGATCACGATCGAAGGCTCGGACGAGACGACCGCGCAGGTGATGCAGGCGCGTCATTCCTGGGAGCATGACGAGATCCGCTGGCGTCACCGCTATGTCGACCTGATGCACGACGAAGACGGCATCACGCACATCGACTACACGCATTTTCATGAGGTGGTGCCGGTTGACGCCGATACGGACGAGCGCGGTTCACCGGGTGCGGTGGTCAATGCAGGCGCCGCGACGTCGGGCCCGGCTGCGTAGGTGTGCTCGCGGGCGGCCGGCAGCGCCGCCCACGCGCTGCACGTCTACACGTCACGCATGCAGCAGGCGCGCCGCTTCGCGCTGTTCGATTGCGACCGCGCGGCGGAATGCGTCGCGATCCTCGGCGCGCGCGACGTAGTCGCCGAGCACGCCTTCGTGCGGCAGCAGATGCGCGTCGAACGCGATCTTCAGCGTGCTGGCGAGCAGCAGGTCGGCCGCGGTGAAGCGGTCGCCGATGAGCCATGGACTATGGGCGAGCGCTTGCGCGAGTGCGCGCTGCACGCGCGTGATGTTGCCCCAGCCGAACGCGACCGGATTGCCCGACGCGCCGGTGAATTTTTCGGCCATCGCCGGTTCGAGGCAGGTCGGCGTGAAGAACATCCATTGGAGGAAACGGCCGCGCAGCGGATCGTCGGGCGCGATGCCGAGCCCGGCGCCCGGACAGCGGTCGGCGAGATAGAGCAGTACGGCGCCGGATTCGGCGAACGGCACGCTGCCGTCGTCGAGCGCGGGCAGCTTCGCCATCGGGTTGACCTGCACGAACGCGTCGCTGCCCTGTTCGTGCGAGCGCAGGTCGATCGGCACGAGTTCATACACCACGCCGAGTTCTTCGAGCATCCACAATGCCCGGAATGCCCGGGTCTTCGGCCAGTAGTAGAGCTTCATCGTGCCTCCGCGTTTGGGTGCAACTGTCGGTCCGGTGGATGCTCAAGCGTACCCGAGCAGCGGAGGTTCGGACAGGGGCGCCCGGCCAGGGGCGCCCGGCGAGGCGGGGCCATCGGTGTGATGGCCGGATGCGCTGCGTGTCGAGCGCGAGTCGGGTGGAAGGCTGGGTAACGCCTTGTGTCATAAGGGGGTTTATTCATAACTAGTAATGTTAAGACTAGTTATGAATGGGGCGGAAGCCCGGCGTGAACCGGTATTCCTCGCAAGGCACCCCGAAGCCCGCCGCGCCCGCACATACAGCAACACTGGCATCCTGCCGCAATCGCCGATGCATCGCGAAACAGGAATATCCCGGGAGACAACTCACACATGGCAAACGACGATCGCACCACGATCATTCCGAGAAGAACGCCGGAATCGGCGGCGATGGTGGCCGAGGTCAAGCGGGCGATGTCGATCGCCGCGCGGATCAATCGCCTGACGTTCGACGACGCCGCCGAGGTTCGCACATTGTTCGGAGAACTGATCGGCATGCCAGTGGACGACGGCTTTGCATTGATCCCGCCGTTCCATGCGACGGGCGGCACCGGCATGAAGCTCGGGCGCAACGTGTTCATCAACCAGAACTGCACGTTCTACGATCTCGGCGGGCTCGAGATCGGCGACGACGTGATGATCGGGCCGAACGTCAGCCTCATCACGTCCGGTCATCCCGTCGAACCTTCGCGGCGGCGCGACTTCGTTCTCGCGAAGCCGATCGTGATCGAGCGTAACGTGTGGATCGGCGCCGGCGCGACGATCATCGGCGGTGTGACGGTGGGCGAGAACTCGGTGGTCGCGGCAGGGGCCGTCGTCACGCAGGACGTTCCGCCGAATGTGCTGGTCGGCGGCAATCCGGCAGCGGTCATCCGGTCGATTGCCGAGTAATGCGGCTCGAGGGCGCATGCCTGTTCGATGCAGTCTCGTTGGACCGATGTGGATAACCCACCCCCAAGGCGACTCGGAACACTGTGCATTTGAATGGTGAGGGTGCCGCCGAGGCCGTCTGGACGGGGCTTTCCGGTAAATGCCCGATAGCCGTCGGCGAATGCGCGGGCCGTTCCAGTCGAAGGTCTGACGAAGGTCGCGTCGAGCGATCGGTTGTGGATATCCTCACGCCGAAACGACTCGGCGCCCTGTGCATTTCACAGGTGAGGGTCACCGGATGATACGGAATGCATGGAGCGGGTTGTGGACAACTCGCCCTCGCAACGACGCGAAATGCTGTGGAATTCAACGGTGAGGGGCGGCGCCCGATCGGACGATGCGCCTGTCCTGGCGCGGCTTTCCGGTCTTTGCGCGGTTCGAAGCGTCGCGCATTCTAGCCGAACGCGCGCATGTGTGCGCCGAGCCGCGCGTGCGCCGCGAAGTGGCTATCCGGTTCCGGAACCTCCCCCGGAAGGCCGTGCATTTTAACGGTGAGCGCGAGCGCGTGGTCTGCAATGCGCAGATTTCGCTGCGCATCGCCGCGTTCGCAAGCGACTCGAAACGCTGCGCGATGCAGCGGCGAGCATGAATACGCGATCGGTGGTCGGCGCGGCAAGACACGATCGTTCGGCGAGCGGTTCCGTCCGACGCGGCGTGCACGTCCGGTTCGGACGCGAGCGTGCTAGCGGGGGCAACGCGAGCCCCCGTGTGGATATCCGGTCACCGAAACGACTCGCGGCACTGTGCATTTCGACGGTGAGCGTCAGTACTCGATCGGTCGGTGAGCCGCTTCCAGCATGGATTTCCCGCCGGTCGCACTCTCCGCTGTACGCATCCGTTGTCGCATCGGAGGATGCGCATGCATGTGGATATCCTGCGTCCCGGACCACTCGGAGCGCTGTGGTTCTCAACGGTGAGGGTGCCCGCGTGGCTGGTCGGCAATGCCGGATCGGGCGTGGATAACCGCTGTCGCAGACACTCGAAGCCCTGTGTCTTTCAATGGTGAGTGTGAGCCCGCGATTGTGCAGCATGCGCGTTCCGCCGTACATGTCCGGCCGATAAACCCGCTCAACCCGCTCAACCCGCTCAACCCGCTCGCGTCCCGGCGTGTTTCAACGGTGAAGGCAGGCCAGCGATTGCGCAGCATGCGGGTTCCGGCGTGCCTGTTCGGCCGATAAGCCCGCTCCCGACCCATTGCATTTCCATGGTGAGCGGGAGCCCGCGATTGGCAGCATGCGGGTCCCAGTGTGCCCGTCCGGCCGACAAACCCACTCGCGCCCCCGAGCATTCGAACGCTGAGGCGAACTGCCGATCGATGCAATACACCCTCGCCGATGTGGATATCCGCCGTTGAAACTCACTCGCCGCGCTGTGAATTTCAGTGGTGAGCGTCGAGGCAAGCGCCATATTCATGCCGACAACGATGTGGACATCCCGGCCCCCACGCCACTCGAAATTCTGTGCAATCGAACGGTGAGCGCGCGAGCCCGGTCGGCCAAGGGGTGAGGCGTTGTGGACATCCCGAGCCACCGACCAATCGCAATGCTGTGCATTTCAATGGTGAGAGTCACCGCCACGAGGCGCTGAAACCCTTGTCACACGGGGCGCGAGCATCACCCGCCACCTACCCGGGCCACCGTCGGACCGCCACGCGTTTCCCCGGCAAACGACCCGCCCGCTCCGACACGTCGCCGATCTCGCCCGACCGCCGTGCGCGAAAACTCTCTCAAATCCCGGCAAAAAGCTGCGCGGTCTTTCTCACAGACGGCCCGCCCGAGCAAGATGAGAAAAAACATTCTCGGCTGCGCGCGAAAAAATAGAGCCATTCGCAGCCGCCAGTCACGCGTCGCCCGACGCCCTGCCGAGCCGCCCAGAACAGCACAATCCGGAGACATCCCCCATGACTGCCCGCCTGCCCGTCGACGGCACGCCTGCCCTGTCCGACTACCGCCTGACCGACAACCTGACCGCGACGCGCGGCCGGATCTTCCTGACCGGCACGCAGGCGCTGGTTCGCCTGCTGCTGATGCAGCGCACGGTCGACGCCGAACAGGGGCTCAACACGGCCGGCTTCGTCAGCGGCTATCGCGGCTCGCCGCTCGGCATGGTCGACCAGCAGCTGTGGAAGGCGAAGAAACTGCTCGACGCCGGCGGCGTGCGCTTCCTGCCCGCGATCAACGAGGAACTCGGCGGCACGGCCGTACTCGGCACGCAGCGGGTCGAGGCCGATCCCGAGCGCACGGTCGAGGGCGTGTATGCGATGTGGTACGGCAAGGGCCCGGGCGTCGATCGCGCCGGCGATGCGCTGAAGCACGGCAACGCGTACGGCTCGTCGCCGCATGGCGGCGTGCTCGTCGTCGCGGGCGACGACCACGGCTGCGTGTCGTCGTCGATGCCGCACCAGAGCGACTTCGCGATGATCGCGTGGCACATGCCGGTCGTGAACCCGGCGAACATCGCCGACATGCTCGAATTCGGCCTGTACGGCTGGGCGCTGTCGCGCTACTCGGGCGCGTGGGTCGGTTTCAAGGCGATCTCCGAAACGGTCGAATCGGGCTCGACCGTCGACCTCGACGCGTTGCAGACGCAGTGGCCCGCACCGGAAGGCTTCACGCCGCCGACGGGCGGCCTGCACAACCGCTGGCCGGACCTGCCGAGCCTCACGATCGAGGCGCGCCTCGCCGCGAAGCTCGACGCGGTGCGCCATTTCGCACGCACCAACAGCATCGACAAGTGGATCGCGCCGAGCGCGCAGGCGAACGTCGGCATCGTGACCTGCGGCAAGGCGCACCTCGACCTGATGGAAGCGCTGCGCCGCCTCGACCTGACGGTGGCCGATCTCGACGCGGCCGGCGTGCGGATCTACAAGATCGGCCTGTCGTACCCGCTCGAAATGACGCGCGTCGAAACCTTCGTCGACGGGCTCGCCGAAGTGCTCGTGATCGAGGAGAAGGGCCCCGTCATCGAGCAGCAGATCAAGGACTATCTGTACAACCGCACGGAAGGCGCGCGTCCGCGCGTGCTCGGCAAGCACGACGCCGTCGGCGGCTGCCTGCTGTCGGAGCTCGGCGAGCTGCGTCCGTCGCGCATCCTGCCGGTGTTCGCCGACTGGCTCGCGCGCCACAAGCCGGCGCTCGACCGCCGCGAGCGCGTGGTCGACCTCGTCGCGCCGCAGATCCTGTCGAACGAGGCGGACGCGGTGAAGCGCACGCCGTACTTCTGCTCGGGCTGCCCGCACAACACGTCGACGAAGGTGCCGGAAGGCTCGATCGCGCAGGCCGGCATCGGCTGCCACTTCATGGCGTCGTGGATGGAGCGCGACACCACTGGCCTGATCCAGATGGGTGGCGAAGGCGTCGACTGGGCCGCGCACGCGATGTTCACGAACACGAAGCACGTGTTCCAGAACCTCGGCGACGGCACCTACTTCCACTCGGGCATCCTCGCGATCCGCCAGGCGGTCGCCGCGAAAGCGAACATCACGTACAAGATCCTCTACAACGACGCGGTCGCGATGACGGGCGGCCAGCCGGTCGACGGCAGCATTTCGGTGCCGCAGATCGCGCGGCAGGTCGAGGCGGAGGGCGTGTCGCGCTTCGTGGTCGTGTCCGACGAGCCGGAGAAGTACGACGGTCATCACGGCCAGTTCCCGCCGGGCACGACGTTCCATCACCGCAGCGAACTCGACACCGTGCAGCGCGAGCTGCGCGAGACGCCGGGCGTCACCGTGCTGATCTACGACCAGACCTGCGCGGCCGAGAAGCGCCGCCGCCGCAAGAAGGGCGAATTCCCCGACCCGGACAAGCGCCTGTTCATCAACGACGCCGTGTGCGAAGGCTGCGGCGATTGCGGCGTGCAGTCGAACTGCCTGTCGGTCGAGCCGCTCGAAACGCCGCTCGGTCGCAAGCGCCGCATCGACCAGTCGTCGTGCAACAAGGATTATTCGTGCGTGAACGGCTTCTGCCCGAGCTTCGTGACGGTCGAAGGCGCGGCGCTGAAGAAGGCCGCCGGCGCTGCATTCGACGAAGCCGCGCTCGCCGCGCGCGTCGACGCGCTGCCGGTGCCGGCCACGCATCTCGACGCGGCGCCGTTCGACATGCTCGTGACGGGCGTCGGCGGCACGGGCGTCGTGACGGTCGGCGCGCTGATCAGCATGGCCGCGCACCTCGAAGGCAAGAGCGCGTCGGTGCTCGACTTCATGGGCTTCGCGCAGAAGGGCGGCTCGGTGCTGTCGTTCGTGCGGATCGCATCGAGCGACCGATGGCTAAACCAGGTGCGCATCGATACGCAGCAGGCGGACGTGCTGCTCGCGTGCGACATGGTCGTCGGCGCGAGCGCCGAGGCGCTGCAGACGGTGCGTCACGAGCGTTCGCGGATCGTCGTCAACACGCACCGGATCCCGAATGCGTCGTTCGTGCAGAACCCCGACGCGAACCTGCACGCGGATGCGCTGCTCGAGAAGATGCGCCACGCGGCCGGCGACGGCTACCTGTCGAGCTGCGACGCGCAGGCGCTCGCCGCGAAGTTCCTCGGCGATTCGATCGGCGCGAACATCCTGATGCTCGGCTATGCATGGCAGCTCGGCCTCGTGCCGGTGTCGCTCGCGGCGATGATGCGCGCGATCGAGCTGAACAACGTCGCGGTGCCGATGAACAAGCTCGCGTTCTCGATCGGCCGGATGGCGGCCGGCGACGCGGCGGGCCTCGATGCGTTGTGGAACGCGCGTCACACGGTGGCCGCGCATGCCGCGCCGGAGACGCTCGCCGAGCTGATCGCCGATCGCGAAGCGCGTCTCGATGCTTACGGTGGCGCACGCTATGTCGAGCGCTATCGTGCGCTCGTGAGCGCGGCACGTGCGAAGGGCGACGACGCGCTGACGCGCGCGGTCGCGACGACGTTCTACCGGCTGCTCGCGGTGAAGGACGAATACGAAGTCGCGCGGCTGTACACGGACGATGCGTTCCGCACGGCGCTCGAAGCGCAATTCGAAGGCGTGCCGGGGCAGGCGTATCGCGTGAAGTTCAACCTGGCGCCGCCGACCGTCGCGAAGGCCGGCCGCGACGGCAGCGCACCGAAGAAGCGCGTGTTCGGCCCGTGGATGTGGCCGGTGTTCGGCATGCTGGCGCGCGTGCGCAGCCTGCGCGGCACGTGGCTCGATCCGTTCGGCCGCACCGTCGAGCGCAGGATGGAGCGTGCGCTCGCCGACGACTACGAGACGACGCTCGCGCGTGCGCTCGCGGCAACGACCGCCGGCAATGCGGCGCAGGTCACGCAACTGGCCGACCTGCACGCACGCGTGCGCGGCTTCGGTCACGTGAAGGTGCGCAACCTGGCCGGCGTGAAGCGCGCGGAGCGCGAGCTCGCACTGCAGCTCGGCATCGAAGCGGCGACGAGCGCGGCCGTGCAGCACGCGCTCGACGAGATGAAGGGGGCGGGGATGCTGAAGGGGATTCCGGTCGTCGTCGCGAAGTAACGCGAACGCGGGCGGATGTGAAAACGGCGACGCTCGAGCGTCGCCGTTTTTTATTGGGCAGCCGCCGCGTTCAGGCAGCCGCCGAGCCTTTAGACAAGGCCTTTCTTGCGCGTCGACAGCGCGGTTTCCGACAGGTCGATCTCGCGGAGCAGCTTCGTCAGCGTCTCGTCGGAAATCTTGCTCTCGCTGCGCAGCCGATACAGCGCGGAGCGTTCCGCGCGCACGGCGGCGATCCGCATCTGCAGTTCCATCGTTTCGGCCTGCTTCGCTTCCGCGCGCGGCGTGGGGCCGTCGTCGGCGAGCGTCGCGAGGCGGCGGCGGTACTGGTCCATCACGCGCGCGGAGATATCCGCGCAGCGTGCGGCGCCCGATTCGTCGAGATCGACCGAGATCGCGTCGTGCGACGAATCGATCGCGCGGATCGCGGCCTGCGCGGCGGCCGCGCGCGCGGCGCGTTCCTCGTCGCCGAGCGGGCTGCGCGACGAACGCACGCCGCGCAGCAGCAGCGGCAGGCCGATCACCGCGACGACGAGCGAGCCGAGGATCACGGCCGACGCGACGAAGATCGCCGTATCGTGGCCCGGCAGCGGCACGCCGTCGGACAGCGCGACCGGAATCGACAGCACGCCGGCGAGCGTGACCGCGCCGCGCACGCCGCCGACCGTCATCACCGCGATCGTGCGCACGCCGGCCATCGTGCCCGCGAGGCCGTGGCGCGCGGCGCGACGGCTCGCGAACCAGCGCAGCAGCCAGACCCACAGGAAGCGGATCGCATACAGCGCGAGCATCATCGCGCAGACGTTGAAGATCATCCGGCCGACGAGCGCGTCGCTCGTGTGGTGCGCGTCGACGAGCGTGCGGCCGATGATGTGCGGCAGCTGCAGCCCGAGCATGATGAACACCATGCCGTTGAACACGAACTCGATCATCGCCCACGTGCTTTCGGCACGCACGCGCGACGCGACGGTGCTTTTACGCGAGAAGCTCGTGTAGTTCATCATCATCCCGGCCGACACGGCCGCCAGCACGCCCGACAGGTCGAGGTGCTCGGCGAACAGGTAGGCCGCGAACGGCACGAGCAGCGTCATCACGATGCCGGGGGCCGGATCGCCTTCCTGCTCGGCGTTCAGGAAGCGGGTCGACAGCGCGCTGAACGCCCACGACACGATCGCGCCCGTCGCAAGCCCGCCGGCCGCGACGATCACGAACGTGACCGATGCGTCGCGCAGCGAGAACATGCCCGTCAGTGCGGCGGCGATCGCGAATTTCAGCGCGACGAGGCCCGACGCGTCGTTCATCAGCGCCTCGCCTTCGAGGATGTGCATCAGCTGCGGCGGAATGCGACCCTTGCCGGCGATCCCGGACAGCGCGACCGCGTCGGTTGGCGACAGCACGGCCGCGAGCGCGAACGCGATCGGCAGCGGCAACTCGGGTATCAGCCAGTGCGCGAAGTAGCCCACTGCGAGTACCGTCATGAACACGAGCCCGAATGCGAGCATCAGGATCGCGCGGCGCTGCAGGTACAGCTCGCGCTTCGGAATCCGCCAGCCGTCCGCGAACAGCAGCGGCGGAATGAACAGCAGCATGAAGATTTCGGGATCGAACGTGACGTGCAGGTTCAGCTTCGGCCACGCGAGCATCGCGCCGAACGCGATCTGCATCAGTGGCAACGGCAGTTGGAACGGCAGGATGCGTGTGACGGCGCCGGACAGCGCGACGGTCAGCAGCAGGATCAGGACTGTGAAGACGATTTCCATCGATACGGCGAATACGGGGAATGAAACGATCGTACGGAGTGTAGCCTGCTGGCGTAACGGCTGCGTTCAAGCGGCCGGTGCGCGCGCACGAAAATGGTGCGCGCGACCTGCGCCGGGATGGTGCGGCAGGCCGGCGCGAGGCGCACGGCGCAAGGGTTGTCGGCGCCTTGCACGGAGCTTGCTTGATATGGGGCAGCCGCCCGGCGTCGACCGGGCAACCGAGGGTCCAACCAAGACAATGCACGCGCCGCTCGCTGTGTCGGGCGCCGCGTTCGAAGGCAATACCAGGAGGAACGCATGACGATCGTGCAACAGGAGCGTCCGGCCGCCGCGTCGCCGTACCGGTTCGAGCGGGAGGTGAGTTCCGGCTTCGAACGTCTGGCGACGCAGCACCGCGACATGACGCTGACGACCGTATTCCAGCCGATTTTCAGCCTGTCGCACCAGCGTGCGGTGGGTTACGAGGCGCTGCTGCGCGCGCACGATGCGCTCGATCGCGCCGTGTCGCCGCTCGACGTGTTCGGCGAAGCCGCGCGCCAGGGCGAGCTGCTGCAGCTCGACCGGCTCGCGCAGGCGCTGCATCTCGAGAACTTCGCGCTGCTCGGCGCCGAGCGCGAGTGGCTGTTCCTCAACGTGCATCCGGGTGTGCTCACCGACCCGTTCCAGGCGGCCGCGCTGCTCGCGAACCTGAAGCGGCTCGGCATGCCGCCGCGCCGCGTCGTGCTCGAAGTGCTCGAACAGCGCGCGGAAGACGTCGAGCGGCTCGCCGAGGCCGTGCGCGAATTCCGCACGCACGGTTTCCTGATCGCGCTCGACGATTTCGGCGCGGGTCACTCGAACCTCGAGCGGATCTGGCAACTGAACCCGGACATCGTGAAGCTCGACCGGATCATGCTGTCGCACGCGGCGCACCGCACGGGGCTCACCGCGATCCTGCACGGGCTCGTGACGCTGCTGCACGAGGCCGGCAAGCTGGTGCTCGTCGAGGGCATCGAGACCGAGCACGAGGCGCAGATCGCGCTGTCGTGCGAGGCCGATTTCGTGCAGGGCTACTATTTCGGCCGGCCGGCGCCGGGGCTGCCGGACAGCGCGGCCGCGACGGGCTGCATCGGCGAGCTGACCGAGCGCTTCCGGCAGCAGACCGACGCGCGCGAGCGGCGCGATGCGCAGCGGCTCGCGCCGTACCTGCGCGCGTTCGAACGTGCGGCCGAGCGTCTCGCGGCCGGCGAGCCGCTCGACGAGGTGTGCTGGAACTTCCTCGCGCTCGACGCGGCCGCGCGCTGCTTCCTGCTCGACGCGCACGGCCGCCAGTCGGGCCGCAACGTCGTGCTGCGCGCCGACCGCGCACTTGCCGAGGCACGCTTCTCGCCGCTGGCCGACGCGCAGGGCGCGAACTGGCTGCGCCGGCCGTATTTCCGCTCGGCGATCGCCGAGCCGGGGCGCGTGCAGGTCACGCGGCCTTACCTGTCGATCAACGAGGCGCAGCCGTGCGTGACGCTGTCGGTGGCCGTGCGCATCGGCGACGCGCAGCGCGTGCTGTGCGGCGATATCGACTGGCGCGACGACGAAGCGGACGCCGGCTAGCGCCGCGCGCACCGGCGCCGGCGGATGGGGCGAGCGGAACGGGGCGGCCGTTGCGTTCGCGTTGCGCTTCCCCGACAATGGCCCGACCGCGGCCATCGTGACCGCGAGCGCGCCGTCCCGGGGGCCACCATGGCGGCGAATAACAAGGAAAACACAATGAAAAGACCGATTTCGCTGACCATTCTCGCGTGGATCATCATCGTGACCAACGCGATCACGTGCGTCTATACGCCATTCACGATCGGCATGCCGACCACCCAGGCGCTGCTGTCGCACTACCTGCTGCCCGTCTGGGCGACGCTCGGCATCAGCGTGATCCTCGAAGCCGTGAACGTCGCGATCGGCATCGCGATCCTCAAGGGCCGCGAATGGTCGCGCAAGGCCTATATCGCGACGGCCGTGCTCGGCTTCGCGTTCTCGTTCGTCAACATGCCGGCGTCGATGTATGCGGTGCTGATTCCCGGCGTCCTGCTGTTCGCGCTGTTCGTCTACCTGCTGTTCCGGCGTCCCGCGACCGCGTATTTCCAGGCGAACGCATGAGTTTCGCGCGCAATGCGCTCGCGATCATGCTGTTCACGATCGCGGGCATGTGCGTGATCACCGCGCAGATGATGGCGTTCATGAAAGTCGGCCACGCGGGCGCGACCGTCGTATTCGTCGCCGTGCTGTTCGCGGTGTCGGCCCTGTTGCTCGCTGCGGGCGCGTTTGCCGGCGCATTCCGGCCGCGTGCGCGCGGCGCGGGCATCGTGTTGCTCGTCGCGGCCGCGACCACCGCGCTCGGGATGGTGGGCTGGGGGATGCTCGTGCTCACACCGGCGATCGTCGACGTGATGCAGCAGCAGGGCGCGTACTTCAACGCGCGCATGTTCCGCTTCGTGCCCGGCACCGCGGTGACCGGCTTGTCCGCGCTCGTCGGCGTGTGGCTCGTGCGGCGCGGTTGACTGCGTCGTTCACGGCGCCGCGGCCGGCACACTGGCGTCCGTCACGCGGCTCGGCTAGGATGCGCGAATTGTCCAGACGAATCGCGGGCCGCCCATGAACCGAAACGCCGCCTCCTCCGTTCTCCTCGAAGTGATCGCCACGACCGTCGGCGATGCGAAGGCCGCCGCCCGCGCGGGCGCCGACCGCCTCGAACTCGTGACCGCGATCACCGAAGGCGGGCTGACGCCGAGCGTCGGCCTGATCGAAGCCGTCGTGGCCGCCGTGCCGATCCCCGTCAACGTGATCGTGCGACCGCACAGCCGGTCGTTCGTCTATGACGCCGACGATCTCCGCGTGATCGAACGCGACGTGCGTGCAGCCGTCGCGGCCGGTGCGAACGGCGTCGTGTTCGGCGCGCTCGACGCACGCGGCGACGTCGATCTCGACGCACTGGCGCGCATCGCGGCCGCAGCGGACGGTCGCGCACTGACCTTCCACCGCGCGTTCGACGTCTCGCGCGATCTCAACGCCGCATTCGACGCGCTGCTGCGCGTGCCGTCCGTCACGTCGGTGCTGACGTCGGGCGGCCATCCGTCGGTGCTCGACGCGGTCGCGACGATCACGCGGCTGGTGCGGCAGGCGGCAGGCTCGACCTGCACGGTGCTGGCCGGCTCGGGGCTCACGGTCGATGCGGTCGGCGATTTCGTCCGCGCGACCGGCGTGCGCGCGGTGCATTTCGGTTCGGGCGTGCGGCCGCGCGGGGAGGTGCTGGCGCCGGTCGATCAATCACTCGTCGAGCGCGTGCGCGCGGCGATCGACGGCGCGGCGGCACACGTGTGACGCACACGGCGCACGGTAGCGGCCGCTACCGTGCGCGTCGATACGACACACAGATACGCCGGCGGGAAGCGGGGGCCACATGACGGGCGAGTCACCTGCTACGCGGGACGGCGCGCGAGGCTTTCCGGTGCAGACGATCGGATGAAAAAAGCCGGGACGTATCCCGGCTTTTTCATGTGGCGAACGAACTCGCCGTGCGTGCCGCTTACGCGTTCGCCGTCATCGCGTCCGCATCGCTCGAACGGATGCCGAGGCGTTCGAACAGCGCGCGGTCCTTCTGCGACTGCGGGTTGCTCGTCGTCAGCAGCTGGTCGCCGTAGAACATCGAGTTCGCGCCGGCGAGGAAGCACATCGCCTGCAGGCCGTCGTCGAGCTGCTCGCGGCCGGCCGACAGGCGCACCACGGCCTTCGGCATCGTGATCCGCGCCACCGCGATCGTGCGCACGAATTCGAACGGGTCGAGCGGCGCGGTGCCTTCGAGCGGCGTGCCTTCGATTGCGACGAGATTGTTGATCGGCACCGAATCCGGATACGGGTTCAGGTTCGCGAGCTGCGAGATCAGCCCCGCGCGTTCGCGGCGCGATTCGCCCATCCCGATGATGCCGCCGCAGCATACGTTGATGCCCGCGTCACGCACGCGGTCGAGCGTGTCGAGGCGATCCTGGTAGGTGCGCGTCGAGATCACCTGGCCGTAGAACTCCGGCGACGTGTCGAGGTTGTGGTTGTAGTAGTCGAGGCCCGCGCTCGCGAGCTCCTGCGCCTGCTCGTCTTCCAGCATGCCGAGCGTCATGCAGGTCTCGAGGCCGAGTTCCTTCACGCCGCGCACCATCTCGGTCAGCGCCGGCATGTGGCGCTCCTTCGGGTTGCGCCACGCGGCGCCCATGCAGAAGCGGCTCGCGCCGTTCGCCTTCGCCGCGCGCGCGGCGTCGAGCACCGCGTCGACGTCCATCAGCTTCTCGGCCTTCAGGCCCGTGTCGTGGTGCGACGACTGCGAGCAGTAGCCGCAATCTTCCTCGCAGCCGCCCGTCTTGATCGACAGCAGCGTCGACAGCTGCACCGCATTCGCGTCGAAGTGCTCGCGGTGCACCTGCTGCGCGCGGAAGATCAGGTCGTTGAACGGCAGCTCGAACAGCGCGACGACGTCGGCGACGCGCCAGCGCTGCGAGACCGGAGCGGCCACGGGAATCGCGTCGGGTTGCACGGTGGTGGCAGTCTGGGCTTGGGTCATATCGTTTTCCTGTCCTGGTCGGGGATGAGGGATCGGGGATCTGTTTCGGTTGGGTCAATGCTGCGCGGCGCGCAGCGTCTCGACGAGCGCGGCGATGTCGAGCATCGCCGCGGCGGATTCGGGATCGGCCGGGCTCATGTGCGGAATGCGGCCGAGCAGCGGCGCGCCGTGCTCGCGCGCGAGCCAGTCGCGCATCGTTGCAATGTTCTCGTCGGGGAACGACATCGCCGGGTCGACGTGGTTCGCGACCCAGCCGGCGAGCGTGAGGCCGCGCGCGGCGATCGCGTCGGCGGTCAGCAGCGCGTGGTTGATGCAGCCGAGCCGCACGCCGACCACGAGCACGACCGGCACGCCGAGCGCGACCGCCAGATCGGCCATGTCCTGCGTGTCGTTCATCGGCACGCGGAAGCCGCCGGCGCCTTCGACGACGACGATCTCCGCGCGCGTCAGCGCTTCGCGATGGCAGGCGACGATCGTGTCGATGTCGAGCGTCACGCCTTCCTGCGCGGCGACGATATGCGGCGCGGCCGGTGCCTTCAGCAGGAACGGCGTGCGCAGCTCGGGCGGCAGCACGACGTTCGCGGCCGCGTCGAGCTGGTCGGCATCCTCGTTGCACCACACGCCGTCGCGTTCATACGCGCCTGCCGCGACGGGTTTCAGCGCGGCTGCGCGCAGGCCATGCCGCGCGAAGGCGTGCAGCATCGCGGCCGATACGAAGGTCTTGCCGATTTCGGTGTCGGTGCCGGTAACGAACAGCGAGAGCGGGGCGGTCATGCCGCAGTCTCCCGCCGGGCCGCCCCAAGGGAGGCTGCGGCCCCCTCGGGGGGCAGCGAACGAAGTGAGCGTGGGGGCTGTTCTGCCTCCCGCCGGGCCGCCCCAAGGGAGGCTGCAGCCCCCTCGGGGGGCAGCGAACGAAGTGAGCGTGGGGGCTGTTCCGTCTCCTGCACGGCCTGCGCCTCGCTGGCTTCGATCAGCGCGGCTTCCAGCCGCGCGAGATCGTCGAACGAATGCGCGGCCGACAGCGACACGCGCAGCCGCGACGTGCCGACGGGCACCGTCGGCGGCCGGATCGCGGGCACCCACAGGCCATGCGCGTCGAGCGCGCGCATCGCCGTGAGCGTTGCGTCGTTGCTGCCGATCACGAGCGGCTGCACGGCCGTGTGCGAATCGACCGGCTGCCAGCGCGTGTTGCGCAGCAGCGCGCGCGTGCGCTCGATCAGCGCGGCGAGATGCGCGCGTCGCGCGTCGCCTTCGTCGCCCGCGATCACCTTCAGGCTGGCCGATACCGCGTGCGCGACGGACGGCGGCGCGGCCGTCGTGAAGATGTAGCTGCGCGCGCGCTGGATCATCCATTCGATCACGGTCTCGTGCGCGATCACGAACGCGCCCGCGACGCCGGCGGCCTTGCCGAGCGTGCCGACGTACACGAGATGCGGCGAGCGCAGCGCGGCGGCCGCGAGCGCGCCGCGGCCCTGCGGGCCGAGCACGCCGAAGCCGTGCGCATCGTCGACGACGAGCCACGCGCCGTGGCGTTCGGCCAGCGCGACGAGCTCGGCGAGCGGCGCGATGTCACCGTCCATGCTGAACACCGTGTCGCTGACGATCAGCTTCGTTTCGGCATCCGATGCGTCGAGCAACGCGGCGAGCGCGGCCGTGTCGGCATGCGGATAGACCTGCACGTTCGCGCGCGACAGCCGCATGCCGTCGATCAGCGACGCGTGGTTCAGCGCGTCGGAGAAGATCGTCGCGCCCTTGGCCGTCAGCGCTGTCATCGCGGCGAGGTTCGCCATGTAGCCGGTGCTGAAGTACAGCGCGCGCGGCGCGTCGGAGAAGCCGCCCGAGAAGGCGGCGAGTTCGTCTTCGAGCGTCGCATGCGCACGCGAATGGCCGCCGAGCAGGTGCGAGCCGCCGCTGCCGGAGCCGTAGCGCTGCGCGCCTTCGGCGAACGCGGCGACGAGCGCCGGATGCGCGGCGAGGCCGAGATAGTCGTTGCTCGCGAAGCCGACGATCTCACGGCCGTCGACGGTCATGCGCGCATCGCACGCGGTGTCGGCGGTGCGGCGCACGCGGCGCAGCCCTTGCGCGTCGAGCTCGGCGAGGCCGCGTTGCAGGGTATCGAGCAGGCTCATCGGACGAGACCCTCCAGCGTCGCATCGAGCGTGTCGCGCGTGCTTTGCGCGAGCCACGCGATGTCGTCGTCGCTCATCACGTACGGTGGCATCAGATACACGGTCGTGCCGATCGGGCGCAGCAGCAGCTCGCGTTCCAGCGCGCGTTCGAAGAAGCGTCGCGAGAAGCCGCGCGCCGCGTCGCCGTCGAGCGCGACGTCGAACGCGAACAGCGTGCCGCGCTCGCGCAGGTGGCGTACCTGCGGGTGGGCGTCGAGCGGCGCGAGCGCTGCGCGCAGCGTCGCCGACTTGCGGGCATTGGCCGCGAGCACGTCGTCGCGCTCGAACAGGTCGAGCGTCGCGACCGCCGCGCGGCACGCGAGCGGGTTGCCGGTGTACGAATGCGAGTGCAGGAAGCCGCGCGTCGTGTCGTCGTCGTAGAACGCGGCGAACACGTCGTCGCGCGTGAGCACGAGCGACAGCGGCAGGTAGCCGCCGCTGATGCCCTTCGACAGGCACAGGAAATCGGGCCAGACGCCGGCCTGCTCGCATGCGAAGAAGGTGCCGGTGCGGCCGCAGCCGACCGCGATCTCGTCGGCGATCAGGTGCACGCCGAATTCGTCGCACAGCGCGCGCAGGCCGCGCACGTATGACGGATCGTGCATCGCCATGCCGGCTGCGCACTGTACGAGCGGCTCGACGATCAGCGCGGCGATCCGGTCGCCGCGTTCGACGAACAGGCGCCGCACGTCGGCCAGCGCACGGCCCGCGACGTCGGCGGCCGTTTCGCCCGGCAGCGCGCCGCGTGCGTCGGGTGACGCGACGACGTGTGCATGGCGGATCAGCGGGTCGTACGCGTCCTTGAACAGCGCGACGTCGGTCACGCCGAGCGCGCCGATCGTCTCGCCGTGATAGCTGTTCGCTACACAGACGAATTCCTGCTTGTTCGCGCGGCCGCGGTTGCGCCACGCGTGGAAGCTCATCTTCAGCGCGATCTCGACCGCCGACGCGCCGTCCGACGCGAAGAACGCATGGCCGAGCGTGCGCGCGGTGAGCGCGTGCAGCCGCTCCGCGAGCTCGATCGCGGGCTCGTGCGTGCAGCCGGCGAGCATCGCGTGCTCGAGCGTGTCGAGCTGGTCCTTCAGCGCCGCGTTGATGTCCGGGTTCGCATGGCCGAACAGGTTGACCCACCACGAGCTGATCGCATCGAAGTAGCGGCGGCCGTCACGGTCGTACAACCACAGGCCCGCGCCGCGTGCGACGGGGATGAGCGGCAGGCGCTCGTGATGCTTCATCTGGGTGCAGGGATGCCAGACCGCGCGCAGGCTGCGCGCGACCCAGTCGTCGGTGGCTGGCGTACTCAAGGCGACTCCGGGGGATAAAACGGCTGCGCGGCATCGTCGGGATGCCGCGCGGCGGGACACGAAACGCGCTGAGATTAGCGTGTTCCGCGACCCGTTGCACTACCGGTTACAAACGCCGCAAAGCCTTGCCCGGCGGGAGTTCGGCGCAGATCGGGGCGGCTCGGGACGGTACGGTTCAGATGTCCCGAAATGACCGCAGATGACGACGTTCGAGTGAGCCCCCCCAACCGAAAAAATCGTGGGCCGCGGGCGGCGGCGGGGTGAAGAAATCAGGGCGCGAAGGGGAATCGATGGCGCGTCATGATGTGGCCCCACGTGATCGGAACACGCTCGACGGTGAGCGGTGACAAGAGACATTCGGGCGCAGGGTTGCGAGACGGCGCATTCACGCTGGCACGCGTGGGGTGCCGCATGGGCGACGAAAGGAGGGGGGAAACGAAAAACGGCGGCGACGGCCGCCGTTCGTCAACGCGAAGCCAGCGCCGGCGTGCCGGTGTCGCGTGCGTTGCTGTCGTCGCTGTCGGCCGTCTGCGTCGCGTTGTTCCACACGACCCGGTCGTTGACCGCATACAGCCTGCACGAACCTGCGCCCTGCTTCGCGCAGTTGTCGAGCGCGAGCGCCATCGGATCGTCGCCGCCTTCGGCCCACGACCACGCGCCTTCCGACGACACCGCGAATGCGCGGCTCGGATGCTGGTTCAGGAAGCGCCGATAGCCTTCGCGGCCGGCTTCGTCGACATACGGCACCGCGTTGACCGAGTCGATCGACGCATAGCCGCTGGCCTTCGGCTCGTGCGGGTTCGCGACCGCGTAGCGCACCGAGGTCGGCAGGTTCAACTGCGCGAGGAACGCGTTGACCGCCGGCCACCATACGGGCACGCCGTCGCGATCGACGATCAGGCGGTGCGCGTCGTCCTTGTAACGGCCGAAATCGATGAACTGGGCCTGCGTGCCGTGCGAAACGTACGCGCCGTGCATCTGCGCGACGAGCCCGGGCGTCCACACCGAATCGTTGTCGCCGTACAGCCACAGCGACCGCACGGCCGTGTGTGCGCCGTACTGGTCGAACGCGTCGACGAGGTTCTTCTGCCAGCCGTCGCAGAGATCCTGGCGCAGCCCGCCGGAGAAGTTGATGATGCCGCGCACGCCCGGTGCGGCTTCGGTGCCGTACGCGACCGATACGAGGCCGCCGTGCGACGTGCCGGCGACGACGATGCGCGACGCATCGACGTACGACTGGTGGGACATGTAGCGCACCGTCGCGTCGACGTCGGCCGCCTGCGCGAGGCCGTTCTTGCCGACGTTGCAGCCTTCCTGCTGGTACGTGCCGTCCGAGCCCGCGAAGCCCTGGCGGTTCGGCGCGACCACCGCATAGCCGCGGCGCACGAATTCGCGCGCGAACGCGAGCGGCCGGCTGCGCGGCTGCAGATGGAGATCGCCGGTGTTCTTGCCGTGATTGAAGACGACGAGCGGGAACGGGCCCGGGCCGTTCGGCTTGAAGAGCGTGGCTTCGAGCGTGACGGTGCCCGATGCGTCGGCCGGAATGCGCAGGATCTGTTCGTTCAGGTCGGCGGCGACCTGCGGCAGGTTCGAATCGCTGTAGTCGAAGCGTTCGGCGTGGGCGAGCGACCCGCTGGCGCCGGCACCCGTCCCTGAATCTGCGCTCGACAGCGTACCGGCCTGAGCGGCCGACAGCGCACAGGCCGCCATCCATCCCACCAATACCTTGCTGAACGCCATTCGTAAGCCCTGCCATGCAACATGACCAATTCGAGGTCATCGTAGCCGGACAAAATGGGGTTGTGCAATGCGGGAATTACCCGGCGTCTGACACAGCAACTATTTGTCAACGTTCACTTACTTCGCCGTCGACATAGCGCCAGAATCCCTGTTCGTCGCGCTCGAAACGGCTCGTCTCGTGGAGCCGGTAAGCGCGTCCGCCGACCTTGTAGCGCGCCACGAACTCGACCTCCGCGTGCCGCTCGTCGAGCGGCGCGTGGCGTTTGACCGCGAGCCCGAGCCAGCGCGGCGCGTCCGGTGCGTCGGGGTCGGTGTCGAGATCGGCCGGGCAGGTGCGCGCGGCCCAGGTCGCGCGCAGGTAGTCGGTCGCGCCGAGCACGTACGCGCTGTACCGCGAGCGCATCAACTCGAGCGCGGTCGGCGCGGCTTGGCCGCCGTCGATGAAGCGGCCGCAGCAGGCCGCATAGCGGGGCGCCGGCGCTTTGCCGGCGGGAGCGGGGGACGCGCCGCCGCACGGGCACGCGTCAGGTCGGTTCAAAATCATGCGAAACGGGAATTAACGACGCCAGGTTGTGATGCTGGCTCACCAGCTGAGCTCGACGCCGTCGTACTGGAAGAAGCGGCCGTTTGCCTGCGACACGTCCGCGCCGGATTCGGCGATCACGCGGCGCATGCCGGTCACACTGGTTTCCGGGTCGATCGCGGCCTGCGCGCCGCCCATGTCGGTGCGCACCCAGCCGGGATGGAGCGAAATGCACGCGGCGTGGCGCGTCTGCAGCGACGCGATGCGCAGCGCGTCGTTCAGCGCGGCCTTGCTCGCGCGGTACAGCCAGCCGGTCGTGCCGGTCGCCTCGGCGATGCTGCCCATCCGGCTCGACACGACGGCCAGCACGCCGCGCGCGTCTTCGACGAGCGGCAGCACGATCGGCAGCAACTGCATCGGCCCGCGCACGTTCGTATGCATCACCGCGTCGAAATCCTCGGCGGTGACCGTCTCGACCCCCTCGGTGCGCGGCCCGTACACACCCGACACCAGCACGGCCGCATCGAGCCGCTCGCCGTCGAGCTTCCAGCCGAGCGCCGCGATCTGCTCGGGCTGCGTGATGTCGAGCGCATGCGCGTGCGCGCCGAGCGCGCGCAGCGCGTCGAGCGACGCGTCGTCGCGCGCGGTGGCGATCACGTTCCAGCCGTCGCGCCGGTATTGGCGGACGAATTCACGGCCGAGGCCGCGCGATGCACCGACGATCAATGCGGTTTTCATGCCCGTCGCTCCTTTGCTTGGCGCCGCCGTGGCGGCAGCGCCGGTGTCAGATCCGTTCGATGGGTGGCACGGCGGTACGCCTGCGCGGTGTCCGCCGCGCGGGCCGCTGCGTTACTTCGCGTCGTCGCACGGCTTCAGCGTGGCGGCGACAGCCTGCGCGACGCCTTCGAGCCGCGCGGCGTCCGCCGCGATCATGTCGTTGTCCGGTGCATGCTCGCCGCCGGCGACGAGTGCGGCCACGCAGCGCTTGTAGGTCTCGTCGAGCGCGTCGAAGCTCGACACGGCCATCCCGAGGTTGCGCATCCGGCCGTCGTGCACGCCATACACGAGCCCGTGCACGGTAAGCGACTGGCCGCGCGCCCACGCGTCGTTGACGATCGTCGTGCGGCACACGTTGACGACCTGCTCGATCGCGTTCAACTCGATCAGGCGACGATAGCGCGCTTCGCCCACCGGCCATGCGTCGAGCAGCGCCGTGTGGCGTTCGCGCACGTCCTGCACGTGATGCAGCCAGTTGTCGGCGAGGCCGACGCGGCGGTTGAGCAGGGCGGCATTCACGCCCGAGCAGCCGTAGTGGCCGACGACCATGATGTGCTTCACGCGCAGGATATCGACCGCGAACTGGATCACCGACAGGCAGTTCAGGTCGCTGTGCACGACCACGTTCGCGATATTGCGGTGGACGAACACTTCGCCCGGCGGCAGGCCGATGATCTCGTTCGCGGGCACGCGCGAATCCGAGCAGCCGATCCACAGATATTCCGGCGCCTGCTGGTGGGCGAGACGCGCGAAGAATTGCGGGTCGTCCTCGAGCTTGTGCTTGACCCAGGCGTCGTTGTTGTCGAACAGGTGTGAAAGCGGATTGTCTTGGGGGTTCATCGGTGTGGATTCCGTTGGCGGAAATCGGGTCGCAATCGGTGCGGTAAAGCGGGCGTCAGGCGGCGCGCTGCGCGTCGCCTGCGGCATCGCCCCGCTCCGTCGCGCCGAAACGCGCGGGGTAGCGCACGCAAAAGCGCAGCGCGGTGTCGTATGGATAGAAGTCGGGCAATTCGCCCTGGATCAGCTTGTCCTTGCTGGCCTGCCACAGCGCGGGATCGAAAAAGTCCGCGTGATGTTTCATGAAGACGTCGCGCACGCGCGGGTCGCCGAGCAGGAACGGCCCGTAGGTCTCCGGAAAGATGTCGTGCGGGCCGACGGTATACCACGGTTCGCCGGAGAGCTCGTCTTCCTCGTTGCGCGGTGGCGGCACGCGGCGCACGTTGCAGTCGGTCAGGTACTCGATCTCGTCGTAGTCGTAGAACACCACGCGGCCGTGGCGCGTGACGCCGAAGTTCTTGTACAGCATGTCGCCCGGGAAGATGTTCGCCTTCATCAGCTCCTTCACCGCGTTGCCGTACTCCTTCACGCCGTGCTCGACGTCGGTGTCGGAGCCGTTCTGCAGGTACAGGTTGAGCGGCGTCATCCGGCGCTCGATGTACAGGTGCTTGATGACGAGATTGCCGTCCTCGTATTCGAGCAGCGACGGCACTTCCTTCTCCAGCTCGCGCACGAGCGCGTGGTCGAGCCGCGCGAGCGGCAGCGCGACGCTCGAATACTCGAGCGTGTCGGCCATCCGCCCGAGGCGGTCGTGGCGCTTCACGAGCTGGTACTTCTCCATGATCTGCGCGCGCGTGGTTTCCTTCGGCGGCGGGAAATGATCCTTGATGATCTTGAACACGTACGGGAACGACGGCAGCGTGAACACGAGCATCACGAGGCCCTTGATCCCGGGCGCGATGATGAAGCGGTCGCTCGAATGCGACAGATGGTGCAGCAGGTCGCGATAGAACAGGTTCTTGCCCTGCTTCTGCAGGCCGACCGACGTGTAGATCTCCGCCTTCGGCTTGCCGGGCATGATCGTGCAAAGGAAGTCGACGTACGCGGACGGCACGCCCATGTCGACGAGGAAATACGAGTGCGAGAAGCCGAAGATGATCATCAGCTGGTCGCGGCGCAGCAGCACGGTGTCGAGCGAGAGCACGCCCGGGCGCACGTGGCGGATCGGCACCGCGAACGGCAGCACGCGGTCGGCGTTGATGATGCGGCCGACGATGTACGCGCTCTTGTTGCGGAAGAACAGCGACGACAGCACGTGGATCTGGAAATTCGGCGCTTCGTCGAAGTGGCCGAATTCGTCGTGGATCGCCTCCATCACACACGCGATGTCGCGCGGGAGATCGTCGAACGCCGGCTCGAGCTGGAAGTTCGTGACGATCCGCTCGAGCGCGGCCGCGAGCCCGTCGGTGCCCGGATAGTACGCGCGGTAGGTCGGCTTCGCGGCCGGCTCGTCGTTCTCCAGATACTCGGTCGAGATCGCCGGGCGCACGAAGATGAAATCGTTGCTGAAGTACGAGCGGTGCAGGATCTTGCAGCACACCGAATTGAAGAAGGTTTCCGCGCACTCGGGCTGGCGGTGCGACGTGAGCAGCCCGATGTAGTGCAGCTTGATCTGCTGCCACACTTCGTCGTCGATGTTCTCCGCGTCGTATTCGTCTTCCAGCACCTCGACGCATTCCTTCACGCGATCGTCGTACGACGTGATCCGCTCGCGCGCGAGCCGCTGCAGCCCGTGCCAGTCGCCTTGCTCGTACAGCGTCTTCGCCTCGACGGCCGCGTCGCGGAAGATCCGGTAGTGGCGGTCGAAGTTCTCGAGCAACGTCTGCGCGACGTCGAAGCCGATCTGCGAAGACAGCAGTTTGGGGAAGTGATTCATCGCGTGCAGGCTCGTTCGGGAGGGGCTGTAAGCACTCGCCATTTTAGCGCCCAAGCGGGCAATTCAAGGGCTTTGCGGCAAGGCGCGGCCGGCCGGCAGGCGGCGGGTTGCCCGCCGTTGGGTGCCGTTCGGTGCATCTTCGCGTAAAGATACGGGTACGGAACCGATTCTGGCACGAACTTTTTTTGACGGGCGGCAAGCCGCCGGGCACGCGTTCCTCGGGACGGCGATAGAATCGACGCACCGCCCGCCGCGGCCTGCCGCCGGCGCGCAATCGCACCGATAATGACGAGACGCCCCACCGATGAACGCACTGGAACACCAACTCGACTATCCCTTCGCCGATACGCTGCCCGCCGCGGGCGACACGTTCGAGGTCGCGCCCGGCGTGCGCTGGCTGCGCATGCCGCTGCCGTTCTCGCTCGATCACATCAACCTGTGGCTGCTGCGCGACGAGATCGACGGGCAGCCCGGCTGGACGATCGTCGATTGCGGGATCTCGTCGGACGCGATCCGCACGCACTGGGAGCAGATCTTCGACACGCATCTCGACGGCCTGCCCGTGCTGCGCGTGCTCGTCACGCACTGCCACCCCGATCACTTCGGCCTCGCGAACTGGCTGTGCGAAGGCGGCGACAAGGGCCGCTGGAACGTGCGGCTGTGGATGACGCTCGGCGAGTACATGTTCGGCTGCCTGATGGCGGCCGGCAACGGCTCGAACGCGGGCGGCGCGGCGGCCGCCGATCACTTCGCGCGCCACGGGCTGACCGATCCGGCCGCGCTCGACAAGCTGCGCAACCGCCGCAGCTACTACTCGGATCTCGTGCCGGCCGTGCCGCCGCGCTACCGGCGCCTGCGCGAGGGTGACGTGGTGACGATCGGCGCGCGCACGTGGCGCGTCGTGACCGGCTTCGGCCATTCGCCTGAACATTGCGCGCTGCACAGCGAAGCGGACGGCGTGCTGATCTCCGGCGACATGGTGCTGCCGCGCATCTCGACGAACGTGTCCGTGTTCGACCTCGAACCGGAAGCGAACCCGCTCGCGCTGTACCTGCAGTCGCTCGGCCGCTACGAGACGATGGCGCCCGATACGCTGGTGCTGCCGTCGCACGGCAAGCCGTTCCGCGGCGTGCGCACGCGCATCGCGCAACTGCGCGAACACCACGACGCGCGCCTGGCCGAAGTGCGCGTCGCGTGCGCGGAAAAGCCGATGAGCGCAGCCGACGTCGTGCCGATCATGTTCCGCCGCCGCGAGCTCGACATCCACCAGATGACGTTCGCGCTCGGCGAGGCGCTCGCGCACCTGAACCTGCTGTGGCTCGCGGGCGAACTCGTGCGCGAGCAGGGCGACGACGGCGTGCTGCGGTTCCGCACCGCCGGCTGATACCGCTGCGTTCTCCTCAGGCGACGGGTTCGTAGCGCCACCCGTCGCGATGCCATTGCATCGTGTGCGTCGGGTCGAGCGCCGCGAGAAACGCGGTGTCGTGCGACGCGACCACGATCGCGCCGGGAAAGCCCGCCAGTGCGGCTTCGATCGCCCGCACCGATTCGAGATCGAGGTGATTGGTCGGCTCGTCGAGCAGCAACAGTTGCGCGGGCACGCCGCGCCACAGCGCGCAGGCGAGCGCGGCCTTCAGCCGTTCGCCGCCGCTCAGCTGCCGCGCGGGCTGCGTCGCGCGCACCGCGTCGAGCTGCAGCAGTGCGAGCCGGCTGCGCAGGTCGCCTTCGGCGAGCGGCGTATCGAGCAGCCCCAGTTGCTCGACGATCGAACGATCGGGATCGAGCAGCGCGAGCCGCTGGTCGAGATACGCGGCGCTCACGTGCGTCGTGCATGCACCTGAACGCGGTTCGAGTTCGCCGGCCAGCATTCGCAGCAACGTCGATTTGCCGCAGCCATTCGGGCCGGTCAGCGCGATGCGTACGGGCCCGCTCGCCGACCACGTGATCGTGTCGGCATCGCCGGCGATGCGCCACGGTAGTCGTGCGCGTTCGAACGTGAACAGCTGCCGGCGCGCGCTGACCTCGGTGCCCGGCAGCGACACCAGCACGGGCGCATCGGCTTCGACGCGTGCGGCTGCTTCCTGTACCCGTTCGTCGAGTGTCGCCTTGAACTCGTTCTGGTGGCGCCGTACCGTGCCCATGATGCTGCGCGCGGCGCCCTTGCGACCCTGCTTTGCCATCGACGACAGGTTGGCCGTCTTCGCGTCGCGCAGTGATGCGGCCGCGTGACGCTGGATCGTGTCGTGTTCCTGTTCGAGCCTGCGCCTGACGCGTCCGCGTTCGGCACGCGCGTTGTCGAGCACGGACTGTGCGGCATCCTGTTCCGCGTCGCGCTGCGCGCGGTAGAGCGTGTAGTTGCCGCCATACGAGCGCAGGCCTTGCGGCGTCAGCTCGACGATCCGTTGCACGCCGGCGAGCAGCCCACGGTCGTGGCTCACGATGACGACGCCGCCGCGCCAGCCGTCGAGCGCCGCGCGCAGCCACGCACGGCCCGGCGCGTCGAGATGGTTGGTCGGTTCGTCGAGCACGAGCAAGCCCGCGCCGGACAGCAGCGCGCCGATCAGCGCGACGCGCGCGAGCTGGCCGCCGCTCAATGCCTGCGCGGGCATGTCGGCGCGCACGTCGTGCAGGCCCGCTGCGTCGAGCGCGATGCGCAGCCGCTCCGCGAGATCCCAGCGGTCGCTGATCAGGTCGAAGTCGTGTGGTTCCGCGCGACCGTCGGCGAGACGCGCGAGTGCGCCGAGCGGCGCGTCGAGCGCGGCAATCTGCGCGACGGTTCGCGGGCCGGCCGATACGTCGCCGTCGTCATGCTGCTGCGCGACGTAGACGACTGACGTGTGCCGCTCGATCGTCCCCGCGCTCGGCGCGCAGCGCCCCGCGATCAATTGCGCGAGCTGGCTCTTGCCGATGCCGTTGCGGCCGACGATGCCGGTCGGCGTGCGGTCGATGGACAGGTCGAGCGAATCGAACAGCGTGAAGCCGTCGTCGAAGCGGAAGGAAACGTGATGAAGCGCGACGAGCGCGCCGGTGGGCGTGGCTGCAGCCATAAGCACCTCCAAAAATGCGTGAAGACCTTCGCGCGCGGCGTGCGTGGCACGGCGGCGAAAACATTTCGGGAAGGCTTAGTTGTTCACTTTGGCTGGCGTCCGGTATGAGGAATGAGCGCGCAGTGTAGCGCGCGCCGCGCGCGGGCGGCAAGCGACGGTCGGACGCACCGTCGCCTGCGCGCCACGCGCGAGGGTCGCGTTACTGCACGGCGACGGTCGTGAAGTTCTGCCGTCCGAACGGACTCACGTGATAGCCGCTCACGTTCGTGCGCGTGAGCGCGGCCGCGGTCGGGTAGCCGAGCGGAATCCACAGCGCCTGGTCGTGGATGATCTTCTGCGCGGCTTCGTACAGTTTCGCGCGCTTGGCCTGGTCGGCGGTCGACTTGCCGTCGGCGATCAGCTTGTCGAGCTGCGTGTCGCAGAAGCGCGCGAAGTTGATGCCCGACTTCACCGCATTGCAGCTGAACAGCGGCGACAGGTAGTTGTCCGGATCGCCGTTGTCGCCGGCCCAGCCCATGAACAGGATGTCATGCTGGCCGAGCTTCGCCTGCTTGATCAGCTCGCCCCATTCGATCACCTTGACCTCGGCCTTCACGCCGATCTTCGCGAGGTCGGCCTGCAGCAGCTCCGCGCCGACCTTCGGGTTCGGGTTCAGCACGCTGCCGGTCGGGCGCGTCCAGATCGTCGTCGAGAAGCCGTTCGGGAAGCCCGCCTGCGCGAGCAGCTGCTTCGCCTTCGCCGGATCGTACGCATACGGCGCGACGTCCTTCGCGTAGCTCCACGTGTTCGGCGGATACGGGTTGTTCGCGGCCGTCGCGGTATTGTCGAACACGACCTTCAGGTAGGTCGCGCGGTCGAACGCGAGGTTCAGCGCTTCGCGCACCTTGTCGTTGTCGAGCGGCTTCTTCTGCGTGTTCAGCGCGACGAACGCGGTCATGAACGCGGGCGTCTGCACGACCTTCAACGCGCTTTCGCCCTTCGCGGCGAGCACGTCCTGCGGCTTCGGCGAAAGCGCGATCTGGCATTCGCCGGCCTTGACCTTCTGCAGGCGCACCGACGGGTCGGGCGTGATCGCATAGATCAGCCGGTCGACCTTCGGCTTCGTGCCCCAGTAGGTCGGGTTCACGTCGTAGCGGATCAGCGCGTCCTTCGTGTAGCTCTTCAGCACGAACGGGCCGGTGCCGACCGGCTTCGCGTTCAGGTCGGTCTGCTTGCCGGCCTTCAGCAGCTGGTCTGCGTATTCGGCCGAGTAGATCGATGCGAAGCCCATCGTCAGGATCGGCACGAACGTCGCGTTCGGCTCGTTCAGCACGAACTTCACGGTGTTGTCGTCGACCTTCGTGACCGACTTCACCAGCTTCACGAGGCCCATCGACTGCGCGTGCGGGAAGCCGCTCGCGCCGGCCACCTTGTGCCACGGATTCGAGTCGTCGAGCATCCGCGAGAACGTGAACACGATGTCGTCCGCGTCGAGCGAGCGGGTCGGCTTGAAATAGTCGGTGGTCTGGAACGCGACGTTCGGGCGCAGGTGGAACGTGTACGTGAGGCCGTCGGCGCTCGCATCCCATTTGTCGGCGAGCGCGGGCACGACCTTCTTCGCGGCTTCGTCGTACGACACGAGCGTGTTGAAGATCACGTCGGCCGATGCGTTGGTCGTGACGAGCGAGTTGTACTGCACGACGTCGAAGCCGTCCGGGCTCGATTCCGTGCAGATGGTGAGCGGCTTGGCGGCGGCGAGGCCGGGGGCGGCGAGGGCGGCGGCGAGCGTGGCCGCGGCGAACAGCTTGACCTGCATAGGATCTCCCACGTGGCTTGTGTTTTTGCTGGGTGACGGGATGCGGGCGCGGCCCGGAAGCGGTCAGGGCCGGCGCGGCTGGCGAATAGCATACCGTCAAAGCGCACGGCGCGTGAAAAAAGGCGCCTGAACGCGGCGAATTGACCGAAAAACGGCTGCGTTCGCGACGGAACGGGTGTTGGGGCGGCGAGTGGGGCGACGGAGGCTGCGGGTGGAAGAGCGCTGGGGCCCGCGATGCTGGGCAGCGGCGCGTCGGGGGCGGCGCGGGAGCGGTGCGGGCGTGCCGCGAATCGAAGCGTCGAAGCCGCTTGGCGTCGGTGTGGAGAGACGGAGAGACGGAGAGACGGCCCTCGAAGCATCGCGCGGGCCGGCACTCGCCGTTGCGTCAGTGCGCTCCGGCCTTCGGCTTGCGCGGTGCCTTCTCGAACAGGCGGTCGTACAGCCAGCGCGGCAACACATGCAGCACCTTCGCGACGACGCCCATCTGCCACGGAATCACGCGGAACGCGTGCTGCCGGGCGATTGCCTGGGCCGCGCGCGCCGCGAAGCGGTCGGCGTCCATCAGGAACGGCATCCGGTACGGGTTGTGTGCGGTCATCGGCGTGCGGATGTAGCCGGGCGCGATCGTCACGACGCCGACGCCGGCCGGCCGCAGCTCGACGCGCAGCGCTTCGAGATACTTGATCGCGGCCGATTTCGACGCGCTGTACGCGCCGGAGCCGGGCAGCCCGCGCACGCCGGCAACGCTCGCGACACCGACCAGCGTGCCGTGGCGCGTGGCCGTCATCGGGCCGACGAACGGCTCGAACGTCGCGACCATCCCGTAGTAGTTGATGTCCATCACGTTGCGGAACGTCGCGAGATCGCCCTGGCCCGTGACGGCACCCTGGCTGATGCCTGCGTTCGCGATGACGACGTCGGGGCAGCCGTGCGTCGAGATGAACGACGCAGCCGCCGTCGCGAGCGCATCGGCGTCGCGCACGTCGGCGGAATAGACGGAGATGGACAGCTTCGGGAACCGCCGCGCGAACGCATCGAGGGCATCGGTGCGTCGCGCGACGAGTGCGAGCGTGGCGCCCTGGCGGGCGTATTCCTCGGCCATCGCGAGGCCGAGGCCGCTCGATGCGCCGGTGATGAAGACCTTCAGCGGAGTAGTCATGCCGGCGCGCGGGCGGGGATCAGAGCTTCTTGTCCTGAACCTGCTTCACGAGGAAGTCGAGCACCTGGGCGGTACCCGGGATGCTGTTCGTGTAAGCGGGGCCCGTCTTGTACTTGCCCTGGATGACGACCGTCGGCACGCCGTCGATCGCGTAGTCCTTCAGCAGCTTGGCCGACTGATTCACTTCGCCCTGCACGCTGAACGAGTTGTACGCGTCCGTGAACTTCTTCTTGTCGACGCCCTGCGTGGCCAGGAAGTCGGCCTGCGCCTGCGGCGTCAGCAGGTAGTTCTTCTGCTTGTGGATCGCGTTGAAGATCGCCGGCGTGACCTTCTCGGAGATGCCGAGCGCGGACACCGCGTAGAACAGCTTCGAGTGCGGGACGAAATCGTCACGGAATGCGACGGGGACGCGCTTGAAGTCGATGTTGTTGCCTTGCTTCTTCACCCAGGCCTCGATCGTCGGCTCGAATTCGTAGCAGTGCGGGCAGCCGTACCAGAAGAATTCGATCACCTCGACCTTGCCGGCCGGCGCGGACACCGGCTGCGGCGACTTCATCACCTCGAAGTCCTTGCCGGCGACCGGTGCGGCGGGCGAAGCCTGCGCGAGGCCGGCCGCCAGGCCCAGGGACAGAAGGAGCGTGCTAAGCAGTTTTTTCATGTTGTGAACGTCGAATCAGTTGCTCGGGTTACGAAACGTAACGGGTTCTGAGTGGGCTCGGCAGGTTGCTTACTGCTTCGTGAAACGAATCACCGCCGTGTCGACACCTGCATCGGACAGGCGCTGGCGAGCCGAGTTCATATCCTCGAACTTCGAGAACGGGCCGACGCGCACGCGGAAGTACGTCACGCCGCTGACATCGCGCTTCGACACCTTCGACTCGAAGCCCTGGAAGCCGAGGCGCGCGCGCTGCTGCTCGGCGTCGCCTTCCGTCTTGTACGCGCCCACCTGCAGGAAGTAGCCGGTATTCGCGTCGTTCGCGGTCGGCGGCTTCGCTGCCGCGGCGGCCGCGGCCGACGACGTCGGCTTCGGCGTGTTCGCCGCCAGTTGCTGTTGCTGCTGCTTTTGCGCGGCGGCTTGCTGCGCCTGCTTCTGCGCGGCGAAGCGGGCGAGATCGTCCTCGCCGCCTTGCTGCTGTTGCTGCTGCGCTTGCTGCGTCTTCTTCGGCGGCGGCGTGGTGTCGGCCGGCTTCGGCGCGACGGCGACGCCGTTACCCGACGACGTATTGTTCGACGCGGTCGAGTTGTTCGAGCTGCCGGTGTTGTTCGAGCCGCTCGACCCGTTGGCCTGCGGCGGCACTTCGACGATCTGCGGTTCGGGCAGCAGGCCGCCCTGGGTCTGGTTCGCGGCCTGGCCGGGCGCGGTGTTCGGCGGCGCCGACTGCGCGGCCTGCGGCACCGGCTGCCCCGGCGTCTTGCCCTGCAGCGCACGGTTCGGATCGAACTGCTGCGGCTGGCTCGCGGCGTTGTCGGCCGGCGGCGGCGCGACCTTCGACACGAAAGGCGACGGGGAACGCGTGATGTAGAGCGCCACCACCACGGCGATCGCGAGGCCGACGATCAGGCCCAGCACGATTCCAAGAAATGTTCCTCCGGCTTGTTTCGATTGCTTCGAAGTTCGGCGTGGTTGTGCCATTGCTTGAGTCACCTGCAAAAAGAATCGTGAGAGGGCCGGGGCGGCCACCCGACGGCGGGCGCTGCCGCGGCCGTTCACAGCCCGGATCGGGCTGCTTGCGTCCTTACATCTTGGCGGGCGCGGACACGCCGAGCACCGCCAGACCATTCTCGAGCACCTGCCGGGTCGCGGCGAGGAGTGCTGCGCGTGCATTGCGCGGCGCTTCGTCGTCCACCAGCACGCGCTCCGCATTGTAGAACGAGTGGAATTCGCCAGCGAGGTCGCGCAGGTAGAACGCAACGGCGTGCGGTGCCAGTTCGTTGGCCGCGTGCGTGAGCATGTCCGGGTACTCGGCCAGCTTCTGCATCAGCGACGCCGCTTGCGCGCTCGTCAGCTGCGACAGGTCGGCGCCAGGCAGCTGTGCGACGTCGACGTTGTAGCGCGCTTTCAGCTCGTTGAGCACCGAGCAGATCCGCGCGTGCGCGTACTGGACGTAATAGACCGGGTTTTCGTCGTTCTGTTTCAGCGCGAGGTCGATGTCGAACACGAACTCGGTATCGGCCTTGCGCGAGATCAGGAAGAACCGCACCGCGTCGCGGCCGCGCGTGATGGTCGCCTCGTCGATCAGGTCGGGCGCCGCTTCCTGGCCCGCCGCCGCGCCACCCGACCATTCGATCAGATCGCGCACCGTCACGTAGCTGCCCGCGCGCTTCGAGATCTTCACTTCCTGGCCGTCGCGCATCACGGTGACCATCTTGTGCAGCACGTAGTCGGGGTAGCCCTTCGGGATCCCGATGTGCAGGCCCTGCAGGCCGGCGCGCACGCGCGCGATCGTGCCGTGGTGGTCCGAACCCTGGATGTTGATCACCTTGGTGAAGCCGCGCTCCCACTTCGTCACGTGGTACGCGACGTCCGGCACGAAGTACGTGTACGTGCCGTCCGACTTGCGCATCACGCGATCCTTGTCGTCGCCTTCGTCGGTCGTGCGCAGCCACAGCGCGCCGTCCTGCTCGTAGGTCATGCCGGCCTTGATCAGCGCGTCGACCGTCTTCTCGACACGGCCTTCGCTGTACAGCGACGACTCGAGGTAGTACTGGTCGAACTTCACGCCGAATGCCTGCAGATCCATGTCCTGCTCGCGACGCAGGTACGTGACCGCGAACTTGCGGATCGCGTCGAGATCCTCGACGTCGCCCGTGCCCTTGACCGGCTCGCCGTCCGACGCGGCGACCGTTTCGCCGTTCAGGAAGTCGCGTGCGATGTCGGCGATGTATTCGCCGTTGTACGCGGCTTCCGGCCAGCCCGCGTCACCCGGCTTCAGGCCGCGTGCGCGCGCCTGCGTCGAGATCGCGAGGTTGCCGATCTGCACGCCTGCATCGTTGTAGTAGAACTCGCGGTGCACCGCGTAGCCCTGGCTCGCGATCACGTTCGCGAGCACGTCGCCGAGCGCGGCCTGGCGGCCGTGGCCGACGTGCAGCGGGCCGGTCGGGTTCGCCGACACGAATTCGAGCAACACTTGCTTGCCTTTCTCGCGATCGGACGTGCCGAACGCGCGGCCCTGGTCGAACACGGCGGCGATCACCGCCTGCTTCGCGGCGGCCGACAGGCGCAGGTTGATGAAGCCGGGGCCGGCGATCTCGGCGGCTTCGACGAGGCCTTGCGCGCCCGGCTGGGCGGTGAGGGCGGCGACGATCTGCTCGGCGAGCTGGCGCGGGTTCGTGCCGAGCGGCTTAGCGAGCTGCATCGCGACGTTGCACGCGACGTCGCCGTGCGCGGCGACCTTCGGGCGCTCCAGCGTGATGGCGGGGGCGACGAACGTGACGTCGGCGTTTGCCGCGTCGGCGCCTTTCAGCGCGTGTGCGACCTGCTTGACGCTATCCGCGAGCAGGGCTTCGAGGGTCTGTTTGTGTGCTGGCAGCATGCTGGTAGAAGGCTTCGTTGGTGGCGGCCGGAAACGCCGGCCCGCCGGCGCGCTTTTTAAGCGCGCGTTTCAGGGATCGCAGAATTTTAACAGGTGCTAATATGCCGCTCAGGCGGCCCGCGTCCGCGAGGCCGGACGCCGGTCTGTCGGCGTTCCCCAACCGCGCCGCGCAGGCACAACAAGATGAAAAGGGAATTGTCATGATTACGTTCAAGAGCAAGGCGGCACAGGATCTCGACGTGCTGAAGGATTTCGCCGTGTATGTGCTGGGTCTCGTCGGCAAGCAGCTGGGCGAGCGCGGTGTGATTACGCACGACGAACTGGACCACGCGATCGCCAAGCTGGAAGGCGCGGTTGCGCAGGCGAAGCAGGAACGCGCCGAGCACGCCGGCCATTTCCACGAAGACGAAGCCGACCACGCGCACCACGAAGTGCCGCCGAGCCTGGCACAGCGCGTTGCCCCCTTCCTGACGATGCTGCGCGAGGCGAAAGCCGGCGAAGCCGACGTGCACTGGGGCTTCTGAGCCTGCTTGCCCGGCCGCTCCGAAAGGATCGAAAGGCAGGAAAAAGCCCGCTTCCGAGCGGGCTTTTTCTTTTGTCTGATGAAAATACGCCGAGCGGTGGTGCGCCCGGAGCGGGCGGTGGCGGCAGGGCTCGCCTTGACCGAGAGGTGAATTTCCTTATAATTCAACGCAAGACTATGTGAAAGCGGGTGCGAAAACATAGCGCCGCCCGAGCGATCGGGCCCCACCTGGAGTGGGTACTTCGTCGAGAGACGGAAAGAGAATCCCGCATGCGACGGCTGCCGAAAGGCGGCCGTTGGTTTTTCTACGCCCGGATCTTGCGGCCTTCCAGGCTTGCGCGCAGCAACGTGCGCAACGCGACTTTCCGGGCTTCCCGCTGGCGCCGGTTCAGGCCGCCATCCAGCATGTAGGCCGACTGCACGCGCAGGATGAGCCGGCGTTTCCTGATCCGGTCTTTCGAAACCTCGAAGAACACCGCATACACGCGTTGCGTGCCGTCCGATGCGACCGTTTCCACCGTGACGAAATTGGGTTGCCGTTCATCCGCGACGACGATCCGGCGCGTCGCCAGTCCGACGATCACGCCGCGCAGCAGCTGCCGTGACGCGCGGTACCGGTCCGCGCAGAGCACGCGTGTCTCGCGGCCGTCGTCGTAGATCTCGTCGTCCGGAATGGCGTCGCGGGTGCGTCCGTCCCATTTGAAGCTGCGTGTGAAGCAGTGACAGGAGAACAGGACCAGAACCGTCACGTCGAAGCCGGTTTCCAGGTCGCAGGTGAACGTCAACGGACGCAGATGGCTCAGATCCCAGCGCTCGCCGCGGTAGATCGTCGACGGGAACGAGCTCCCGCTGTCCGCTGGCGTTTCGGTAATCCGGATCTCGAAGATCGACATGGCGGGAATGATTTTAGGGAGAAGGGTGCGTCATCTCGCCCGCGCGCGTTGGCCCGAAGGCTCGGCGTTGCAGGGACGTCGATCTCGATTATTGAGATTAGGTGTCCTGATGAATCACGGCGTTGTGCGACGCGCCCCTGGATCGGGGCGCGTGGCGATGGACGCGGCGGGGCGCCGCAGTCGGTGCGATTACAACTGCGGCGCGAGCGCGCGGCGCGCGTCGTCGAGCGACAGCGCCATGCGTTGCGCATAGTCCTCGAGCTGATCCTGCCCGATTTTGCCGACCGAGAAATACGTGCTGTCCGGATGCGCGAGATAGAAGCCCGACACGCTCGCGGCCGGCAGCATCGCCAGCGAGTCGGTCACGCTCATGCCGATCTCGTCCGCGCGCAGCACGTCGAACATGTCGCGCTTCACCAGGTGGTCGGGGCAGGCCGGGTAGCCGGGCGCCGGGCGGATGCCCGCGTACTTCTCGGCGATCAGCGCGTCGTTGTCGAGCGTCTCGCCGCTCGCGTAGCCCCACAGCTCGCGCCGCACGCGCGCGTGCATCGCTTCCGCGAAGGCTTCCGCGAAGCGGTCGGCGAGCGCCTTCAGCATGATCGCGCTGTAGTCGTCGTGGTCGGCTTCGAACTGCTTTTCCTTCGCGTCGACGCCGAGGCCGGCCGTCACCGCGAACATCCCGATGTAGTCGGCGACGCCCGATTCCTTCGGTGCGATGAAGTCGGCGAGCGAGCGGTTCGGCCGCATCACGCCGTCGACCACCGGGCGCACGCTCTGCTGGCGCAGGTTGCGCCAGGTCAGCAGCACCTCCGAGCGCGACTCGTCGCTGTAGATCTCGATGTCGTCGTCGTTGACGGTGTTCGCCGGCAGCAGCGAGATCACGCCGCTCGCGGTCAGCCAGCGGCCCTGGATCAGGCGCGCGAGCATCGATTTCGCGTCGGAGAACACGCGCCGCGCCGATTCGCCGACGATCTCGTCGTTCAGGATCGCCGGGTACGGGCCCGCGAGATCCCAGGTCTGGAAGAACGGGCCCCAGTCGATGTACTGCGCGAGCTCGTTCAGGTCGTAGTTCTTGAACACGCGGCGGCCGATGAACTTCGGTTTCACCGGCTGGTAGCCCGCCCAGTCGACCTTGGTCTTGTTCGCGCGCGCTTCGGCGAGCGTGACCATCGGCTGCGCCTTGCGGTTCGCGTGCTGGTCGCGGATGCGTTCGTAGTCGGACTTCAGCTCGTCGAGGTACTTCGTCGCGCCTTCGTCGGACAGCAGGCTGGAGGCGACCGACACCGAGCGCGACGCGTCCGGCACGTAGACCACCGGGCCTTCGTAGTGCGGCGCGATCTTCACGGCCGTGTGCACGCGCGAGGTTGTCGCGCCGCCGATCAGGAGCGGGATCTTCTTCACGCGGAAGTAGTCGTCGCGCTGCATTTCGGACGCGACGTACGCCATTTCCTCGAGGCTCGGCGTGATGAGGCCCGACAGCCCGATGATGTCTGCGCCCTCGACCTTCGCCTTCGCGAGGATCTCGTTGCACGGGACCATCACGCCCATGTTGACGACTTCGAAGTTGTTGCACTGGAGCACGACCGACACGATGTTCTTGCCGATGTCGTGAACGTCGCCCTTCACGGTCGCGATGACGATCTTGCCCTTCGCACGCACGTCGCCGCCCGCTTCCGCGAGCAGGCGCTTTTCTTCCTCGATGAACGGAATCAGGTGCGCAACCGCCTGCTTCATCACGCGCGCCGATTTCACGACCTGCGGCAGGAACATCTTGCCCTGGCCGAACAGGTCGCCGACGATGTTCATCCCGTCCATCAGCGGCCCTTCGATCACGTTGATCGGGCGGCCGCCGGCCGCGGCGATCTTCGCGCGCACTTCCTCGGTATCCTCGACGATGAAGTTCGTGATGCCGTGCACCAGCGCATGCGAGAGCCGCTTCTCGACCGGCTGGTTGCGCCACTCGAGGTTCTCTTCCTTCTTCGCGCCGCCCGCCTTGAACTTGTCGGCGATCTCGAGCAGCCGGTCGGTCGAATCGTCGCGGCGGTTCAGGATCACGTCCTCGACGCGCTCGCGCAGCTCCGGGTCGAGGTCGGCGTACACGCCGAGCTGGCCCGCGTTGACGATGCCCATGTCCATCCCCGCCTGGATCGCGTGGTACAGGAACACGGTGTGGATCGCCTCGCGCACCGGGTCGTTGCCGCGGAACGAGAACGACACGTTCGACACGCCGCCGCTCACCTTCGCGTACGGCAGGTTCTGCTTGATCCAGCGCGTCGCCTCGATGAAGTCGACCGCGTAGTTGTTGTGCTCCTCGATGCCCGTCGCGACCGCGAAGATGTTCGGGTCGAAGATGATGTCTTCCGGCGGGAAGCCGACTTCGTTCACGAGGAAGTTGTACGAGCGCGTGCAGATCTCGATCTTGCGCTCGTAGGTGTCGGCCTGGCCGGTTTCGTCGAACGCCATCACGACGGCCGCCGCGCCGTAGCGGCGGATCAGGTGCGCGTGGTGGCGGAACGCGTCCTCGCCTTCCTTCAGCGAGATCGAGTTCACGATCGCCTTGCCCTGCACGCACTTCAGGCCCGCCTCGATCACTTCCCACTTCGACGAGTCGATCATGATCGGCACGCGCGCGATGTCCGGCTCCGACGCGATCAGGTTCAGGAAGCGCACCATCGCCGCCTTCGAATCGAGCATCGCCTCGTCCATGTTGATGTCGATCACCTGCGCGCCGTTCTCGACCTGCTGGCGCGCGACCGCGAGCGCCTCGTCGAACTGGCCGTTGAGGATCATGCGTGCGAACGCCTTCGAGCCGGTGACGTTGGTGCGTTCACCGACGTTGATGAAGAGCGTTCCGGACGTGACGTTGAACGGCTCGAGGCCGGCGAGGCGCATCATGTGATCGGTCATGGCGGTGCGAATTCTGGTGATGAAGGACGTGGGGCGGTCGGGTCAGGCGTTGTCGCTGTACTGGTTCGGCCAGCGGCGCGGCTTCACGTCGGCGAGCGCCTTCGCGATCTCGGCGATGTGTTCGGGCGTCGTGCCGCAGCAGCCGCCCGCGAGGTTCACGAGCCCGGCTTGCGCGAATTCCTTCAGGAGGCCCGACGTGACGTCCGGCGTCTCGTCGAAGCCCGTCTCGGCCATCGGGTTCGGCAGGCCCGCGTTCGGATAGCACGACACGTAGGTGTCGCACAGCTTCGCGAGCTCGGCGATGTACGGGCGCATCAGCGCCGCGCCGAGCGCGCAGTTCAGGCCGAACGTGAGCGGCTTCGCATGGCGCAGCGAATTCCAGAACGCCTCGACCGTCTGGCCCGACAGGATCCGGCCCGACGCATCGGTGACGGTGCCCGAGATCATGATCGGCAGGCGCTCGCCGGTGTCCTCGAACAGTTCGTCGAGCGCGAACAGCGCGGCCTTTGCGTTCAGCGTGTCGAAGATCGTCTCGACGAGGAACAGGTCGACGCCGCCGTCGAGCAGCGCCTTCGCCTGCTGGTAGTACGACGCGCGCAGTTCGTCGAACGTGACGTTGCGTGCGCCCGGGTCGTTGACGTCCGGCGAGATGCTGGCGGTCTTCGGCGTCGGCCCGATCGCGCCCGCGACGAAGCGCGGTTTTTCCGGCGTCGCGTATTTCTCGGCCGCTTCGCGCGCGAGCTTCGCCGATTCGATGTTCATCTCGACGACGAGATCTTCCATCTCGTAGTCGGCCTGCGCGACGGTCGTCGCACCGAACGTGTTGGTCTCGACGATGTCGGCGCCGGCCGCGAAGTACTGGTCGTGGATCTCGCGGATGATCTGCGGCTGCGTGATCGACAGCAGCTCGTTGTTGCCCTTGATGTCGCGCGGGAAATCCTTGAAGCGCTCTCCGCGATACGCGGCTTCGTCGAGCTTGTAGCGCTGGATCATCGTGCCCATCGCGCCGTCGAGGATCAGGATGCGCGATTTGAGCAGCGCGGGCAGCGCGGCGCCGCGCGTGTAGGGCGCGTCGAGCGGGACGGAAGCGGCGAGAGGAGTCGCAGACATGGGCGAGAGACCGGCGAAGACGGGAAAACCGTCATTGTAGCCGGTGCGCATGGGCGCCGCCCGCCTTGCGCCGCGCCGGCCGGGCCGCCAAATGAAAACCCCCGCCGGCGAACCGGGCGGGGGCAGGATCGGAGTGCTCGCAGCGCCGCGTCGATGCGCGGCGAATGGCCCGGCCGCACGAAGCGCCGGGCCGCGGGTCGTCAGTGCAGCACGACGGGCATCATCATCAGGCTGTCGAATTGTCCGAGGAATTCGTCGACCTCATCGAGCGACGGTTCATCCTCGATCAACTGCTTCACGTGCGCGCGGAATCGTTCGGCAAGTTCGCCGTCGATGAAGATTTCGCGCTGCGCGTTCTTGTCGACGATTTCATATCCGCCGGCATTCATCAGGTGGTGGCCGGCCTGCGGCGCGAATTCGACGACGCAGTAGTTGGGGCTGTTGTAGATCATTTGCATGGCGGCACTCCTCTTCGCAGTGGCATCTGGCCTTGTTGTCCCCTAGGTGGGGCGAGCCTTGCCGGTTTCAAGGGGCTTGCGCTGCACACCCCGTTCCCGTTTGCGTGGGGTGTATCGGTTAGAAGCCGATGTCTATGAAACGTTTCCCATTGTCTGCCGGTGGACTGAAATAGTTGTTAAAGAGTGTCATCGGCCATTTCACGGAAATCTGTAATCGGTCGAAATTGCCGAATCGCGCGCATTGGCGAGCGAGTTCACTGTGTGACAGGCGATGTGACAGGCGATGTGACAGGCGAGGGCGCGGGCGGTGCAGCCGGCTGTGCCGGCGGTTGCACGGTGGCCGGCGGTGCGGGTTGTGCCGGTTCCGCAGCGGGAGCGGTCGATGCGTCCGGCGCCGGTGTACCGGCGGGCGCATGCGTTGCGCCGCCTGCCGGTGCTTCGTCGGACGGCGCGCCCGGCGCCGCGAGCCGGCCATGCCACAACAGCTCGATCTGCGCGCCGTTCGGTTCGGTCTGCACGAGCCGCGCGGGCAGCCAGCCGAGCGACGGCGCGAGCCACATGTCGATGCGGCGCGTGTCGCCGTCGCGCCGCGGCAGGCGCATGAAGTGCCGCGCGCCGATGATGCCGGCCTGCGTCTGCACCTGCTCGTCGCCGATCACGGTGATCGGCCAGGTTTCGCCGCTGTTGTTGTCGATCACGAAGAACTGCTGCGTGACACCGGGCTTGTACGCAGACGGATTGCCGCGCACGAGCCCCGACAGCTGCATCAGCATGCTGAAGCGATCCTGCACGCCATCGGGCAGCGGTGCGTTGTTCGGCGTGCGCGTGAACACGACCTGCCGGATCTCGCGGTTGAAGATCGCGATGTCTTCCGGCCGCTTGCCGCGCTTCTCGACGTAGCGGTCGGGCGCGACGCCGAACGCGTCGATGCGGCCCTCGCTGCGGTAGTTGAACGGGCCGACGAACGGCACGGGCATCGACACCGACAGGTCGTAGGTGCGCCCGTCGGTGCGCCAGTGGATCGTGCCGATCATGTTCTGCATGCCGTTGTAGAACGTGTCGTACTGCAGGTCGCCGGACGGCGGCGCGGCGAACTTCACGCCGTTCGTCGCGGGGCCCGGAGTCACGGTGGTGGCGGCGCTGGCGGCACCGGCAGCCGACGCGGCATGCGCGCCCGATGCGGCAGGCACGCCACTCGCTGCGGACGCGGCGGCCGGCGGCTCGCCGTGTTCGTCCGTCTGCGTCGATGTGAGGACGGGCTCAGGCGCGGGTTTCGGTGCGGCTGCCTTCGGGGCAGCCGGGGCGGGCGCGGCCGGCCGCTCGACCGGCTTCGGCGCAGGCGGCGCGGGCTGGCGCTCGATCGGTTGCGGTTTCAGCAGCTCGATCTGCACGGGGACTTCGGCGGGCGCGGGCGGCGTGAACGCATCGCGGTTGCGCATCAGCCAGAACGCGGCAAGCGCGTGCAGCACCAGCACGACGACGAGCGCAATGCCCACGCGCAGCCAGTGGCGGGGCAAGGCGTGACTCGGGCGGGTGTCGGCAGGCTGCATGGGCATCGGAACAGGATCGGGGCGTCGCGTGACGTCGGGGGCGCAGCGCGCGCCACAGGAATCGGACTGTCGGATGCGCCGCGCGTTCGCGCTGCTTGACGGGCAGGTGCCGGGGGGGCGGGTGCCGGATGCGTCAGGCGTCGCGTGCGTCGGGACTATAGCCGAGTTCGTAAGACAGTTTCTGCGCGCAGGCGCGCAGCGCGGTGTCGATCTCGCCGCCCCATGCGATGTCGAACGAGCCTTCCTGGCCGAGCGCGACGATCGCGAGCGAGAGTTCGCCGACCGCATCGAACACGGGCATGCAGAACGCGTGGATCGTCGGCAGCAGCATCCCCTCGACGCGCGCGGCCTCGTGCCGGCGTACGTCGGCGAGCACGGCGTCGACCTCGTCGAGCGTGCGCGGGCCGCCGTGATGCGGCGAGCGGCGCGTATCGGCGAGTTCGCGCTCGAGCATCGCAGCGGTCTTGCTGCGCGGCAGGTACGCGGCGAACAGCAGCCCCGTCGCGGAGCCGAGCAGCGGCATCACGTCGCCGAGCTTCAGCGACGCCTTCGCCGGGTGGCTCGATTCCATCCAGTGCACGATCGTCGGCCCCTGGTTGCCCCATACCGCGATGCCGACCGTCTGGTCGAGGCGGTCGCGGAATTCGGTCAGTGCGATCCGCGCGAGCTTCACGCCGTCGACGCGCGCAAGCCGCGCGAGCCCCATCTGCAGCGCGAAGCCGCCGAGCTCGTAGCGGCCCGAGACGGGGTCCTGCGACACCACGCCGAGCCGCGAGAAGCTGACCAGGTAACGGTGCGCCTTCGCAGGACTCATGCCCGCGCGCTGCGCGAGGTCGCGCAGCATCATCGCGCGCGGCTCGCTCGTCAGCACGTCGAGCAGGCGGAAGCCGACCTCGATCGACTGGATGCCGGAACGGACCTTCTCGCCGTGCTCGCCGGAAGCGGCGTCGTCGGTGTCGGAGTCGGCGAGATCGTCGTCGGGAAGCGGGCTGGCGGGCATGGGCGGCAGGTGCGCGAAAAGGCGGCAGGAATCGGGGAGAAAACAGCGCGCACAATCGCAGCGCGCCGCAGGGATTCACCATCGTAAAATAGATTCCCTCCATCGTCACTACAACGGCAGAGTCCCCCTTATGAAACTTGCTTCGCTGAAGGACGGCACGCGCGACGGCCAGCTGATCGTCGTGTCGCGCGACCTGCACACCGCGGCGATCGCCGATGCGATCGCGCCGACGCTGCAGCGCGTCCTCGACGACTGGGCGTTCTACGCGCCGCAACTGCGCGACCTGTACGACGCGCTGAACCACGGCCGCGCGCGCAACGCGTTCGCGTTCGATCCGGCCAACTGCATGGCGCCGCTGCCGCGCGCGTTCCAGTGGGCCGACGGCTCCGCGTATGTGAACCACGTCGAGCTCGTGCGCCGCGCGCGTGGTGCCGAGATGCCGCCCGAATTCTGGACCGACCCGCTGATGTACCAGGGCGGCAGCGACGATTTTCTCGGAGCCCGCGACGACGTCGTGTGCCCGTCCGAGGAATGGGGCATCGATTTCGAGGCGGAAGTCGCGGTGATCACCGGCGACGTGCGGATGAGCGCGACGCCCGACGAAGCGCTGAAGGCCGTGCGGCTCGTGACGCTGGTGAACGACGTGTCGCTGCGCAACCTGATTCCGGCCGAGCTCGCGAAGGGCTTCGGCTTCTTCCAGAGCAAGCCGGCCACCGCGTTCGCACCGGTCGCCGTGACGCCCGACGAGCTCGGCGACGAATGGCGTGAAGGCCGCGTGCACCGGCCGATGATCGTCCACTGGAACGGCAAGAAGGTCGGCCAGCCCGATGCCGGCACCGACATGGTGTTCCACTTCGGCCAGCTGATTGCGCACGCGGCGAAGACGCGTAACCTGCGCGCCGGCTCGATCGTCGGCTCGGGCACGGTGTCGAACAAGGACGCGAAGCGCGGCTACTGCTGCATCGCCGAGAAGCGCTGCCTCGAGACGATCGAGCACGGCGCGCCGCAGACGGAATTCATGCGCTACGGCGACACCGTGCGCATCGAGATGTTCGACACGGCCGGCAAGTCGATCTTCGGCGCGATCGAGCAGTCGGTCGCGCCGCCCGACGGCGCGGCGTAAGTCACGCGGAGCACGCAGCGCGCCGCTTTCGCGAAACCCGGGCCCGGCCCGCGCGCCGGGTTTCGCCTGATGTTTGCCCGCGCGGGCTTGGCTACACTCGATTCAGGGGTTCGAGAACCTCGAGCAAGGAGGAGCGCATGGCCGATCTCGCCGCGTACGGCGGTTACGAAGCACTGAAGGTGACGCGCCGTGACCACGGCGTGCTCGACATCGTGATGAGCGGCGAGGGCGCGAACCGAAGCGGCCTCGCGACCGCGAACGCGCGCATGCATCGCGAGCTCGCCGACATCTGGCGCGACGTCGACCGCGATCCCGACACGCGCGTCGCGGTGATCCGCGGCGAAGGCAAGGGCTTCTCGGCGGGCGGCGACCTCGCGCTCGTCGAGGACATGGCGAACGACTTCGACGTGCGTGCCCGCGTATGGCGCGAGGCGCGCGACCTCGTCTACAACGTGATCAACTGCAGCAAGCCGATCGTCTCGGCGATGCATGGCCCGGCCGTCGGCGCGGGGCTCGTCGCCGGGCTGCTCGCCGACATCTCGATCGCCGCGAAGGATGCGCGCATCATCGACGGTCACACGCGGCTCGGCGTCGCGGCCGGCGATCACGCGGCGATCGTGTGGCCGCTGCTGTGCGGGATGGCGAAGGCGAAGTACTACCTGATGCTGTGCGAGCCGGTGAGCGGCGAGGAGGCCGAGCGGATCGGGCTGGTGTCGCTCGCGGTCGAGCCGGCCGACCTGCTGCCGAAGGCCTACGAAGTGGCCGAGCGGCTCGCGCACGGTTCGCAGTCGGCGATCCGCTGGACCAAGTACGCATTGAACAACTGGCTGCGCACGGCCGGCCCGACCTTCGATACGTCGCTGGCGCTCGAATTCATGGGCTTTTCCGGGCCCGACGTGCAGGAAGGCATCCGCTCGCTGCGCGAGCGCCGCCCGCCCGAATTCCCCGGCGACGCGCCGTTCTGACACGCGCCGGCGCTATGATCGATCCAGGCGCGGCTCGCGCGACGCATGGCGGCCGCCTCGCTCTCACCCAGTCAACCAGGATGCCCGTATGACGACCGATGCCTCCGGCTCCAACCCTTTCGCCGGCTTTGCCGGCTTCAAGCCCGCCGACATGATGGACCGGATGTGGGACATGATGCGGATGTCGCCGTTCGGCGGGATGACGTCGTTCCCGGGCGCCACGCAAGGGCTGCCGCCGTCGCTGTCGAGCATGTCCGACATGATGGCGCCGCTCACGAGCGTCGAGGAACTCGACAAGCGGATCACCGATCTGCGCGCGGTCGAGCAGTGGCTGAAGCTCAATCTCGGGATGCTGCAGTCGGCGATCCAGGCGCTCGAGGTGCAGCGCGCGACGCTCGCGACGCTGCGTGCGTTCGGCGCGTTCGCGCAGAGCTCGATGTCGGCGGCCGAGGAAGCGGCCGTCGCGGCCGCGCATGCGGCGAAACACGCGTCGGGCGATGCATCGCCGGCACCGGAAGCCGACGCGTCGGATGCGGCGGCGGGCGACGCCGCGCAGCAGGCCTTCGACCCGTCGGGCTGGTGGAACCTGCTGCAGTCGCAGTTCAACCAGCTCGCGAGCCTCGCGATGGCGCAGCCGGGCATGCAGCCGGCCGCGCCGGGCGATGCGCCGCCGGACGCGGCCGCTTCGCCGGAGCCTGCCGCGAAGCCGGCACCGGCCGCCGCCGCGCCGCGCAAGCCTGCCGCGAAGCGCGCGAAGTCCGCCGGCTCGGCCGGCTCGGCCGCGGCGCGTGCGGCTGCCGCTTCGTCGCCCGAAACCCGTCCGCCGAAGCGTTCGACGTGACGCGGCGCAGGTAGCAGGTCGATCATGCGGCTCGCGCTCGTTCTGATGGGAGGCGGCGCACGCGCCGCCTATCAGGTCGGCGTGCTGAAAGCGCTGGCCGAGATCGCGCGCGAGGCCGATCCGTTGCGGCACACGCTGCCGTTCGCGGTCGTGTGCGGCTCGTCGGCCGGCGCGATCAACGCGACGTCGATCGCGAGCCACGCGGACGACTTTTCCCATGGCGTGCGGCGCCTGCTCGAATTCTGGGAGCCGTTGCGCGCCGACTACGTGTATCGCACCGACTGGCTCGGCATCGCGGCCGCCGGCGCACGCTGGCTGGCGACGATGACCTTCGGCTGGGCGGCCCGCCGCTCGCCGCGCGGGTTGCTCGACAATGCGCCGCTCGCGCATCTGTTGCAGCGCGAGCTGAGCTTCCACCGGATCGAGCAGATGCTCGAGGCGCGCCTGCTGCACGCGCTCGCGGTGACGGCGCTCAGCTACTCGAGCGGCCGCCACCTCACGTTCTACCAGGCGGCGCAGCCGATTCAGGCGTGGCGGCGCGCGCAGCGCACCGCGCGGCTCGTCGACCTGTCGGCGTCGCACCTGCTCGCGTCGTCGGCGATTCCGTTCGTGTTCCCGGCCGTGCCGCTCGTGCTCGACGGGCAGATCGAATACTTCGGCGACGGGTCGATCCGGCAGATTGCGCCGCTGTCGCCGGCCATTCACTTCGGCGCGGACCGGATCGTCGTGGTCGGTGCGGCCGACCCGCGGCCCGAGATTCCGGCCGCGAACGGCCACGGGCTGGTGCGCGGCTACCCGACGCTCGCGCAGATCGGCCAGCAGGTGCTCGCGAGCGTGTTCCTCGACTCGATCGGCTCGGATATCGAGCGCATCGAGCACATCAACCGGATGATCGAGCACCTGCCGCACCAGGTCGAGGTGGACAGCGGCTGGCGGCACGTCGACGTGCTCGCGATCGCGCCGTCCGAGCGCATCGAGCTGATCGCCGCGAAGCACCTGAAGCAGATGCCGGCGACGATGCGCGGGCTGCTCGGCGCGATCGGCGGCAGCCAGCCGGCCGGCGCGTCGTTCGCGAGCTACCTGCTGTTCGAGGAGGCATTTACGCGTGAACTGATCGAGCTCGGCTACCGCGACGGGCGCGCGCAGCGCGACACGCTGGCCGGCTGGATTGCGCAGGCGGACGGCGGCAGCGCACCGGCCGCCGGCATGCCGCCGGAAGACGGGCTCGCGACCGGCGAAATACGGGTCTGATGCTTGCAGGACAATGTAAGGTTGCGTTTTCGCGACGGTCGGCCGCGACCGATCGCCGCACCGCGATTGGCGGCGCACGACCGGGCGGGCGTCTCGGAACCGTCATGCACGCGTGATATCATGGCCGCCGCCGTATACACCATATCGAGCAGCCCGCCGATCCGGCATCCGCACGGGACCTTTCGGGGAACCCGCCTGGGGCAGGGGACGGGCGCGCCAACGAGCCGGCCAGCGCCGGCCCCCACTCAGGCAAGCGTGCAGCCGGTTCCGTTCGCGGAGCGGCTGCGGCATGCCGCAACGGCGGCGCGCGGCCGCCCGGTTGCCGGACGAGGAATCACCGTCCGGCGGGCCGGTTTCCCGCGTAAAATTTGAGTCTTGGCTGCAAAAGGCGCGCTCGGGCGTGCTTGCGCGGCAACAGTCACGTTTAGAGAAGTCGCATTGCGCAGAACAGGGGTGGGACCATCATGAACACGATGCTTTATCCGGAACTTTACCGATCGCTCGAAGCCGTCCGCTGGGACATGGAGAAGGACATTCCGTGGGACAAGTTCGACGCTTCGCTGCTCACCGACGAGCAGGCGAAGACGATCAAGATGAACGCGATCACCGAATGGTCGGCGCTGCCCGCGACGGAAATGTTCCTGCGCGACAACCAGCACGACAGCGACTTTTCGGCGTTCATGAGCGTGTGGTTCTTCGAAGAGCAGAAGCATTCGCTCGTGCTGATGGAATACCTGCGCCGCTTCAAGCCGGAAATGGTGCCGACCGAAGAGGAACTGCACGCGGTGCGCTTCCAGTTCGACCCGGCGCCGCCGCTCGAGACGCTGATGCTGCACTTCTGCGGCGAGATCCGCCTGAACCACTGGTACCGTTGCGCGGCCGACTGGCACACCGAGCCGGTCATCAAGCAGATCTACGAAACGATCTCGCGCGATGAAGCACGCCACGGCGGCGCGTACCTGCGCTATATGAAGAAGGCGCTGAACAACTGCGGCGACGTCGCACGTGCCGCGTTCGCGAAGATCGGCGTGCTGATGGCGTCGGCGCGCCGCACCGAAAAGCCGCTGCACCCGACCAACCTGCACGTGAACCAGGCGCTGTTCCCGCGCGACACCGTGCAGTCGCGCCTGCCCGATCCGGAATGGCTCGAGCGCTGGCTCGACGAGCAGATCCGTTTCGACGGCGAATGGGAAAAGAAGGTCGTCGAGCGGATCCTGCACAACCTGTCGATCCTGTTCGAGCGCACGTTCGCGACCGCACAGGAGCTGAACCGCTACCGCAAGGAAGTCACCGGCCGCCTGCAGGCCGAAAGCGGCCCGTCGTCGGCCGCGCAGCCGGCCTGAGGCCGGTTGGCGCCGCAGCCGGCGTGAATCGCGCCGGCCGCGTCGCGTGATGTCGTACCCGTTGCATGAAGCCCGCCCGGTCAGTCCGGCGGGCTTTTTATCTGGCGCCGCCGCCGCGTGCGCCGTTGCCCATTCCGTCCGACTTCCATCATGTCCGCCACCTTCGAACGCAAGCTGATCACCCGTGATGCCCTCGTCGCCCTGCGCGCCACGCTGCCGTCGCCCGTCGTGTTCACCAACGGCGTGTTCGACATCCTGCATCGCGGCCACGTTACGTATCTCGCCGACGCGAAAGCGCTCGGCGCGTGCCTGATCGTCGGCGTGAACAGCGACGCGTCGGTGCGCATGCTCGGCAAGGGCGACGACCGGCCGATCAATCGCGAGGAAGACCGCGCGGCGCTGCTCGCGGCGCTGGAAAGCGTCGACTGGGTCGTGACGTTCGAGGAAAAGACGCCCGTGTCGCTGATCGAGGCCGTCCGGCCGGACATCCTCGTGAAGGGCGGCGACTACGACATGGATGCGTTGCCGGAATCGGCGCTGGTGCGTGGCTGGGGTGGCCGGGCGCTGGCGATTCCGTTCGAGCACGATCGCTCGACCACCGCGTTGCTGAAGAAGGTGCGCGCGCAGCAGTCCTGAGCGCGGCCCGGCGCCGTCAGGGCGCGGATGCTGCGAGCGGCTCGGCGGGGACGCCCGGCGGCGCGATCGGGGCGCCGATGACGGGCTGGTCGGCGGCCTGCGCGAGCGGCGTCACGCGCAGCGCCTCGGGCCGCACCTGCCGCGCCAGCACGCCGGGTTCGCGCGGGCCGGCCGCCGGCAGCGGCCCGAACACGCCGCGCGCCACCACGAACGCAAGCATGTTGGCGAGAAAGAGAACAGCGATCAGCCAGCGCAGCATCGTCGACACTCCTCGTCGTCATTGAAGTGGTTCACGTCATTCAATCGGGCCGGCCGCATCGCCGGCTATTTCATGCCATCCGTTGACCGCGCGGGCGGGCTGCCGTCATGGCGCGGCCCGTCTCCACCGTCATCGTGACGCAGGCCCGAACGGGCGGATGTTGCCGTGCGCCGGCGCGATGCCGGCGCTTTCCCCTCACTTCGGTGCCGCCGCCGCTTCCGCGGCGATCAGCGCGAGCCCGGACAGGATCAGCGCATCGTGCCGCGTATGCGGGAGCGTCAGCGCTCGCGCGACGTCGTCCGCCGCGCCGCCGGCCAGCACGAGCCGCACGGGCGCCTGCCATGCATCCGCGAGATCGCGCCACGCGCGCTCGATCAGCCCGGCCTGCGCGTACAGGCAACCGGCCGACAGCGAGCGCGGCGTGTCGACCTGGAACGGTTCGGCCTGCGCACCCGCGAGCAGGCCGCTCGCGATGTCGGTGGTCAGCGTCGGCAACTGCGCGGTGTGCGTGCCGAGCGCGCGCATCATCAGTGCCCAGCCCGGTGCGATCAGCCCGCCCGTGAAGCGGCCGTCCGCGCGCAGCGCCTCGAGCGTCGTCGCGGTGCCGAACGTCGCGATCAGCAGGTGCTCGCCCGGAAACGCCGCGTGCGCGCCGATCAGGCCGGCCCAGCGGTCGCTGCCGAGCTGGTCGGGCGTCGTATAGCCGTTCGTCACGCCGCATTGCGTCTGACGCGAGCGTATCGTCGTGCGCGGCAGGCCCGGCCAGCGTGCGTCGAGCAGCGTGTCGAGCCGGGCGGCCACCTCGGCGCCCGCGACGTTCGAGATCCAAGCGCCGCGCGGACGCGGCAGCGTCGACCAGTCCGGATCGGCGCCGCCGTCGCGTGTGTGGCCGAACGCGCCCGTCTCGACGAGCGTGCGCTGCGCATCGGCGAGCGCCCACTTGATCCGGCTGTTGCCGGCGTCGATCAGCAGGTGCGGCTCGTTCATTGCGCTTCGCGTAGCGACACGTCGCCGGCGGCGATCGCCTGCACGCCGTCCGGCGTATCGAGCAGCAGCTGGCCGGTCGCGTCGATGCCCGTCGCGATGCCGCGTACGCGTTCGACACCCTGTTCGAGCAGGACGACTTCGCGCCCCGCGTACGCGTGCAGCGCGTGCCAGCGCGGCAGGAACGGCGCGAGCCCTTCGGCGCCGAACTGCGCGAGCGCCGGTGTGAGCGCATTCAGCGACGCGGCGAGCGTATCGGTCAGGTTGGCCGATGCGCACGCGATCGACAGCGCGGCGGGCGGCAGCCCGCTCGCGAGCGTCGCTTCGCGCGCACGCAGCGCGTCGACCTGCGCGGCGACGGCCTCCGCGCCGCGCACGTTGATGCCGAAGCCGATCACGACGGCGGTGGCGTCGGCGGTGGTCCACGCGGTTTCGATCAGGATCCCGGCGAGCTTGCCGACAATGCGTGGCGTGCCGTCGTCGGTGGCGGTCAGCAGCAGGTCGTTCGGCCATTTGAGCGCGACGCGCGTATGGGCGTCGAGCGGCAGCGTGGCCAGCCCTTCGGCGAGCGCAACGCCGATCGCGATGCTGAGGCCGCCGAGTGCTTCGACGGGGCGCGGCACGATGCAGCCGACCGAGCACAGCAGCGCATTACCGGGCTGCGCGAACCACGGGCGGCCCTGCCGGCCGCGGCCGGCCGTCTGCTCGAACGCGACGCGCACGAGCGGCGCGGGCAGCGCGTTCGCCTTGCGCGGCAGCGCCTTGAGCCGGGTCGCGACGTCGGCGTTGGTCGAGCCGGTGGCGGCGACGATGTCGAGCGGCCACGCACGCGGCGCGGCGTCCAGGTGCGCCTCGAGCCGGTTGCGCGCGATGTGCGCGTCGCCGGAATCGGGCGTGTCGGAGGAGGTGGGGGCGTTCATGGCGCCTATTGTAGCGACAGGGGACGATGGCGCGCGTCGGGCGACGCACGCGGCCGCGGAGGAGGGTGGCGCGCGGCCGCCCGCATGCGAACGGCGCCGCGGCGCCGCCTGGCTCAATGCCTTTCCATCCGCTCCAGCGCCTTGATGTCCTCCTCGGACGTCATTTCGCACGTCAGCAGCGTCTTGCCCTTCAGTGCCGGGCCCTGGCGGGCCGACACGAGGATCAGCGCACCGCCCGGGCCGCGGACCGTCAGCCGGCGCGAATAGCCGACGGACGACGCGCCCAGCAGGTTGCCCTTCTCGAGGGTGAGCTGGTAGCGCTTCGCGAGCTGGTCGGCGACCTCGCCGTCCACGAGCACGCCGATCCCGGTACTGACGAACACGACCTGCTGCGTCGTGAAGCCATCGTGGTGGATCGGCTCCGGCAGGCGATAGACCGCGGCGCCCAGCATCGACTCGTCCGGTTTCGGATCGGCTGCCTTGGCGGTGTTGTAGATCGAGTCCATCAGGTCCGACGTGAACGGCGGCTTGCAAAGCGCGGCGTTGAAGATGTCGGGCTGGGCGGGCGGCGCGGCGAGTGCGGTGAGCGGGGCGGCGGCGATGGCAACGGCGACGGCGCCGACGGCAGCGGCACCACGCCAGGAAAGGCGATGGGACATGGATGCAGATCTCTCAGGTTTTATTGTGAGGCTGCATGTTAATGCATTGCCGCACGCCGAACGACCGGCATGGAGCGGCCCGACGGCGGCAATGCAAACGGCGCGCGGGCCCGCGCCCCGCGATCGATTCCGTTGCCGTGTGATCGATGCGCGGGGCGTCGGGGCATGCGCGTCATGCAGCCGGCGGGATGCCGGCGGGCTGCCGGTTCGCGCATGCGTGTGCGCCTGCGGGCGGAAGCATCGTCAAGGCGCGACGACGGGGTGCTTCAGCGCGTGCGCGGTCTCGATCCACTGCGCATGGAACTCGTCCGCGTCGGGCTTGAGCCCGAGCTCGCCGTTGCGATAGGCCATCGCGAGCGTCTGCACGGCTTCCGGCAGCTCGTGCTCGGCGGCGCGGCGATACAGCGCCAGCGCGCGCGCCTCGTCGCGCGGCACGCCGCTGCCTTCGCGGTACGCGTTCGCGAGCATGAAGTCCGCGGCCGGGATGTCCGCGCGCGACGCGACGTCGAACCAGTGCGCGGCCTGCACGGGATCGGCGGCGACGCCGTAACCGCTGCGATAGATCAGCCCGAGGTAATACGCGGCGGCCGGGTCGCCCTGCGCGGCCGCTTCGCCGAGCAGCGTGCGGGCGCGTGCATAGTCCTTCGGCATGTCGCTGCTGCCGAGCAGCAACGCCTTGCCGAGCGCGAGCTGCGCACGCCGCGCGGCCGGCGCGTCGGCCTTGCTGTTTGCTGCCGCGGCCGTTTCCAGCCAGCCGCGCCCCTCGTCGCGCAGGCCCGGTTCGCGCGCGTCGACGAGCGCGATGCCGAGCGCCGCCTGCGCGTCGCCCGAACCGCGGCGCGCCAGCGTGCGCAACTGCGCGAGTGCGTGCGGCTCGGTGGCCTGCGTGACCATCGCCTGCCACTCGTCGAGCTGCGCGGCGCTCGGCGCGGGGCCGGCGCCGCGCAGGCCGGTCGCCGCGACGACGGCCGCGACGGTCACGGCCGCCATCGCGAGCAGCGCGGCCGGCGGAAGTTTCGCGCGCAGCAGGCGCCGCGCGGCGGCGGAGAGGCCGGTTTCGGCCGGCCGCATCGTCCGGATCGGTTGCATCGCGGGTCTCATTGCGTGAGGTCGATTTCGTAAGTGGCGAGGTTCTTGCCCGAGCCGTCGTCGGCCGCGACCTGCGTGATGCCGGTCAGGCCGGCCGCCGCCGCGTCGCCGAGGCGATTCGGCGCGGACGCGAACTGCACGTGCGCGACCGAGCTCGCGAGCTTCGTGAAGCGCCAGCTGCGCTGGGCGCCGTCGGCCGCGCGCGTGATTGCGCCGCGCTTCTTGATGAACGCGATCAGCACGTCGCGGTTCGCATCGGGCGACGCGAAGATCGTCTTGCTGCCGTCGAGGCCCGGGAAGTTGCCGCCGCCGCTCGCGCGGTAGTTGTTGGTCGCGACGATGAACTGCGCGTTCGGGTCGATCGCCGCACCCTTGTACGTCAGGTTCTTGATCCGGCTGCCGACCGGCTGCGTGACGTCGATTTCATACGCGAGATCGGCCGACGTGAACATGTCGAAGTTGTAGCCGGGGAACGTGCTGACGAGCGGCTGCACGGTCGCCTTGGTCGGGTCGATGCGGTTGAAGCGCTTCGCGGCCGTTTCGAGCCAGTTCTTCACGTCGGCGCCGCTCACCTTCACCGCGTACACGGTGTTCGGGTACAGGTACAGGTCGGCCGCGTTGTTGATCGCGAGCGCGCCCGGCGCGACGTCGGTGTAGTCGGTGCCGCCGCCGAAGCCGCTCTTGAACGGCGCGCTGACCGACAGCACCGGCAGCGACGCGTATTGCGGCAGGTTCGCCTGCACGTAGGTCTTCACGTAGTCGGCCTGCGCCTCGTTGACGATCTGGATCGCGCCCGGGTCGCCGACATCGGCGAAGTACGAGTTCATCCGGTAGTCGGTCGAGCCGATCGGCGTCTTCACATAGTCGATCGTCGCCTGGTGCTCGGCGGCGATCGCGGCGGACACGGACGGATCGGCCGCGACGTAGCTCTTGTCGGCGTTCTGGATCGGCCGCGCCTCGACGGTCGTCTGCGACTTGTCGACGCTCCACGTCTTGCCGTCGAATTTCAGGCCGAGCTTGATCACGCCGAGGTGCTTGCCCCAGTAGTTGGCCATCACGGTCGGCACGCCGTTGACGGTGCCCTTGACCTTGTCGACGCCCGGCAGGTTGAACTGCGACACGGTGCTGTTCGCGTCCGGGAACACCTGGTGCGAGTGGCCGATCAGCATCGCGTCGATACCGGTCACCTTCGACAGCCACCAGCTGCCGTTCTCCATCGTCGGCGAATACGCGGAATTGTCGAGGCCGCCGTGCGAGATCGCGACGACGAGATCGGCGCCCTTCGCGCGCATCTCCGGAATGTACTTCTCGGCGGCTTCCTTCAGGCCGGTCGTGTAGACCTTGCCGTCGAGCCAGCGCTTGTCCCAGCTCATGATCGCGGGCGGCGTGAAGCCGATGATGCCGATCTTCACGGGCGCGCTGACCGTCTTGCCGTCCGGCGTCGTCGCGGTCACGGTGCGGGTCAGGATCGTGTACGGCGTGAACAGCGGCGCGTTGGTCTTCGCGCTGATCACGTTCGCGAGCACCTGCGGGAAGTTCGGGCCCGCGCACTTCTTCTGCTGGGCCGGCGCCGGCAGGCCGTCGACCTCGAACGTGTTGCCGGTCACCTGCGACAGGTACGGCAGCCCGTAGTTGAATTCGTGATTGCCGATCCCGCCGCCGTCGAATTTCGCCGCGTTCATCACCTTGTAGATCGCGAGCGTCTGGTCGCAGCCGACCGGCTTCACGAGCGCCTGGTAGTCCGACAGCGCGGTGCCCTGGATCGTGTCGCCGTTGTCGAGCAGCAGCGTGTTCGGATACTGCGCGCGCGCTTGCGCGATCAGCGTCGACACGCGCTCGAAGCCGAGCGAGTTGTCGGCGGCGAGCTTGAAATAGTCATACGACAGCACGTTGGTGTGCAGGTCGGTCGTCTCGAGCAGGGCGAGCGTGGCCGTCGTGCCGACGGGCGCCTGGGCCGCCGGCGGCGTTACCGGCTGCGAGGTGACGTCGTCGCCGCCACAGGCGGCGAGGATGAAGGCGAGGCTGGCGAGCGCGGCGATGGCCGGCACGCGACGGCGGGAAAGCAGGGGGAGACGCATCGGTTGTCCTGTTCGGTGTTCTGTTTTATGGAATGCGAGAGTCGCAACGCATGGCGGCGCGGGGCGCCGACGGCCTGAGGTGCGGCGCGTGAGAGTATCGAAAGGAATCGTGACGGAAGAATGAAAGGTGACGAAGCCGGCAACGGGCCGGCGGCGTCGGCTCTCGCGCATCCCCCGGAGCCGGTGTTCCCGGCCTGGCTCCCCCGGCCGGGCGCCCCGCCGAAATCCTCACGTCGCGTCGTCGGACGGTTCGCTACAATGGCCGCTGTCACCTTTTTGCAAACAACCTGCCCTTGGACTTCGAGACTCCTCCCGGCCTGTCGGTCGACGCCGGCGGCCAGGGCCAGACGGTGCGCCTGACCGGTCAGTGGACCGCGCTCGCGCTTGCACGCAATCGCGGCGCGGTGGCGCGCCGCATCGCGAGCATCGCGTCCGGGCGCGTGAGCGAATGGGATCTGTCCGGCATCGAGCGGCTCGACCACGTCGGCGGCCAGGCGCTGTGGCGCGTTTGGGGCCGCAAGCTGCCGGCCGGCGTCGCGCTGAGCGCCACGCAGCGCACGATCTTCGAGCGTATCGAGCGGCTCGACAGCCAGCGCGAGGCGCCCGAGCGCATCGTGCGGTTCGATCCCGTCACGCGGCTCGGCCAGGCGATCTTCGCGTTCGGCGAACACCTGCAGGGCGGCATCGCGATGTTCGGCCTCGTGATTCTCGATGCGCTGTCGGTGCTGCGCCGCCCGAAGACGATGCCGTGGAAGGAAACCTCGGCGAACATCTACAGCGCCGGCGCGCAGGCGCTGCCGATCACCGCGCTCGTCGCGTTCCTGATCGGCATCGTGCTCAGCTACCTGTCCGCGCAGCAGCTGCAGATGTTCGGCGCGAACCGCTACATCGTGAACATCCTCGGGCTGTCGGTGATCCGCGAGCTCGGCCCGGTGCTGTCGGCGATTCTCGTCGCGGGCCGCTCGGGCTCGGCGATCACCGCGCAGATCGGCGTGATGCGCGTGACCGAGGAACTCGACGCGATGCGCGTGATGGGCATCCCGCACGGGCTGCGGTTGATCCTGCCGCGCGTGCTCGCGCTCGGCATTGCGATGCCGCTGCTCGTGATGTGGACCAACATCATCGCGCTGACGGGCGGCGCGCTCGCCGCGAAGCTCGTACTCGGCATCGACGTCAACTATTTCGTGCGCTCGCTGCCGGGCGTCGTGCCGATTGCGAACCTGTACATCGGGGTCGGCAAGGGCGTCGTGTTCGGCATGCTGATCGCGCTGGTCGCCTGCCATTTCGGTTTCCGGATCAAGGCGAACTCGCAGAGCCTCGGCGAAGGCACGACCACGTCGGTCGTGTCGTCGATCACGGTCGTGATCCTCGCCGACGCGGTGTTCGCGATCCTGTTCCAGAACGTGGGGCTCGGATGAACGCTTCGAACGAAACGACCGCGCACGCCGCGGCCATCGGCGCCGGGGCGGTCGCTGCCGGGCCGGCTGCGGCGGACGATGCAGCCGACCTCGTGATCGAGGTGCGCAACCTGACCAAGCGCTACGGGCGCAACATCATTCACCAGAAGCTCGACTTCGACGTGCGGCGCGGCGAGATCGTGGCGATCGTCGGCGGCTCGGGCTCCGGCAAGACCACGCTCGTGCGGCAGATCCTCGGCCTCGAGCGGCCGACGTCGGGCACGATCAAGGTGTTCGGCGAAGATACGGCGACGATCGACGACGCGAGCGCGCGGATGATGCGCACGCGCTCCGGGATGCTGTTCCAGCAGGGCGCGCTGTTCTCGTCGATGACGGTATTCGACAACGTCGCGCAGCCGCTGCGCGAGCTCGGCCGCGTGCCGCCGGACCTGCTGCACGACATCGTGATGCTGAAGCTCGAGATGGTCGGGCTGCCGTGCAAGCATGCGTCGAAGATGCCGGCCGCGCTGTCGGGCGGGATGGTCAAGCGGGTGGGCATCGCGCGCGCGATCGCGCTCGAGCCCGAGCTGCTGTTCCTCGACGAGCCGACGGCCGGCCTCGATCCGCAGGCGTCGGACGAATTCGTCGAGCTGATCGCGACGCTGCACCGCACGCTCGGGCTGACCGTCGTGATGGTGACGCACGATCTCGACACGATGGTCGCGCTGTCGACACGCGTCGCGGTGCTGGCCGACCGCAAGGTGCTGGTCGCCGCGCCGGTCGAGGAGGCCGCGAACGTCGACCATCCGTTCATCCACGAATATTTCCTGGGGCTGCGCGGGCGCCGCGCATTGCAGGCGCTGCCGCCCGAGCGGCGCGCGAAGCTGCCGAAGGCGGCCCTCGAACCGGCGCTGTCGAGCGTCGAGCTGTAGGAGCAAGGAATCCGCGAATGGAAAACAAATCACATGCGTTCTGGGCCGGCCTGTTCACGATCGCGCTGACGCTCGCGATCGCGGGCACCGTCTTCTGGTTCAACGTCGACCGCACCGTGCGCGTGCCGTACGACCTGCTCGCGCGCACCAACGTGACGGGGCTGTTCCCGGACGCGGCCGTGCGCTTTCGCGGCCTCGACGTCGGCAAGGTGCAGTCGATCGGCTTCGATCGCTCGCACCCGGGCCAGATCCGGATCCGGATCCTCGTCGACCAGGACGCGCCGATCACGCAGTCGACCTACGGCAGCCTCGGCTTCCAGGGCGTGACGGGCATCGCGTTCGTGCAGCTCGAGGACACGGGCCGCGATCTCGCGCCGCTGCCGTCGTCGGCGAAGGCGATCGCGCAGATCCCGATGCGCCCGAGCCTGTTCGACCAGATCCAGGAGCGCGGCGATGTGCTGCTGCGGCAGCTCGAACTGGCCGCGAAGAGCGCGAATGCGCTGATGTCGCCCGAGATGCGCGAGCAGTTGCGCGCGACCGCCGAGAGCCTGCAGCACGCGGCCGATGGCGCCGCCACGCTGACGAAGCAGCTCGGCCCGGCGGTCACCGCGTTGCCGGAGACGATGCACGAGGTGAACCGCGCAATGGCGTCGGCGAACACGCTGCTGCAGCCGAACGGGCCGCTCGTGTCGAACCTGAACAAGGCCGGCACGGCCGCGGAGCAGGTCGGCGTCGCGCTGAACGACCTCAACGCGCGCGTGCAGTACGACACGCTGCCGCGTTTCAACGCGCTCGCCGGCAACGTCGGCGACGCATCGCGGCAATTGAAGGACGTGGCCGGTGAACTTGGCCGCAATCCGCGCAGTCTGTTGTTCGGTTCGCCCGGCGCGGCGCCGGGGCCCGGCGAGCCCGGCTTCGTCTGGCCGGGTGCGACGGCCGGGCAGTGATACCCATCGAAACCGGAAACATCATGCAGGAACACGCCATGCCACGAATCCTTGACCGCGCGCTGCGTCCCGCCGCGGCCGCGCTTGCCGTGCTGACGCTGTCGCTCGCCGCCGGCTGCGCCGGCAACAGCGCGGTGCTGTCGAATGTGCGCTACGACCTCGGGCCGGCCACATCGGTCGTGTCCGCAGGCCCGGGGCCCGCGCTGAAGGTGCTCGACGTCGCCGCGCCCGACGCGCTCGACTCCGACAAGTTCGCCTACCGCCTCGCGTATGTGGACGCACAGCATGTGGCCGTCTACCGCGACAGCCGCTGGACTGCGCCGCCCGCCCAGCTGCTCACGCAGCGGCTGCGCGGCGCGCTGTCGTCGCGCGGCACGGTGCTCGAAGGCACCGACGGCGTGCGCGCGCCGACCCTCAAGGTCGACCTGAACGAATTCGAACAGGTGTTCGACGGCCAGTCGCAGAGCCACGGCGCCGTGACCGCGCGCGCGACGCTGATGCTGGACGGCAAGGTGCTCGGCCAGCGCACGTTCGTTGCACGAGCGCCGTCGAGCACGCCCGATGCGGCGGGTGGCGCCCGCGCGCTCGCGACGGCGAGCGATCAGCTCGTGTCGCAGATCGCCGCGTGGGTCGGCATGCAGGCGTACGCGGGCACGCCGTGACGCGTGCCGCGCAGCCGCGATGAGCGCGACCGGCACCCCTCGCGCATCGCCGCTCGCGCGGCGGGCCTTTGCCGCTTACGCGGCGCTCGTCGTCTACGCGTCGCTGTATCCGTTCGACGGCTGGGTGTCGCTCGGCATCAGGCCGTTCGACTACCTGTTCGCGCCGATGCAGCGCTACGTGACCGCATTCGACGTCGTCACGAACGTAGTCGGCTACATGCCGTTCGGCGCGCTCGCCGTGCTCGCGCTGCACCCGCGCTGGCGCGGCGTGGCCGCGACGCTGATCGCGGCCGGGCTCGGCGTGCTGCTGTCGGGCTCGATGGAAGCGCTGCAAACCTACCTGCCGACGCGCGTCGCGTCGAATCTCGATCTCGCGGCCAATGCGCTCGGTGCGCTGCTGGGCGCCGCGCTCGTCGCGCCGGCCACCGGTGCGCTGCTCGATCGCGGCGCGCTGCGCCGGCTGCGCTTCGCGTGGTTCGAGGACGACGGCGCGACGCCGCTGCTGCTCGCCGGGCTGTGGCCGTTCGCGATCCTGTTCCCGTCGCCGTTCCTGTTCGGCATCGGCGACTGGCCGGCCGCGCTGTGGGAGCGCGCCGACGCGTCGATGCAGGACGCGCTGCTTGCGTGGCTGCCGGCCGCATGGCGCGTGGGCGAATGGCCCGAACGCGTCGACGGCTGGCTGTCCGATTCCGCATGGGAGGCCGCGCTCGGCGGGTTGATGCTGTTCGCCGCACTGACGATCGCGTCGCTCGCGATGCGGCCGCGTGCGCCGCGCATCCGGCTCCTGATCGCCCTCGTCGCCGCGACCCTCGTGCTGAAGGCGGCCGCGACGTTCATGCAGTCGGCCACCGGCCTCGTCGTCGTGTGGGCGACGCCCGGCGCGCGGCTCGGGATCGAGCTCGGCTTCGCGGCCGCGCTTGTCGCGCTGCACGTGCCGGCGACCGGGCGCGCGATGCTCGCGGCGCTCGCGCTGCTGGCCGGCGTGGCGCTCGTGAACCTGCTGCCGGTCAATCCGTTCTTCGACTTCACGCTGTCGGGCTGGCGGCAGGGCCGCTACGTGCACTTCAACAGCCTCGCGCGCTGGCTCGCGTGGATCTGGCCGTACGCGGCGCTGATCTGGCTCGGCCAGCGCGTCGAGCATGCATGGCTGCCGTCTGCCTTGCGCCGGTGACGCGAGGGCTGCGGCGCCGCGGTCGCGGCGGTATCGCAGGCAGCGGCGCGTGCCGCTCGCTATAATCTTCGGCATGAGTGCAGTGTTCGGCACCCATCGGCACCGAACACGACACGCCCGTTGCCCCGCGCAGCGACAACCGCTCCTCTTTCCGCACGGCCTCGCGCCGGGCCGCTCGTCACCATCATGGATTCCTACTACCAGCACCACGTCTTCTTCTGCCTGAACCAGCGCGAACCGGGCGCCGAACGCCCGAGCTGCGCGCAATGCGACGCGCAGACCATGCAGGAATACGCGAAAAAGCGCGTGAAGGAACTCGGCCTCGCGGGGCCCGGCAAGGTCCGCATCAACAAGGCCGGCTGCCTCGACCGCTGCGAGGAAGGGCCCGTGATGGTCGTGTATCCGGAAGGCACGTGGTACACGTATGTCGACCAGGCCGACATCGACGAGATCGTCGAGTCGCACCTGCGCGACGGCAAGGTCGTCGACCGCCTGAAGATCTGAGCGGGCCGGCCGAATGAACGTTCATACGCAGAAGTCGCTGATCGCGGGCCCGGTCGGGCAGATCGAAATCGCCGTCGACCTCCCTGACGCAGTACGCGAAAGCGGCGCCGCGCCGCGCGGCATCGCGCTCGTCGCGCATCCGCATCCGCTGTTCGGCGGCACGATGGACAACAAGGTCGCGCAAACCCTCGCGCGCACGCTCGTGCAGCTGAACTACGTCGTGTTCCGGTCGAACTTCCGCGGCGTCGGCGCGACCGAAGGCGTGCACGACAACGGCACCGGCGAGGCCGACGACCTGCTCGCGGTGCTCGCGCACATGCGCGCGCAGCCCGCGTATGCCGACCTGCCGCTCGTGCTCGCGGGCTTCTCGTTCGGCACCTTCGTGCTGTCGCACGTCGCGAAGCGGCTGCGCGATGCGGGCGAGACGATCGAACGGATGGTGTTCGTCGGCACGGCCGCGAGTCGCTGGCAGGTGGCCGACGTGCCCGAGAACACGCTCGTGATCCACGGCGAAACCGACGACACGGTGCCGATCGCGTCCGTGTACGACTGGGCGCGGCCGCAGGAACTGCCGGTCGTCGTGATCCCCGGCGCCGAGCATTTCCTGCATCGCAAGCTGCACGTGCTCAAGCGCATCATCGTCGACGCATGGCGCTAGCCAGTGTGCGGTTGCCGGCATGACGCCGGCGGCCTGCGTCGCTTCCTGCACATGACCTCCGGCCCTCGCCCGAGGCGCGCTTCCCCCAAGCGTCATCGCGCCGCCCCGTGCGGCGCCACCCCGCTTCCACCTCGCCTGCGCATGCCTTTCGCACACCTTCGCGTGCGATGACGGGCAACTTGCCGCCACCCCGCGCCCGATGCCGATGTGCAACCGTCCGGCGCCAGGTTCGCGAAAACGCCCTGCGCGCCCACGTATAATGGCCGGATTCCGCGTCGCCCGCGGCCCGGCTGGGCCCATTGCGGCGCTCGTTTCGCCGCCTGTCCGCCCGCTCGCGACGGCCGCGAACCGAACGCGTCCGCACGAGTCCAACCGGCGCGTTTCGCGTCGCCCGACGATGTCGGGCGAGTGCCCGAAACGCCCGCCGCCTTGCCGTTCAACCCTGCGCGTTTCGCACCGCACTTTCTGCCATCAGCCTGAATCGATCATGCGTCTGTCTCCCCAAGGCCTCAAGTCCCTCGCTTCCTCCATCGCCTTCGGCACCGCCGCGCGCAACGTCGCGCTCGGCGTGATGCTGCCCGTCGCGCTCGCATCGACGATCGTCGTCGCCGAGGCGAAGCCGGCCGCCAAGGCCAAGGCCGCGCATGCGGCGCCGGCCGCCACCGAGCAGTTCACCGGCGCGCCCGCGACCTACATGCCGGGCGCGGTGCCGCCGCCGGGCGTGAATGCGCGCTCGTGGGTGCTCGTCGATGCGACCAGCAACACGGTGCTCGCATCGGGCAATGCCGATGAACGCGTCGAGCCCGCGTCGCTGACGAAGCTGATGACCGCGTACCTCGTGTTCGAGGCGCTCGACAAGAAGAAGATCTCGATGGAGCAGATCGTCACGCCGAGCGAAGCCGTGCGCCGCGTCGGCCGCGACGAGTCGCGCATGTTCATCGAGGCGAACAAGCCGGTGTCCGTGCACGACCTCGTGTACGGGATGATCATCCAGTCGGGCAACGACGCCGCGATCGCGCTGGCCGAACTCGTCGGCGGCAGCGAAGGGCAGTTCGTCACGCTGATGAACGACGAGGCGCAGCGCCTCGGCATGAAGGGCACGCACTTCGCCGACGTGAACGGCATGCCCGACCCGAACCACTACACGACGGCCGGCGACCTCGCGAAGCTGTCCGCGCACCTGATCCGCGATTTTCCGCAGTACTACGGCATCTTCTCGGAGAAGGAGTTCAAGTACAACAACATCCGCCAGGGCAACCGCAACCGTCTGCTGTGGCTCGACCCGACGGTCGACGGCCTGAAGACGGGCCACACGCAGGCGGCCGGCTATTGCCTGATCGCGTCGTCGAAGCGCGCGATTCCGGGCGTGGACGGCCAGCGCCGTCTCGTGTCGGTGATGATGGGCGAGCAGAAGGAAAGCGACCGCACGCAGGACAGCATGAAGATGCTGAACTACGGCTACAGCGCGTTCGATTCGGTGCGCCTGTTCAAGGGCGGCCAGGCGATGTCGACGCCGCGCGTCTACAAGGGCAAGGAAAACACCGTGCAGGTCGGCGTGAAGGGCGACCAGTGGGCGACCGTGCCGCGCGGCCTCGGCGACAAGATCAAGACGGAAGTCGACGTCAACGCGCCGCTGATCGCGCCGCTCGCGGAAGGCCAGCAGGTCGGCACCGTGAAGATCGTCGCCGACGGCAAGACGCTGTCCGAATTCCCGGTCGTCGCACTGCAGGCCGTGCCGGAAGCGGGTATCTTCGGGCGTATCTGGGACTCGATCCTGCTGATGTTCAGCAAGAAGAAGTAAGCACGACGGGCCTTTGTTTTCACGACTTCATCCCCATCTGTCATCGCTATGAGCCAAGCCGAATTCGAACCGATCGTCTACCTCAGCGTATCGTCGCAGGAGGAAATGGTGCCGCTGTCGGAAGCCCGTGTACCGGTGCTCGACCGCGGGTTCATCTTCGGCGACGGCGTGTATGAAGTTGTCCCCGTTTATGCGCACGACGGCGCGCACGTGCCGTTCCGGATCGAGCAGCATCTGGCGCGGCTCGAGCGCAGCCTGAAGAAGATCGGCATCGCGAGCCCGCACGACGACGCGGGCTGGCGTGCGCTGATCGAGCGCGTCGTCGCGGCGAATGCCGAAGGGCTCGGAGCGGCCAACGCGCTCGTCTACCTGCAGGTGACGCGCGGTGTCGCGAAGCGCGGCCACGCGTTCCCGGCGAACGCGGTGCCGACGGTGTTCATGATGACGAGCCCGCTGCGCCTGCCGTCGGAAGAAGAGCGCGCGAAGGGTGTGCGCTGCGTGACGGCCGAGGATCGTCGCTGGCTGCATTGCGACATCAAGTCGATCTCGCTGCTCGGCAACGTGCTGATGGCGCAGCATGCGGCCGAACGCGATGCGTTCGAGACGCTGCAACTGCGCGACGGCAACCTGACGGAAGGCTCGTCGTCGAACGTGTGGATCGTGAAGAACGGCGAGCTGCTCGCGCCGCCGCGCAGCAACAAGATCCTCGAGGGGATCCGCTACGCGCTGATCGAGGAACTGGCGGACGAATGCAAGATCCCGTTCGTCGCACGCGAGATCAGCGAAGTGGAGTTGCGCGCGGCCGACGAAATCATGATCACGTCGGCCACGAAGGAAGTGCTGCCCGTCACGTCGCTCGACGATCTGCCCGTGCATGGCGGCAAGCCGGGCCCCGTATTCGCGGCGTTGTATGACGCGTACCAGCGCGCGAAAGCGCGCGAGTTTGAACAGTTTGACCTAACCCGGAGCAAATGATGAGCGAACCCACCAAAACCATCGAGGTGACCGGCGCGATCGATACCCGGAAGGAGTCGCTGCTGGAGTTCCCGTGCGATTTCCCGATCAAGATCATGGGCAAGGCGCACCCGGAGTTCAAGGACACGATCTTCAAGGTCGTGGCCGTTCACGACAACGAGATCGATGTCGAGAAGATCGAGGAGCGTGCGTCGAGCGGCGGTAATTACACGGGCCTCACGATCACCGTGCGGGCGACGAGCCAGGAACAGCTCGACAACATCTACCGCGCACTGACCGGCCATCCGATGGTCAAGGTCGTACTCTAGGGCCTGTTATTAGCGGGAACAGGCCCTACACCCTCCATCCTCCTTCCTGCGCGCACTCGGCCGGGGTCTTCCCCGCCGCGCGCCGCGCGTCCAGTTCGTCGCACAGCCGCTTGTATTCGGCGACTTCCTGAAGCAGCCAGGTCCTGAACGCCTGCACCCGCGGCGTGTTCAGGAGCGGCGGCGGACACACGAAAAAATAGTGCCACGGGCTCGGCCCGTCGATGTCGAACAGGCGCACGATGCGCCCGTCGAGCAGGTCGTGCACCGCGAGCGAGCGGCGCACCAGCGCGATGCCCTGGCCGTCGATCGCGGCCAGCAGCAGGTTCGACGAGTCCTGGTACAGAATCCCCCGTTTCGGCTCGGTCAGCGTCTTGAGCCCGGCCGCGTCGAACCACGGCCGCCACAGCTCGTCGTCCGAGCGCAGCAGAGGGTAGTGCACGAGATCGGCGGGCGTTTGCGGCAGCTTGCCGCCGTTCAGCGTCGGCGCGCACGCCGGAAAGAACACCTCGTCGAACAACGGCTCGACGTGCAGCCCCGGATAGTTGCCCTGACCGAACCGGATCGCGAGATCGACGTCGTCGCGCGCGAAATCGGTGAGCGAGTTGGTGGACTGCAGCTCGACGTCGATTTCCGGATGCCGCTCGATGAACGTGCCGATGCGCGGCGTGATGAAGCGCGCGGCGAACGACGACAGCATCGACACCACGAGCCGCCGGTCGCGGTCGCTCGCGCGCACGTCGCGGGTCGCGTCGGCGATCACCATCAGCGCGGTGCGGATCTGCTGCGCGTAGCGCATGCCGGCGTCGGTCAGGCACAGCCGCTTGCCGTTGCGCGTGAACAGCTGCACGCCGAGCTCCTCCTCGAGTGCGCGGACCTGGTGGCTGACCGCGCCGTGCGTGACGAACAGCTCGTCGGCGGCGCGCGAGAAATTCTCGTGACGGGCGGCGGCTTCGAACGCGCGAATCGCGTTCAGCGCAGGTAGCTGGCGGAGGTCCATTTGCTAATTTTCCTCACATCGACGTGAAAATTGGTCGTTTTGTCTGACGCCTTGGAGTGACTACGATTGTAGCCATCGGAGCACTTATTGGCGGAGTCGATCATGCAAGAAATTTCTTCAAGCATCACGTTCGAAATCCCCGCGGGCGAAACCGTGCCGATGAAGGTACAACGCAGCACGCGGCTGATCGTCCAGAGCGGGCCGGTGTGGGCGACGCGCAGCAACGACGTCAACGACTACTTCCTGGTCGACGGCGAAACGCTGAAGCTGCGTCGCGGCGAGCGGCTGTGGCTCAGCGCGGAAGGCCGGGAGGGCACGCGCGTCGCGTTCTCGGTGTCGCGGCCGCCCCGGGAAGTCGCGCTCGGCGGGCTGGCACGGCTGCGCGAACGCCTGACCGCGCTGCTTCACGACGGCTGGCGCACCGTCTGACCATCATTTCCTCCGACGGATACCGGCGATCCGTCCCTCTCCCGAGGCCGGCGAGACCCACGGGTTTTCGGTAAACTACCGCCCATGTCCGTCTCGCCGGTTTCCATCGTGTCCACGCCTGTTGCCGTTTCCGCATCGCCCGCCGGGTCCCCGGATCAGCCGGCCCCGCCGGTCACCGTGCGGTGGCGGGGCGTCGAGACCTACGAGGCGAGCTTCGACGCGATGCGCGCGTTCACCGACACGCGCACGGCCGATACCGGCGACGAGATCTGGCTGGTCGAGCACCCGCCCGTCTACACGCTCGGCCAGGCCGGCGACCCGGCCCACCTGCTGGTGGCCGACAGCGGCGTGCCGCTCGTGAAGGTCGACCGCGGCGGGCAAATCACTTACCACGGCCCCGGCCAGATCGTCGCGTACCTGCTGCTGGACCTGCGCCGGCGCAAGCTGATGGTGCGCACGCTCGTGACGAAGATCGAGGAGGCCGTGATCGAAACCCTCGCGGCGTATAATCTCGCTTCGGTCCGCAAGGCGGGCGCGCCCGGGATCTACGTGGCGTCCGGCGTGCACGAGGGCGCGAAAATCGCGGCCCTCGGCCTGAAGATCCGCAACGGCTGCAGCTATCACGGGCTGAGCCTGAACGTGAAGATGGATCTGCGCCCGTTTCTTGCGATCAACCCGTGCGGCTATGCCGGACTGGAAACTGTCGACATGGCGAGCCTCGAGGTTGCCGCCGACTGGAACGACGTCGCCCACACGCTGGTGCGCCGTCTGATCGCCAACCTCGACGGCGCATCCGCGGCCGCCGACAAGCCGCAGGCACTGGAACAACATTCGAATGACTGACGTTACCGCTTCCCCCGCACCGGCCGATTCGGCCGCGACTCCTGCCTACGATCCGACCGCCAAGCAGAAGGCGCAGGCGAAGACGGCGCGCATTCCGATCAAGGTCATTCCGATCGAGAAGCTGAAGAAGCCCGAGTGGATCCGCGTGAAGGCGGCCACCGGCAGTTCGCGCTTCAACGAGATCAAGACGATCCTGCGCGAGCACAACCTGCATACCGTGTGCGAGGAAGCGAGCTGCCCGAACATCGGCGAATGCTTCGGCAAGGGCACCGCGACGTTCATGATCATGGGCGACAAGTGCACGCGCCGCTGCCCGTTCTGCGACGTCGGCCACGGCCGCCCCGATCCGCTCGATCCGGACGAGCCGAAGAACCTCGCGCGCACGATCGGTGCGCTTAAGCTCAAGTACGTGGTGATCACGAGCGTCGACCGCGACGACCTGCGCGACGGCGGCGCCGGCCACTTCGTCGAGTGCATCCGCGAAGTGCGCGAACAGTCGCCGGAAACGCGCATCGAAATCCTGACGCCGGACTTCCGCGGCCGTCTCGACCGCGCGATCTCGATCCTGAACGCCGCCCCGCCGGACGTGATGAACCACAACCTCGAAACGGTGCCGCGCCTGTACAAGGAAGCGCGCCCGGGTTCGGACTACGCGCACTCGCTGAAGCTGCTGAAGGACTTCAAGGCGCTGCATCCGGACGTCGCGACGAAGTCGGGCCTGATGGTCGGCCTCGGCGAAACCGAAGAGGAAATCCTGCAGGTGATGCGCGACCTGCGCGCGCACGATGTCGACATGCTGACGATCGGCCAGTACCTGCAGCCGTCCGAGCACCACCTGCCGGTGCGCGCGTACGTGCATCCGGATACGTTCAAGATGTACGAGGAAGAGGCGTACAAGATGGGCTTCACGCACGCGGCCGTCGGCGCGATGGTGCGCTCGAGCTATCACGCCGATCTGCAGGCGCACGGGGCCGGAGTGGTCTGAGCGTCCTTGCTTCGCCGTCTTCCGGCGAACCCGAAAAAAGCCCGCAGCGATGCGGGCTTTTTCGTTGATGCGGACGCCATTCCTGCGTTCGCACGGCAATCGCCACCCGACCGGACGCGCAATCCGGTCAAGCATGAAAAGCAAAGCTGAAACGGCATCGATAGCTTCGCAGGATAAGTTCGCTCCCACCGCGCGCAAAGCTCCTATAGTCGGCTCTCCCGCAGCAATGCCCGCATTCCGAAGGAGAGCCGCATGTCCCGTTTCAGCTTCATCCGCCGCGCCGTCGTCGCGCTGACCGCCTTTGCCGCGCTCGGCGCGGCGCACGCCGAAACGCGCGAAGTCGTGATCGCGTACCAGGACATGGTGGTGCCGTGGCGCTATGCGCAGGCGAGCGGTGAAGTCGAAAAGGCGACCGGCTACAAGGTCACGTTCCGCAAGCTCGACAGCGGCGCCGACGTGATCCGCGCGCTCGCGTCGGGCTCCGTGCAGCTCGGCGAAGCCGGCTCGAGCCCGATCGCGGCCGGGCTGTCGCAGGGGCTCGACATCTCGCTGTTCTGGGTGCTCGACAACATCAACGACGCCGAGGCGCTCGTCGCGCGCAACGGCTCGGGCGTCACCAACATCGCATCGCTGAAGGGCAAGAAGATCGGCGTGCCGTTCGTGTCGACGTCGCATTTCCACACGCTCGTCGCGCTGCAGGCCGCGGGCGTCAATCCGAACGACGTGAAGATCGTCAACCTGCGTCCGCCCGAAGTCGCGGCGGCGTGGGCACGCGGGGACATCGACGCGACCTACATCTGGGATCCGGTGCTCGCGAAGGTCAAGCAGTCGGGCACCGTGTTGACGACGTCGGGCCAGGTTGCGAAAGAAAGTGGCAAGGCGACCTTCGACGGCTTCGTCGTGAGCCGCAAGTTCGCGCGTGAAAACCCCGAGTTCGTCACGCGCTTCGTGAAGGTGCTCGCGGCGGCCGATGCCGACTACCGCGCGCATGCGGCGGCGTGGAAGGTCGGCTCGCCGCAGGTCGCGGCGGTCGCGAAGGTATCGGGCGCGAACGCGCAGGATGTGCCGGCCAGCCTCGCGCTCTACGCGTTCCCGACGGCGGCCGAGCAGGCTTCGCCGACGTGGCTCGGCGGCGGTGCGCAGTCGGGCGCCGCGAAGTCGCTCGCGGCCACGGCCACGTTCCTCAAATCGCAAGGCACGATCCAGACGGTGCTCGCCGACTATTCGGCCGGCGTCGATCCGCAGTTCGTGCAGAAGGCCGCGCGCTGAGCGCGGCCGTTCAGCCCATTCGTCGCGGAGCCCGTCGATCATGAGCACGCTGGAAGTCCGTCAGGTATCGGTCGCCTATCCGGGCGAGCGCGGCAGGCCGACGACGCAGGCGCTCGCGCGCGTCGACCTGCGTATCGAGTCCGGTGAATTCGTCGTCGCGCTCGGCGCGTCCGGGTGCGGCAAGACGACACTGCTGAACTGCATGGCCGGCTTCGTCGCGCCGACGACCGGCGACGTGTGCGTCGACGGCGTGCCGGTCACGGGCCCCGGCGCCGATCGCGGCGTCGTGTTCCAGAAATACGCGTTGCTCCCGTGGCTCGACGTGCTCGACAACGTCGCGCTCGGGCTGCGTTTCGCGCGCGTGTCGAAAGCCGAACGCGAAGCGCGCGCGAAAGAGATGCTCGCGCTCGTCGGTCTCGAGCGCCATGCGCATGCGCGCGTGTATGAACTCTCCGGCGGGATGCAGCAGCGTGTCGGCATCGCGCGTGCGCTCGCGAGCGACCCGCGCGTGCTGCTGATGGACGAGCCGATGGGCGCGCTCGATGCAATGACGCGCGGCACGATGCAGGCACTCGTGCTCGACGTGTGGGCGCGCACCGGCAAGACCGTGTTCTTCATCACGCACGACGTCGAGGAGGCGTTGTTCCTTGCGACGCGTCTCGTCGTGATGACGCCCGGCCCCGGCCGGATCGCGGAAACCTTCGAGCTGCCGTTCGCGCGCCGCTATGTCGAATCGCGCGACGCGCGCGCGGTGAAATCGTCACCGGACTTCATCGCGTGGCGCGAGCGGCTGATCGCGTATCTGCATCGCGACGAAGCGGTCGCGGCGGCCGCGTGACGCATGAATTCGCGCGACAGGGCGCGTCGGTCGGACGCGGTCGGATCAGCACTTTGCACAGGCAGGACAGCATGAGCACGCAGGAGTCGTGGGCGGCCGATCGCACGGCCGCAGGTTTCGAGGAAGGCGATCGCACGCGGGCTCCGGCGGCGCAACGTCGTGCACCGTCGTCGCGCCGCTACCGGTTGCCGGGCGAAGGGAAGACGGCGGCCTTGAGCACGGCGACGGTCGCGGTGCTGGCCGTGCTGTGGTGGGTCGCCACGCATCGCCAGTGGTTGCCGCCGCTGTTCCTGCCCGCACCGGAGGCCGTATGGACGGCATTCGTCGATGCGTGGCATGGTCGCATCCAGGGCGGCTTGCCGTTGTCCGAGCATCTGTTGTGGAGTGCCGCGCGCGTGTTCGGCGCGTTCCTGCTCGCGACGGCGATCGGCGTGCCGGCCGGCATCCTGATGGGCGTGAGCCGCGTTGCGCGCGGCGTGCTCGATCCGCTGCTGGAGTTTTACCGGCCGCTGCCGCCGCTCGCGTACCTGCCGCTCGTCGTGATCTGGTTCGGCATCGATGAAACGGCGAAGCTCGTCGTGATCTTCCTCGCGTGCTTCGCGCCGATCGCGATGGCCGCGCGCGCCGGCGTGCGCGCGGCAACCGTCGAGCAGATCAACGCCGCGTATTCGCTCGGCGGTAGTTTCGCGCAGATCGTGCGCCACGTCGTGCTGCCGGCCGCGCTGCCGGAAATCCTCACCGGGCTGCGGATCGCGATCGGGTTCGGCTGGACGACGCTCGTCGCCGCCGAGATGGTTGCCGCGACGGCGGGGCTCGGGCAGATGGTGCTCAACGCATCGAGCTTCCTGCGCACCGACATCGTCGTGATGGGGATCCTGATCATCGGCGCGATCGCATGGCTGTTCGATCTCGCGATGCGCTGGGTCGAGCGGCGGATCGTGCCGTGGAAGGGGCGCGGATAGACAGGTTCCGGGATGCGTCGGGGCGTGACGAAGGACGATCGCCCCGCGTCGCAAACGAACAAGGGCCGG
>AACY020563730.1_pt1 | contig 117490 bp, 98 predicted proteins | sample 267378 | NCBI WGS metagenome assembly AACY02 (sample SAMN02954345, study PRJNA13694) | marine metagenome | biome: aquatic; feature: ocean; material: water; isolation source: isolated as part of a large dataset composed predominantly from surface... | reverse complement strand
CATCGCCCCAAATATGGATCAAATGGCTGCTAACAAAGCATACTCCAACAAAAGGCTATGACTTTATTGCCAAGATTGAGTTTTTGGATTTTTTCAATCCGTTTCCACAGGAAGTTCGCCGCCGTTAGCTCAATCACCAAAATGGCGATGGGCGTGACGATATAAGACGTACCGTGGAGTAGGGCGCTCAAATCGGCCCAGGCTAAATCAAAGGCGAAGGGACTTAAGTGCATGCCGTAATCGGCATAAACAATCGTGTCATACAATAAAATACACAGGCTTAAGGTCGCAATAACGGCCGCTAAGCCTCTGAGTATCTTGGAGTAAGGTAAGATTAACGTCAGTGGGAATAGGCAGATCAAGTAGGCGATAAAAGCAAGAAAACTGAACTGGCCAATGGTACTGACGGCGAGATAGCCCCAGCCAAACCAGGTTTCGGGATAACCCACACTACTTAAATAGCGTGTGCCGACGATCATAGCCAATAGGCCATTAAAGAAGGCGAACCAATGTCCCCAGTTGATAAGTCGCGATACGCGATCGCGGCTCATTTGTTTTTTTCGCTCGACCATAGTGATCCGCTTATTCCTAAAAGGCGTTGTATCTTATGCTGTTTTAATCATTGTTACTCGACTAACTTAATTGGATTTCACCGATTGTGCGAGCGCTTTCGCAAATTGTTCGGCGACCGCTTGGCGAGATTCGCTTGGCACTTTGCGCTCGAGCAGGTGAGTGACACAGTTGCCTAGCGCCATCAGGCTTAAGTCAGTAGGAGCTTTGTGCTTTTCGAGTACCGCTAAAATTTCGGCGATTAATGATTCAACTTGTGCGTTTGAGTATTTCGATTGGATTGCCATAATCAAAAAATGTTTCACTTTGGAATGGATTAGCGGCATATAATAGCGGATTTATTCCAGCATCACTATCAGGGCTTATGAGTATTAACATCGAACAAGCAATTATTCACGAGATTTCCCAGGACAGTCAGGGTCAATTACGCTGCCGTTTACGTCCTCAACCTCTGCTGAACGGTCAGGCTGTCGAGATGATGCTCGAAGAGTTGCATCAGACTTATACCAGCAAATCCGGCAAAGGATTCGGTTATTTTGGTATTCACGGTGATGATGGTGAGGCTAATCCGGCGTTTGCCAATGCACTAAAGGAATACCGTGCAGGGGATTTAGGTTTTGTCGAATTTACCGGCCAAGCCAGTAAGTTGTTGCAGGAAGAGTTGGCAAAATATGATTTTAGCCAAGGCGGATTCCTGTTGATGTCCTGCTACACCAACATGGCGAGTGATTATTTGTTTGTGGCGCTGCTCAGTGCAAAATCGTCAATGACGGTACTGGATGATATGGAGCTGTCACAAAATAACCATTTGGATTTAAACAATATCCAGTTGGCTGCGCGAATCGATCTCACCGAATGGCAGGCTGATAAAGATTCTCGCAAGTACATCTCCTTTATCCGTGGGCGTGCAGGCCGTAAAGTGGCGGACTTCTTCCTCGACTTTATGGGCTGTGTCGAAGGGGTGAATACCAAGGCGCAAAACAAAACCTTGATGAACGCGGTGGAAGACTTTGTCGCCAGTAGTGACCTGACCAAAGAAGAACGCCAGCAATGTCGTAATAAAGTGTTTGAATATTGCTCCGAGCGGTTCGACGAAGGCGCCGATATTGAGATCAAAGATTTAGCGGATGAGCTTGCCGATCAAGGTATGGAGTCTTTCTATGACTTTGCCCGTGGTGGCAGTTATGAGCTGGATGAAGAATTTCCCGCCGATAAATCGACCTTAAGACAATTGAAGAAGTTTTCGGGTACCGGTGGCGGAGTCACCATTAGCTTCGATGGTGGCCATTTAGGTCAGCGAGTGATTTACGATCCGATTTCCGACACAATTTTGATTAAAGGCGTGCCGGCAAACTTAAAAGATCAGCTAGATAGACGTCTTAAGGGCGAATAAGCCGCTTGGGATAATATCGCTTAAGCTTTAAGCGTCAGCTTTTAAGCACCAAGCATTAAACAAAAAGGCCGAGGAGTTTATCCTCGGCCTTTGTTTTATGCTAAATGCTTCTTAGGTTTAATCCTTATTTTGCTCCTGTCGCAAAAGGTACTGGGCGCGGAGTCTCTTTATTCGATGGGGGGAGGATCGGCAGGGTGATCTGTGGCTGTTCACCTGTCAGTGAATTTAAGAACGCTACCATTTCCTTGGTTTCCTTGTCGGTAAGCTTTTGCCCTAACTGAATATCCGCCATGGTATTTACCGCTTCTTCGAGCGTCCATACACTGCCATCGTGGAAGTAGGGGTAGGTGAGCTCGATATTGCGCAGTGTCGGTACCTTAAACACAAACTTATCCGCATCCTTACCCGTTACACCTTTACGTCCTTCGGCGGGGTTATTGGTGTGGAACGGTTTGATTAAGCCCATCTTCATAAACATAGTGCCACCGACCGCAGGGCCGTTGTGGCAGCTGACGCAGCCTTTGTCCTTAAACAGTTGGTAACCCGCTTTGGCTTCGCTGCTTATCGCATCCTGTTTACCTAATAGATATTGATCGAATGGGCTATTTGGCGTGACTAAGGTTTTTTCGAAGGCGGCAATGGCATCGGTTAAGCGGTCAATATCGACTTTTTCATCGCCGTAAACCTTGGCAAAGCGGGCACGGTAAGCGGGCATTGAGGCAATGGTTTCGGTGGCGAGTTCATGGGTAAAGCCCATTTCTTTGGGGTTGGCAATTGGGCCCGCGGCTTGTTCTTTTAAGTCGCTGGCGCGGCCATCCCAGAATTGCGCCAGCATAAAGTCAGCATTTAGCACGGTCGGAGAGTTTATTGGGCCTTCTTGCCAATGGTGACCAATCGATGTGGGCAGGGCATCCACGCCGCCGGTGGAGAGGTTGTGGCAAGAGTTACAGGAAATAAAACCTGATTTAGACAGCCTTGGTTCAAAAAACAGCATTTTACCCAGCTCCACCTTTTCGGGTTCAGTGATTTTTGCTGGGGAAATGACTTCAATCGGTTCGGCGGCAACGGCATAGCTACTCGCTACTATAGCTGTGAGGGTTATCGCGATAGCGGTAAGTTTTGTCATCTGGTTTTCTCCCTTATTAACCTTGTTAGTTGTATGGTTTATAGGGCGATAGTAACGACTAAAATGGCTTAGGGATAACGCCTTGTTTCGATTGGGTCTATCGCTGTTGTGGATTAGATTTTTGTGAGCTAATTCGCTGTTTTTACTCGATTAACTTTGTAGGGTTTGCGGTGTTTCGTTTAGGGGTTTGCTTGCTAATCTGTAGTGTCTATTAGTGTGCGGCTGAAACTATCTGTCGGTCACGATATGGCCGATTAAACGGTTTGCGTTATTTTGTGTTTGTTACTCATGCGATAGCAAACTATGGTGGGCTAAGTTCGTTTACACATGTCTTAAGATAAAAAGTATCTAAGAAAGGATTCATTTGTCGCGGGGCGAAGCAGAATTGATTAGAATCCTTATTATTTGGGTAAGCTTGGTGTCTGTCCAAGTGAGCGTGCTCGGCCATCGCTAAGTGGCGCAATCCCTATTAAGGCGGACTGTTTTTCTGCCGAGGAGAGTCAATGCAACTGTTTGTAAAAGATTTAACCGTGATCGATTTTTCTTACCTGTGCCCAAAGCGTGGCATGGTGGGGGAAAGCTGGATTGTTGATGTCGTATTAGAAGGCGGTCTAGACGAGCAAAATATGGTGCTCGATTTTGCCAAGGTCAAACGTGCGATTAAGCACACGATTGATGCGGTGGCCGATCATCGTTTATTGGTGCCTACTGCCTGCAGCGGCGTGCGTTGGCAGCAGCAGGGCGATCGGGTGTGGATGGATTTTGAAAGCGCGCTCGGTGAGATCCACTTAGCTTGCCCTTCCCAAGCCTTTGCACTCGTTCCATCGGAACAGATTGATATTCCAAGCGTTAACGCCTTTTTACAAAAAGCCTTACGGGAAACTCTGCCCGATAATGTTGAAGGGATTAGCCTCACTTTAAGGCATGAGATCCTGAACGCGCCTTACTATCACTATAGCCATGGTTTGCGTAAACACGATGGTAATTGCCAGCGGATTGCCCACGGTCATCGCAGCCCAGTTCAAGTGTTTGAGAATGGAGTGTCCGCGCCGAAATGGGATGAGTATTGGGCCAAGCGTTGGCACGATATCTACCTCGGTAGCGAAGAGGATTTAGTCTCGGTGAAGACGTTAAACCTATCGCCACAAACGCGGATCAGCGATGACAGCCATTATGGTTTCCATTATCAAGCGCCTCAGGGGGATTTCCAACTGGCGATGCCCAAGGAATGTTGTGATTTGATCCCGCACGATACCACGGTCGAATTGCTGGCAGACTATATGGCAACCACTTTAGCCACGAAAGTGCCTTCAAGCCAATTTACTGTGATTGCCTACGAAGGTGTGGGTAAAGGCGCCATAGTGACCAAAGGGAATTAACCCTATCGATTTTTTAACGCCCTAATCTTTAGGGCGTTATTGTTTGAATAAGGATTTTTGAAAATATGCTAAACGCTGTACCTAATGCTCTACCTAAGTTGTTAAAAACGTTGCCGAACATGCCATCGCGCACCTGTAAGGCGGCGTTATTGTCACTTTTGGCCCTGTTTAGCTTATCGACTCAAGCACAAGTGAGTTTTGACGGTAAATTTGAACAAGGTGCATTAATTCGTGGTAAAGCCCCAGCGGGTACTCAGGTAAGTCTTAATGGCGAGGCCGTTAAAGTGACGCCTGATGGTCATTTTGCCTTTGGTTTTGATAGGGATGCGCAGCTGACTCAAGAATTACGTTTGATGTATCCCGATGGCTTAACTGAAGTTAAACCGTTAAATATCAAGAAGCGAGAGTACAATATTCAGAATGTTAAAGGGATCAGTAATAAGATTATGAAGCCCGATCCGGTGGCGCAGGAGCGGGCAGCAAAGGATACGGCGCAGGTCAAAGCGGCACGCGGGACTTTTAGTGAACAAATCGCGTTTTTACAGTCGTTTATTTGGCCATTAACTGGCAGGATCTCCGGTGTTTATGGCAGTCAGCGCATCTATAACGATGTGCCTGGCAACCCACATTTTGGTGTGGATGTCGCTGCGAAAACTGGCACTGTGGTGGTCGCACCCGCTGATGGGGTGATTAGCCTGTCGGTTCCCGATATGTTTTATTCAGGCGGGACTATGGTTATCGACCATGGCTATGGCGTGAGTTCAAGTTTTTTACACTTAAGCAAACTCTATGTGAATGCGGGCGAAACCGTTAAGCAAGGGCAAGCTGTGGCTGAAGTTGGGGCGACAGGACGAGCGAATGGTCCGCATTTAGATTGGCGATTGAATTGGTTCCAAATGCGCCTCGATCCGACAACCATAGTGCCACCGATGGCCACTGTGTTGGCGGCGGAACAAGCACAGAAAGTGCAAAAAGTCGCGAAGTAACTCCCGCGTCTATTTCTTATTTCCACACAGGGCACCCAATCATTGGTGCCCTGTTTTTGTGTTTGAGTGCTTATTGCAATAAAGGATGGTCAGTCGGCAGATGGCGGATGATCCACAGTACCAGTTTGTGCTTCATATTCGGGCCGTCTTCTTTATCTTTTGCTAAGGGTTGGATCAGATTATCGGTCACTAAAAGTCGATAAATACATTCCACTTTATCCTTGGGCGACACACCCTTGTCAAAGTCATCAAAACCGCGTTTTTTGGCGTAGCCGATCCCAATTTCGAGGGCGAGTTTGAGTAGCTGTGCCTCGTGCTTATGTGGCTTCATGTGCTGCATCCTTATGGGTATCACGGCAATGCGCATCGGCGACTCCCGTGGTCGATAACACAAAATCGAGAAAATCTAATGACTAACCAAAGTGTTAATAGCTTGAATCTAGGCTATTTCAACCGTTATTGCTGCTGATTTTTTCGCAAACTGCCTGTTTCATGCAATCCATTATATGTCATTGGAATTGCTGTCACATTCCTAATGTCAACGGTTTGCGCCTCGATTGATCTTATATCTCCGCCTGTTCGCTGGCGATAACCGCTTTAATGCTGTGCGGGTGGATTTTGATACAGACATCGGCTCGTTTAAAGGCGATGGTGGGGTTAGCTAAGCGTTCTTTATCGCCCTTAGGTGAGCTAAATTTCACTTTTATTGGCGCTTCGGTTAAGGATGCCGAATGCCCTTGGAGTAATTGCACAAGTGAGGGGCTCAAATGAGTCAGTTCTTGGCTTAGACTGTCGCAGTCCTGTGCAGTGGATGGCAATACCAGCTCGATATGCTCCCAGCCTTCTTGAGGATAAACGGTATCGCCAGGATAGGGGAGTTCGACACAGTCGATGCTAAAGTTGCCGAGTCTTAAGGGCTTATCCAGTTCAATGATCAGGATTGTGCGACCATTAATTTGATTATCCGAGATGATCCGCCCGCGGGCACTTAAGGCTTGCTTGAGTGCATCTGCAGCGGCGATACTGTTCACCCTCAGGGCGACATGATCGCAATGCAATGCTTTATCTGCTAAGCCCAATTGGTCTAGAAACGCCAATATCTTCGCCTCAAATTCAGGCCATGTCTGTTCTAATGCTTTGAAGCTCAATACATTAGCTTCTGTGTTTGCTGTTGACATCAAAAATCCTTAAAGCAGGTAACACAAATAAAAACGCCCATTTAACTGGGCGTATTCTGTGATGGCTTAGGGCCAAATCTCGATGGGTGTACCTTCATCAACGGCTTTCCACACTTCGTCCATCTCGGCGTTAGTAATGGCGATACAACCATCGGTCCAGTTGTATTGCTGTGCTTGCTCAGGAGGGAGAGGCGAGCGTGGGTTCTGGCCATGGATCATGATCATGCCACCGGGTCTGATCCCTAGCGCCTTGGCTCTTAACTTATCTTCTTCATTCGGATAAGAAATATGGATGGACTTATAATAGGCGCTATCGGACTTTTTATAGTCCAGAATATAACGGCCCTGTGGTGTACGTTGGTCACCTTCAGTCAACTTATGGCCTGTCGGCAAGTCACCCATAGCAATGCGGTATTGTTTCAGGACTTTGCCATCCCTTAATAAGGCCATATTGGATTCAGACTTAGTGATTACCACTAAATCGACTTTGCCAATACTCGATGAGGCGAGCACTTGGGGAGAAATCAGTGCGGCGAGAGTTAATGCCACAGTAATGGATTTGGAAAGTAGTGGTACGCGCATGTCTTCCTCTAAAATGACGCTGTTAACGCTTTTTTGCGCATCATACCGCAAATTTTTGCCAATGTGAGTAGATAATTTTGAGCGAGTAGCAATTGCATGGCAGACTTTGGAAATTAGGAGCAGATAACGCTATTTACCGCAAGGATGTTTTCCCCTATGTCAAACCATTCGCTTGAAAAACTGGACACTGAAAGCCCATTTAAACGTAAGTTACGCATCATTATTTTTGGTACCGATACACCCGCAGGCCGCTATTTTGATCTTGGTCTGATCATTTGTATTGTACTGAGTGTGGCGTTGGTGTTTCTTGACACAGTGGAAGCGTTTCATCGGGATTATGGACACATTATTCGGGTGTTAGAGTGGGTGTTTACGCTGATTTTTACCGTTGAATACGGTTTGAGGCTTTATTGCGCGACCCATCCAGTACTGTATGCCCGCAGTTTTTATGGGTTAGTGGATTTATTATCGGTACTGCCCAGTTATCTCGCGCTCTTTATTCCTGGAGCAAATTTCACCTTAGTGATTCGTGTGCTGCGACTTTTTCGGATTTTTAGGGTGCTTAAATTACTGCGCTACTTAAGCGAGGGTAATTTGCTGCTTAAGGCGATGATGCAATCTAGTCGTAAAGTGTTCCTATTTTTCTTTTCGGTGAGTTTAATCATCATGGTATTAAGTGCCGTGATGTATGTCGTTGAGGGGCCTGAGAATGGCTTTAGCTCTATTCCTAAGTCAGTATATTGGACTATTGTGACCATCACGACGGTAGGGTACGGAGATATCACGCCGAAAACCGAACTAGGCCAAGCGATTGCCGCATTTACCATGTTGCTGGGTTACTCCATTATTGCGATCCCTACGGGCATTTTAACCGCAGAAATTTCCCAAGAAGCGGGACGGCATAGGGATCTGCGTACTTGTAATCAATGCCATAAAATGGGTCATGATTTAGATGCAACCTACTGTAATCGCTGTGGTTGTGAGCTTGATAACCTCGAGATCCCTCAAGGGAAGGGGGATAAATAGCATAAGGCATTTATCAGTTCATCCCTTAGAGCTCTCAATGTCTCTGAGGGATGAAATGCTTTTATTCACTGGCGATGCTGTTTAGCATGCCACTTTTTACTTCTTACGGTTTATCTTGGCGCTGCTCAAGGCTTGAAACAAAACGCAGCTGCATCCCTAGGGCTGCCATTTGTTTTTGCTCTCGCTGCAAGTCTTTCATAAACAAACTTATTTTACGCTTGTGGCTAGGGAGCACTAGCATGAGGCCATCTGGAACCACTTGGATTTTCTCAAGCACTAGGGCTTTGGCAATTCGGCCTAAATGCACTAACACCGCCAAGCGCAGTAGACAGGCGAGACGAATGAGGGTGAGTTTGTGGCTAGGCTCTAATTCGGCCAGTAGCAATTCATTGGGTTTCTTACGGTGGTTGGCGATTAGTCTGGCTAAATCCTGTTGCAGCGCTTCACTAAAACCCGGTAAGTCACTGTTACTAATGATATAAGCACCGTGTTTGTGTAATGCCTTGGAGTTAATGTGTAACCCAATTTCATGCAGGGTCGCAGCGTAGGAGAGTAAGCGTGCATGGGGTCTTAATCCCCATTCATCGGCGACTTGCTCAAACAGCGCCATGGCGGTGTCACGCACTTTAGCCGCATGGGGCATATCCACATGGTAAAGCTGGGCAATACTGTCAACGGTGCGGTGGCGAATGTCTTGATATTGGCCGATTTTGGCTAATTCGTAGAGCACGCCTTCGCGCAGGGCGCCTGGACTAAACTCCAATTGCTCAATGGGTAAACGTCTAAAAAAGCTGATTAAAATAGCAAGGCCAGCAGGTACTAGCGGCGTGCGTTTATCATCGACATTGGCAAAGTGCACTTGGCTGATGTGTCCGCACTTGATCAGTTTCAGCTTTAATTGTTTGAGGCGGGCGAGGGTGACGATTTCATCACCATGTTCTTCTTGGATTGCTTCGCAAATAGCTTTTACGGTGCCAGAGCTGCCGAGCACTAAGTCCCAATCGCCACTGAAATATTCCTTCGACAGTGAAGCAAATTGTTTGTCGGCAGCGCTTTGCGCACCGCGAAACGACGCTGGAGTAATTTGGCCATCGATAAAAAAGCGTTCATTAAAACTCACGCAGCCACAGCGTAGGCTCGATAAATGGGTAGGGGTATTTTTTTGCCCGAGCACTACTTCGGTAGAGCCGCCACCGATATCGATAACGATATTACGTTTCCCAAGTACTTGGCTTTGGGCAATGCCGTTATAAATGAGCCGCGCTTCTTCATGGCCAGAAATCACCTCCACTGGGTAGGGCATAATACGCAGCGCTGCCTCAATAAACTGCTCACGGTTTTTAGCCACTCTTAAGGTGTGGGTGGCGACTAAGCGTACCTGTGCTTGGTCGAGGTTTGAAAAACGCTGATTAAAGTCCCGTAGGCAATTTAGGCCGCGTTCGATAGCATCAGCACTGAGAATATTTTGCGCATTGAGGCCTGTCGCTAACTGAACTTGCTGTTTTTCTTTGTGTAATATCTGCAAACTGCCGTCTTGCTCTCGGGCGATAACCAAGTGAAAACTGTTTGAGCCCATGTCGATGGCGACAAAGTGTCGCGGCTGTGAATGTGTGGCAACCAATCGGATTATCCTTAGGCAATCGAGACTAAAATAAAGCCAGCGTTAGCTGGCTTTGGCCTGTAATGCGGGATCGAGAGTCAGTGCTTGTGCTTGCTCTGCTTCAAGCTTTGCAGCTTCCCGTTGGGCGTTTAATTCTTGCTGTAACCGCTTTTCATAATTAATCAGATATTGATAAATGGCAATTTGAGAACGCACTTTACGTTTATTACCGCGATTACGATAAGGATTACTCTGTTCCTTATTGATAATGCGAGCCTTAGTATTATCGTTGAATTGTAACGATAAAATATCCATCACCATTTGTTTTAGACGCGGATCATAGATTGGTACGCTCACTTCAACACGGTTATCAATATTGCGGCTCATCCAATCGGCGGAGCAAATAAACAACTTATTTTCACCACCCGCGTGAAATAGCATCACCCGAGAGTGCTCCAAAAAGCGGTCGACAATACTGTAGACTTCGATGTTATCGCTGATCCCCGGAATTTGCGGTATCAGCGAGCAAATTCCGCGGATCAATAATTTGACTTTGACGCCCGCAGCCGATGCTTCATAGAGCTTTTGTACTAGAGACTCATCGAGTAAGTTATTCAATTTTAAAGTAATCGCCGCCTTAATATGGCTTTGGGCGTTAACAATCTCTTTATCAATCAAATGGGTGAGCTTTTGTCGCGCATCATAGGGTGACACAATCAAATGCTGGAAGTTATCACGGCGGTAGGGATGTTCAATTAAGTCGAACACTTGCTCCACTTCGCGGGCGATTTCCTGATTGGCGGTAAAGAGGGACAAATCGGTATAGACCCGTGCCGTGCCTTCGTTAAAGTTGCCTGAGCCGACATGGCAGTAAAGCTTCATTTCGCCTTGCTCTTCACGGCCAATTAAGCACAACTTAGAGTGTACTTTTAAGCTGGTGATCCCATGGTGGACCTTTACGCCGGCTTCGGCGAGTACTCGCGTCCATTCAATGTTGGATTGCTCGTCAAATCTAGCCCGTAGTTCTATTACCGCAGTGACTTGTTTACCATTTTTGACTGCATCGATAAGTGACTGCATCACATGGGATTTTTTCGCTACCCTGTACAGATTGATGCGAATAAACCGTACCGCAGGATCGTAGGCGGCTTGACGTACCATTTCCGTAAAGTGGGAGAACTTATGGTACGGATAATTAAGCATAATATCGCCCATTTTGATCGCATCGAAACTGTTGGCACTGCGGCCAAAGCCCGAGCTATTTAGCGCGGGCAGTTTCTCGTTTTCGAGGTAATCACGGCTGGGGTTGGGGAAGCCAATAAAGTCTTTGAAACTGTGGTAACGCCCGCCTGGGATCAAACATTCAGTAGAGCTGATATTTAAATTTTCCTTCAGCATTTCAAGCATATGTTCGGGCATTTCTTTGTCGTATACCAAACGCACAGGTTCAGCCGTCAGGCGCTTTTTCAGACCCTTGGTCATTTTTTCTAGCTGAGTTTGTTCTAGCTCATCGGTAATATCAAAATCCGCATCGCGGGTGAGCTTCATCGAATAAACTTCAATCGCATCGTATTCAAAAAACGGTCCAAACAACTCATCCACACAGTGGCGGATAATATTATCCAGCAGGATCAGGTATTTTTTGGCTTTAGATTTCTCTGCTGGTAACTCAATAAAACGCGGGACATTTTTGGTGGGTACCTCTACGAGAGCATATTGTCTGCGCAACTTAGTGTATAAGCATACGCAAAGGTAAGTTGCATCATCGTTGATATGTTTTACGAGGTCGCGATTGTTATTGACGATAAGCGGCGCTATATGGCGTTTAAAATGATCGCGAAAATGCTTTTTAAGCCAGTTACTATGGAAGTCGCTTAATTGTTTTTCATTAATTAACAATATATTACGGCGAACTAATTCGCGCATCAGCTCGGCATAGATACTGTCGAAACGCTCCTGCAGTGCCATCACTTTGGATTGAATTTTTGCCATTAAGTGACGACTATTACTACGCCCTTCCTGCAGGGAAGACAGTAATATAGAGCGCCTGACTGCTGCGACCCGCACCCGGAAAAACTCATCCATATTATTGGAGAATATACCCAAAAAGCGCACGCGCTCAACAATCGGCACATTGGGGTCGCAGGCCTCTTGCAGCACTCGCTCATTAAATGACAACCAAGAGAGTTCTTTATCAATCGACAGTTTATCGGTATTCGGGGACACTGCACAGCTCCTTTAAGCAAGCGTCATGGCGCAGTATACAATAGCATTCATACATCGGAGTGCAATCAGATTTACTGCTACAAATGAAGGGATTTAAAGGTAAATTCCCCTTCGGGCGAAAGTCATTAGCCTATAAAGATACGAACGGAATATGTCAGATTGATGACCATTGTGACAAAAATGTGACTTTAACTTAACGCTGGCTAGTCATGAGTTTACAAGGTAAAGGGTAGGATATGCGCTAGGCTTTCTTTGGGATTGAGACAAACTGTGTTAACGTGCTCGGCTTTTTATTGTGGTATGACTTAGAGGTAAGCGGATGTTTGTTGGATTTGATTATGGCAGTGCCAACTGTGCCGTTGGGATCATGCAGGGAGATGAAGTATCACTCTTACCAATATCCACCGATTCAACTTATTTACCGTCAACGCTATATGCGATGGACCGAGAGTTAATTGCCGAAGCCGTTTATCGCGCTCTTCCCACAGAATTAAAAGCCGATTATGCCCAAAAGCGCGCCGCGCAATTAAGCCGCGCCCGTATGGTTCGTCATGAATTAGATCTCGATGCCGAGACGCCAGCGGTGTTTGTGGGTGAGCAGGCCGTGGCCGCGTATCTTGAAATGCCGGAAGAAGGTTTTTATGTCCGTTCGCCAAAATCTTTTTTAGGCGCAACTGGCCTCAGACCCGAGCAAGTTGCCCTGTTTGAAGACATAGTCACTTTAATGATGCAGCATATTAAAATGCGCGCCGAAGCCGTACTCGCCGAAAAGGGCGTAACATCCGCAAGCGAAGCCAGCATTACCCATGCAGTGATTGGTCGCCCAGTGAACTTTCAGGGCATTGGTGGTGAAGAGAGCAACCGCCAAGCCGAGACTATTTTAACCTTAGCCGCGAAACGGGCGGGGTTTGTCGATGTGGCATTTCTGTTTGAGCCGCTTGCCGCAGGTATGGACTATGAAGCCAGCCTCAAATCCGATCAAACCGTACTGGTAGTCGACGTCGGTGGCGGTACCACCGACTGTTCTGTAGTTAAAATGGGGCCTAAGCATCAGGCAAGTTTCGATCGCAGTGCCGATTGTCTTGGCCACAGCGGCCAGCGTATTGGTGGTAACGATCTGGATATCGCATTGGCGATGAATGCCTTTATGCCGCACTTTGGTTTAGGTTCGCTGATGAGTAATGGTAAACCTATGCCGAGTAATCCCTTTTGGAATGCGGTTGCCGTTAACGATATCAGTGCCCAGCGTGAGTTTACCACCTTAAGCACTCGCAAGTTGATAGATGAACTGATCAAAGAAGCTGAGCAGCCACATTTATTAAAAAGATTGCTCAAAGTGCAGCAACAACAGTTAAGCTACCAAATTGTACGTTTAGCCGAGCGAGCTAAAATAGCCTTGTCTGAGGCTCAAACAACTGAAAGTTCACTGGAATTTATTGAGGCCAAGCTCAATGTTGAAGTGAGTCGCGATTGTTTTGAAAATGCCATTGAACCGTCATTGACTAAGATAGAAGCCTTAATGCACCAAGCACTGACTCAGGCGGCCAAGAGTCTTGCTGGCAATGGATTAGCACCAGAAGAACTGGCTGTCGAGGCTGGAACCTATGAGTGCCAACCCGATGTGATTTATGTGACGGGCGGTACCGCACGAAGCCCAGCAATTTACGCTAAAATCACTAGCCTTTATCCCAATACGCCTGTGGTGGTTGGGGATCACTTTGGTTCGGTGACGGCTGGCTTAACGCGCTGGGCACAAAAGCGTTTTGCTCAATAGGATGATGAATAAGGATAAACAGATGAAGAAAGTTAATCAGGCTTTAATGTCTTTGCTGGCCGTGACGTTGGCGGGGACACTGCTCACGGGCTGTGGTGATGATGTGGGCAAAGTGAGCCTCGGTTTATTTACCACGAAAGACGTGATTATCGATGCCAAGCAAGACCCGAAAATCCCCGGCGTGACCTGCCATATTAGCCGTATCGAAGCGAATCTTGATTTTGCCGATCCCTCCGATATGGGCATTAGCTGCCGTCAAACGGGGCCGATTTCCGCCGCCGATATCGCCAAAATCGATAAGAGCAAACACGGCGAAGTAGTATTTACCGAATCCTTAAGCATCTTATTTAAAACCTTAAAAGTGCGCCGAATTTACGATGCGCCCAATCAAACGCTATTGTATTTGTCTTATTCAACCAAAGAGACTAATGGCAGCCACAAACATGCCTTATCGACCGTGCCTTTATACGGCTCTCAGGCGTGGGTTGACCCCGCAATAAGTGCGGCGCAGCCAAAATAGTAAAAGTGGGTAAAGCCGAAGTAATACGATAGAGGGGCACAACGAAGGCGGGGCAAAATGAAGGCGAGATAATTCCCGCCTTCATTGTTAAGCATATAAGTTGTTTAAGCCTTATTTGGCCTTGGCAGCGAGTACGGTATTAAAGCGCTCGAAGCCTGCGCTGAGATCGGCAATTAAATCATCGGGATCTTCTAGGCCAATATGCACACGGATCAATGGCTTGCTTGCATCCCATTGAGTCGCACTGCGGATTTTTTCGATTCCGAAAATCCCTAGGATCAGACTCTCATAACCGCCCCAAGAAAACCCCATTTTAAAATGCTGCATATTTTCAACAAGTGCGGTGACCGCCTCCTGATCCCCTTGCTTTAATACAAAGGAAAACAAACCATTTGATGCGCTAAAGTCGCGTTTAAAGAACGCATGTCCTGGGCAGGTATCAAAGGCGGGGTGACGTAAATGGTCAACCTCGGGGCGAGTTTTCAACCAGTTAGCCACTTTAAGGGCATTTTTCTCATGCTGCGCCATGCGCACGCCTAGGGTGCGTAATCCGCGTGTGGCGAGATACACATCGTCAGGGGAAGTGGTTTGTCCCAATAAATAACTGCGCTCACGCAGCTGCGGCCAGTGCTTTTCGTTGGCTGTCGCGGTGCCAATCATCACATCAGAGTGACCGACGATATATTTGGTCGCGGCTTGAATCGACACATCGACACCCATCTCGAAGGGCTTGCTATTGATTGGCGAGGCCCAAGTGTTGTCGAGAATAGTCACTAATCCATGTTCATGGGCGATACGGCATAGGGTCGGGACGTCCTGCACTTCCATGGTGATGGAGCCAGGAGACTCTAAAAACAGCACCTTAGTATTGGGGCGGATAAGCGCGCGAATACCTTCACCAATCAGGGGATCATAATAGGTAGTCTCAATATTAAAACCCGCCAGAATATGGCTGCAAAGATCGCGGGTCGGCTCATAAACACTGTCGACCATCAGCAGGTGATCGCCCGCCTGTAAAAACGATAATAAAGCCGCGCTAATCGCTGCTGCACCCGAGGGATACAGCGCCGTACCTACGCCACCTTCGAGCTCACTGATCGCCGCCTGAAACGCAAAATGGGTCGGGGTGCCGCGGCGGCCGTAAAACATTTCGCCATTGGTTTTGTTTTTGGCGGCGTGACGCATATCTTCCATGGTGTCGAAGACGATAGTGGATGCGCGAAATACGGGCGGGTTAATCACACCCTTGGTCCATTTTTTATCACGACCGACGCTGACGATTTGAGTGGCGAGCTGGTGTTTATCTGTCATAGGGCACTACCTTGGCGAGTCAGAATTTGTGTTTAAATCCATTGTGATGGCCGCCATCTTAGCATCTGCTCGCTAAAATGGCAGGAGGCAAACAGATGAGTTTGCTTCAAGTTGTAAGTCTTTGTATTAGCTAAGCGGCAGGGTGACCAGAATATCGACCCCATCGTTTTCGCTGCGATTACGGGCCAAAATTTTCCCTTGGTGGAATTCGGTCACAAGCCGCGCAATATATAAACCTAAGCCAAGGTGAGGTTTATCTTGGGCTTGATTGGCCCGCACCGAGACCATGGAATCGAAGATCTGCTCCGACATATCCACTGGCAACTGTGGTCCTAAGTTACTGATAAGCAGAGTAGCCTGTTTGCCAACTTGGGTGAGAGTCACTTCAATCGCACTGCCTTGATGACAAAACTCGATGGCGTTGGCGATAAGCTTGTCCATCAATTGGGCTATGTATTCGGGCACGCCCTGCATCATCAAAGGTTGCTCGGGCACTTTGACGCTAAATTGCTGCTCAGGGTAGGTCATTTGATAGCCTTGCATACAACCGCTCACCACTTGGGATAGCGGGAACTTAGTCACATCTGCCTGAGTTAAGCTCTGCTCGAGGCGCGTTGCCTCACTCATATTGTTCAAAATCATGCTTAAACGGCTTACCCCTTCTTGGGCGCGGTCGACATATTTTTGGGTGTCTTTATCTAAGGTTTGCAGATTTAAGTGTTCTAAAGAGGAGCGCACCACTGCCACCGGCGTGCGTAGTTCATGGGACAGGCGTGACGACATATTCTCCAAATAATGGGTGTATTGGCCCAAACGGCCGACAATGCTGGCAAAACTGCGGGATAAGTCGCCAATCTCGTCCCGTGCCTTGGAGGGTTTTAAATGGTTCCGCACCCGGCCTTGGCTGTCGATGGCATTCTCGGCTTCATCGCGCAGTTTGCGGATACGATTCGAAATACTCGAGGCGAAGAAAAACAGGGCTAAGGTGCCCATACTCATAATAGTCAGGATCACGTTAAACAGTTTTTCCAGCGCGCGGTTACGCAGGGTGCGAATACCGTGGGTGGTTTCTTCGGCCACCACGGCGCCCATCACATTGTTATCAATCCAAATCGGGCTCGCGGCCGCGAGCACCACAGCCTTATTGTCTGGCGTCAGTCGCCAGGTCGAGCTTTGTTGTCCCGCAAGTGCCTTTTGAATATGGCTACCGTCGAGTTCGGTCGAGTCCTGTAGGGAATCGATAAAATCCTTCGGCGGTTTAGTGAGGATTTTATAGTAGAGCGGGTGCAGGTAGTCGCGCTGAAACCGCTGCCATAGTGAGTTGCTATTTTCATCATCGAGGGTGCGCGTCCATACACTGTTGCTATCACGGATATCGCCAGACTTCGCGAGCACACGCCCGTGTTTATCGACCACCCAAATCCGCGAGCTATAGTGGCTCATCCCTTTGATAATATTTTCAATTTCGGGTGATGGCACTAAGACTGTACCGAGTTTGTCGACGGTATCTAAGGCCGAGGTGCCGACAACGGCTGTGATATCACGGTATTTGCTGTCGTTGACATCGGCAATGGCAAATCCTAGTTTGCTGCCCACCATATCCAAGGGGATACGCAGTTCGATATTGTAGCCCACATCCGTGGTGGCCCATTGCCCTTGAATACGCACCTCGGGTGTCACTGGCACGGTTTGTTTAGGATTTGCGGGCAGCTCGAAGGCACTGATCCAACCGGGCTGGGTCGTAGCCACGATATAACGCTTAAATTTATTGTCGGGAGCAAGGGTCGCAATCGACAGGTGATCGTTTCTATCGACGCTTAAGGCATTTTTACCCCGAAACACCACATTGGGATCGACCACCTGAAAAAAGGCATACAGATAACCATCGTACTGACCCACCATATGGGTAAAACTTAAGGTGAGCGGCGCGCTGGGATCGGCACGCATGATGAGATTCGCCTCGCCGTATTGGATAAATCTGTGCTGATATTCCTGCCATTCATTGAGTTTGCCATCGAGTAGAATGGCGCCAGCTAGGGGGTAAGCATAGAGATCGCGGCTCTTTTCAACCTGTTTTAAAAAGCTGGCTTGACCATCGAACAGTTTCGGCCGCTCGTGCAGGGCGGTCGCTAAGGCTTGGGTGGTGCCCTCTAAGGTGCGTTCCTGACCGTGGCGCAGGTATTTTTCCATCTCCCACACATATTGGTACCCCAGCCAAGGTAGACAGAGTAAAAACAGGCTGAGGCCAATGACTTTAGTGCGAAGACCGAAGGGAAAACGTGTCATAGAATGCTGGCTAATCTGCTATTTTGCATGGTTTAGGCTAGGCTGTCCCAGCGATAGCCCATGCCGTAAACGGTATCAATACAATCAAATTCGGGCGCGGCAGCCATAAATTTCTTACGGATGCGCTTCACATGGGAGGTGATAGTGCTGTCATCGACAAAAATCTTCGCCTCCTGCATCAGCTCATGGCGGCTTCGGACGTGCCCCGGGTGTTTGGCAAGGGCGTGCACCATCCAAAACTCGGTTACTGTGAGTTCTATCGGGATCTGATTCCAAGAAACCAGCATTCGATTGGCATCGATGGTGAGCGGTCCGCGCTCCAGTAAATTCTCCTGCGATGTTTGGCTGGTGGCTAACTCAGAGCGGCGAAACAGTGCGGCTAAACGCGCCGTCAAATGGGGGAAGCTCACTTCTTTGCTCAGGTAATCATCGGCGCCTAAACGCAGGCCGCACACAGTATCAAAATCGCTATCTCGCGCGGTTAAGAAGATGATCGGCAGAGTGTTTGACATGGCGCGCAGGGACTGACACAGCATAAAACCGCCGTCAATCTCATTGCCAAGGCCGATATCGATAATGGCTAAATCCGGCAGACGGGTATTAAACGCCAGCATGGCCGATGGCCTGTCGGCATAGGTTTGCACACTGTAACCGTGTTGCTGCAACACATCCTTGTAATTTTCGCGAATGGCCGCTTCATCTTCCACAATGGCGATACGTTTCATTTAGCCATCTTCCTATTGACTGCTGGGGATAAGTTTTCGTGACTATACAGGAATTTATTTCTGAGAAAAGCTCCCGAATGCAATTGCCATTTTGTTGCCACAATTGATAGTCGCATTGCCATTTTCCATCCCCGCTTATGCCATGGCACTTGTGTTTAATACGCTCATTCCGTTTTACCGGCCGCGCTAATGACTTAGGCGGGTAAACGCAGCACAAATCAAAAGGAATGAGATGATGAAAAAGACGCTGATTAATATCTTGGTACTGAGTGTACTCGCCGCGCCCATCGCCAATGTATCGGCAAAGGTGTCGCTACAAAATCAACCTCTGCTCATAGAGCCACAGACAGAGCTAATGATTGAGCAAGAGGAGGATGACGGCGAAGCGCTGATAGGTCTTGGCGGCGGAGCGCTACTTGGCGCCCTAGTGGGCGGCCCGGTTGGCGCCATTATCGGCGGATTTACTGGCACCTTAATCGGCCAGTCGGTATCTGATACCGACACGGTTAAAACTCAGCAACAACATATTGCCTTGCAGCGTCAACAATTGACGAGCTTATCGGCCAAACAACAGGCTAGCGAGCAACGCGCCGCCGAATACGCCTTAACCCAAAAGCAACTCGATGAACTGCTCGCCGAGCAACAACAACTGTTTAGTGAATTGGCGCTGGGTATGAATGTGCAGTTTCGTACTGGCTCTGCGGAGCTTGAAAGCCATTTTTTGCCCCAATTAGACAATGTGCCAAGGTGATGAAGCGCTTGAGCGAGTCCAATCTCGAGCTGAAAGGTTATGCCGACCGCCGCGGTGATCTGGCCTACAACCAAGCGCTCTCGGAGCAACGTTTGTTAGAAGTGCGGGGCTACTTGATTAAACAAGGCGTTGCCCCCGAGCGGATCACCACCCAAGCCTTCGGCGCCGGAATGCCACTCAATGACCAGCAAGACAGTGAATCCGATGTGTTCGATCGCCGAGTCACTCTGACCATGCAGCCTAACCAAGGGCTGATGGCGAGCCGCGTGACCGAATAATTCAACAATATCAATCGTATTCAATCAAGATCAGGAGCCTTTGTGATGATCACAGGGAAAAGGGTAAAAGAAGTTTGTCAAACGCTGGCGATGCTAGTGATCGGCGCCTCCATTTGTTGGGGGCTACCATTTGCGGTGTTAGCCTCACCGAACAGTGTGGGCACCTTATCGGCGCCGCAAAATATTGCCGCGACCTTCAATGAACACACGGCGAGCACATTGCCAGCTTTTAGTTTCGATGATGTCACCCAAGGGATGTTGGTGTATCAAACCGCCAGCGGTCGTTTAATGCCGTCCTTACCCGTGGACACGCAAGTGTCGATGCAGGTCTCGGGGCTAACCAATAGGGTGAGCGTAAAGCAGGTGTTCAGTAATCAAACCGGATTTGTCCTCAATGGCCGCTATCTGTTTCCTTTACCCAATGAGGCGGCGGTGGACTCACTGCGTTTACATATCGGTGAGCGGATCATCGAAGGTCAAATTCACCTAAAACAGCAAGCAAAACAGATCTTTGAACAGGCCAAAGCCGAAGGAAAACGCGCCAGTCTAGTCAGCCAAGAACGGCCCAATATGTTCACAACCGAAGTCGCTAACCTCGCTCCTGATGAAAAGTTGGTGGTCGAAATCAGTTATCAAGAAACCATTCACTATGAAGATGGTCTCTTTAGCCTACGCTTTCCGCTAGTGGTGGCTCCGCGCTATATCCCAGGCCTAACACTCGGTGGGAACAATGGTGAGCGCGTGACCAGCAGCCAAGTCTTCGATGCCGACCGGATTATCGCCCCGATCCGCGATGCCAATAGCGAGGCCGATCCCGTGCTTAAGGCCGATATTAAGGTCAAGCTCGGTGAAGGTGTGGAGAAATCCGCCGTAGTGAGTCCATATCATCCCATTACGATTGATGAAAAACAGGGCCAACTGACGGCGGCCTTGGCTAATCGCGTGCCCGCCAATCGTGACTTTGTGCTGCAATGGCGTCTTAAGCAGGGCACCAGTCCCGTGGCTTGGGTATTCAACCAAGCGGGCAAAACCCATGTGCCACAGGACGATAATGCGAGTACGGATAGTCATTCAACCGCCAGTGTTGATGGGAATAGCAATAGCAACAACACCGAAAGCTACAGCTTAGTGATGGTCCTGCCGCCCAAAGTCGAGGCGAGTGAACAACTCAATTTGCCCCGTGAGCTTATTTTAGTGATTGATACATCAGGTTCGATGGCGGGAGATTCCATCATTCAGGCGAAAAATGCCCTGCGTTATGCGCTGCGCGGTTTAAGGCCACAGGACAGTTTTAACATAATCGAGTTTAACTCTGATGTGTCTTTATTATCGTCAACACCGCTGCCCGCAACAGCGAGTAATCTGGACAAGGCGCGTCAGTTTGTGAATCGTTTGCAGGCCGATGGTGGCACTGAAATGGCGCAGGCTTTAAATGCCGCGCTGCCAAGGCAGCCGTTTAACACAGCTTCGGGTGAGGATAAGTCGTTAAAACAAGTGATCTTTATGACCGATGGCTCCGTTGGTAATGAGTCGGCGTTATTTGAGTTAATCCGCAATCAAATCGGCGACAACCGTCTTTTCACCGTAGGCATTGGCTCGGCGCCGAACTCGCATTTTATGCAGCGTGCGGCTGAACTTGGGCGCGGTACTTTTACTTATATTGGTGATGTGGATGAAGTGGAGCAAAAAATCAGCCAGTTGCTAGGCAAAATCCAGTATCCAGTGCTCACCGATTTGCAGGTGCGTTTTGACGATGGATCTGTGCCTGATTACTGGCCCGCACCTATACCCGATCTTTACCGTGGTGAGCCGGTATTGATCAGCCTAAAGCGTCATCCTCGAGAGCCTCAGGAACTGGTGATCTCCGGTCGTCAGGGCCATAAAAGCTGGCAGCAGTCGTTATCTTTACAAGCCAATGGCGCAAGCCATTCTGCAACAGATGTAGCGCAGCCAGCAGCTGGGCTCGATTTACTCTGGGCGCGCAAACAGATTGCGGCGTTAGAGCTGAGTAAAAACGGCGCTAACGATGACAAGGTCAAAGAGCAGGTCACGGCGTTGTCGCTGAACTATCACTTAGTCAGCCCCTATACCAGCTTGGTCGCGGTGGATTTAACGCCCATCACCACTAATGCGATAAGCCGAGATGCAGTGGTGCGCCAGCATTTACCCTTGGGTTGGCAGCCTATGGGCGTTTTGCCACAAACATCGACCTCGAGCCGTTTTGACATGCTCTTAGGGGGCGGTGTGTTACTGCTTGCTTTGATGTTGTCGCTGTCGATTCGTCGCCAGCAGCGGCAGCAACGCGCGCTGTCATTAGCGCTGAATACTTGAGTCATGTCTATGAGTATGCGCATGACTCAACAGATACAAATAGGGTTGCTAGTGGGATTGGTATTACTCGGCATCACGTTGTTTGGAAAAGGATTCTATATGCAAGCGAAAGCACACTTTGCCCAATATTTGATTGAACAAGCCTGGGCTAAAACCTTAATTGATGGTCAGTCCCATAAACCTTGGTCATGGGCTGATACCTATCCCGTGGCTAAGCTCTCCATCGAGCAAGCTAAAAGACCGAATCACTTCGATGGTCCGGCATCCAACGACAGCTTATATGTGCTGGCGGGCGCATCTGGCCGTAACTTGGCCTTCGGGCCAGCCTTAGTGCTGTCGAGTGCACCCGCTGGCGCGCAAGGCAACACAGTGATTGCTGGGCATAGGGATACGCATTTTGCGATGTTAAATGGTATCAGCGTTGGACGCCGCTTGGCGCTGCAAACAGCGGCGGGTAGGGAGATTGTTTACCAAGTGGTGGCGACCGAAGTGGTGCACGAATCGCAAACTGAGTGGATGGCGCCAAGTGAGGATAATCGTTTAACGCTCATCACCTGCTATCCCTTCGATGCGCTGCAAGGTGGGGCGGAACTGCGTTTTGTGGTACAGGCTATCCCGGTCGAGCCAGAATCTGCAGCTCAATCCGAAGGGGCGACAGCCGATAGTATGTTGGAGCCCAAAGTGGCTTGAACATTCGATTTAATAGCTTGAGTTACTCGCTATTATGTATAGGTTGACTGGTAACTAAAAAATTGGCAAATCAATTAAGGCAGAGCTGATGGCTCTGCCTTAATGTCAGAATTAATTGTTTATCGGCATCACTCTATTACGGCCTAGCCGTTTTGCCTCGTAAAGTAACTTATCTGTATTTTCAATAAGTTGTATTACTGATTGTCTTTCTTGCCACTGAGATACACCAAAGGAGGCGGTGATATTGTCGATACGTTGATCTTTGCGTCGATCCTTGATGCTGAGTTTTTCAAGCCCACGGCGCATGGCTTCAGCCAGTTGCCTGGTAATGCGTAATTGGCACTTTGGCACTAAAATGGCAAATTCTTCACCGCCAAAGCGGTACAGCTTACTGCCATCTCGGCAGGCTTCCTGCAAGCGCTTTGCCACGACCTTTAATACTTGGTCGCCAAGCTGGTGACCATAGTTGTCATTAAAGGCCTTAAAGTGATAGATATCGACCAAGATAAGACAGGTGCCCTCGGGAGCCTGTGCCAACATGCCTGCGATATCGGCATCAAAGGCGCGGCGATTTAAACAGCCAGTAAGTGCATCGTAAAGTACATCTTTTTCTGTTTTTTCAAGCTTTTGTTTTAATGCATCAATCTCTGTTTGGGCTTTTTGCAATTGGGTCGTAAAAAACTCGGTGCTTGAGCGAATATTGTCGGCTTCCTTCACCAAATTACGTACTAAATCGAGCACTTGCTCAACACTGAGCGTGCCTTCTTCGACACCATTGAGCTTGGCAAAGTTATTGTTAATACAGCTTTGGAAGTCGGCGGCATCTAGATTTGTATCCCGAATCGATTGCGACAGCTCTGTGGCCATGGCTTCAAGGTTAAGCCGCATATCACGCACATCCAGCTCAACAGGATCGGCGACATACTGGCGAAACAACAACTCACTGCTCACTGGTGGGCAAGTGTTGTAGTGGGCGATAACTGTATCGAGCTGGGCGTTTAACGCTGGGTTTTGTTCCCCCACGTAGGTATACCACAGAGCATAATTGATTGGCGTTGTGGGAATTTGATGCTTGAGCATTAAGGGAACCGCTTTTTTAAGATTCAAGGCTGCGGTTTGTAATAAATCTCGTGACATGGATAAATTCCAGTAAAAATAATCCGATAAACCATGCATATCACACATGGATAACAATATGGCTCGTCAAATCCCGTTACAACAAAAGCCCAAAAGCTGGGGCAATTACCTGCCACAAGCTTGGGGGGATATGTTAGAGTTTATCGCTAAAATTAAATAATGATAATAACTTGGGAGAAAGTCTTGAAAAATTTCATCCTTGCTGGAGCCCTAGGTTCCTTACTCTCACTGCCTGCAATAGCTGCCTCTTCCTTCAGCGACAGCCTAGATTTGAATCAGTATCGTACTGATGTCAAAACCTTAGCCAGTGATGCCTTTGGTGGCCGTGCGCCCTTATCAGAAGGTGAGCAATTGACCATCGATTACCTTGAGAAAGCCTTTAAAGAGATGGGGCTCAAACCGGGATTTGGCGACAGCTATTTACAGGCTGTGCCGCTGGCGAAAATCACCGCCGATCAAAATATGCAACTCGATATCGGCGGACTTAAGTTTGCCAATGGCAGTGAATTTACCGCCAGAACCCAGAGAATTAGCGATGAAGTCAACCTCAGTAATAGCGATGTGGTGTTTGTCGGTTATGGCATTAATGCGCCTGAATATGGTTGGAATGACTATCAGGGCCTTGATGTCAAAGGCAAAACCGTGATTGTGTTAGTCAATGACCCAGGTTTTGCGACCCAAGATCCCAAGGTCTTTAAAGGCAATGCCATGACCTACTATGGTCGCTGGACTTACAAATACGAAGAAGCTGCTCGCCAAGGCGCTGAAGCTGTTTTTATTGTGCATGAAACTGAACCCGCAGCCTATGGCTGGGGTGTCGTGCAAAACTCTAACACAGGTACCAAGTTTACCCTCATCGATGTAAACAATAATCAAGGGCAGGTTGGCGTGATGGGTTGGGTGCAACATGATGTCGCCAAAAAGATTTTTGCTAAGGCTGGTATGGACTTTGATACCTTAAAACAACAAGCCGCCAAGCCAAACTTTAAGGCCATTCCCTTAAAGCTAAAGGCGAATGTTAGTTTAAATAATACGATTGAACGCGCCGAATCCCACAATGTGGCGGCACTATTACCTGGAAAAAGCCGCCCTGATGAGGTGGTGATGATGCATGCCCATTGGGATCATTTAGGTACAGTGATAGAAGACGGTAAACCGGAAATCATTAATGGTGCGGTCGATAATGCCAGTGGTGTGGCAGGTGTGTTAGCTCTTGCGCGTTACTTTGCCAAACAAGCAAAAACGGCGCCGCTTGAGCGCTCGATTCTGTTTAGTGCCTTTACCGCCGAAGAAACAGGGCTGATCGGTGCTCAGCATTTTGCTCAGCATCCCAGTGTACCGACCAAAAACATTGTCGCTTTTTTAAATATTGACGGCATGAATATGAACCAAGGGGTAGATTATATTCTGCGCTATGGTGAGGGAGTGTCTGAGTTAGAAGGTTATTTAGATAAGGCCGCCAAGGCACAGGGACGGGTTGTCAAGGCTGATCCTAGACCGCAAAATGGTTTGATGTTTAGATCGGACCACTTCGCTCTGGCCCAGCAAGGCGTGCCCGGCTTGTTATTTATGAGCCTTGGGGATACGGATCCTGACTACATTGCCCATAAATACCATAAAGGAGCCGATGATTATGATCCAAACTGGTCGCTCGAAGGGGTGAAGCAGGATTTAGATCTGATGGCGAGCATGCTAACGACCTTAGCTAATGGTAAAGATTGGCCACATTGGTTAGAGGCGTCGGATTTTAAGACTAAGCGTGAGCAGGATGGCCGTAAAAAGTAATTCCGATTAAGGTAAAAAGGACGCTGCGGCGTCCTTTTTTATGTTTATTCAATTAATTAACCTGAGCTCGGGATAAGTAGAGCCGCTGAATAGGCATCTTTTCGGGCCTCTCTGCGTTGCTCTGTCTCACCATAGCGCGCTATGGCATACGACAGAGCGCCTTGATATGCGCAAAAATCTGCGCATTCAGTTAGAAAAAAGATTTTTCTTTTCAAAAGAATCATTTGTAGCATTGATTTAGTTTGTTAAATTTAGATTTTTTCGACACTCGTTATCCCGAGTTCAGGTTAACTAGAAGGTGTAGCTAACAGAAAGCATGGGGCCGATAAAACTGTAGTAAATATTGTAATCGGCAATTTGAGTCTCTTTATTTGGGGACTTTTGTGCGATATCGACGTCAACTTTGTAATAGTTATAGGCAACACTCATACGCCAATTGGGAGTAATTTGCGCATCTATGCCTAATTTAATATCAACCAACTCGCCTTTGACATCATTGAGGTTGATATAGAAATACTGGGCGTGAGTGGTTAAATCCCATCCAGAAATAAATTCGTAATTAGCATAGACGCCAAAGTCCGGCAGTGGTGCAGTGATATTCTCATCGACAATTTGCGGTATTGCCTGGCTCGCACAGACATTATTCAGTAACTCAGAGGCTTTACAGACGCCGATAATGCCTTCAAATCCTGTCTTGATAAACATTGTGTGTAAACCAAGAGACAAACCAACATCATAGTTACTGCCTTGAATAGCATCAAAACCGTAACCAACACGTAGAATATCGATATTTAGGGTGGAGCTGAGTTTTCCGCCTGCTTTAATATCGTAAATTGTATCGTTAATTTCAATTTGGAAGGGTTTGGAAAGGGCTTGGGTTTCGGCTGTGCGGTGTAGTTGTTTCCAGTCGAGGTAAAGATGATGGCGTTCGTTGAAGTGATAATTTAGCTCAACAAAGGGCAAAAATTCGTTTTCGGCCAGTTGCAGATCGGACTCATAGTTTAAGGTGAAGTTACTCGCGGTATTCGGGTTAGTCACTTCCATATTGGTATCTGACTGCGAATAAAATCCCCCTAGCTCCAAGCTGAATTCGCCCGCCAGCACAGGAGTGCAAGTGAGAAGGGCGATCAATAAGGGGGTTAGACGAGTGGAAATCAACGCTACTCCAGTATTCTTCTTATTATATCCAGCGATAACATCAGACTTAAGTGCCATAAGTTATGACCATTTGGAGTGTATCAGTAAATCTTTAAATGTGAATAAAATGTTTTGAAAAGTGTGGATTTTCGTGATTTAAAACAAAAGTTGTATGGTTAATCGCTTTGGTATCGCAGGCTTGAGGGAGGGATCACAGTAATTTACATCTTGGTGATTAGGGCGTGTTGAGGTTTCTGCTGCGTTATCGTCCATTTATGTAGAATAACTACACTGTACGGACTTTGCCTTGCATAAAAGCCAGCCACATTACTGCAAAAATAACCCTGAAACGTCAACACGCCCTAGTGACGGGAATATGTCGTAAAGCCTAAAAAAACGGCCCAGTAGAGACTGAGCCGCCGATAAGAGCTTAACGAGACCGCATCAATTGTTATGCGTGTTAGCGGCCGATGTTGGCTCGCTGCTTTTCTCGTCCTTGTTAAACATGCCTAAACGGATGCGGATAAAGTGCAAAATTTGCGCAGCAATATCCACATTTAAGCACGATTCTAATCCTTCAAACCCAGGTGATGAGTTGGCTTCGCAGATTTTGTAATGGCCGTTATCGAACAATAAATCGATACCTGCCACATCTAAATCGAGAATATTGGCGGTTTGCGTCGCGAGCCATTCGATTTCAGGGGTGATTTCAAAGGGCCTCGCCGAGCCACCCGCGCTGACATTAGCTTTAAAGCTATCTTCTTGCCCACGTCGCTCGTAGCAGCCTGCAACGCGTCCGCCAATAGTAAAGACTCGCAAGTCGCGGCCATGACTATTGGCGATGAACTCTTGCAAAATAATGTTGGCGTTTTTATTAGTCGCTTCAATTAGTTGCATTAAGTCATCAAACTCACGGGCTTTGTGTGATAAGAATACACCACTGCCTTGAGAGCCTGAGAGCGTTTTAATCACTACGGGAAAACCTAAATGTCGCTCAACCAGATCAATATCAACCGGGAATTTGACCAACATGGTTTTTGGTGTCGGTAAATTCTTCTCGGCCAACAATTGCTGGGAGAAGAGCTTATCTTTAACAATCTCAATGGCTTTTGAAGGATTTAAACAATAGACCCCTAAGCGTTCTAAATGGCGAATGATTGCCAACGCAAAGTAGGTGGTGCCAGAACCCATGCGCGGAATGATAAAATCCGGCAATTCAACGGGTTGTCCATTTAACAAAATACTTTTGTTATCTTCTCTCGTCACGGTGAGATCAAACTCATCCGGCGCATAAACGGCTAATTCAATATTGTCGGCCTTAGCTGCCGCCAACAGACGTTCGATTTCATACCATTCAGGTTTTAGCTGAGTCGCGGTTTCTTTATATAAAATCCAACCACGCATTTAATCGCAAACCTTCATTTTCATGCTTTGTCCTCGGGTTCAGCTTCATCCTGAACATCATCTTCAATTTCAACATCCACATCTACATCGAATGCCGCTTCTGGCTCAACCTCAGGTTTGGTTGCTGGTAAATGAACCGTACCAACCACTGCATAAAAGGGCTTACCCCGGGCGAGTTTGCGGTACTTTAACCAGATCTGCTCTAACAAGCTACTCGGAGCGATGTTTCCTTTGATGACTTCGACAAATTGTGCTTCGTCGGCGGTCACTGGGAGTGTTTTGCCTTCAGCAAGGTTTTTCATGGCATGACCATGTAATTCGAGCAGTTCGGCTTCTTTACTAGTGAAGTCGCCACTGCGCTTAAAACCTTTGGGGAAATTAGTATCGTCGTAAAAGCGTTTGTGAGATACAAAACTGGCAGCTGAGCCGTTCAGCGTCTCAGAACCCCTGTTAGCGTTTGAAAAAGACTGTTCAGACATGGCTGTTACCTTCTAGATTTTGGTATACAAAGATTTGCAAGTGGAGTATTGGCTAGTATTATTGATTTATAAATCAAAAAAATTTGCCTATGTTGGTCAAGAATTTTTATGGATACCGATTTACTAAAGACCTTTCTGGAAGTCTCTCGTACCCGCCATTTTGGTAAGGCGGCGGAAAACCTCTACCTTACCCGTAGTGCGGTAAGTTTTAGAGTTAAACAGCTTGAGAGCATTCTTGGTGTTGCCTTGTTTGAGCGCCAACGAAATAATATTCAGCCGACCCCTGCTGGGGAACGGATGTTGGGCCATGCGGAAGCGGTATTGACAGCATGGGAGCGCGCCAAGCAGGATGTTTCGCTTAGTCAGTTACAATCGACTCAATTAGCGATTGGTGCGGGTCCCAATATTTGGGATGCCTATTTACAGCGGTATTTACAGCATCTGCATGTGGGACTTCCTGGGGTTGCATTGCGGACCGAGGTTTTGCCACTCACCGTAATGACACGGCAATTGATGGACCGCACCCTTGATTTAGCGATTTCTTTTGATCCACCCAAACTTGACCAATTTGAATTAATCCAATTAGGCCAAATCAATTTGCTGCTGGTATCTAAATCCCGGGATGTGGCCGTTAATGAGGTGCAAGCTGGACAATATGTCAAAGTCGATTGGGGGACGGCCTTTAATATTATTCATGCGCAGGAATATGCGGCTTTACCTGTGCCAACTTTACATACTAGTTCGGCTCGAATCGCCTTAGATTTTATCTTAAATAACGGCGGCTGCGCATTTTTACCCGAGCATTTGGTGCAGCCTTTGCTTCAAAGAGGCGAACTGAATTTGGTCGCGGGGGCGAGTGCGATTTCACGCAGTGTGTATGTCGCCTATTGGGCTGAAAATGACAGACTAGAGCAAATTAAGCAGGCGATAAGTTTTTTAGCGGATAAGCTCGTAATTGAAGATAACTAAATTTGTTGAGTTGGATAAAAAAACGCCTTTGGGATAATTCCTAAAGGCGTTTTTTATCAGCGAATTTAATGACCTAAATCAGTGTTAATGCGCACAAAGGATTATATCAAGCGCGGTAATAACACCACGAGCCAAGTGATCCCGCAGAGCGCTAAACTCATGAACACCGCAGCAGAGGCGATATCCTTTGCTTGACCACTCAGGGGATGGATCTCACTGCCAACACGGTCAACAACTGCTTCAATAGCAGAATTTAATAGCTCTACAATTAACACGATAAACAGCGTTAAGATCAACATTAAGCGTTCCATGGTGCTGATATCGACCAATAGGGCGATGGGGAGCATCACCACCGCAAGCATCAATTCTTGTCTAAACGCAGCTTCATGGACCCACGCCGCTTTTAAGCCCTTCATTGAAAATCCCGTCGCTCTAAAGATGCGTTTTATACCGTGGTTATTTGCTGGTTTCATAATTATTCCATCGACTTGGGCGGTTGTTCGTGAGCATTTTCGTTCAAACTGAATGCGACTTGTCTGCCGGCTTTTGAACGAGCTTAAAAATGAGGCCGCAGTATAGCCCGATAATTTATGTGTATAAATAGTTAACTATACAAATTGCTCGCTCTGATAGGGGGATCATATTGCGGCCGGATTAGCGGCAGTCAAGGCTAAATACTAAGCTTGCAGTGGGATGACTTACAGAGAGACAAAGGAATGACTCTGACAATTCGCGTACTTTTTTTAAGAAATGCACTTGCCAAGTGCTTTGGGCTTCTCATTGGTCTTTGCAGCTTATTTATTGCGGTTAGCTATGCAAGTCCTGCACCGAATATTCAATTAGCAACGGAATATGCACTCGACGATCATACTCAAATCGGCACGTTTCTGGTCAGTGAAAAACTTGATGGTGTGCGTGGTTACTGGGATGGGCAACGTTTGTTTACCCGTCAGGGGAATCCCATTCTGGCCCCAAGTTGGTTTACCGCCGAGTTTCCCACTATCGCAATGGAAGGTGAGTTATGGCTCGGGCGAGGGCAGTTTGAGGCGATTTCAGGATTAATACGTCAAAAATCGCCAAAGGATACGGACTGGCAAAAGGTACGCTTTATGGTATTTGATTTACCGACAACCAAGGGGAGCTTTGAAGACCGTTATCTGCAAATGCAAACTCTGATCGTGGGAAAATCGGCTTATCTTCAAGTTATTGAGCAATTTAGTGTCGACAGTGTCGAGGCCCTCTATGACACTTTAAATACCTTAGTTGCCCTTGGCGCTGAAGGATTAATTTTACATCGTCGCACTGCGGTATATACGCCGGGACGTAATCCTAATGTAATGAAGTTAAAGCCCTATTTAGATGCTGAAGCGACGGTGATTGGTTATGTTGCTGGCAAAGGGCAATTTGCTGGGAAAATGGGTGCCTTAAGAGTGCAAACACCAGAGGGGCGAATTTTTAGTATTGGCACAGGTTTTAACCTTGCAGAGCGTCAGCATCCCCCAGCTATCGGTACACTTATCACTTACAGGTATCTAGGGTTAACGGTGAATGGTTTGCCGCGATTTGCTAGTTATTTACGGATCAGGACAGACATTGTGCCTGAGGATAAAGAAGTTAAAGAATAAGTTGCGAAATTGTTGGATATTGATAAAAATCGAACGCTATCAATAAGGGTTTTGCCGAGTATCATACTGATTATTAATAGGCAATAACACCAAGGAGTAGGTTTTGGTTGATATTCAATTTAGTGAACATTCTTTGAAGCAACGCTTGGCTAAAATCTTAACGGTTCCCAAATGGACTAAGCAGCCCATTGTCACCGCTAAAGCGTTTTTGCAAAGTTTAACCATTGCCCAGCGCTGTTATCTATTAGCATTAATTGCATTATTGCTATTTCAGTCAGATATTTGGCTGGCCGCTATTATCACTGCGGTTGCGTTAATCATTGAGTTTTGGCCAAAATTTGCAATGGCGTGGCATTCCTTGGCTGGAAAAGCCATTTTCCTACTCTTTTATGCTGTTATTGCCAACTTTGCCTTGGCCGCCAGTGGTAGTGTGGTTAATGAAATCACAGGTGTTTCAGCTTCACATTTGTCTTACACGCACAACTTTGCCATTTTGCTGTATTTACCTATTTGGTTCGTGTGTATTTCTATTCTCGCGTTACTGCTTCTGCAAATTGTGATCCCTTGTTATTTATTGTTCCATATCGGTTTACGGATTTTAGGGTTAGAGGCCAACCAACAGGACAATAAAAAACGCTTTGTGGTAACAACGGCATTTTTACGTATGGTGTTATCTGTGGTGTTATTAATGAATCTTGTTGCCATCTCCGATGGTGAAACTTTATTGGAGAACGTTGCGAACAAAATACAAAAAAATGAAAAAGTGAGTCTTGCAAACACTGTTGTTGAAGTCAAAATAACCGAAAAAGCCCAGACTGAAGCAGAGAAAGCGGCTAATGATCTCACCATGCAATCTGCTGATGGCACTATCGAATCCTTAAGAACTTTTGGGCACACATACTACAAGGGGATCCGAGAATTAATCGCGTTATTTGCCTATAAGTTTGAGGCCGATGGCCGTAGTCGTTGTGAAAAATTAGCCAATTCTGTGGTGGTTGAGTTAAACGATTACGAAATACTGGAAATCACCGAGTCTGCTAACGAGAAATACGGTTATCATTTTGAAGTGAAAAAATGTATTTCTCCCGCCTTTGGGCAAATCGCATATCCCCCTAAATAGCGCTGCCAGAGGATGCTAAGTTGTTAGAAGATAAAGCGTTAAAAGCAAAAAATATAAGACGAATTTTAATGGTCTGTATGGGGAATATTTGTCGTTCGCCCACGGCAGAGGCCGTTTGCCGTGCAAAAATTCGTGAACGTCGCCTCAATATTGAAGTCGATTCTGCTGGCACCATTGGTTATCACCAAGGAGATAAGCCTGACAATCGCGCCATGGCTGCGGGTATAAAACGCGGGTTAAGTTTCGATGGTATGCGCGCAAGACAAATTGTTGATGCCGATTTTGAGTATTTTGATCTTATTTTAGCAGCCGATAATCGTAATTTAGTGGATTTACGTAGTCGTTGTCCGCTTGAGTATCAATACAAACTTCAGCTAGTGTTGTCATACGGAAATAGTGAAATTGATGAGGTTCCCGATCCCTATTATGGCGGTACTCAAGGATTTGAATTAGTCCTCGATTTGCTAGAACAGAGTATCGATAGCTTGTTAGATCAATTAGCAGGAAAAACGAATGACACAGATTAATGATTAAGGCGGAGTAGGTGCCTTAGAACCTCGATGAGTCAAAGTATCAACCCCTGCTTACCTATGCAATAGAACGTAAAATCATTGGATTAATTTCATTAAGCGTTAACTAAGCTTATTTCGGGATACTAAATCTATCTCAAACAGTTCTTACCGCTATAACCTTAAAACGTCAACATGCCCTAGTCGTCAGATAAGCTCAATCGATATTAATTGCTTAACTCTTGCGAGATTTTGACTAGACTCAAAGCTCAGGTAAGTGAGTTTGTTACAGGTAAGTTTGGGGAGATTGCTATGGATTCAATCAAAATACGCGACCATATGGACCGTCAGCCTGTGTTGCTCAGTGCAAATATGTCACTGGCTACTGCGGTTGAGAAACTGTTAGATAATAACAAGATGGGTGCAGCTGTCGTGGATGACAGTGGTAATTTAGTGGGTTTTTTATCCCAGCAAGACTGCTTAGCTGTCATGTTAAAGAGCAGCTATCACTGTGACTTAACCTCAGTGGTGAAGGATTGTATGCGCACTGAAGTCCTGTATGTCGGTCCTGATGAGAGTATTTTACAACTCGCGGAGCAGATGCTGGGCGCTAAACCAAAGACCTATCCGGTGGTGGATAATGGCAAAGTCATCGGCACAATCAATCGCACCAATGTGTTGAAGGCGATGAATGTGTACATGCAGCAATGTTATCTTGCACCCGCTTAAGCCGTTATTTGGGGGGCTAATTTCCCGTGGTTTACGGTGTGTTTTGAACAATTAGCCATACCAATAAACCAGGTTCCTTGCTAGGATCGCCTTTTTCGATGCTAGCAATGGAATTTGGTTTTGAACTCTGACAAACATCCGCTATCGAGCGCTTTTCTACAGCAGTGCTTTCAAAGTGATGCCTCGCGGATCCGCCGCCGTTTATTTAAGCTCCATAAAGAAGCCGATTCTGACAAAAAAACACAAGAATTAGCCAAACTTGCTGAGCAGGCGCAAGCAGCGTTCGAGAAAGTAGAGCAGCGCCTGAAGGCTCGCCCTAAGATCAATTATCCTGACAATCTGCCCGTCAGTGGCATGCGCGAAGACATCGCCAAAGCCATTAGTGAAAACCAAGTGGTGATCATTGCGGGTGAAACTGGCTCGGGTAAAACCACGCAGTTACCTAAAATCTGTTTAGAACTGGGCTTAGGCAGCCGTGGTTTTATTGGTCATACCCAGCCGCGGAGGTTGGCAGCGCGCAGTGTCGCGTCAAGAGTGGCTGAAGAATTACAAAGCCCGCTCGGCGAAGTCGTGGGCTTTAAGGTGCGTTTTGCCGATGCGCTTAAGAGTGAATCCTATATCAAACTGATGACCGACGGGATTTTACTGGCGGAGCTGACTTCAGATCGTTATTTAGATCAATACGATACTATCATTATCGACGAGGCGCATGAACGTAGCCTCAACATCGATTTTATCTTGGGTTACCTCAAGCAAATTCTGAAAAAACGCCCCGATCTTAAGATCATCATCACTTCGGCGACCATTGATGTTGAGCGTTTTTCTAAGCATTTCAATAATGCGCCGATTATTGAGGTGTCAGGGCGTACCTATCCGGTCGAAACCCGTTATCGCCCATTGTTACAAGATACTGAGGCCGATCTCGACCAAATTGAAGGGATTTTTGCCGCCGTTGATGAGCTGGTTGCCGAAGGCTTAGGCGATATTTTGATCTTTATGAACGGTGAGCGTGAAATTCGCGATACCGCAGAGCAGCTAAATCGGCGTAATTACCGCGATACTGAGATTTTACCGCTCTACGCGCGCCTCTCCTACGGCGAGCAATCCAAGGTCTTTAGCAGCCATACAGGGCGTCGTATTGTGCTTGCGACTAACGTAGCGGAAACCTCGCTGACTGTGCCGGGTATTCGTTATGTGATTGACCCAGGAACAGCACGCATCAGCCGTTACAGTTATCGCACTAAAGTACAGCGTTTGCCGATCGAGCCGATTTCACAGGCGAGTGCCAATCAGCGCCAAGGCCGCTGCGGCCGTGTTGGTCCGGGGATTTGTATCCGTTTATACGATGAGGCGGATTTTAACAGTCGTCCCGCGTTTACCGATCCCGAAATCCTACGTACAAACTTAGCCTCGGTGATTTTGCAGATGCTCGCCATCGGCCTTGGCGATATTGCGGCGTTCCCCTTTATTGAGCCACCCGATCCGCGCCATATTCGCGATGGCTTCTTACTGCTTGAGGAATTACAGGCGGTTAAGCAGCAGAAGGGTAATATAGTGTTGACGCCGCTGGGGCGGCAGTTATCGCAAATCCCCGTCGATCCACGTTTAGCGCGTATGGTGGTCGAAAGCCACCAACTTGGTTGCTTAAATGAGGTGTTAGTGATCGCCTCAGGGCTGTCTATTCAAGATCCCCGTGAGCGGCCCATGGATAAAAAGCAGGCGTCCGATGAAGCCCATCGCCGCTTTGCCGATCCCCAGTCTGATTTTGTCAGTTGGGTAAACTTATGGCAGCACTTAAAAGAGCAACAAAAGGAATTATCCGCCAGTCAGTTCCGTAAAAAGTGCCGCGACGAGTACTTAGCCTACCTGCGGGTGCGTGAATGGCAGGATTTATATACTCAGTTAAAACAAGCGGTTCACGATTTAAAGTGGCGCTTAAACGAGACGCCTGCCAACTACGATGCGCTGCACCGTGCGCTGTTATCGGGTCTGCTCAGCCATATTGGCTTTAAGGACAATAACAACGAATACTTAGGCGCGCGCAATCGTAAGTTTTTTGTGTTCCCAGGTTCACCGCTGGCGAAAAAAGGCCCTAAATGGATCATGGCGGCGGAGCTAATGGAAACCTCTAAGCTGTTTGCTCGCTGCTGCGCCAAAATTGAGCCAGAGTGGCTCGAGCCGTTAGCGGCGCATCTGATTAAAAAGAATCACCTAGAGCCGCATTTTGAGGCGAAACAGGGCAGTGTGATCGCCTTTGAGAATCAAGTGCTTTACGGTTTGACCGTAGTACATCGTCGCCGCGTGCAATACGGGCCGATTAATCCTGTTGAAGCGCGGGAAATCTTTATCCGTAGCGCGCTTGCCGAAGGGCAATTACAAACCAAAGAAGCCTTCTTTATCGCTAACCAAAAGTTATTGGAGGATGTCGAAGCGCTCGAGCACAAGTCCCGTCGCCGCGATATTTTGGTCGATGAACAAGTGTTGATGGACTTTTACGAGCCGCGCATTCCCGAAGGCATCTATAACGCGCCTAAGTTCTTTAGCTGGTGGAAGGAAGCGCGCCGAACTCAGCCCGATTTACTCGATTTTAATAAGTCGCTATTGATGCAGCGCAGTGCCGATCATATCTCGGCGCTCGATTTCCCCGATACTTGGCACAAGGGCAATATTCGTTTGCAACTGAGTTATCACTTTGATCCTGCGGCGAGTGATGATGGCGTCTCTGTGCATATTCCAGTGGCGCTACTCAATCAAATCGATGATACGGATTTCGATTGGCTCGTGGCGGGGATGCGTGAGGAGAAATGTGTTGCCCTGATTAAGTCTTTACCTAAGGGACTAAGACGTAACTTTGTCCCAGCGCCCGATTATGCCCGAGCCTGCGTGCAGGCGATGCAGCCCTTTAGCGCCAGTTTACTCGACGCCATGTGCAAACAGCTGCTGCGTATGAGTGGCACGCGCGTCAATCCTGAAGATTTTGATGTTTCGCAGATGCCAGTGCATTTGCTGATGAACTTTAAGATTGAGGATGACAAGGGCAAGTTAGTGGCACAGGGGCGGGTGCTCGATACCTTAAAGGCCGAGTTACAGGGTGTGGTCGCTAAGGCGATTCGTCAGGTGGCGGATAAGGGGATTGAAAAGGAAGCACTCACCGAGTGGTCCTTTGGCGACTTACCTAAGCAATTTGAGCAGCGTAAGGGCAACTATCAAGTGCGGGCATTCCCCGCATTGATTGATAATAAAGATTCAGTTGCCATCAAATTATTTGATGATGAATTTGAGGCAGAGGCGGCGCATCGTCAAGGTCTACGTCGCTTGTTATTACTCAACATTCCATCGCCGGTAAAACACCTGCAACAGGCGCTGCCCAACAAGGCCAAACTGGCGATGTATTTCAATCCATTTGGCCAAGTGCAAATTTTAATTGATGATATTATTGCCGCAGCCGTGCAGCAGTTGCTTGATGAAAAGGCGCTGGATGTGCGCGATGCAGCGCAGTTTGATGCGGCCAAGGATTGGGTGCGCCAAGAGCTGAATCCAACGGCTGAGCAAATCGCCCTAAAAGTGGAGCAGATTTTGACGCTCTATCAAGGTATTAAAAAGCGGACTAAGGGTAAAATCAGCTTAGATATCGCTTTTGCGATGAGTGATATTCAAAGCCAATTGGACCAATTAGTTTTTAAGGGATTCGTCGAAGCCTGCGGTTGGAAGCGTTTAGCCGATGTGGCGCGTTACTTAAAGGCGATTGAAATCCGCATCGATAAATTACCTGTAGACCCGACCCGTGACCGCTTGCATATGCAGAGTATCACTAAGGTGCAGGAGGCCTTAGCGGCGCAACTTGCCAAGGTGCCGCGCTCACAGCCCGTACCTGCGGCACTGATTGAAGCCCGTTGGATGATTGAAGAGTACCGGGTGTCATGCTTTGCCCAAGCGCTAGGAACAGCTTATCCCATCTCGGAAAAGCGTATCTTAAACCATATCCTGCTGAGTTAATGATGTTGATGCATAACTGACTGAAACTGTAGATTCAGTCAGTTATGCATAATGCATCATCTTTAGCATTAACAGCCGAACCTTAGGGTTCGGCTTTTTTATTGCTCACTTTCACCTAACTATAATTAGCCGCGATCAGCATGTTGTTGCAGGCGTGATTGTTTGCTATGGGCTATCACAGGCTAACCTCAAAGGGCAAAGTAGGTAGCGAATGAATGGCCCCTAATGGCTTTTAATTGATAAACAGTTAGCGAATACAGCAGGGACTTTGGCTATATCTTGAGCGAGTTAACGATTTGACGAAGATGTTAAGCCAATTTCGCTGCAGATAATCGGTAATTTGCGCCTTCCTTTACCATCCCCTAATACTCCTTAAGGTATATTTTGTTTAAATCTTGTGCGGTTTAGTTGCCTAACGCCTATCTCTTTTCCATGCTTTAGCAATTAGTTAATAAAAAAACATAACTAATCAACCTGTTTACAATCTGAAAAAACGCTCAAAAACCATGATCTAATTAAATCTATCGCCAAATTGATGATCTGGATCAAGCATCAAAGGGTTTACCGATTTTGAGGTATACAGTTTGTTAACACCTTAACGCTATGATCAGTTGGTGGATCAAAGATGCAATAGAGATACCTATAAATCCTGTAGTGATCAGAGTAATCCATCACAGGAACGAACCTCTTGGAGGACGCATGAGTGCTAACAGCGCAGCAGAAAAATCCTTAGAACTGAAAATTTTTATCTTTTTAACCGTATTTCTCGCCCCCCTCTTATCCGTGTTGTTGGTGAGTGGATTGGGATTTGCCATATGGTTTAGCCAAATCTTCACCGGCCCACCGGGGGCTGGTTGAGTCAATACAAAATAATAACAACAGAATTAAAGCGGAGTGTCGGATGAGCAAAGAGCTGCATATCACAAGTCTCGTGGTGCAAGTCATGCCAAATAAGATGGCGGATGTTAGGCAACACATTATGGCGATTGAGAATGCCGAACTCTCTGTCAATAACGAAGTAAAACTCGTCGTTGTACTTGAAGGTAACTCCCAACGTGCCTTGATGGACGGTATCGAACAGATTAATGCCATTCCTGGCGTCTTGTCCGCCACTATGGTTTACCACCAGAGTGAACAGCTCGAAGAGGGTGAAGAATGAACATGAATAGACGTGACTTTATTAAAGCCAATGCGGTGATTGCAGCAGCGGGCGCCGCAGGCTTAGCGCTGCCGGCATCAGCCAGCAATTTAATTACTAGCTCAGAGCAAACCAAATTAGAGTGGAACAAAGCGCCTTGCCGTTTCTGTGGTACGGGCTGCTCTGTGATTGTTGCGACACGTGATGGCAAAGTGGTTGCGACCCACGGCGATGCAAACAGCGAAGTGAACCGCGGCCTTAACTGTATTAAAGGTTACTTCCTATCGAAAATTATGTATGGCAGCGATCGTTTGACCACGCCAATGCTCAGAATGACCGATGGCAAGTACGACAAGCATGGTGAATTTACTCCCATTAGCTGGGACAGCGCTTTTGATATCATGGCGCAAAAATGGAAAGAAACCCTCAAGGCCAAAGGCCCTACCGCAGTTGGAATGTTTGGCTCGGGCCAGTGGACCGTCTGGGAAGGCTATGCCGCGGTTAAACTAATGAAGGCGGGCTTTGGCTCTAACAACATTGATCCGAATGCGCGTCACTGTATGGCGTCAGCCGTGGTCGGCTTTATGCGTACCTTCGGTATCGATGAGCCTATGGGCTGTTACGATGATATGGAAGCGGCCGATGCCTTTGTGCTGTGGGGCTCCAACATGGCTGAAATGCACCCGATCCTATGGACTCGAGTGACTGACCGCCGTTTAAGCGCATCCCATGTGAAGGTTGCGGTACTCTCGACGTTTGAGCATCGCTCCTTCGACTTGGCGGATTTACCGATAGTATTTACGCCACAAACCGACTTAGCCATCCTGAACTTTATCGCCAACTACATCATTCAAAACGATAAAGTAAACTGGGACTTTGTGAAGAAGCACGTTAACTTCCGCCAAGGTACCACGGATATCGGCTATGGTTTACGTCCAACCCATCCGCTGGAGCAGAAAGCCAAAAACGTGAAAACGGCAGGGGATTCGACTCCGATTGATTTCGATACCTTTAAGGCCTTTGTCGCCGAATATACGGTGGAGAAGGTCAGCAAGATGTCGGGTGTGCCAGAGGCTAAACTTATCGAGTTAGCTAAACTCTATGCCGATCCCGAGACTAAAGTCACGTCCTTCTGGACCATGGGCTTTAACCAACATACCCGCGGCGTATGGTGTAACAACCTGATTTATAACATCCACTTACTGACAGGTAAGATTTCAACGCCCGGTAACAGCCCGTTCTCGTTAACCGGTCAGCCTTCTGCCTGTGGTACGGCTCGCGAAGTGGGAACCTTCTCCCACCGTTTACCCGCCGACATGGTGGTAACAAACCCTGAGCATAGAAAACACGCCGAAGAAATTTGGAAGATCCCCAGTGGCATTATTCCGCCAAAACCTGGTTATCACGCCGTCGAGCAAAACCGCCGCTTAAAAGATGGCGACTTGAACTGCTATTGGGTGCAAGTGAACAACAATATGCAGGCGGGGCCAAACATCAACGAGGAAGGCTTACCTGGCTATCGCAATCCTGCCAACTTTATTGTGGTGTCCGATGCGTATCCCACAGTCACGACCCAAGCTGCGGACTTAATTCTGCCAACCGCCATGTGGGTTGAGAAAGAGGGCGCCTATGGTAATGCCGAGCGTCGCACTCAATTCTGGCATCAAATGGTGCAGGCGCCGGGCGAATCCCACTCGGATCTGTGGCAGTTGATGGAGTTCTCTAAGCGCTTTACGACCGATGAAGTCTGGTCGAAGGAAGTCTTAGCGGCGAATCCACAATTTAAGGGCAAAACCTTATTTGAAGTGCTGTACAAAAACGGCAACGTCGATAAGTTCCCGCTGGCCGATACCGATCCTAAGTATTTGAACAACGAAGCGAAACACTTTGGCTTCTATGTCCAAAAAGGCCTGTTTGAAGAATACGCCACTTTTGGCCGTGGCCATGGTCACGATTTAGCACCTTTCGATGCCTACCACGAAGCCCATGGTATTCGCTGGCCGGTGGTTAATGGTAAAGAAACCAAATGGCGTTTCCGTGAGGGCAGCGATCCTTATGTTAAACCTGGCTCAGGCTTTGAGTTCTACGGTAAACCCGATGGCCGCGCAGTGATTTACGCCTTGCCTTTCGAGCCGCCCGCAGAGTCGCCAGACACTGAATACGATATGTGGTTATCCACCGGACGGGTGCTCGAGCATTGGCATTCAGGTTCGATGACTCAACGCGTGCCAGAGCTTTATCGTGCCTTCCCCGATGCAGTGTGTTTTATGCACCCAGAAGATGCGAAAAAACGTGGTTTACGCCGTGGTGATGAAGTTCGAGTCGTGTCTCGCCGTGGTGAAATCAAAACCCGTGTCGAAACCCGTGGTCGCAACAAACCACCTGTGGGACTCGTGTTCGTACCTTGGTTTGATGCCAGTCAGCTCATTAATAAAGTCACCTTGGATGCGACAGATCCGCTGTCGAAACAAACCGACTTTAAGAAATGCGCCGTGAAAATCGTCAAGGTATAAGGAGTACAGGATGAAAACATTCAAATTAGCTTCAGCATTTAGTGCGCTTGCCTTTTCAGCCCTGATGATGACCAGTGTGACTGCTGCCAGTATTCCTGAGGATAAGATCGATACCTTACGTCAGGCGCCGATTAACGTTGAGCCAACACCGCCCGCGATGCAAGCGGTGCTGAATAAAGATATCAAAGAGGTGCGTAACTACCCAATGCAGCCACCCGTGATCCCACATAAGATCGATGGCTATCAGCTCGATCTTAAGGTCAATAAATGTATGGCGTGCCATGCAAGACAACGCACTGGAGATTCGCAAGCACCCATGGTGAGCGTGACCCATTATATGGATAGGGATAACAACTTTTTAGCTGAGCTTTCACCAAGGCGTTATTTCTGTACTCAGTGCCATGTGCCGCAACTGGATGCCAAATTACTGGTCGAGAACGACTTTGTGGATATGGATCATCTGATTAAAGCGAACTCTGAGCAGAAAAAACACTAGGAGTCAGCATGTTAGATAAACTTAAAAAGATCTGGCAAGTTCTCAATCGTCCGAGTGTGCACTACAGTTTAGGGTTTTTAACCTTAGGTGGCTTTGTGGCAGGGGTGATCTTTTGGGGGGGCTTTAACACTGCGCTTGAAGCCACGAACAGAGAAGCCTTTTGTATTGGTTGTCATGAAATGGAAAATAACGTCTACCAAGAGTTACAGTCGACTATCCATTTCACTAACCGTAGTGGGGTGCGTGCAACTTGCCCTGACTGCCATGTGCCACACAACTGGACCGATAAAATTGCCCGTAAGATGCAGGCATCGAAAGAAGTGTGGGGTAAAGTGTTTGGTACCATCAATACCCGCGAAAAGTTTGAGAGTAAACGTCGCGAGCTGGCTGAACATGAATGGGCAAGGTTAAAGGCAAATGACTCGCTCGAGTGTCGAAATTGCCATAACTTTACCTATATGGACTTTACCAGGCAGTCACCACGCGCCGCGCAGATGCACTCCACATCGCTGGCCAGTGGTGAGAAGACCTGTATTGATTGCCACAAAGGTATTGCCCATCATCTTCCTGATATGGCGGGCGTTGAAGGTTTTTAATCGCGTGTAATATTTCATCTCCAGTCAAAGGCCAAGTGCTCTCCACACTTGGCCTTTTATTTTTAGATTGCAATCTATGATTTATCTATCTGAAAAATATATACTATTCAGCATTAAAGATAACGACAATGAGTTGTGATGAACAATACCAAATGGCGTGAATGCATTAGTCTCTTAGCGTCACACTGTGTTTACCTACAATTACGGCTGGTAGGTGAGGCTGATTTTCCATTGGATTATGAAGTATCAAATGAAGTGATATCTCAAATACAGGCAAAAGACTGCGTATTTGTAAGACGGGTGATTGACTATAAGTCCATCGCGGCTATACGGATTGTTAAAATACATTTACCGCCTTCAGCTAAACAGATGGATATGATGACCAAACTCAAACAAGAATTATCACGCTTAGGCCAATTACCTATTATCGAAAATACTGAATTTATCACTATTAACGGATATTAGGTCGATTAGCTGTCTGAGGTGCAGCTATTTTTGCTTAGGTTAATGCTGCGAATGTGACCACTGGCAGTATCAGCAAACTACCAGCGGTATGATTAACGAAGAAAAGGGGATTAGCTAAGGTATGGATCTTAAATGGACTGCTAATTAACACTGGATTAATTGTTAAAGTTGCACCGTAAAAATAGGATCTTTGCCCGCAGTGACACTCCCCTGAGCTTTGTCTAAATACTTCACATCTTCCATATTGGCAAGCACCACGGGCGTGAGTAAGCTGTCTACTTGGTCTTTAAGATACTCGATATCAAATGACAAAATCGGATCGCCTACTTTGACCTCTTGACCTTCTTCGGCTAAACGACTAAAACCACGCCCTCTTAGCTCGACAGTACCAACACCAAAGTGAACAAATAGTTCTAATCCTTGAGGTGATTCAATACTAAAGGCATGATTAGTTTCGAATATTTTACCGATAGTACCATCAATCGGCGCAACAATCGTGTCGCCCTTAGGCGCGATAGCAATGCCATCACCGACAATCTTTTCTGCAAAAACGACATCGGGGACTTTTTCAATTGCGACGATTTCTCCATTTACGGGGGCGTAAACCATAATGCCACCTGCAAGTTGTGGCTGTCCTGATACCAATCGCCTTATGCGGCTTAAAAATCCCATAATGTGGTGCCCCTTTGCTTGTTTTTGTTGTTCTGTGTTGGTCTGTAAAGCAGCATAACCAATTAAATGTACTATTTACAGTTTGTTATACACTGTTGCAGATCTGAAATTCTATTTTGCTGCATCGCAGTGTGCGCTAACGCAGAAAATTTCGCCAGTTCACCTTGGCAAATGGCTGCTTTCACTTCTAGTAATGAGCTTAAGTTAACGCTGAGTTCATCCAGCCCCATTCCCACGAGTAGCGGAGCGATGTGTGGCGAGCTGGCTAATTCACCACAGAGTGATACTGTGACCTCGGCTGCTTTGGCTTGAATGATTGTCATGTTTATCAAGCTTAAAATCGCAGGTGAAAGGGAAGGGTAATCCCGTGTCAGTTGTGGGTTGGTGCGGTCTGCTGCCATGGCATATTGTGTTAAATCATTGGTGCCTATGCTAACAAAATCCAGCCTTGGTAGCATAGAGGCTAAATTCAACACCGCTGCGGGCGTTTCTACCACTATGCCATAACTCAGTTCACCATAGCCTTTTTCTTCGTCTTCGAGGGCATCCTGGCATTCGGCGATAAGCGTAAATATCTCATCTAACTCTTCGACTTGATTGACCATAGGAAACATTAAGCGAATCGGACCGTGATTTGCTGCCCGTAAAATGGCACGAAGTTGGGTCTTAAATAATTCTGGGTGCGCTAAGGTGTATCTCACCCCACGTTGTCCTAAGGCGGGATTATCTTCTATGTCTTGGCATAAACACGGGAGTTCTTTATCGGCGCCAATATCTAAGGTTCTGATCGTAAAAGTTTTACCACCTAGAGCATGCAGAGCCTCGCAGTAAAGATTGTACTGGGCTTTTTCATCCGGCAGGGTGCTGGTATGCATTAACATAAATTCAGTGCGGAATAAGCCTATTCCATCGGCCCCTTCATCTTTGACATGGGTGATCTCATTCAAATTGCCGACGTTTGCCAGCAGGCGAACCTGATGTCCGTCCTGTGTTTGAGCCGGAACATCGCGATAAGCTTGAAGTGCCTGACGTCTTGCTTGTTCATGGTGCAGGGTCACGGTTAAACGAGCTTGTTGCTCAGGCTCCGGATTGACATAAAGCGCTCCACTTATTGCATCGAGCACTAATGGGATGCCATTAGGGATGAGCTCTGCATCGAACTGACAACTTAAAATAGCGGGTATACCTGCTGCACGGGCCAAAATAGCGGTATGACTGGTGAGTCCACCGGTTTTAAGCACAATACCGCTGATGTGCTCTTTAGGGAGCAAGGCAAATTCTGCTGGGGTGAGATCCTGTGCTAGCAGTATCGTAGGTTCACTCAGGTGAGTTAAACCTTGGTCCAAACGGCCATTAATCGCGGTGACTATGCGCTGTCCAAGGCATCGAACGTCTTGGGCTCGATTGGCTAAATAGGGATCGTCTAGGGACTCGAGTTCATTCGCTTGATGGGCAAATATTCGCTCAACAGCGACACTGGCGGAAAGTTGTAAGGTGCGAATGGCTTCTTTGACTTGTTCTATCAGTTCTTCATCATCAAGGAGTAATAAATCGGCTTCAATCAGTTGGTAGTTTTCGCTGTCAGGATCGAGCTTAGTTTGGCTTAGACTGAGCTGTTGTTTCAGTGTTTGTAACGCCTTAAGAAACTTACTTTGTTGCTGCGGGATCCTAGAGAGCGGAATTGGGCGATAGTCGAGGTGGTTTTCGCAATGATTAAGGTGTAAAGCCTTACCGAAGGCTATACCCGATGACACAATAATCCCCGTTATCGACATAGTCATTCCTAATGATGTTGGGCGGTTCGCTAACTTAAGGTGATTAACAAGGCCGAGACTTTTTCGACGGCTTCCTGCGCCTGCTCTCCCTCGGCGAAAACCCTGACAGTGACACCATGGTATAAACCTAATGTTTGTAGTTTAAATAAGCTCTTAGCACTGGCTTGCTTGCCGTTACATTCAACCAAAACGTCACAATCGAAGGTCTTTGCTTCTTTCACCAATAGTGCCGCAGGGCGGGTATGAATACCATGTTTTGCGGTGATAGTGACAGATTTTTCGTACATAGTGGCTTAACTCTTTATGAATATTATGGCGCTTCGTTCGACTCTATAATCTTATAACCGGCCTTCTTTAAGGCTGCAATGGCGCCTTGGAGGCAATTTTTCTTCACGAGAATATAGTCAGTATCAAAGGTTGAAAGGGCGAAAATACTGATTTGCACATCGGCTAAGGTGCTGGCAATTTTCGATAAAATACCCGTTAATGAAAATCCTAGAGGGCCTAACACTTCTAGACAGCTCCAGTTAGTTTCTTGCTCTAAGCTATCAAGCGCAAGCTCACTAGGCACAACCAAGGTCAAACCTTCTTCTGTTTTGCAGATAAAATACACTTCTTCAGCAAAGACTTCGGTAGGAATTTGCGCCTTAGGGCTAAAACTGTGAATGGTATATTGCCGGGTATGTACGGCTAAGGTCATACGCATAGGCGGTTCTCCTTTGGCGAGGTGAATGCAAGTTAGGAGTTTACCTTATAACATGGATTCCTGTTTAAAGGACATTGTTCTCAAGTGCATCCTCAATCAGCCCGCATTTCGTATGTTCGGGTTGATTGTGTCGTTTCATTAGCTAATTTTAAAGGAAGAGAGGACGTTTTAATACGTCCTCTTGTTTGCTATTGAAAACATTCGCTAGGTTAGATTTTAAATTGTCCTAAGGTATGGGACATATCCTGGCTAATATCCTGTAATGATTGAGCTGCTCGGCTATTACTGTCATTGGCTTTTACAGACACTTCGGTTAGCTCTGAAATATTACAGATATTACGGTTAATTTCCTCTGTCACGAGGGATTGCTCTTCTGTCGCACTCGCTAACTGAGTGTTCATATCGCTGATGTGGGCAATTAGCCCCAGAATTGCGGCCATGGCTTGCCCAGCCTCTTGAGCCTTAGCTTGCAATTCTTCTGATTGATGTTGGGTTTGGCTATTGCTTTGCATCACTGAGCCCACACCGGTTTGAATTTCTGAGATAATTTTTTGGATCTCATTGGTCGAGTCTTGGGTGCGATTGGCTAAGGCTCTTACTTCATCTGCGACAACGGCAAATCCTCGGCCATGACTACCCGCACGAGCAGCTTCAATGGCGGCATTAAGTGCCAACAAATTGGTTTGTTCAGCAATGCCCCGAATCACATCCAAAATACTGCCAATTTGACCAGAGGCTTGTCCCAATTTTTGAGTGATTGCTTCTGATGCTTTCAGCTCTTGGACCAACTTCTCGGTATCGCGCACCGTATTGTCAATCACAGCTTTACTTTGCTGTGCCTGATTTTTCACACTGGTGGCGGCATCGGCGGCCTGCTGGGTATTGCTCGCCATCTCATGGGTCGTAGACAGCATTTGATTAACTGCCGTTGCTACGCTACCGGTTTCACGGTGGATATGTTCCGCACTTTGGTTCGACTCCTCAACGGCAAGCATTAACTGTTTAGCATCGTTGTCGAGCGATTTTCCCAGGGGTTGCAAATGTCCCACCATATCGCCAATTTTTTGGGCGAAAAGGTTAAAGGCTTGGGCGAGATGAGCAACTTCATCTTTGCCTTGAGTGCTTAAACGCTGGCTTAAGTCGCCTTCGCCTTGAGCGATATCTTCAAGGGCTTCAATAGCATCATTCAATGGTGAGGTAATCGAATGATTAAGAACAAGGAAAAATGCAAAAATAGGTACAGAAATCAAAAACATGATAATCAGATAGTCGATCATCACATTATACAGACTCTCTTTGACGTCACTGAGATAAGCCCCTGTGATCACAGTCCAGCCCCATTGTGGGTAGTAGCGGGCTTCGGCCAATTTGTCCTCAACAATTTTTGAAACAGGATTAGCAATCGGATATTCCAGCATGGCTTTGTCATGTTGCCGAGCTTGAGACAGCATCGTAGTCAGCGGATTAGTGCCATCGGGGAGTGTGAAATTTTGTGCAGAGGTACCGATTAGGCTGGCATTTTCACCATGGGCTAGGATTTGGTTGTTGTCATCAATCAGAATAAAGTAACCAACCCCCGCATAACGGGTTTGGTTAATGAGGTTCGCAGCAGCTTTTTGAGCCTCTTGCTCGCTCATTTTTCCGTTAACAGCATCTTGGCGATAAACGTCTATCACACTGAGGATACTGCCAAGTTGACCATCGATTTGTAACCATTTTTGTTCGATCAAATTACTGTATTGTTCTTTAATCGAAAAACTTGCAAAACAAACAGTTCCAATGGCCGCCATCACTAACATCATCATTAGACGTTTTAAAATGGTGAATTGGCGCAAAAAAGTGATCATCTGGAGTCCTCGGGCGCAAAAATAATGTTCAACAATATACCTGCGAATGTTTTTTAATAGAATATTAGCGGGTTAAATTTCATATAAACTGGTAAACAATATGGGGTTTCTTTGATCTTAAGCAGGATCTTTGCAGGCCTTCTCCTGAGTGATGATTTTATGGCTTATTTTGAGGATATTTCATCAGTCTAATCGCATGTGATGAAGTATTTATTAAATTCAACAACTTACCATTTATTAACAAATTCACTCATGATAACTATATCTAATTAGTTGTTTTAATTTTGATTTTTTACCGTTTTACGCGCAAGATTAATCAACTGTTATGTTTGAGAATCAATTATGACTACAAATACGATTGTGACTTCTGACGATATATTGTTGAAGTTATGCCACTCTGTTGCCCATGTATTATCGAGTACCAGCGCAAGCCATGTGAGCCATGCTGGTATGGTACAAAGCATTACCCGTACCCGCTTAAAACCCGACTTAGGATGTTTTTCGATTTTTGATGGGGGATTTTCAGGGCTTGTTGTTATTAACTTTTCCGCTGCTGCGGCTATCGAAATCTACCGTCGCTATATGCTCAATATGGGCATGCCTGAAGAGGAATTAGCCTTTTCCCATACTTCTGATGAAGTGGGTAATGTGATGGGGGAGTTAATGAACCAAATCTTAGGTGACTTTATTAATAAAGTCTCTAAGGAATTACAAACTTCCATCAGCCAAAGTCAGCCAAAAATGTTAACGATAAACAAAGAGTTGACTATCTCTATTGATGCAAACTTGGATGATGCCGTAGCAAGGCGAGTGTCCTTTAAAACCGAAAATAATCACATTTTCTACCTTGAATTTGCGATGGATAAGACCGAGTTTATCAAACTGGATGAGTTTGAATATGATGAGGAGTTTGACCCTGATAGCTTACTCGAACAGCACGGCGTGAGTGGGACGCAAGCTTCAAATGTTGAAAGCACTCCTTGGAGCCGAATGGCGGACAAGCCCGCGATAAGTCAACATCATACCAATGTGGACGCCGATGATTTACTCGATGAATTAGGGATTTAACTTCTATCTGGTTAAGAGAAAATAAATGCGACTCAGCTAATTATTAGTGAATGCAAAGCTGTGAATAGCGTTAGCGTTTTTTTTGAAGCATTTATTTTCTCTAGTCTGTGTTTTTAGTCACACAATCATAAGCCGCATTATCGTGGTTAAACACCCAGCGTTAAGGTGTGCGGTTAAGTTAGTTTAGCTTTCAATAGGTTAAAGCAGATTAACTCGGTTAACTTGTTAGACAGTTGTAAACCCTTCGGCTATACAAGTCATTAGAACTGTTTTAGTATCCCCCAAAATAATAATTATGGTGACCTCCGTTATGGCATCGAAAGCGACCTCAATTGATATTGCTTATCGTGCTGGTGTATCCCAGTCTACGGTTTCCCGAGCCCTCAGAAATAGCCCGCTTGTCAACTTAGAGACCCGTCAGCGGATCCAAGCAATTGCAAAGGAACTTAACTACAAGGTTGATAAAAACGCCAGTAATTTGCGTACCCAAAATAGCCATACTCTGGCGCTGTTATTGTGTGAAGACCCGACTAATGATGATTCCCTTATCAACCCATTTTTTCTGTCGATGTTAGGCTCAATAACACGGGCAACTGCGCAACAGGGGTATGATTTACTCGTTTCATTTCAACAACTTTCTAGTGATTGGCATGCCGACTACGAAGACAGTAATAAAGCTGATGGCATTATTTTGCTGGGCTACGGCGATTATATGGATTACGAGCAGAAGCTTGAAAAGTTACTCGCTCAGCATACTCATTTTGTGATTTGGGGCGCCGAGCATAACAATAAATCCGTATTATCCATTGGTTGTGATAATCACCAAGGTGGCCTGATAGCCACTGAACATTTGATTTCCCTTGGCCGTAGCGCTTTTGCCTTCTTAGGTGACGCCTCTAGTCATAGCCCAGAATTTAGGGACAGATATTTAGGTCATGTCAAAGCCTTACAAACAGCAGGATTACCAGTGGTGGCTGAGCGGCAAATTTCAGCCATTAGCACCGAAAGTGCTGGTTATGATGCGGCGATGGCATTAATAGAAAAAAGGCTTACGTTTGATGCGATTTTTGCCGCTAGTGATTTGATTGCTATTGGTGCCATTCGCGCCTTAAAAGAGAAGGGGATATTAGTGCCAGAGCAAGTGGCTGTGGTGGGCTATGATGATATTCCTGTGGCAAGTTTTGCTAATCCACCACTGACAACCATCAAACAAAATACTCAGTTAGCGGGTGAGATTTTAGTCGAGAGTTTGCTCAAGCTTATTCGCGGTCAGGCGGTAGGCCCTCAATTGATCCCAACCACCTTAGTCGTTCGCAGTTCCTGCGGGATTGACCACGCATTGCTAGGCTAAGCTGTCTCTGTATTGATTTACGCGATTAAGCCAAGTGTTTGCTAGCACTTGGCTTTTTATGACAAGTTTGGCTGGTGTATGGTGTAAAACTGGTCAACGCTGAGTGGATTAACCTCTGGCATATTGACGCAGAAACTTAGGCACCTCAGCTTTACTCTTGCGCATCACTTTTTGCATTAGACTGAAGGGTGGTTCGGCTATTGCAAAGTCCTGTTTCAGATCCGCTAACATTCGTAGCCATAAGTGTCCCGTCATTTCCGCATCAGCAAGCGCGCGGTGAAAAGTCCCCTCGGTCGGCAGTTGTCTATAGCGTACTAATGTTGCCAGTTGATGATTAATGGCCTCTGGGTACAAGCGCCTTGCCAACAGGAGAGAACAGCCAAACTGGCCGGAATATTGGTGACCAATTTGAGCAAATTCAGCATCAAGAAACCGCTGATCGAATGCGGCATTATGGGCAACCAAATGGTGCTTGCCGATAAACTTGGCAAATCGTGACATTACCTCGGCGCAGGGCGCTGCACGTGACAGCATTTGATTGCTGATCCCGGTGTAATCTTCAATAAAGGTGTTTATCCGAAAACCTGGATTCATTAATTCTGAAAAACGCGCAGTGATTTGGCCCTGTTCAATCAATACCGCCCCAACCTCAATAGCTCGAGCACCTTGACTGGGCGAAAGACCCGAGGTTTCAAAATCGAGGACCACAAGGGTATTAGCGGGCGAGTGGGCGGGTGTTTTAGGCATAAAAGTGACTACTTATTGGTATGGCAATGTTTGTAATATGCGTTTGTTGCATGGCCTATTTCACAGTTGGTGGCATATTAGACTAAACAAAAGTGGCTATCCATCAGATTGTCAAATTGCGATGCAATTTTTACTGGCATAAAGGGTGCGATAAGCGCATTTAGCACATCAATAACCCTTGTATAACAGGATGCTGCATTGATGGACGTCGACTTATACTCCTGTTGATTTTATTCAAGAAAAGAGAAGCAAGTTCGCATCTGTGTATCTAAATCAACATTTAACCAGTGAGTGGTAACGCTTCACGAATAGACCTGCTGCTAAGGGTTATTATCGACGATGTTATTAACGGCTTGGCTATGACGTCATTACTTGATGACTTGGGTTTAGAAACATTCAACACGCCCTAGCAACTTCGCATAAAAATACTGGTGAACATTAAGATTGCTGCTATTACTTTATAGGTAATGTATAGGACAAATGTAACACTCGCCTGTTAGCTCGACTTGGTCACCCCATGAGGTGTGTATGAAAGGAATTATTTTTAATGTGCTTGAAGATATGGTCGTGGCTCAGTGCGGTATGTCAGTGTGGAACGATTTGTTGGAAAAACATGCTCCTAAGGATCGCGTGTATGTGTCTGCCAAAAGTTATGCTGAGTCGGAGTTATTTAGCATTGTTCAGGACGTGGCTCAGCGGCTTAATATGCCGATACAGGACGTAGTCAAAGCATTTGGCCAGTTTCTGTTTAATGGACTGGCCTCACGCCACGCTGGTGTTGTTGAACATTTTGAAGATTTTACTTCGTTAGTGATGGGGATCCACGATGTGATCCATTTAGAAGTCAATAAGCTCTACCATGAACCCTCATTGCCGAATATTACTGGCCAGCACTTATCAGACAATCAAATTGCGTTAAGGTACTCATCCCCCCGCCGACTGTGTTTTTGTGCTGAAGGATTGCTGTTTGGTGCCGCAGAGCATTTTAAACAAAAGATCCAGATCACCCACGATACTTGCATGCATACTGGCGCCGATCATTGTATGTTAATCATCGAGTTACAACATGACTGACAGCGAAAATCCTTACTACGCAGCCTATCTGCGGGAAAAAAGGGCAAGGCAAGAGGTGGAGCAGTTGCTCGAAGACAGTACCCGCCAACTCTATGAGAAAAATCTGTTGTTACAGCAACAAATCGATCTGATTAAGCAGCAACAACAATCAATTATTCAGCAGGAGAAATTAGCATCACTTGGCACAGTGGCTGCTGGGGTTGCCCATGAGATTAATAATCCACTTGCATATATTCTTTCAAATGTCAGGAGTTTAACCAGCTATGCTCAGGACTTATTGGCGAGTATTGAGCCGGGCAATAAACAACAGATTGATCAGGCTCAGCTACAGTTTATTAAGGAAGATTTGCCTGAGCTGGCAAGCGATACTTGCCAAGGTTTAATGCGTATCAAAGATATTGTTAACCATTTACTCTTTTTTGCTCGAACAGATTCAACGGGGAAGTCTTACATTCAATTAGCCGATGCCCTAGAGTTTACCCTTAAATTATTGCGACCAATGCTTAATAATGTTTTGATAAAAAATGAGATTTCGCATGTGCCTATGGTTTTATTTAATGTTGGCGAACTCAATCAGGTATTAATGAACATTATTGTGAATGCTTATCAGGCCTGTAGTGTGGTCGATGATAGATCTGCTGCAATAGAGCTTTACCTCTCCCAATCCGATACAAACATATGCTTAAGGGTCGTTGATAACGGCTGCGGTATGGATGAGTATACCCTCACAAGAATGTTTGATGCCTTTTATACCACTAAACCCGTTGGGACTGGGACCGGAGTGGGAATGTCTATTGTGCTTCAAATTTTGCGTCAGCACGATTGTACGATTGACGTCGCATCTGAGTTAGGCAAGGGAACTGAGGTAAAAATATATTTTCCAATCGATCCACAAGCGGTTTCAATGTCGTCTAGCGCTAAAATCTAAATAGGGTAGTTTGCTTCGAGATTGATCTTCAGCCCTAATTGATAGGCGTGATCTTGCATAAGAGATGTCATCAACTCGGTATCACGCAACTGAGATAATAAGAGTGGTCGGGCTTCCCATCTTGGTGCATGGCCAGCATCATTCAAATGAGCAAGGTACACACGTTGCTGGCTCTGATGCAGGGCAAAAAAACGCATGTTACAGCGTTCTGCAATTGATAAATAAGGCTCAAAATCAAGCTCATACACTTGCATTGCCTCAAATTCAGACCAACGAATATAGCGTGTGCTTTCATAGTATTGCGCGGGTAACTGCGCCTCAGGCTTGATGCTATCAAATAAATTGATGACATCTTGCATCTGTTGCAGTTTTATCATTGTTTGTTCCATCAACTCCTCGCTCCTTTTTTTTGCTATTTTTATTTATTAATCAATTTGTTAAATGTTAATTGATTATCGACTTATCGCGCCAGAGTCTATCCGCTAAACCTGAGGCGCGCTGGGTAGCTTGCAAGCTAGCACGCTCGAAGACTTGCTGTGTACCTAAACAGCTAAAGTGTTGTTTTGCACGGGTAATAGCAGTGTAAATCAGCTCTTTGGTGAGCAATTGCCACTGAACGAGACTAGGATTTGGCGGGAGCACTAGGGCGACTCGATTAAATTCACTGCCCTGACTTTTATGTACCGTCATGGCGTAACAGGTTTCGTGGCTAGGTAGCCTTGCGGGTAGCACTTTAAGCAGTTCGCCATCGGCTTTGATAAAGTGGGCCATCAGTCGGTCAGCTCTCTCTTCATCCTGCAAAATCAAACCAATATCGCCGTTAAACAGACCTAAGTTATAGTCGTTGCTTTGGATGATAATCGGGCGCCCGAGGTAAAATTCCTGCTGCGGCTGAATAAGTTTGGCCTGTGCTAACGCCTTCGTTACCGCAAGATTAATCCCTTCGACACCATAATCGCCAGTTCGCATGGCGCACAACATGCGATATTGATTAAATTTGGCAATCGCCTCCATGGCGCTTGGCGGGCAAAATGGCTCACTCGTGTGTATTGTGGTGGCGTGCGTTGGTTGTAATAGGCGCAAATAGTCACCGTATTGCTCACAGGCCTGTGCAAGTAGTGCTTTAAGTCCGGTATTACTGCTAGGTTCACTGATTTTTGCTTGAGTTTGGCTGTGATCTACGCTGTGTTCTAGCCAGGTTAATTCGGCCAGCCCTCTTTGCCATACCGCTAAAATGCCCGCGAGATCGGCACGGTTGACTGCGCTGGCCAGCAAGCCAATCCCCGCATCGCCTTTAAATCGATGGCTGTGGGTTAACATACACAGGCTATCGCCAATTTTAGGCTCAGCGTGGATAAAGGGGGTTAAATTAAAGCCCGTGAGCGCGGTTAATTGTTCGGCCTGTGCTTGGCTATAACGCATTTTCCATTCGGTATGTTGAGTCGAGGCTTGCTTAAGTCCGGCGCAAATATCGGCAAGTACGGCGCCTGCCTCAACTGAAGCGAGTTGGTCCTGATCCCCTAGCAATATTAAGCCTGCGTGTTCCGGCAATGCGCTAAGCAGCTTGTACATCATAGGTAAATCGACCATGGAGGCTTCATCCACAATCAAAAGATCGAGCCGTAATGGGTTGCCTTGATGATGGCGAAAATGCGCTGAGTTGGGGATGACACCCAGCAGGCGATGTAAGGTTGATGCCTCTTCCGGTACTTGCTTAAGCGCGGCTAACAGGGCTTGGGTTTCGTGGTTTTGCGCCAGTTCGTTTGTCGCTTGAGCCTGCTTAAGTTCCTGCTCGAGTCTCGCTTTAGAGGCCTTAATGGATTCACTTAAACGGGCGGCCGCTTTGCCTGTCGGGGCGACAAGTCTTATCTGCTTTGGTAACCCTAATTGTTGTAACAACAGCAATTTAGTCACCGTGGTGGTTTTACCTGTACCGGGGCCACCAGTTATCACCGCCAGCTTTCTACCGAGCGCAGTAGCGGTGGCGACCTTTTGCCAATCGATGTTTGCTTCAACGGTGTGGGCTGCGCTTGGAAATAAACAATCCAGTTGCCTGCGTAGTTGTAAAAGTGACTGATTATCCGATGCTAAAGGCTGCGAGGGCGTTAACGAAAGCGCCGTCGCTGATAACCTTGTTAAGGCGCTGGCGACTTGGGTTTCAAAATGATGATAACGCTCAAGATAGAGTCTACCATCCTCAAAAATCAGTGGTTTATTGCTATTTGGTGCTCCAATGGTGTCAAAGTGTTGCAGTGCGTCAATCAGTTCAGTAAGGCTTAAACGGATTTGACAGCGGTTTATCGATTCCGCCATCGGATTGGTTGGCACTATATATTCGAGCACTAGACAAGTATGTTGGGCCGACAGTTGCTGACTCAACAGGGCGCACAGCAGCATAAACAGTGGCTCTTGGGCGTCATTGGGATGAAGACGGGCCATCTCAAGGGCAAAATGGCGATCAAGTGCAGTGATAAGCCGCTCTTTTTCCCAATATTTGAGCAACTCAGCCAGTGGTGCTTTAAGTCTGAGTGCACCTGCATTGTACCAATTGGCTGCAAGGGCTGTGGCGTTATTCATATCGGTGCTATTCATATCGGTGCTATTCATTTCGGTGCAGTGGTTCATGCCATCGCTTCCGTATTATGTTGACTCATATGGCTTTCATCTTGGCTGCGGTTAAACAGCGCATCTAAGGCGAGAATGAGCGCCTTAGGTGGCTTATCGTAGTAAACCCCAAAGCCGGGATACTGAACCGACATTCCCCGTAAAAACAAGTAATAACAGCCGCCGATATGGGTATCGTAGTCATAGTTTTGCAGTCGCATCGCCAAATAACGATGCAGGGCGAGGGAGTAGAGAATGTATTGCAAATCGTACCTATGATCGCTAATCGCCTGCTTAAGCGTGCCATAATGGTAAGCCTGAATCGTGTCGCCTAAATGGTTTGATTTATAGTCGGCGATATAAAACTTACCTTGATATTCAAAGGTTAAGTCGATAAAGCCCTTGAGCATGCCCTGTAATTCATCAAAATGCAGCGCGGTATCGTAACCAAATTGCCCGAGGAGTTGATTAAGCTCTGCATCTCTTAATTGATTTAAAGGCAGGTAAAACTCCATCTCTACTAAGGTGTGCTGTGGCGCGAGCGCGGCTAAACAGAGATCGGGATTGATGAGCTGATTATCCTGCGCCATCAATGCCAGCGGTGCCTGCAATATTTCCATATACCAGTCTTTCAATACGGTTTGCCACTCGGGGGCGATACCATATTGCAACATAGCCTTAGGTAACTCACGCGGTAAATCGATTTCGGCTTGAGTAAAATCAATTAACTCAAGCACTAAGTGCATAAAACTCCCCGCATTGGCGCCGCGCTCAAAGCTAAAGCGATTGAGTAGCGGTAGCTGCGGCATATCAGCGCTATCTTGCCATGAGGATTCACTTAGGCTATTGGCAGGTTCTGCGCCAAATACCGCGCTAACTTCATCATCGGCGCCCGGACTGGCTTTGGCGTGGGGTGCATTTTTGACTAAGCCTGAATAACTGCCTACTCGCCATGGGGTGCGATACTGACGGGTGACATTACGGGCATTTAAGGTGTGGGATTGCATTTCACCCGTGTGCAGCTTGCTATCAGCAATGTTGTCAGCAACACACTCAACGCTGATCGCTTGCGCATTCGACTCGACACTATTAAGTAGCGCCTGTGCCGCATTGTGTAGACGAGCAAAATCACAGTCGGCATCGGTAATGCCTAAAAGGTAACCGATAGCGGTTTCATGCAGTTGGCTTTTGATCCCGGCTTTTAACATCCGGCTATGGTTAGCGATGTACAAATAACACAAATATACGGGGCGGGTGAGCGCCACATAAAGTAGGCGAAGATCTTCGGCTAAGGTTTCTTGCTTTGCCTGCTCCCAGCCTTCGTCTGTGCCTTCAATATCCCATACCAGCTCCTGTGCCCCATCCGCATCGGTTCTGTGATAGAGCATGGGTGTCGGGCGGCGGCGATTATCCCGCGCAAGGCTAACAAAGGGGATAAAACACACTGGGTATTCCAGCCCCTTACTTTTATGGATAGTCACGATTTGCACCAGATTTTGCTCACTCTCAAGGCGAAGCTGCTGCTCATCTGCCCCTGTATTATCAATTAGTTGTTGCTCATACCAATTGAGTAGGGCACTGATGCCATCAATCTCAGTGGCCTTTTGCTGCAACAGCTCGGCTAAGTGGCGAAAATCTGTTAGTCGCCTCTCGCCATTGCTCGCCTCATCGGGCTCTTCGCTATCTTGGTCGGCAGTGGCTGTAAAGCTGGGTGTTTGCAGTAGCCGTGCCACCATATGGGTAGCGTTGGCTAAGCTCAGCAGCGCCGGCATAATGCCGCGCTTTTGCCAGATCTGATGTAGCGCAAAAAACTGCTCGAGCAGCATTTGGCGCTGCTCTTCATCTTGGTTAAAGGCATGAATTTGCTCGGCGCTATAGCCAAGTAGCGCGGTGGCGAGAGCGCTGCGCAGGGCGCGCTCATCCTTGGGACTGGCCAATGCGCGCAGAATGAGCGCCATTTCACGCGCTTCAACGGTATCAAACACGCTATCGCGGCTTAAAAAGACCGCGCCAATCTGGCGTTTACTGAGCGCCGTTTTCATGACCGCAGCTTCGTTTCTATCCCGCACTAAAATGGCAATATCTTTGGCAATTAACGGCCCTTTTGGCGTATGGCATTGTCCATTGGCGGCCTCTGTGAGTAAACGGGTGATCTCGGCGGCGGTATCTTCGGCCAAGGTTTGTCTGGCGCTGGCTTTATTCAGCCCCGTTTCGCCCTCGCGTAACAGTTTTAACCGCAGTGCGGCACTATTGGCTGTACTTTCGACTAACTGTTTTGTCGCCGCACTGGCGGGTGTTTTTACCCTGTCAAAGGGAATCGATTGGCTAATAAAAGGATTGGGATGCTGGGCAAATAGATGATTGACTCCCGCCACCAGATTACGACTGGAACGATAGTTAGTGTCGAGAAAATAGTGCGCCTGGGTTTGCCTGCGCGCCTCGATATAGGTGTAAATATCGGCGCCGCGAAAGGCATAAATTGCCTGTTTAGGGTCACCAATCATCAGCAGGCTTAATTTGCTATCCGTGCGAGCCTTGGGTTCGACAGCCGTCGAATTTTGCGCTTCAATCCCCAAACGGGTTTGATAAATCCCCGAGAAAATCGCAAATTGCAGAGGATCCGTATCTTGGAACTCATCGATTAAGGCCACGGGGAAGCGACTCGCCACAGCCTTAGGTAAAGTGTCTGGATTGGCCTGCATCGCCGCTGCCAAGGTTGTGAGCAGGTCATCGGGTGTCAGCACATTTTTCTGCTGTTTTTGCTTGGCAAAGCGCTCGCTGATCCCTTGTTTGGCGCTATAGAGAAATGCGGGTTTAATCGCGTTAATCAGCGCGGCTAATTGCTCCATATGGTCAAGCAGTGGTGCTTCACTGGCACTTGGGAGTACACCGCCTTTATTGAGCTTAAGCTCTGAGAGTGACAAGGCCTCAAGCACTTTTAGCGGCGGTAAGCCGTGACCAAAGGCGATAAAGTTGTCCAATTGGTCGAACATTTCCGCCAATTTGGGGTAATTGTCGCTCGCTTTACCAAAGCGCTGGCCATTAAGCGGCAGGCTATGAAGTAACTCTAACAGCGCGTCGCGGCCACGCGGCCAGGCGAGTTTAAAGCGCTGCACACTCTGGCTTAAGGACTCAGCCAAACGAGTAAAGGGCTGCACGGGTTTAAGCGGTTTTGCCTCACTGGCACCGAGCAAGGCTCGAAGCTGCTTGACTAAGCCATCGGGATCGCCAAATTCGCTGGCAATAATCTGGGCTAAATATTCCGGCAGCGGATAGCAGGCTTCACGCCAAAAGTCCCGTACCGCATGGTGCAAAAACTCGCTGTCGTCTAAGGTAAAATCTGACTCGAACAGTAAAGAGGATTCGAAGGCGAGATCGGCTAAGATCCGTTGGCAAAAACCGTGAATGGTAAAAATCGCCGCTTCGTCGAGGGATTTGAGCGCTAAGTCGAAGCGTCTTAGGGCGATGGCGCGCTCCGATTCTGGGGTTTTATCGTACAACGCCTGTACAAAGGGATCGTTAATTTCGAGCCCTAAGAAACACTTAAAAGCCACTTGTATACGGCGGCGAATTCTGTCCCGCAGCTCCTCGGTGGCGGCATTGGTGAAGGTTACTACCAGAATTTGTTCGCAACTCAGTGGTTCGCTTAAGCCATCCCCAAGCAGTAGTCGCAGATACAAGCCCGAAATCGTATAGGTTTTACCTGTGCCCGCACTGGCCTCTATCAATCGGCTACCACCAAATGGCAGGGTGAGCGGATCTAACGGCAGCGCCTGTGATGTAGTAGGAAGTATCATATTGTTTGATAGTTCACTCATTACTGCGCTCCCTCTGATATTGCGGCTTGTGGTTCTGCATTGAGTACAAACTCCTCAAGTTGGGCGAGGGTGTCTTTATGGTACAAGCTCAGCATGGGTCGATAGATCTCGTTGGCCAGTTTGCCAAAATTTGCTTCGGTAAAATCCTGCGGAAACCGAAATAGCCGCTGGTAATGGGGATCGGTGCCTTCGCCAAGCTCACCTTGTTCGTCCAGCCATTCGCTTTGCGCCGCCTCGAGCCGCACACTGTGTTGACTATCGTGCTGGCCATCAAGTTGACTGGTTTCATCCTCTTTGATCTCTGCACTGGCGTAGGCAAGGGAGGTTTTGGGCATAAAACACAGCGGATGCAACTGTCCCTGATAAAAATACTGTAACAAGTGAGCCAGTTGATCATGGGCCTGCTTTGGCGCAATCGGCGAGAGGGCGTGAAAATGCCCCATATCGAGGAGATAGCTAGGTTGTAGATGATCGCTAGGCTGAGTTAGTCCTGCGGCCATTAAACATAAATGGCGCAGATACAGCGCTAAAATATCCCGCCCATGGGCACTGCCAGGGCGACAACTGACCAAGCCTTTTGGACTGATATCATCAATGCGACCTTCGAGGAGCACGCGCTTTACCGACACCTTAGTCGTTGCAGCGCCGTGAGATAGAGGTAACTCAAAGGCGAGCCGAATATCCGCATGGTGCGGGGGGACATCGCCACGCATAAATAAGGTTCTGCCGACAAGCGGCGCGATATCATGGCTATATTGGCGTAGCAGCAGATCATCAAAGGGCTGCATGGGTAAATTACCACTGGCTTTTAAGCGTTGTAATAGTTCGCTACTGGGCTGCGCCTGTCCTTGTTCAAGAGCGTCTTGTTCGAGCGCATCATCGAGCAACCTTGCCTGTAACAGATAACGCTCAAGCGCATTGAGGCTAAAGGGCTCATCATTATCATCCGCTTGAATATTCAGGTTTAAATCAACCTTTAATGTGCGGTTAAAGAAATATTGCGCGGGATTACGAAAGAATCGGATAAAAGCGGAGATATCAACATGGTCTTCTTCACTTAGTGGCTCAATATCTTGTTGAATATCACTATCCCCAATCGTGTCATCTTCGAGCACGATCAGCGTGTTGGCATCAATAAAACGACGCTGGAGTGACTGTGTGCTGATATCCGGTGGGCACCATTGCTGGCTGTAACTTTGTTTTATCGCCTGCGCGTGCGCCTCTGTTGACTGATACAGTTTAGGATCAAAAGGTTGCAGTGGCTGGTGGCTTATGATGGTCTCAAGCAATGCCTGTTGGGCGGCTTCATTACCCACGGCTGGAACTTCTGCTGTAAGCGATTCTGGCACATAACACAGCTGGCAATATTCAATCAGTTCGGAGACTAACATAGAGGGAATGCGCTCCGAGTTATCCCGCTCACTGCGGCCAATATAGCTGATGTAAAGCTGTTCCCGTGCCGAGAGTAGTGCTTCTAAAAACAAGTACCTATCGTCTAATCTGCGGGAGCGATCGCCTTTGCGTGCACCAAAATGTGCCATCAAATCAAAGCCCACAGGATGTTGCATGCGCGGATATATGCCATCATTCATGCCGAGTAGGCACACCACCTTAAACGGAATCGAGCGCATCGGCATTAAGGTACAAAAATTTACACTGCCCGCCAGATAACGCTGGCCAACCCGTGACTCGGTTAAGCGCTGATTAAACCATTGTGCGAGTACTTCGATGCTTAAGTTCAAGGCGTTTGAGTGTAAGCCGCTTTGGTCTAAAAAATTGGGGTTAACGTCGTATGCCGTTGTATAGCTGTCAGCAGGGCTGGCGGCCAGTAACTCTTGCTCTAAGGTGGCAATGGCGTCGCGGATTTCCTGTAACTGCTCACGCTCATCCTCATCGGGGGCGTAAAAAGCATTTAACAGTTCAGTCAGTTCCAATAAACGCTGGCAAGGCACTTGAGGCTGGGCTAATTGCAGTGTGGTTTCATCGAGGACTTCAATAAAGTTCAACAGTTTGCCAAGGGCCTGCGCCGATTGGCCTTCCACCCCTGATACCACTAAATAGCTCGGCGCCTGTGGGCTTGCTTGATACAAGGGGGCATCGTCCCTTAAGGCATAGCCCAAGATTAACCGTTTGATGCCAAAGGCCCAGGAGTTTTGCTCAAAGGCAGGCACGCCCTGTTTAACACGGCTTTGCTCATCGCGCCCCCAACGCACACTGGCTTCATCTAACCAACGGCGGATCAGTGGTAGCTCGTCTTCTTCGAGTTGAAAACGCCGTAAAATCGCTGGCACTTCTAGGATGCTTAAAATATCGGTCAGTCCGAAGCGACTCTGATTAATATTGAGTAAATTCAAAAAGCTGTTAATGAGTGGCGATTCCTGCGCCGCACCGCGGTCGGCAATGGCGTAGGGGATATATTCGAGCCCCTGTTTGGCGGCAAACACCGCATCGATATAGGGCGCGTAGGCGGCGACATCTGGCATCATTACCACAATATCTTTGGGCGTGAGTTGGTTGTCGCGATCCAGCAGGTCGAGTAAATGATCGTGTAAGGTTTCGACTTCGCGCAGTGGGCTGTGGCAGCTCTTGATTTGAATCGAATGGTCGCTGTTTTTTAACACTCTTCGATTGGCAACGTCTTGATATAGCTCGGCATCAGGCCCGAGTACGCGGTCGAGGGTTTGCATTTCTAAGATATCGTATTGCACGCCCGCCAGCATGCTGGCGTTGCTATCCGGATCGTTAGGATCGCCGCAGGGCTCGCAGTACACATCGTCGCCAAAATCGCAGTGTTCGGGCGGTAGTTCGAGCAGCATATCGAGTAATTCGCGGCCCATTTTGCCATTGTTGGCAAGCAGCGGATTGCCGACCTCGAGTTTATCTTCCCATTGCTCGGCCAATTGGCGTTTGCCAGCATATTGCAGTGCCATTCGCGCTCGATGCCGAGGATCGATAATATCGCCCCAATAATGCTGGCAGGGGCTGAGGTTAAGGATGATGACATCAATTCGGCCCGCGAGCTGGTGGAGCACGTCAATGGTTTGTGGAGCCATAGACGAAATGCCAAACACAAATAAACGCTCAGGCAATTTGGCAATGGAATGGGTGCTATCAGCCAGCGCGGCAATTAAATCCTGATGTAAATTGGCCCTGTGGTAATGGCTTTGACGCAGTTCGTCACGGTTGAAGGCAATCAGCGCCCGCCAAAGAATAGGTTGCCAGCGTTGTTCCTCATTTAATTTGAGTGCATCGAGTGGTTCATTGGCTTCCCATGCGGCAATCCAGTCGGGGCGGTAAACTAAATATTGGTCGAAGATATCGGCGATACGGCCGCAGAGCTGATAAAGCTTAATATTATCGGCGGCGATTGAGTTTGACGCTTCAAGTTGATTATTTGTTGTGCTCGAGTCGGGGCTGCTTGACTCCATATGACCTAAATAATGCCGCAGTGGCCCAAAGGATTCCTCCTCAAGTAGGCGAGGCAGTAGCTGCATTAATTTCCAGGTCATTGCCGCTTTAGTAAAGGCGTTTTCCTTGGGGACATTGGGGAGTAAATCGTGGCACAGTTGCCAAATAAAACTGGAGGGCAAAGGGAACTCAAGCGCGGCGGCAATGCCATTTTGTTTTGCAATTTCAAGGCGTAACCAAGTCGACATCCCAGGGCTTTGCACCAAAATATGCTCGCTTTGCAATAACGCCGTGCCGGGTAGTGGTTGGCGCAAATATGCAGCGAGATGGGCACAGAGCACTTCCATTTGGTTGGATTGGATTAACTTCAGCATATTCGACTCACGATTTGGGATTGCTGTTATGCATAGCAAACGGGCTTGGCAATTCTATGTGTTTGATTTATAAGATTCAACAATCTTGTCTGTCCGCGGTCTATCCTATCTATTTTAACTGTTTACTTGGGCCAAATAGCAGCCAGTTGAGGGCTTTGGCCGCGGCATTAAAGCGCTTTAGCGCCACTTGATAGTCGTTATCCGCCAAGTTTTGGTATTTCAATGCGACGTAGCTTTGGGTGAACATGTCAAACTCACGACAAAACAGAGGGGATTGCTGCTGGTGCGTGTCAATAAGCTGCGCTGCAAAGGCGTTCGGGCCTAAGTGGGCTGGGCGGGCGATGCCAAATTTACTGAGTCGCTGGCAAATGCGTTGGTACTTAGCGCTGATGGGATCTTGTTCTCTTTTAAAGCGAAATAGCCCTACGCTGTAGGCGATATAGAGGCCAATAAGCCCAATACACACACTCATAAACATTGCGACTTTGGCCTTAGTGACTTCTCCTAAAATACCGCTTAGCACTTTGTTCTGCCGTTCTTGATTAAAACCGAGCACCCACAAACTCCAGTAATAATCAACGCTAGCAAAGCGTTGCCTCAACTCGTTGAGCCAAGGCATAGATTTAAATCGTAAACTGCTAAAAGGGCTTTCTTGCAGGTAACTTTGCTCAGGGGAAAACTCGGCATCAAAGCCTTGTTCAATCCGATTAGGTGCCACCATGGCGGTCGGATCAAAACGCACCCAGCCTTCATTCTCGAGCCACACCTCGGCCCAGGCGTGGGCCATGTATTGATACACGCTGAGGTAATTGGCCTGTGGGTTGTATTCGCCTCCTTGATAGCCTGTCACCATCCGTGCTGGTATGCCGCTGGCGCGCGCCATAAAAATAAAGGCAGAGGCATAATGGGCGCAAAAGCCAGCTTTGTTTTCAAACAGAAAGTCATCGACTTGCTGGCGGCCAATCGGTGGGGGCGTGAGGGTATAGAAGAACGGCTGTTGATTAAAATAGCCCATCATAGCCCAAAGTCGCTTATGGGGTTCTGGATATTTAGTCTTAAATTCAGCGGCGAGTTGGCGCGCTCGGGGATTGCTGTCCGCTGGCAGATTGAGGTTTATTTGTCGCTGTTTGGCACTTAAGGTGAGATCCATTTTCGCCTGTGGCCACGAACTGGCATTGTAGCCCATTCGTTGATCGACATTACGCAGCGCATAGAGCCGATAGTCGGGCAAATTCACCAGCTTATCATCTTGGCTGTAGGCCACATCAAGGCCAAATAGCCAAGGTTGATGACTGGGTTCGGCAATCACTTGGTAACGGTAAACCCTTGGTTGGCTATTGCTGGTACTGTTTTGTGTTTTTGGCGTTAACGAGGGCAACTGCCGCGCAGGATCTGGCCTTGAGGGCGGAAAGAAAAACGCATCCTTTTGAATTTGTTTGATACCCGCATCTTGGCGCCATGTTAAGCCGTCATAATCTTCCAGCACTAGGGCGCGCCAGTAGAGTTCGGCTTGCGTGGGGCTGGCATCGGTAAAACTCACCCTAAATGCCAAGGCCGATGAGCGAGTGAGTTTACTGATATCGCCCACGGCAAGGGAGTCCGAGAGCCCGGTTTGGGCTTCCTTCACATTGGGCACAAGCCAAAGCGGTGCAAAACGGGGCAGCACCAAAAAAAGTAATAACGCTAAGGGCATACTTTGCAGCAATAACTTAGCCCCAATCCATGCCGTGTGTTGCCAGCGATGTTGGCTTTGGTAGAGGGTGACCAGTACGCAGGTATTGATAATCGTGACGCCAATAAGGTGCACGGTATTGAGCATGGATTGGTGGTCAATAAAGGTGAGGGCAATTAAAAAATAGCCGACAATCACGACGGCTCTTACATCCCTAACACTTCGCATCTCAATGTATTTTAATGCATAACCTAAAATGAGCAGGTTGACTAAAGCGTTTAATAGCCCAATTGTGCCCGAGACCAGTGCCAGCGTGATTGCCGCGCCGATAGCAAGGCTTGTGACAAGATAACGGGGAGGTTTAGCGACTTTGCCGACATAGATACCAATGCGCCACAGCAAGCAAATGGCGCAGATCCCAAGGGTCCAAGGGGTGGTTTTATCAAATAACGGGCTGAGCACTGCTAAATTGGTGAGCAATAGCCAAAACAGGGTTTGACGACTGATATTATCCCCAGTTTGAGGTCCATTAGCGCGATAGGCATTTAGCTGAGCTGCACTTTCAGTGGCCATTGCACTAGTCATTGATTTGAGGCTCATAGGCGATCCTCAACATGTGATGCTGTTTGAGTGCTATGCCTGTGGGGAGGAATATGTGGCTTATGACTAAATCCATGATTAACAGATAATTTGTCGCTTGTATCTTGCGTTTGTGTATGTGTTCCATAAAGCGCCAGTGCCCGTTGGCAGGCGATTCGGTGCGAGTTACCGAGGGCGGGCGCCAGAATAATATCTTCCCCATTAGGCTGTTGCAGCCAAAGGCCAAAATATTGCTCAAGCTGACTTAAGCGGTTCACCTGCCAGCTTAATTGGCTGAGTTGCTGTTCGAGGTGCGTAGGATCAGGGGCTAATTTTAACCAGACCGGATCACCTTGAGGCTGTTCAAACTCCTTGGTTAACATGCCACGCCCTTGGGCCCATTGTTTCCATGCCACTTGCTTTAATGACTCACCGAGCACATGGGGTTTAAGGCCTTTATATTCATCAATGCCAGCAATATATTTGCCTGCTCGCTCAAGCGGTTCGTCCTGTCCGGATTCCGTTGCGGCTTCAAGTTGTAAGGGGCTTTCAAGCGGCTGGGCATAGACAATATGGGCGTTATCAAGGTCGATATGCGACCATGCACGGCAGAGTCCTAAAGGGTAGGTGGATTCAATCTTCAGCCGTCCAGCGGAGACTATTCCACGCTGTTGATTTGCAAACGACACTAGCGCTTGCTCGTCCTGCGTGCCAACGTGTTTGACTAAATAACCTAAATTATTCGGATAATTTAGGCTGATATGATGGCTGCTGTGGTTTGAGTTAAGCAAAATAGGAAAAGTGATCGTCTCGCCCGCATACACCTCCGGCGGCGTGAGTGCCCGTAGTCGTAGCCCTGCTAAGTTTTTGTAACTATAGAGAATGCAGGTATTGAATAAGCTGAGCAGCAAAATACTCAGGCCAATCACGAGATTGTTCTGATAGTTAGTACCAAACAAGTACAGTAGCAATATCAGCCCCAACCAAACAAACCCAAAGCCACTGGGCAGAATAAAGATACTGCGATGGCTTAAGGTGAACTCAGAACTGGGCGGCATGCGCCTTGCCAACCAGCGCTGCCAAAAAGCAGAAAACACGCGTTTCACACTGTCCTCATCTTCTTATCAATATTCACATTTAATGGCTGATTGAGCCGTTACATGATCGGATTCACACCTGCGAGGATCCGCTCCGAGAGCGCTTCTCCCTGTAATTGACTGCTGGTGCGCAGTCGATGTTCGGCCACGCTGCAAAACACCGCCTGCACATCTTCGGGCACTAAATAGTGTCTACCTTCTAAAAATGCCCAAGCCTTGGCTGCTTGTAACAGGGCTTTGGTTGCCCGTGGCGACAGGCCAATGGCGTCCGTTTGGCTGCGAGAATCATGGATTAAGGCCAAAATATAATTAAGCAGCGCATCGGATGCACTGACCTTATCGCATTGCTCCTGCAATTGGGTTAACGCCAAAGGGGTTAAACATTGCGGCAGATTATCCAGAGTTTGCGGCGTTTGCACAGTTTTGAGCATCGCAAGCTCGGCATCGTGGCTGGGATAACCAATGGAAATCCGCATCATAAAGCGGTCGAGCTGGGATTCGGGCAGTGGGAAGGTGCCTGATTGCTCAGTCGGGTTTTGCGTAGCAATCACAAAAAATGGATTGGGCAATCTGTGGGTAATACCATCGACAGAAATTTGCTGCTCGGCCATGGCCTCGAGCAAGGCGCTTTGCGTCTTAGGACTGGCGCGGTTAATCTCATCGGCCAGCACCATCTGCTTAAAAATCGGACCTGGATGAAACACAAATTGCGCTTGGTGTTTATCAAAAATCGATACCCCGAGAATATCGGCGGGCAGCATATCACTGGTAAATTGAATGCGTTGATAACTAAGGCCGAGGCTCTGGGCGAGGGCATGGGACAAGCTGGTTTTGCCCATACCGGGTAAATCTTCAATTAATAGGTGCCCACGGGCGAGAATACAGGCGAGGGCTAAGCGAATTTGCCGTGGCTTGCCCAATAAAACCTGTTCAAGTTGTTGTAATAGTTGGCTTAAACCAGAATGTGCCACTGGAGACTCCTTGTGCATGGATGAGGTCATTCGCTCTACCACTATGGCGGAATATGTTGCGCTTAGCCAGTCGCTTTTACTGTAAAATCAAACGGCTTAGTGAGATTCCTATTGTCCACAAAGAGGTGAGCCGAAGCATTCGATTATCTGCACACTGTATGATTTGAGGCTGAAAAGCGTTACAAATGAGCTCAATAGAATTTGTTAGTGGAAGAATGGTTGTTTAGCGTTAAGTTCTTTTAGCTCGAATTTACAGGCGAGCCGCGGTATTTGCTCGCCGACGCGGTGAATAGAAACCTTAGGTTTCTAAGCTTATGAACGAGAGCTATGGTCGTTCTCATGCGTCCCTGCATAGCACGACATTCAGGCGTCCTGCCTATCAGATGGCGAACTGGCCGTTAAACACGGATGTTGTGAAAGTCCATCCGTGGATGCCGGGCCACCCGTCTGATGTAAATGGGTTCACGAATGCCTCGATGGCATTCCATTATCCATATCCAACTCGGTATTAGTACTTCCTGTATGTATTCCTGGACTTTCGCAACCGCAGTTTGCCCTAACTAAACCCACCAACTAAATATACCAACGGCTTAACGTCGTTGGCAGTCCACGCAAATGATTCTGCACTGTGGTAAACATATCGATCATTCGATGGTGATAAGTGTGATTTTCCATCAGCGTAGCCAAACCGTGTGCTGCAACAGCTTGTCTTTCGGCATCGTGTTCAAGGTAATACTCACATATTTCCATCAAATCTTGCGTATCTCGAAAAATCACTAAGTCCTTACCATTTGAGAACAGTTGATGCAGATCTTGCTTTTCATTGGTGAGCAGAAAACCACCACAACTTATGACATCAAACACTCGCAGTGGCAAGCCGTATTCCACAAAAGAGCGAGCTAAATTGATATTGATTTTGGCATGTTTGAATATTTTTGGCATCAGGCTGTAGTGGTCAGCGTAACCCGCATATCCCTTCGCAAATGCTTGCCATTCGTTGTTACCATAAACTCGAATTGGTAAGCGCTGTTCTAGGGTATGAATTAATTCAATTCGTTCTCGCCACGAATGCTCTCGTCCCAATAAGTAGGCCAACTTTTCTGCGGTCGTGAGATGGTGATCACCAACTAAATGGTAGCCCGATTCCTGTCTAATGGAGGCTATCAAGTCTTCACTAATCTGTTCGGCTAGCTCGAAAGTGTCACTGGGAGTATTTAAGCTTTCAATCAAGCTGTTACAGCTAGCTAATGTCGCTGTGGTTAACTTGGGCATAATGAATGAGTGATATTCAGTTTTGGTTAGATTGCCTACTAGGACAATATCATTGGCCAGAGACGTATCGTCTTCATGTTGCAAAACTTGGTTTATCCGCGCTAAGTTAGCGGCGACTGGCAGGTGATATACCTGCTTCACACCTTGGTCTCTCAGTCGTTGAGCAACGGCAACATCGTACATAAAAGTGAAACTGCAGGAATTATTAATCGCTTTATCGTAAACGGAGTAACAGGGCGTATCGATTACCCAAGCGAGATAAGGAATTTTGAGCAGTTCACACGCTTCAGAAACATACTGGTTAAAGTTGATGGTAAAAACATAATCGGGCCTATCCGTCATGATCCTCATGACGTTTTCTTTTATTGGCATATAACTGACTAAAAAGCCAAGATTGACCAACGCATCGACACAATCCTGTGCCACCACAGGATGCTCAAATACTATGATTCTGGCAGCATTAGTATTGCTTGGTGTGTCATCCATGATGTGGTCTCCTGATATTAATCGTTGTTCACCGAAGCGAAATTTACAGCGTTATTCAAGCTAAATCATTCGGTTATTGCGAAGTCACTATACGATTAATTTAGCTATTTTTAAACCGCATTCATCAACTTTCAAACAAGCTGCCATTTTAAATCAACAACATAATGCACTTTCTGTTTGCCTACAACCTGCTCGGGCTCAAATGGTTTGAGCGAGAGCTATCAAACGTCGCGAGAACTGAACCTGAGGCAATAAGTTGAACTAATTTATTCAAAAATGGTGTATTTCAGAAGTGGCAAGTGAGCCCATAGTGCATGAAAGGTACTAGGCGATAATTATTTTCGAAGTGATATAGATCAGTTGCAATGAAAGTGCTGGCAGCTTGCCGCAAAGTGCCGTCCTCGCTTTTCGAGATGTTCGCAGTAATCGGTCAGTTCTTGCAAGGTGCCCACTGGACCATGAAATAGCTTGCCAAATTCGGTTGTCAGCTTGAGCCAATTGTCATGGGGAATATTTAATCTGTTCAGTAACTTACCGCTATTTTCACTGATGCATCCACGTTTATCATTGCGAATGATTCGGCCGGTATCATCCACCAATTGAAGGTAATCCGTTAAGGAAAATGCAATGCCATTGGGTTGGTTGTCGCACTCATTACCAATAAAAGGCAGGAGATTGCTCGGCTGCTCACCTTTTAACGCCGCCCGAATGCGTAGTTGAATACTGGTATGGTCGGATTGTTCTGGTGTATCAGCCAGTTGTGCTCTGATGGGACTTCCTTTTAATAAAAAGTAATCAACGTAAGTCATACAGGCTAATACTGCGGCTTCATCGAGTAGGGCTTGAGTCTCCATAAAATAAATAGATAAACCGCCCCTCCCAGAAGCGACCTGTGCAGTTATCTTCTTGATTTGCTTGCCTTGCAATCGGTTCATTCAAACAGCGCATAAACCATGAAATATCACACAAACGACTGCGATAAAGGGCGATTGAATGCTTTAATCTGCTGACCTCATGCGCTTCAACTAACTCACCTTTGGCGAACTTTTGCGTTAACTCATCGCCTTTAAACAACTTATGCCACTGCTCAAGCACTTCGCGGTCAGTCCAGCGATTGGCTGTCTCGATATCCACCCGCAGCACCAAATGCAGATGATTCGACATTACCGCAAAGGCTGCCACATCAATAGCAAAAACGGCTTCAAGTTCAAAAATAATGACTCGACCCAAGCACGGCGATGGTCATAGTTTTTACCCGAGTAACTATCATCGCCACATAAAAAAGCCCGCCGAACAACGCGGCTACAGCAATGGTAATAGGGACTGATGTTAAGGTGAGAGTTCAAGACTTATCTGGGCTCTACGAGGGCGCGGCATACAAACTTCCTTGTTCAATGCTTAACCAAAGCATAGTTGGATGTTAACTACCGCGCTATTAAGGTTGGGTGTCCTGTTTTGTTACTAATGGGCGCATAAATGCTTGGCTAAACTTAGCGATGAAGGAGCACAAGCCAAGCGTTTTGCGTCCTTTTGAGTAACTTGTTAGGGATACATTGCACATTAGGTGAGGAATTCTCCAACCCAAGCAACAATATCCTTGAAGTAAGTCCCAAGCGCGGCGCCTACTATTAAAGTCACCAACCAGATTATTCCTGAAGCTATCTGTCTAAGCCTTTTACCTTGATTTGCTTGCTCTGTTAATTCACGACGCAAAGCTTCTTCCATTTCTTGTCTAAATGCTTCAAATGTCTGTTGATTAGTCTCTGCTAGCGTTTGGTATCGGTCTGCAAGTTTCTTTTTCTCATCAATGGTTGTGAGTAGTTCATTGAGCTGTCGATCTTGAGCCTCTAGATCGTCTTGCATATCCCGAATTATACTTCCAGCAGATTCTATGTGGCTTCTTGCCGCTGCAATTCTATTGTGAGCACCTTTCTCATCTTGAGTTGCTGGGAAAAATTCTTTTAAATATTTACCCGTGGCACCACTGGTAATTCTTTTTATTTCTTCATCAGTATATAAGGCACCTGTTAATGCTCTAACCAACTGAGTAATTAGCGCACCATAAAGATTCATCATTGGCACAAACTCCTTTGAATGCCTAACATTTTATTCGTGCGCATGCGCGTTTACCTCGTTAGACCAGTGAAAACGCGCACGGTTAACTATCTGTATGCAAAGAACTTATCAGCTTTCTGCCAAATACACCATCTGGAAAAACACGCATGCGCATTTTCCAAACCTATTAACTAAAAGCCAGCTAATATAGTTATTTGATTTTATAGCGTTTTTGGCCCATGGGATGACCTTTATTCTAAGTGTCCATACAAACCTCCTCAGGTTGTCATGAATAGACACTTAAATTTTAGGAAATGGCGCTCATAGCTGAACAAATATGGATTATAAGATCTCATGCATAAATGAAATTAAAGCGGAGTCTAAAAATGGAATGCTGAATTGCTTTGGGGCAAAAAGCTTTTAGCCTGATGAACAGTTCAATGGTCGTTAAGATTGCCACTGTTGCAACTGTGACCGTTGGCGGCATGGCCGCTCTTTCACATCTGACCCATAAGGATATGGGAAATGCCACTATGATGTCGGGAACATCATAGGCCATGTGAACGTGGCATTTACACTTCCATGTGTTGCAGATGCCGCCGTCGAGTCTATAGGGATACTTCTTGTTAAATAGGCGGCGTGTCACTGGGGAAGTAGTGGCAATGTATTAATGCCATATTCGATTCAGCTTTGGCTGCGTTGCTGGAAAAACAATGACAATCAATATCTGCACTATGTGACTATAAAATTCGAAGAACCCTTAACATTATTAATGGCGGCAAACCAATACGCACTCTGCCATTTTTGTATAACACTTTATTCTTCCTAACAAATTAACTTTTCGCTTTGCTCTGGGCGGATAAACCAAGGTTTGAATAAAAATCCCTGTACTAGATCGACATTCAGCTCGCGGGCTAGCTGGAGCTGGGCGTCGGTTTCTATGCCTTCGAGGATACATTGTTTGCCAGTGCGTTTGCCAAATTCAATCAATGCACTGAGTAGTGCGATGCCGTGAGGTTCGGCAACTAAATTTAGCCAGTGACGATCAAACTTCAGATAATCCACATTCATCATTAAATCGACCGACAGCATGGAGTGGGGCGCACCGATATCATCAAGTGCCACGTTTATATTTGCTGCTTTAAATTGATGAAACAGTTGATTGGCAAGCTCGGCGTCATTAATGCAGGTATTCTCAATAATCTCTACTGTGACTTGCGGGTGACTGGAGAGTAGGTCGAGTAACTTTTGGGTATGCACGCCGTTAGCTGCATGGGGATCGACATTCACAAATAAGCTTTGTTCAGCGGGGGCGTGTTTAAGCTGAAAGGCTTTGGCCTGATACTCGATCGAAGCAAGTGCATCGCTGTTCTCGTGTAACTGCTCAAATACCAGATTAGGAGCGATGGCTTGGCCTTGCTCAAGGTAGAAACGGGCGAGTGCTTCATAACCATGAATGTGTTTAGTGTGAGGGCAAACGAAGGGTTGGTATTCGCAACTTAAGGATAAACCGCTGAGCTTGAGCATGTAGCAACGCATGGATAATGACTAATTGCTAATTATTCGCATTTAATAGTGCTAAGTGCAAATAAGTTTGCCTGAGTGATGTGCGTTTGCTGATTTTATATACATAGCTTAACGGTATGAATTTGAAACGGTATTATGTTTGTTAATGTAATAAAGGTGGCCTTTGCCACCTTTATTACATTTAGTCTTGTCCTTAGTAATGGAACTTCAGCTCAGCCTCGTTAAATAAAGGCTGTGGCTGTTGTTTTTGCGCTTCGTAAATCAAGCGATAACTTAACACGGCTTGTACATATTCACGGGTTTCGGTGAAGGGAATAGACTCGATAAAACTCATCGCATCGAGTTGACCATTTGATTCAGCTAACCAGCGGCGAACCCTTGATGGGCCTGCGTTATAAGCGGCTGTGGCTAATACTCGGTTTTGATTGAATTCCTTCAATAATTGGGCGTAATAGGCGCTGCCTAAATTTAAGTTAAGTTCGGCACTGTAGAGATCCTTTGGATCGTTGTACTTAGCACCGTGTTTTTTTGCTGTGGCCTTGGCGGTCGCGGGCATAATCTGCATTAAACCGCGGGCACCAACGCCAGACGTTGCATAGAGGAAAAACGCACTTTCGCGTCGGCTAATGGCGCGGATTTCATCGATATTAACTTTGTGCTTTTTGCTCGCATGTTCAAAGCCCGATTGATGCGCCATTGGGAAGCGTAGGGGGATGTCGTCCCAAAGTTTGCCTTGAATACTGGCTTCGACGCCAAAGTCATACCAGCCTTGATCATGGGCATAACGACCATAACGAGCACGCATGTCATTATTGCTGCGTTTGAGCAGTGCCACCCATTCATAACGGGCATCGAAATAACGATCGAGCGCCATCAGCTCCTGTACTCGCACAAAACCCAAATCATCTTCGAGTTTTGGACTGTTCCCATTGATAACCGGCTCAGGACTTTGATTTAGCGATACGGGCTTATTCAATAATTGTGAGGCGGCAAAACCGTAAAAGCCGCGCTCATTGCTAACGGCCGCTAGGGCTTTGGTGGCGCTTTCTGGGGCGTGTTTGGCATTGGTGCGATACAGCCAATATTGCCAGCGCTCTTTGGCTTGAGCTTCAGGTGATAATAAATCTAAGTAGCGAGCAATATGGGTGCTGTCCTGCTCACGAATCGCCCAACGTAAACGACGTTCGAACATATCGTCGCTTTTCATCTCTGGCAGCAGATTATCTGCCCAGTCTTTAAAATTATCATCCTGCTCAATCAATACTCGGCGCACCAGATACTTTTGCAGCTGTAGATCTTGCGCGGGACTAAAACGTTTGGCTTTTTGATACCGAGTATATAAATCGATGGCTTGGTCGAGATCTTTACGGGCAAGGCGTTTTAACCCAGCAGCAACGATATCGCCAACAATAGGATTTTTGTCTTTAAATTTTTCAGTATGGCGCAGGCTATTGGGATCTTTAAATACGGCGACTAAGCGTTTGGCTTCGGCGCTATGGACCGTAATTTTTTGCGATAGAAAGCTCAAAAGACTGGTTTGGCCTTCATCGAAGCTCACTAACATCCTTGCCCAAATCACCTCTTGAGTGCGCTTGCCCGCTTTGGTCCAGGCATTGAACAGAGGGTCACATTCTTTCGGACGGGAATCACCATAGACCCATAGCGACTGCGCGGCGGTATAGGCGGTTTGGGTTTCACCTTTGGCAAGTTTTGCCTCATAAAAATAACACTGTAGTCTGACATCGGTTGGCGCATCTTGAGCCAGCGTCAGAAAATCGTTCCAGCGCTTTTGGCTACCAGCATTCAATAAATATTTCGAACGCAGTCTTTGGTACATTGGTGTTGTTTGATATTTATCTATCAAAAACTTAGCGTCATTACCGCGTAAATCATTGAGCCGACCTATATCGATATCATGGTCTAAGTAGATCGCCAGCGGATATTCACCTAACTTAGCACGTAGGGGCTTATAGGTTGCATAGTCTTGTTTCTTCAAGGCTTTTTCAGCCTCAAGAAAAGTCTTTTGGGTCGACGTTAAAGCAAAAGCCGCAGAGGCATTAAATGCACCTGCGATAATAATTGCGCTGGATAACACCATCTTTGTGAATGGGTTGCACATGCAGAACTTGCCTCCGGGCATCAAGGTTACAATCGATTTTTCCCTATCGATTCAGGATTAATAGTGATTTAGGCGTTTTGCTGCGTTTGGGTGTTGAGTTGTTCGAGTGCGGTGGCATCCTCAATTTTTGTTACCCTGGTTTGGTGTTCAGTTGTTTTAGCTGAGCTATCGTTTTCGAACTCGCTGGTTTCATCAATATCACTGTCGTCTAAGGCTTCATTGAGCGCCTTCTCAAGTAACATCTTATCGAGTTGTTTGCTGGTATCAACACCCAGTTGCTGCATTAAATGCGCTTGACGCACCAAATTGCCTTTGCCAGAGGATAATTTATTCATGGCACTGTGATAGGTTTTCTCGGCGTTATCTAAAGCGCGGCCAAGTTTTTCCATATCGTCGAGGTAGCCGCAGAGTTTGTCGTAGATCCGGCCTGCTTGTTTGGCAATGGTTTGGGCGTGTTGGTTTTGATACTCGTAACGCCAGATATTATTGATGGTACGCAGGGCAACCAAGAGGTTGGTTGGGCTGACCAGCATAATATTTTGCTCAAGGGCAAAGTTAACAAGGCTTGGGTCATGCTCTAAAGCCAGCAAAAATGCGGGCTCGATGGGGATAAACATCAGCACATAATCTAAGCTTTTAAGCCCGTGTAAACGCTGATAATCTTTTTGGCTCAAGCCTTTAATGTGGTTGCGTATGGATAGCACATGCTCATTGATGGCCTGTTCGCGCACCAGCGGATCTTCACTGTTAAAATAGCGCTCGTAGCTGATAAGTGACATCTTAGCATCAATCACCACGTCTTTATTTTCAGGCAAATGCACGATGACATCGGGCTTAAAGCGTTTGCCGCTGTCATCTTTGAGATCCTGCTGGGTGTGGTACTCGTGGCCTTCGCGCAGGCCACTTTCTTGCAGCACGCGGTCTAAAATCACTTCGCCCCAGTTGCCTTGCTGCTTATTATCGCCTTTTAGGGCTTTTGTCAGGTTAATGGCATCTTGGCTCATTTTTAAGTTGAGCTCACGCAAGTGCTCTAATTGATGTTTGAGTGCACTACGCTCGGATTGCTCATGGTTATAGGATTCGCGGATTTGCTGCCTAAAACCTTCTAACTGTTGCTTTAACGGCCCAAGTACGCCTTCTAATTGATTGGCGTTTTGGTGTTTAAAGTTTTCGCTGCGCTCTTCGAAAATACGGTTGGCAAGATTTTCAAATTGGGTTTGCAGACGTACTTCGGCACTTTCTAGGGTGGCGATCTTTTCCCGCAGTGATTCTTGCTGGGCATCCGCTTTGGCCTGAATGGTTTGTTGTAGGGCATTAGATTTAGACAACGCCAGTTGTAATTCGAGTTGACGGCGATGACTATCGTTTAATTGCTGCTCTAAACTCGGCACGCGCTCGGCTAAGGCCTCGGCTTTGCCTAGATGTTCGATTTTTTGCTCTAGGCGCTGCTGGCATTGACGGAGTTGGCTATCTTTATCGTCCACTAAGATTTGCTGCTGCGCGAGGGAAAGCTCTGCATCTTCGTTCACTTGGCGCATTTCTTGTTCTAACTCGTCCTTAAACTGTTGCCAGCGAGAACGGGTGAGACGTTGATTGAGTAGGGCACCGATTAACAGTCCTAAAAAGGCCACGGCGATTAGGCCGATGATCTGGGCGAGGGAAAAAGATTGAGAAAATGGCATCTTACTAGCACTCCTTTTGCGATGGCGCTTAGGGTCGCATGCCCCTAGAAAGGCTTCAAGTGCTTTAATAAACAATCTGTTTAGCTGATGACTCAAATGAGCAAGACTTAGTCGCTTAGGTTGATATAGTGTGAGGGATGAAATTTTTTTGCGGTTTTCTGTGTCTATATCACTACAGCTTATCAACACAGGTTAATTTACCTGAGCTTTATGGGTGAGCGCTTAGCGTTAGCAAAAGCCGGTACATAACATTTTATTTTTGCAGAGGTGTCAATTGACTAATCAATCACGTTTTACACCGGGTATTTTGAAAAAAGCACGCTGGCATATACAAGACAATCAAGTTACTCCTGAGTCGGTCTTTAAGGCACGTCGCCACATAGTGAAAGCCATGGGGTTAGGTGCGATTGGTGCCAGTATCCCAGGTTATGTGCAGGCGGGATTATTTGATCTGTTTGGTGATCAGCCCAAAACCAGCTTTATCACCACGCCACTGACTTTTGAGGCCAATGCGCGCTTTGGTCAGGGTGAGGTGCTTACACCATTTGATAAGGTCACAACCCATAATAACTTTTATGAGTTTGGTACCAGCAAACAAGACCCGTCTGATAATGCGCAGCAGTATAAAGTCGACCCTTGGCAATTGCGTATTGAAGGCGAAGTTGAGCGCCCCATGACGCTTGATTATCAGGATCTGACTAAGCTGTTTCCGCTTGAAGAGCGTACTTATCGACTGCGCTGCGTTGAAGCTTGGTCGATGGTGATCCCTTGGGTTGGATTTCCACTTGCGGCGTTATTGAAAAAAGTGGGCGTAACCAGCAAGGGAAAATATGTTGCTTTTGAGACCGCCTTCGATCCCGAGCAAATGCCAGGACAAAAAAGCCGTTTAATGGGCGGTGGCATTCATTATCCCTATGTGGAAGGCTTAACCATTGCCGAGGCGATGAATGAACTGACGCTGATGTCAGTCGGGCTGTATGGTAAAACCCTGCCGCCGCAAAACGGTGCGCCGATCCGCTTAGTGGTGCCGTGGAAATATGGTTTTAAGAGCATTAAATCGATTGTGCGTATTCGGGTGATGGACAAGCAGCCACCCACCAGCTGGAATCAACTCGCACCCCATGAGTATGGGTTTTATGCCAATGTGAACCCAGCTGTCGATCATCCCCGGTGGTCACAGGCGAGTGAGCGGCGCATCGGTGAAGGTGGGTTATTCTCGGCGCAGCGCATCGATACATTGCCTTTTAATGGCTATGGCGAGTTTGTGGCCTCTTTATATGACGGCATGGATTTGAGGCAGTTTTATTAACCCATTCGGTGACCGTATTCTAGGCGCAATCGATTGCGCCTAGCGAACAAGTTGCAATATCTGTCTAGTGAGATAGTGGTTAGCGCCTTTAAAGGGGAAAAGAGTAGGAGTCTTATGTTCAACATCACGGCGTTAAGAGTCACACCAAAACAGCTGCTCTGGGTAAAGTTAGTTTTTCATTTGATTGGGTTTATCCCGATTACTTGGTTGGTTTTTACTGTGCTGTCGGGGCGTGCGGGCGGCGACCCTGTGCAGCATATTATCCACTTTACTGGAATTGGCGCACTCAATGCGCTACTGGCAACACTACTGATTTCACCTATTGCCAAGAGATTTAAGTTAGGTTGGTTAATGCAGACTCGCAGGCTTGTCGGCTTGTATGTGTTTGCCTATGCCACACTGCATATTGTGGCGTTTTTCAGCTTAGATCTGCTGTTTGCCTGGGAGTTGTTTTTCAGCGAGGTGGCGAAACGGCCTTATATTTTAGTTGGTGCTGTGGCTTATGTGATTGTGAGCGCCTTAGCGATTACCTCATTTAAGGTCTTAATGCGAAAAATGGGCCGCCGTTGGCAAACGCTGCACAATGGAGTGTATGTCGTGGCGATACTAGCACCGATCCATTTTTATTGGTCGGTCAAATCCGAAATCATCGAACCGAGTCTGTATATCCTCGGTTTTGGTTTGTTGCTCGCATGGCGTTTACCCATTTGGCAGAAGAAGCGCAGCAGCCGTATCGCGATGGCCGCCGAGGGCAAGCGATAATCTGTAGTGTTGGCATTTATCAACGAGCAAAGAAAACGGCGTTTGCATACACTGCAAGCGCCGTTTTTATATCAGACGTTGGAAGATAATAGGTTTAACCTAAACCTTGGGTTGCCGATTTCATTTGAATAAATTCAATCTTATAGCCGTCAGGGTCTTCCACAAAGGCGATTTCGGTGGTGCCACCCGCAACAGGGCCAGGCGCGCGGGTGACTTTACCGCCTGCGGCGGCAATGGCTTCACAACGAGCATAAATGTCTTCATCACCAATGGCGATATGGCCAAAGCCTGTGCCGAGATCGTATTTTTCAGTGCCCCAGTTATAGGTCAATTCAATCACCGCTTGGCCTGTTGATTCTTCACCGTAGCCCACGAAGGCTAAAGAATATTTGTATTCTGGGTTTTCTGAGGTGCGTAGCAGCTTCATGCCAAGTATTTGAGTGTAAAAATTAATACTGCGCTCTAAGTTACCAACGCGGATCATTGTGTGTAACAGTTGTGACATAGGATTATCTCGGTCAATGAATTATGCCGGCATTATAACAAAAATCATTGTTAATCGAGTCTTAATGTTAATCGAATAAGCGAATTGCTATGCCTTGATTTTTGAGTTGATGTGCGCTAGGCGAGATTGCGTGGTGTGAGCTGTATCACGTCACCATTAAACGCGATGTGAAAAGTACAGGATAATTTAGGTCTTGCTCACAAAATAACTATCTCAATATAGGCATTTATCGCAGGCTTGATAATAATGGGTTCATACCCACTAGGAGAGTGAATATGAACACCGAACTTAAAATGGCGCTAGGTACTACAGTTGTAATTGCTTTATTTTTCAGTGCATTCTTCGTATCTATGTTCTGATACCGCATTCTAATCAAATCCTGTGTTAAGGCGCTTAAATCGGTTGATTTAAGCGCCTTTGTGTTTCTAGACTCCGCCGTTTTCCGTATCTGTCCGTTTTAACATCTCGTGATTGTCGGCAATATTTCTGCAAATAGTTTGAAAAATGATTATTTTGATATTTATATATTTTGATTTTCAAACTAAAATGTTGGCAGACATCATCAAACACCACAGGTACTTTTGTCCAAATCGGTCAGATAAGGGCAGGGAACGTAGGAAAAAATAATGAAAATAACCCCTTCAACAACAACGCCGCAGCCAAGTCATGGCGTTGGACACTCCATTGCCCAATGGCAACATCCCCATGGATTCTCTACACAAAATACTGCTGGCGAAAAAAATACCCGTTATGTGCTGTATTTAACGGTTATCACTATGGTGGCCGAGATTGTGGCGGGCACGATATACGGCTCTATGGCATTGCTGGCCGATGGTTGGCATATGGGCACTCATGCCGCCGCCTTTATGATTACGCTGTTTGCCTATTCCTATGCCCGTAAGCATGCCAATGATCCAACCTTTGCCTTTGGTACCGGTAAAGTGAGTGTCCTTGGCGGTTATACCAGCGCCATCGCCTTAGGACTGGTTGCACTTATCATGCTTATCGAATCAGGGATGCGTTTGATAAACCCTGAGAATATTCACTTTAATGAGGCCATTTTCGTAGCCTTGATTGGATTAAGTGTGAACGTATTAAGCGTGTTTTTGTTGAAAGACCATCACTCCCACGACCATGGACATTCACATGGGCATTCACACGGTCACTCTCATGGTCACACTCACGCACATGATCATGATGATGAGAACGATGACCATAAGGCTCATCAAGATAATCATTGCTGCCATGGGCACGATCATCATGCTGCTGACCATGACCATGACCATGACCATGACCATGACCATGACCATGACCATGACCATGACCATGACCATGACGACCATTCACACAACCACGCACATGGACATTCCCATGGGCATTCGGGGCATGATCACAACCTGAGAGCCGCTTATTTTCACGTATTAGCCGATGCATTAACCTCAGTGCTGGCGATTGCCGCACTCTTATTCGGCAAATATATGGGCTTAACTTGGCTCGACCCGATTATGGGGATTGTGGGCGCCATTATTATTAGCCGCTGGTCATGGGGACTCATTCAACAAACAAGTCCAATTTTGCTCGACGGCGGGGTAAATATCTCGCTACAACGTAAAGTGCGTGAAGCCATTGAAGCGGTTCCGGATCACCAAGTCGCCGATTTACATATTTGGCGCGTGAGTGCCGATCACCATGCTATTATGTTATCCATAGTGTCCCACTCACCGAAAGAAGCCAGTTATTTTAATCAGTTACTGACTAAGTTCCCTGAGTTATCCCATATTACTATTGAGCTGCATACTTGTCGTCAACGTGAGTGTGTCGCTAAGGAAGCCTAATGACAGTTGCACCGCAGCATGATGCTCTATCAGCCTCGACCGTCCATTCCACGGATCAGGCGTTAAACCATGTGATTATTGAGTTTTATGAAAAATTATCATCTTGGGAGCATGCTATCGTGCGTGATAAGGGTTTTAGCCTATCACAGGTTCACACCATCGAATTATTGGGAGTGCACGGCGCGATGCGGATGAAGGAACTTGCTGATAAAATTGGGGTAACGACTGGCACGCTTACGGTGCAAATCGATAAGATGGTCGAATCCCAATGGGTTGTGCGCCGCCCGCACGAAACCGATAGGCGCTCGATTCTGGTCGAGTTAACCGAAAAGGGCCAAGCACTATTTCTTGAGCATGATGCGCTGCATTTGCAATTAACGACCGATCTCACCGCTAAAATGAGCGCGGAGGAGCGCAGCGTGCTGCTGAACCTGCTGACGCGGATGAACCAAGAGTTTTAATTGCACATTTATGTAGCTCATTAAGTCACGATTAAAGCGCCCCGATGGGCGCTTTTTTTATGACACAACATATTGAATATTTTCGATTCATTCTCGATTAATCATCCGTGATTACAATATCTTATCTTTTGTTACATTCTTGTTGGATTAAAAGTTGAACTGAAAATCAATTAAGGTAATGTAGAGCAGAAATTAAGATGGAATCAATTTAAGGGCTCTGTTTAAGGACTATGTTTAAGGGCTCTGTTTAAAAAGGAATAACATGAATCGTAAATTACTGCCTTGGTGCATCGCAGGTGTGCTCACTATGACTGCTCAAGTTCACGCGCAAGAAGACAAGTATATTTGGCTTGAAGAGGTTGAAGGCGCCAAGCCTATGGAATGGGTTAAGACCCAAAATGCCGCTTCTGCCGCCGAAATTAAAGCCTTCAAAGGGTTTGATACCTTAGTCGCAAATAGCCTCGCTATCCTCAATGACAAAGAGCGTATTCCTTACGCCACCCACATCGGCGACAAGCTGTATAACTTTTGGAAGGACGATACCCATGTCCGGGGGATTTATCGCCGCACGACCATGGAAGAATACACAAAGGCGCAACCCAAGTGGGAAACCGTGCTTGATGTCGATGCTTTAGGTAAGTTGGAATCGGTTAACTGGGTATTTAAGAGCATTGATTGCCAATATCCCGATAATCAACGTTGTTTTGTGTCTTTATCCCGTGGCGGCGCCGATGCGGTGGAAGTGCGTGAATTTGATTTAACCACTAAAGATTTTGTGCCAGCAAAAGATAAGCCATTCTTTTTAAAAGAAGCGAAATCTAGCCTAAGTTGGATAGATAAAGACCATGCATTTGTCGGCACCGACTTTGGCGATGGCCAAAGCATGACGGACTCGGGTTACCCCCGCGTGGTGAAGTTATGGCAACGTGGTACGCCACTTGAGCAAGCGAAAACGATTTTTAGTGGGGATAAAACCTCTGTCGCGGTATCGGGTTGGGTGATGTTCGACGATAAAACCCCGCTCAGCCTAGTCACAGAAGCACATACTTTTTATACCGCGACGCAGTATGTTTACCAAGACGGCAAACTGATTAAACTACCAATCCCACAAGATGCCGAGATTAAAGGCTATTTCCAAGGCAAATTGTTTATTGAGCTAAAAAGTGACTTAGCAACGCCTGCGGCGACATTCAGCCAAGGCGCTGTGGTGTACGCCAATGTGGCGGATTTAATTGCCCAAAAAGCGGCGTTTACTGAATTTGTGAGCCCTACGCCAACAGCATCAATAGCGCAGCTGAGTTTCAGTAAGAGCGCGATTTTTGTTAATTGGCTCGATAACGTGAAGAGCAAGCTGGTTCGCTACGAGCAAGATGAAAAAGGCGCATGGCAAAGCACGCCAGTGCCCTTTGAGGCCAACGGCGCGCTAACTGTGATGGATATGGAGCGCGACAGTGACGATTTCTTTGTCAACTACACTAGCTTCCTTGAGCCATCGAGCCTGTATACCGTCAATGCTAAGGCGCTTAAACCTCAAAAAATCAAAGGTATGCCTCAGCAGTTTGCGGCGGATAAATTTAAAACCGAGCAATATTTTGCCACCTCAAAGGATGGTACCAAAGTGCCTTATTTTGTGGTGATGGCAAAAAATCTTAAGCTCGATGGCAGCAATCCAACACTGCTTTATGGTTATGGCGGATTTGAAGTGTCTCTTCGCCCAGCGTATTCAGCTACCATTGGTAAAAACTGGTTAGAGCAGGGCGGTGTGTATGTACTGGCCAATATCCGAGGTGGCGGCGAGTATGGTCCTGCGTGGCATCAAGCGGCGCTTAAGCAGAATCGTCATAAGGCCTACGAGGACTTTGAGGCCATCGCCGAGGATCTCATCGCCCGTAAGATCACCTCGAGCAAGCATTTAGGTATTCAAGGCGGCAGTAATGGTGGTTTGTTGATGGGCGCCGCCTTTACCCGTCGTCCCGATCTCTACAATGCCGTGGTCTGCCAAGTGCCTTTACTCGACATGTACCGTTTCAATAAGTTACTCGCCGGCGCAAGTTGGATGGGGGAGTACGGTAATCCTGATGTTCCAGAGGAATGGGCTTACATTAAAACTTATTCGCCATACCATAACCTGCATAAAGACGTGCATTATCCTAAGGTGTTTTTTACCACCTCAACCCGTGATGACAGGGTTCACCCTGGGCACGCCCGCAAGATGGTGGCCAAGATGAAGGATATGGGTATTGATGTGCTTTACTATGAAAATATCGAAGGTGGGCATGCTGGGGCTGCAGATAATAATCAAGCTGCGGAACTAAATTCAATGGCGTTTGCCTACTTATTACAGCAGTTAAAATAATCGCACTTGTTACCGCAGTAAATTAACAAGCTGGGGTTAGTTCCGAGCAAGTCCCTATAGGTTGGGGAGTCAAAAACGGTCGAATGCCTTCAGATTCGGCCGTTTTTTTAATCCGCATTATAACTTGTTAATTATAAAGATTATTTAATTGAGGAGAATCTGACGACTTGCTAAGATGGCGCAAATTGTAGGGCATAAGATTGCCTTAAGAAAACTAAGTTAGCTTCGGCCCACTATTGATTTGAGAGACCATAACCAGTGCTGACGAGATTTAAAACCCTAACCGTGAATCGTTTCACTTTTATCACCGCAGTATTTTACGTTTGCGTTTTTAATATCCCGCTATTTGACATCATCAAAAAAGGCATTGAAAAACAACCTGATGTCGATCCGGTTTTTATCGCCAGTATGCCGTTATTTTTGATCTTTGCGCTGAGTTTTGTGTTTTCGCTGTTTACAGTGAAGTATCTGCTAAAGCCCTTTTTTATCATCCTCACTTTATTATCATCTAGCGTGTTTTTTGCGGCCTTAAAATACAATATCGTGTTTGATTACGGCATGATTGAAAACACCTTTCAAACCAACAGCGCTGAAGCGCTGATGTATGTCAATTTTGCTTCCATACTCAATATGCTGCTTACGGGGATTTTGCCAGCCTATTTGATTTACAAAGCTGATATCCAATACAAGCCATTTTTCAAAGAGTTGCTACATAAAGTTTTGTTTATGCTGGCGATGTTAGCAGGGCTTGGGATTATCGCTTTCTTCTATTTCCAAGACTACGCTTCCTTTGGCCGCAATAATGATGAGATTAAGCGTTATATCGTGCCGACCTATTTTATTGGTGCGGCGGCTAAGTACATCAATGTGCATTACCTACAAACACCAATCAAATATGAACAGCTTGGCTTGGATGCAAAAAATGTCAGTCCCAATACCAACGGTAAGCCCAATTTATTAGTGCTGGTGGTTGGGGAAACGGCTCGTTCGATGAACTATCAATACTATGGTTATGAAAAACCGACCAACGCCCATACTCAGGGGCAAGGATTACTGGTCTTTAAGGATAGCCATTCTTGTGGTACGGCAACCGCAGTATCGCTGCCTTGCATGTTCTCCCGCATGGGACGCGATGACTATGATTCCCGCCGTGCCTATGCCCAAGACACGGCCGTTGATGTACTGAATCATGGCGGGATTAAGGTGCAATGGTTTGATAATGACTCGGGTTGTAAAGGCGTGTGCGATCAGGTTGAGAACATCACTATCGATTTAAAGAGCGATCCTGAGTTGTGCTCCGGTCAATATTGCTTTGATCAAGTTTTGTTGAACAAACTTGATGAAGCATTAGCTAACGCCGAGCAAAAAGATACCGTGATTGCGTTACATATTATTGGCAGTCACGGGCCGACCTATTATCTACGTTATCCGCCAGAGCACCGTAAATTTACGCCAGATTGCCCACGTAGTGATATTCAAAATTGCAGTGCTGAAGCGTTAATGAATACCTACGACAACACTATCTTATATACCGATTACATTCTTAGTCAGGTGGTCAATAAGCTTAAACAGCAGCAAGAAAAATTTGATACCGCCATGTTTTATCTCTCCGATCATGGCGAGTCTTTGGGTGAGAAAGGCATGTACTTGCATGGCGCCCCTTACAGCATCGCGCCTATTGAGCAAACGAGTATTCCTATGCTGGCTTGGTTTTCTGAGGACTTTAGTCAAGATAATCACTTGAATATGGCTTGTCTTGCTAAAGAAGCTGAAAAGGGGGGATTTTCCCATGACAATTTGTTCGATAGCCTATTGGGATTAATGAATGTTCAAACTCAGGTTTATCAGCCTGAATTGGATATTTTTGCCCGCTGCCGAGGTTGAGCCGCTTTTGGCATAACATAAAAAATTAAAGGAGGATGGCAACATCCTCTTTTTGTTTTTGCGCGCCATCATAATAATCATTTTACCCAGTATCCAAAACGAAGCAGTTGAGTTAACTTAAGTTATACAAAATTATAACAACTCATGGATACATGATTCATGTCTTTTCCTGCAGCAAATAAAGAGCTCGATTCAGCGGCTCAAATTTTACGTTTAGCTGTACCGCAAATGTCTGCGCTTGATATACCGGTTACGCCAGAAAACTACACCGTTTGGTATGAGTATTTTGCTCAGTCAAACTTAGATCTTAATCGTGCTATTGATGGTTTTCTTGCTAACAATGTCGTATTTACCAAAGAAGTGAATACCAGTCTGTACAAGAATTTTATTCAAGAGAAGTCCCCTGAAGTCATTGAGAATGTCCAGATAGAAACTCAGATACTGATTAACTCTCTCATCAGTAAAATTACTCAGTTAACCCAAGGGACGGAAGCATTTACAAGCACCTTGGCGGATTTTGGATTGCAACTGCAATCAACGCCCGATGCGAATACGTTAAATCAATTAGTCGATGGGGTGCTTGATGAAATGCAGAGCCTATTGGTTAATAACCAAGCCATGGAGCAGAGCCTCAATGCCATGGGGCAAGAAGTACAAAACTTAAAAGCTGAAATGGAAAATTTAAGTCTGGCAGCAATGACAGATCAATTGACTTCGTTACATAACCGCCGAGCTTACGAAATTGCCATTCAAGACCATATCCATCGTGCGGAGGAACAACAAACCCGTTGTAGTTTATTACTTGTGGATATTGACAGATTTAAGATATTTAACGACACCTATGGGCATCAAATCGGCGACAAAGTCTTGGCTTATGTTGCGCTGGCTTTAAAACAATGTGTGCGTGGTGATGACTTTGTCGCCCGTTACGGCGGCGAGGAATTTGTGGTGTTACTGCCTAATACCCATTTTCATGATGCGCTGCAAGTGGCCGAGACTTTGAGGGAGCGGATCTCCGAGCGGCGCCTAGCGATAGGCAAAGATAAAAAACTCTCATTGGGCGCCATTACGGTGTCGATTGGCTTAGCCTCTTTGCAAAAGGGCGATGATGCAGAAACCTTGTTTAGCAGAGCGGATAAAGCCCTGTATGAAGCTAAATCTGATGGCCGTAATTGCGTGCGGGGCTGAGTTGTTGCTTATTATCAGTATAGTTTGAGGGCGTATGGATAATGGTTTAAGTGTTAGTAATCTCAGCATCCTTATGCTTCAGTGATGCGAATCTTGGGTTCAGGATTGAGCGCCTTACGCCAATAAATGTTTAAAATGCAGTAAGCGATTGTTGGCGGGCATGGCGATATCTTCAACTAAGGTTAAGTTTTGGGCTTGGGCAAGGGTGACAATCCATTCAACATCTCGAATGCCGCTTTCACTATCTCTTTGTTTTAATAAGTCATCAAATCGCCGATTGCTGTCGCTGGTAAAGTGACCTTGATAGTTAAAAGGCCCGTACAGGCATAGGGTGTTGAGCCGCGGTAAATACTCTCCTAAGCCATTAAAAAATGCTTCCACCTTGGGTTTACTCATAATATGTAAGGTATTGGCGCTGAATACTGCATCGATATGGGGGCCGTTGATAGGCCAAGGTAGTGATACATCAAGTGTAATAGGTAAGCCAAGATTATGAACGCCAAGTTGATGACCTTGTTGTAAACATCTTGCACTAATGTCCTCAAGATATTGCGCTTGATCGCTCGTTTGCCAAAAAAGTTGAGGGAGATTCGCTGCAAAATAAACGGCGTGTTGCCCAGTGCCGCTACCGATTTCAAGTACTTGTTTGGTATTGGCAAAAGCGGTTTTTAATACCGCAAGAATAGGCGTTTTATTATTTTCACAGGCTTGAGAAAAGGGCAGAACATCAGTTGTTTGAGGTTGTATATCCTGCGGCATAGTTTCTCCTGATAGGTCATTGTTAAACAAGTTATTGTTAAATAAATCTTTGTGAAATGCGTCTTTCTGATGGCGATTACCCTTGAGACAATAACGCAGGGTCAATTCTATTACCATCCTAGCGGGTGGTGCCTAGCTTAAGTCACTAACCTCGTTAATCCAATGGCTTAAGCTGTTTTGCCAAACTCGCTTATTTCCCTGTCAGGGGCATTCTTCTGTTGACCATGATAATAGCTTCGTTATACTCAAAAATTCTGAACGTTTGTAAAAAATATTAAACGAAAAATCATAATAACATCGTGTAAGGAAACCCTATGTCAGCCAAACGCTGCGCCTCTTATTACAATGCCACTATTAAGCAAGAGTCTGATTATCCAGAACTTGAAGGTGATCTTCGTGTAGATGTTGCCATTATCGGCGGCGGGTTTACTGGGGTTGCAACCGCGGTTGAGTTGTCTGAAAAAGGCTACAAGGTCGCATTACTAGAGGCAAATAAAATTGCTTGGGGCGCGACTGGCCGTAATGGTGGTCAAGTGACCGGAAGCCTATCTGGCGATGCAGCGATGACCAAGCAATTACGCCGTCATCTTGGTCAGGATGCCGAGGATTATGTGTGGGATCTTCGCTGGCGTGGGCACGATATCATCAAAAGTAGAGTGGCGAAGTACAACATTGATTGTGATTTAAAATTTGGTCATATCCAGACGGCCTATCGCCCCGCACATATGGCAGAGTTACAGCAAATGTTCGACGAGGCTAATCGCCGTGGCATGGGGGAGTTTATGACCTTAGTGCCTGAGCAGGAGATGCCCACCTATTTAGCCTCGCCCTTGTACCACGGCGGTTTAGTCAATCGGCGCAATATGCATCTGCATTCGGTAAATCTATGCCTTGGTGAGGCGCGAGTCGCGGCCTCGTTGGGCGCGCAGATTTTTGAACATTCGCAGGTGCTGGATATTCAGCAAGGAGAGCTTGCAACCGTGGTCACGCCAAAAGGAACGGTTAAGGCAAATAGCGTGCTCATCGCCGGCAATGCCTACCACAAATTGGGCCGTCCCAAGCTACGGGGCATGTTATTTCCTGCCTCCCTTGGCAATTGTGCGACAGCCCAATTGCCGGCGGAGTTAGCTAAGCAACTTAATCCGCAGGATTTGGCCGTGTATGATTGCCGCTTCGTGCTGGATTATTACCGCTTAACTGCCGACAACCGTTTGATGTTTGGCGGTGGCACCAATTACAGTGGCCGCGATCCTAAAAACGTTGCCGCTGAGCTGCGCCCGGCGATTGAACGTACTTTCCCCCAGTTAAAGGGTGTCGATATTGAATTTGCCTGGGCAGGCATGGCGGGGATAGTGATTAACCGTATTCCCCAGTTGGGCAAAATTACCCCGAATATCTTCTATTGTCAGGGATACTCGGGCCATGGCGTGGCAACTTCCCATATCATGGCCGAGATTATGGGGCAGGCGATCGATGGTCAAATGCGAGAGTTCGATCTCTTCGCCGCGATGCGTCATATCCGGATCCCACTGAATGAATGGTTTGGTAATCAGGCACTGGCCTTAGGTATGTTGTATTACACCCTCAGGGAAAACTGGCGCTAAACAGGTGGGGTGTCTGGCGACAGCGAGATGATTGTCACTCATATTGGATTAATTGTTGTGAGTTAACTGCTCGCCAGTTTTTCAGCTAAATAATCTACTAAAACCCGCACTTTGGCGCTCAGGTGACGATTTTGGGGGTAGAGCGCCCAAATGCCTTCTTTGGATTCGCGGTGTGCGTCGAGGAAGGAGATAAGTTTGCCTGCATGAATATCTTCTTCAATATAATAATCAGGGAGTTGTACTATCCCTATGCCCTTTAACGCTGCATCCCGCAGGGCATAGCCGCTGTTGCAGATAAGGTTGCCGCGTACCTTAATATTGCGCTCGCGGCCATTTTCAATAAAGCGCCAGTAATTGTGATTCCCGATCAGGCAATTATGTTGATTTAACTCCGAAAGCGTATGGGGCTCACCGTATTTTTCAACATAACTGGGTGAGGCGGCCACATAATGGGTGCGGCTACTCAAAGGTTTGGCCATCAGGCTAGAGTCGGCGAGTTTGCCAAGGCGAATAGCCAAATCGTAACCGCCGTCAATCAAATCCAAGGTTCTGTTGGTCAAGTCGACATTAAATTCCACACTGGGATACTGCACCATAAAATCATTGAGTAATGGCATGATAAATTTTTCGCCGTAGGCCACGGGGGCGGTGAGTTTCACCAATCCTTGGGGCGAGCCCTTTAGATCGGTAATGGCCCGTTCGGCCTCCTCTAGTCCTGTCTGTAATTGGCGGCAATGGCGATAATAAATCGTGCCTTCTTCGGTGAGCGATACCTTGCGAGTCGTACGGTAAAACAGCTTAGTGCCGAGGCGATTTTCCAGCGCGCTGATTTGCCGACTCACGTGGGCGGTGGACACATTGAGGCGCTGTGCGGCCAAGGTAAAGTTCTCGGCTTCGGCCACTGCTACAAATTCTGATATGCCATCCCAAAGGTACATTGTTGCTTCTCAGTAAAAATGAATTGCCAAAATGCTAGATTATCAATCCTCAGGAAATAAATACAATCTAGTGACTGCATTACCGCACACTATTTTTAAGCTTATCCGTCCACCTCAATCTATGCTTACAAGCGAGTCGGGCTAGGATAAGCCGTAAATCGATAAGCCCATTGATTAAAATAAGGAAAGACAAGCATGTCGAACGAAAAACCACAGTTTATCAAGTCAAAGGCCGCCGTGGCCTGGGGGCCGGGACAGCCACTCAAGATTGAAGAAGTCGATGTGATGTTACCTAAAGCCGGCGAAGTATTAGTGCGCATCGTGGCGACTGGGGTGTGCCATACCGATGCGTTTACCTTAAGTGGTGACGATCCTGAAGGCGTGTTCCCAGCGATCCTCGGCCATGAGGGCGGTGGTATTGTTGAGCAAGTGGGCGAAGGCGTGACCAGCGTGCAGGTGGGCGACCATGTGATCCCTCTCTACACGCCTGAGTGTGGCGAATGTAAATTCTGTTTATCGGGTAAAACAAACCTGTGCCAGAAGATCCGCGCGACTCAAGGCAAAGGTTTAATGCCAGATGGCACCACGCGTTTCTATAAAGATGGTCAGCCAATTTTCCATTACATGGGCTGTTCTACCTTCTCTGAGTACACTGTATTACCTGAAATTTCATTGGCTAAGGTCAATAAAACTGCGCCATTAGAAGAGATCTGTCTGCTAGGTTGTGGTGTGACGACAGGTATGGGCGCCGTAATGAACACCGCTAAGGTGGAAGAAGGCGCGACCGTAGCGATTTTCGGCCTAGGTGGTATCGGTCTTTCGGCCGTTATTGGTGCGACCATGGCTAAAGCCAGCCGGATTATTGCCATTGATATTAACGAATCTAAATTCGAACTTGCCCGTAAATTAGGTGCAACCGATTGTATTAATCCTAAAAATTTCGACAAACCTATTCAAGAGGTGATTGTCGAGATGACCGATGGCGGCGTGGATTACTCCTTCGAATGTATCGGTAATGTCAATGTGATGCGCAGCGCGCTCGAGTGTTGCCACAAGGGCTGGGGCGAATCAGTGATCATTGGTGTTGCAGGCGCAGGGCAGGAGATTTCTACCCGTCCGTTCCAACTGGTGACAGGTCGCGTATGGCGAGGCTCAGCCTTCGGTGGCGTAAAAGGACGCTCGCAATTACCTAAAATCGTTGAACAATACCTAGCAGGTGAGTTTAAGCTCGATGACTTTATCACCCACACTATGGGACTTGAGCAAGTCAACGAAGCCTTCGACTTGATGCATGAAGGCAAGAGCATTCGCAGCGTGATCCATTTCGATAAATAATTGCGCTCTTTGTCATCACAGCAGCAGATAACCGCTAACGACTTATCTGCTGCTTATGTGTTTTAAGCTTGTGATAGGGTCTTGAACGGCAAGCTAACCGCTGAAAGTGAACAGGAAAGGGATTGAAATGACCATAGAAAATATCAGCTGTAACAAGAGTTTTGGTGGTTGGCACAAACAGTATCGCCATCAATCTCAGGCGCTGAACTGCGAGATGCGCTTTGCGATTTACCTGCCACCCGAGGCGGCCAATAAACCTGTACCTGTGCTGTATTGGCTATCGGGTCTTACCTGTACCGACGAAAACTTTATGCAGAAGGCGGGCGCGCAGCGTATTGCGGCGCAGTTGGGAATGGCTATCGTCGCTCCCGATACCAGCCCTCGTGGTGATGATGTTGCCGATGCACCGGATAAAGCCTATGACTTGGGCCTCGGCGCAGGGTTTTATGTGAATGCGACCAGAGCACCTTGGAATCGCCACTATAAAATGTACGACTATATTGTGCATGAGCTGCCAGCGCTGATTGAAGCGAATTTCCCCGTAACCGGACAGCGCGCCATCTCTGGCCACTCCATGGGCGGGCATGGCGCGTTAGTCATTGGATTAACCCATCCCCACAGATATAGCTCCATTTCGGCCTTTAGCCCTATCAGCAATCCAAGCAATGCGCCTTGGGGGATTAAAGCCTTTACCGAGTATTTAGGGGAAAATCGTGAGCACTGGCGCCAATATGATGCCTGTGAGTTACTCAAATTGGCGATCAGCGAAGTGCCTATTTTAGTCGACCAAGGCGATGCCGACAGCTTTTTAGAAACACAATTAATGCCACACACGCTCAGTGATATCGCCAAAACGAAAGGCTATCCCTTAGATTTGCGTATGCAGGCGGGCTACGACCATAGCTATTACTTTATTGCGAGCTTTATTGAAGAACACCTTAAATTCCATAGCTTGTATTTTAAATAAGGTTGCCAATCGTTAACCCCTTTCAGGATTAAACCTCAGAGTTAAAGCCTAGGGTTAAATATTAAAAAGCGCGGTTAACATCAAGTTCACCGCGTTTTTATTTTTACGGATAAGTTGCGATGTCATTCAACATGTCATGTTGACCCATGGCGCCTGAATGATTTGAATGCAGCGGCTATATCTCAAATGAGAAAAAGCTGTTAAGTTCTCGACATTAATGATGATTCATTCTCTATATTCTCAATACAATATTGGCGAATAAATATACATAAGGATAGGAGTTCAATATGAAATGGATGTTTGTACTGTTACTGGCGATAACGAGTACCGCCAATGCCATGATTATTAGGCATGATGCGGAAGACGCGAAATATCAAGCGGCGGCGCAAAGCGATAATTCAACAGTCACCTTTTTAGGACTTTATAAAGGTGATGAAATCGTGCTTGGTACAGGCAGCCTTATCGATAAGCAATGGATTGTGACGGCGGCGCATGTGGCTAATGAGCTAACGACTGGCAATAAAGTGCAATTTAAAAAGGATTTTTACTCGATTAAAAACGTGATAAAACATCCACTTTGGAAAGAACGACACTTTCCCTATGATATTGCATTGGTTCAATTGGCGTCTTCAATTGAAGACGCCACACTCGCTAAATTGAATCCTGCCTCAACCGAAACGGGTAAAATCGCTACCTTCGTCGGACGTGGCGATTTTGGTAATGGGCTAGTGGGCGTTGTGGCGGCCGACAAACAATTGCGCGCGGCACACAATGCCGTGGTTGGGGTGCAGGAGCAATGGCTGCAATTTATCTTTGACCGCGACGCGAATGCTTTACCATTGGAGGGGATCAGTGGCCCAGGAGATTCGGGTGGCCCCGCATATCTCGTCTCGACAAATTCAGTCTGCCTTATCGGTGTCAGCTCATGGCAAAATGCTGAGTCAACCAATTGGGAAGAAGGTAAGTATGGCGTGATTGAGCATTACTCACGCATTTCCTATTTCAGAGATTGGATCGAGAAAACACTTTGGCAGATATCAGGGATATCGCCAGAAATATGTCCCGATAGTTAAGGTATTAGATTGTACTTTTGCGATAAATTGCCGCTATTTCACTACTCTCTATTGTTTGCTCTCATAAAAACGGATGTGTACATCGGTGAGTTTGGCCTAATTTAACCTGAGCTCGGGATAAGTAGAGCCGCTGAATAGACATCTTTTCGGGCCTCTCTGCGTTGCTCTGTCTCACCATCGCTCGCTATGGCATACGACAGAGCGCCTTGATATGCGCAAAAATCTGCGCATTCAGTCAGAAAAAATATTTTTCTTTCCAAAAGAATCATTTATGGCATTGATTTAGTTTGTTAAATTTAGATTTTTTCGACACTCGTTACCCCGAGTTCAGGTTAATTTACTTTTTGAAGAGCATCATATTTCGTTTATTTAATTGTTTGGATAAGTATGCCTGTCGTGTTTTGAGGAATAATTTGAAACAATGTATTTTAGTGATTAGATAGTAAAAATTTATTTTAAACAGTAAGTTATTTTTCTATTCATGGGAATGAAGTGTGTTTAATGGAGGGATAATGAAAAAGATAAAGCTTGTGGCGTTTTTGAGTTTAATGTTGTTGGGCGGTTGTGCTTCTTACACTACGCCTGGTGGCAGTGTGGCTATCGGCAGCTTAGCAGATTCGGATATTAATGCGCTGATGTCGGTGCAAGCGGCTGCAACATTCCCTGCACATATTGCCGTGGCACGTATTCAGGCGCCGGGTTATGCATCCTACCGTTTAAGCAGTTTTGGCACAGGCCGTTACAGTGTGGTCACTACCCGTGAAGTCGAAACCGAAGCCGATTTTGCTCAATTAGGTAAAATGTCGCAGGTTGCAGGGATTGCACCGTTAAATCGTATTTTGTTGCCGGAGCAGTTAGATTCCATCAAATCATTGCGGGAAGCTGCGGCAAGACTCAAAGCGGATATCTTACTGATTTATACCTTTGATACCTCTTTCCATGCGGGTGAGCAGCAATTTGCGCCACTGAATGTCATTTCCCTTGGGTTGTTAAAAAATAAAGAAGTGAGCGTGACGACAACCGTCTCGGCGGCTCTGTTTGATGTGCGCACCGAATATTTGTATGGATTAGCGGAGTCGACGGCAAAGGAAAGTCGAAACGCATCGGTATGGAGCACCTCTGATGCAGTCGATGATTTGCGCCGAGAGACTGAAAAACAAGCGTTTTCGCAGCTTATTCCTGAAATTGAAAAAACGTGGTCGGGAGTGATTTCGCAATATGTGAATTCATCAATGAAAGCGACAAACTAAACGTTGTACTCATTTAAAGATAAACAAATGCCGCGCTTAATCGTTTAGGTTTGAACGGTTAAGCGCGGCATGACAGTGCTAAAGACTTAAGTTAATTAACAGCTTGAGTGGATTAACACTCAACAATGTTCACCGCAAGGCCACCTTTGGCGGTTTCTTTGTATTTACTGCGCATATCTTTACCTGTATCCATCATGGTTTTAATCACTTTATCCAGTGATACCTTGTGGTTACCGTCGCCGCGCAGCGCCATACGTGAGGCGTTAATGGCCTTGATTGCGCCCATTGCATTACGTTCAATACAGGGCACTTGTACTAGGCCACCTACGGGGTCGCAGGTTAGGCCTAGGTTATGTTCCATACCAATTTCAGCTGCGTTCTCAACATGTTCGACTGTGCCGCCCATAATCTCGGTTAAGGCGCCAGCCGCCATTGAGCAGGCTACGCCGACTTCACCTTGACAGCCAACTTCAGCGCCTGAGATCGAGGCATTTTTCTTATACAAGATACCAATTGCAGCGGCGGTTAACAGGTAACGGGCACAAACGTCGATATCGACTTCTTGCACGAAGGTATCGTAGTAACAAAGCACGGCAGGAATAATACCTGCGGCGCCGTTTGTTGGTGCAGTCACAACGCGATCGCCTGCTGCGTTTTGCTCGTTTACCGAGAGGGCGAATAAATCGACCCAATCCATTGCGGTTAATGGATCGACGTTGTTACGGCCTTCGGCTTTGAGGCGACGATAGAGTGCTGGCGCGCGGCGACGCAGCTTTAAGCCGCCAGGCAGAATACCTTCCTTCTGATAACCTCTTTCGATACAGGTTTTCATGGTTTGCCAGATATTCCACAGCTTGGCTTTGACCTCTTCTTCACTGGCAAGGCTAAGTTCGTTGGCCATCATTAAGGATGAAATGCTTAAGCCATGTTCAGTACAAAGTTCGAGTAATTGGGCGCTGCTGTTAAAATCATAAGGTGCTGATTCAATTTGCGATGCTGGTGAGGCATTACGTTGGTTGATTTCATCTTCATCTAAGATAAATCCGCCACCGACAGAGTAGTAAGTGCGCTCAAAAATACATTCGCCTTTGCTGTAGGCATATAACGTCATGGCGTTCGCATGGGCGGGAAGGGTTTTACGTCTGTGGTAGGTAATGCCGTCTTCACGGGTAAACTTGACTACTTTGCCGCAGCTGAGGGTGAGGGTCTCATTTTTAGACACTTGCTCAAGAATGCCATCGATGCTGTCGGTATCGACGGTTTCAGGATCTTCACCCATCAAGCCTAAAATGACCGCCTTACCTGTGCCGTGGCCCTTGCCGGTTTGGCCGAGGGAACCAAAGAGTTCGGCTCTTAATTCATCCACTTGGGCAATCTGGCCCGAATCAGCAAGGTGCTGCATAAAAATTTTGCCCGCTTTCATGGGGCCAACAGTGTGTGAACTCGAAGGGCCAATGCCGATCTTGAACATATCGAATACGCTAATCATGATTGAAGTCCTGTTGTGTCTCGATTTTTATTTTAGTGTGTGCGGATGAACTTTGCAGTTATCGTGTTAATACGCTGGTTTTTAGGGCATCAACTCTGGCAAACTGCAGGCATTATCCACGTAAAAATAGGCTTGTGTGATACGCTTATGTTCAGTATCCCATAAATCAGTATCAAGATTCACATTAGTTTTTTTTATTAGAAAGTCTTCGGATAAGCTGAGCTTAATTAGCGGATCATTAATGTCGATTTAATGGCCTACATTATCGGTTTTGGGTAAAATTTGACGGTAAATGGCTCGCTTTTTGGGGATTTTTGTGAACCCCGTAGCCAGTATCGCTATGGTTATTTTTTGAGTATGAATAAGAAATTTTAGGGAGAATTATGAGTTATCTAATGCTGGATCTGCTGTCTTTAGAGGTCAGTGAGGCTGAAGCTGAGATGCTGCGCCATCCGCAAGTGGGCGGTTTGATCCTGTTTTCCCGCAACTTTACTAGCCGTGGGCAATTAATTGCCTTGGTGCAGCAGATTCGCCAAATTCGTCCCGAGATTTTGATTGCCGTCGACCATGAGGGCGGACGAGTACAACGTTTTCGCGAAGGTTTTACGCTTATTCCGGCCATGGGGGATATTTTGCCAGCGGCTAAGGGCGAGATGGCATTGGCGAAACGTTGGGCCTGTGAGCTGGGTTTTTTAATGGCCATCGAGTTACTCGCCTGTGACATCGACTTAAGCTTTGCGCCTGTGCTCGATCTTAACGGCATCAGCCAAGTCATTGGCAAACGTAGTTTTAGTGCAAAGCCCGATGAAGTGATTGCGTTAGCGCAGAGTTTTATTGAGGGTATGGCCGAGGCGGGCATGGGTGCCGTGGGTAAGCATTTCCCAGGTCATGGCAGTGTGGCTGCAGATTCCCATATTGCGCAACCTATCGATGAACGTGAGGCTGAGGCGATTTTTAATCAAGATATTTTGCCATTTAAAGATTTGATTGCTCAAGGTAAATTATCGGGCATTATGCCTGCCCATGTGATCTACCCTAAAGTTGACCCTAATCCTGCGGGCTTTTCAACCTATTGGTTAAAGCAGATCCTTCGCCAAGATCTGGGTTTTAATGGGGTGATTTTCTCCGACGATCTGGGGATGAAGGGCGCATCTTTTGCGGGAGATTATTTAGGCCGCGCCCAAGCTGCGTTGGATGCGGGTTGCGATATGATTTTGGTTTGTAATGATAATCCAGGTGTTATGTCACTCTTAAACGGTTTTGTATGGCCTTCTGCTGCACCAAAACATCCGGCGAGTTTACTTAAACCTAATGCGGCGCAGACTGCTATCGCATTAGAAAATAGTGCTCGTTGGGAAAATGCCAAGCAGCTGGCCGAGCAAATCCAACTCGCACAACAGGCAAAAGTTTGATGTAGCGCAAGGTTCTGCAATGAATATTTGCTAGGGTTAGTGGCATGCGCCGTGTTTGGCAGATTGTTAAAAGGTCTCAATATGATTTTTTATCTTCATGGATTCGATGCGACTAGCCCTGGTAATCACGAAAAAATGCGTCAGTTGCAGTTTATTGACCCAGATGTAAGGCTTATCAGCTACAGCACTTTGCATCCCAAGCATGATATGCAGCATTTATTGAAAGAGGTCGCCAAGCAAATGCAGTATAGCGACGATCCCACGCCGTTAATGGTGGGCGTCGGTTTGGGGGCGTATTGGGCTGAGCGAATTGGTTTTTTAAATGGGTTAAAGTCGGTGTTGATCAATCCCAATCTCCATCCAGAAGAGACAATGCAAGGGAAAATTGATCGCCCGGAAGAGTATGCCGACATTGCCAATAAGTGTGTTTCAGAGTTTAGGTTGAAGAATACCCACAAAGCGATGTGCATTCTGTCTCGTCTTGATGAAGTACTCGACAGTCAAGCAACGTCCAGTGAACTCAGTTGTTTTTACCCTATCGAATGGGATGAAACTCAACCCCATAAATTCCCCCAATTAGCGGCCCATTTGCCTAAAATCAAAGCTTTTAAGCTAAGTTAACGGTTAATACTCGTTTGCAGACTCATCATTAGACCGCGCATCGCTACTCATTTGTAGGGGAATAGGTTTGGTTTTCGTGTGATTGCCAGCCTTCGCCTTCGCTCATTTCCATATTTCAGTTCGTTATATGTACGGGGTTGCTGCTTATGCTACCGAGCGTCACGTGTTGGTATATCAATATATTTCATATTTGGAATGGTTGACGGTATATATTATTGGTTTGGTTGGCTATTTCAGTAAAAAGCATTAAATAAGTACTGTAAGAGTGGATTTATCTATCATTTTGTTGAAATTTGTAATTAATTGTGTAAAGTAGCGCGTCTTAATAGTTTGTTACAAAATGCTACAAACTTTTATGCCATTAGTCCATTTATGGACAACCTTTTGCGTATGTCGCCCGACACAGCTAACAGCGGTCTTGTTAGCTGTTTTTTTATGCGTTTCATTTCATTTGTTTCACTCAGTAAATCCATCACTTAACACATTTATAACGTAACTAAGCTCAAATCTCGGCTATGCTTAAACTCGCATGAGAATAACAAGCTAACCTTGTTCAGGAGTCTTAAATGAAACGGGTGCTAATCAAATTAACGGGAACCGTACAGGGTGTGGGCTGTCGGCATGCGACACTGACAAAGGCTCGAGCCTTGGGCGTGACAGGTTATGTGACTAATTGCGTCGATGGAAGTGTCGAAGTGCTCGCACAGGGCAGTAATCCTGCTGTAGATAATCTTATTGCCTGGTGTGAGTTAGGCGTGCCTTGCACCGATGGATTAATGGTGCAGGTGGAAGAAGACCAAGGCGATGATATTTATTTGGATTTTTCAATAGTGCGCTGATTTGCTGCTAAATTCAGTCTCGATGAGTCTTGAATGGTCATGGAGCTATTGGTGATAAAAAAAGCGGTAATTACACTCGTATTACCGCTTTTTATTTAGCATTGATCGGCTGGCGTTTTATGCGCTAGGTTGCGCCATTTTACGGATCTGGATCACCATGCCCATTTCGGGATGATCGAGATAATGAATTTCATCACTTTTCACTCGGCGATTCTGTTCCAGCGGAATAGACATCAGGTAAGGCGTCATCACTTTAACAGGCGTCGCATTAGTATTTGTGCTGGTTTCATCGGTCGGCACAGGCATTAACTTACGTCCTTCTTTGCGAAGATTTAAGGCCGTTTCGATATAGAGGTAGTGGCTGAGATAAATATTTAACGTGCCATCAAGTTGCCAAACAGGAGAGGGCAGCAATGGTGCCGAACTTTCTAAAGCCATTCCTTGGGAGCTTTGAGTATTTTGCATCGAACTGTTTAACGCTTGTTGCACAATTTGGCGGCCATCGAAGTGGTAGTTGGCGGAGAAATCCTTACCAGCAAATAGGCGAACAGGCACTGAGCCGCTTTTACCCGTCATAGGTTGCTGCCATGTCATGTGCAGTAGACTGCGATTACCACGTTCTCTGGATAAGCTATTAACGATACTTGCAAACTGACCTTGGTTGCTTGCGAGTAATACCGGGCCACTGCCAAGTTTGGCGTAGGTTTGGCTGCTACTGCCGATTTCCGATGGGATCATGCTTGGGTAACGGTACTGGGTGGTCGTTGTGCTTGGGCCTGTGAGCCTTAAGCCGCCACTAGTGCTATTATCGGTGTTATTAGTGGCATTCATATTTGTGTTTTCTGCGCAATGGCTATTGGCATCGGCATCATAAACGAGTGTGCAAGGCGCAGACTCATTACTCATGGAGACCACAGCCTGACCTACAACCGGTGAGATCAGGTCGATTGCACTATTGGTTTTCGTCTCAATTGGGGCCATAGGCCATTGTTCAGTTGACTGGCTTTGGCGTTCGAAAATATAGACTTCAACCTCGAACCACGCCTCAGCACGGGCAAGTGAACTGTGTGAAAGTGCAATAAGTGTAGCGATAGAGACCGCGAGTTGACGTAACACTATTTATCTCCAAGACGATGTTGCGATTGATGTTGAGATAGTTGTTCGAGCAAGAGCTTGACTAACGCGAGCCTCTCTTTTGCCGTTTCGGCGCTGAGCATGAACTTTAACTTATTCGGCCCGTCCATTCGATAGATTTGTGGCTGACTTTGCAGTAATCCAATGATAAAGCCTGGGTCGATATTATGATCTTGGCTAAATTCGATACTGCCACCCTTGGCGTGTACCTCAATTTTAGTTGCCCCTAGCCGAGTTGCCTGATGTTTATACAGAGTCATTTCCATCAAGTTTTTAGTGGCCTCGGGCAGCAAACCAAAGCGGTCGATAAGCTCAACTTTAAGTTCGTCTAAGGCTTCTTCGCTGTCACAACTGGCGATACGCTTGTAGAGCGACAGACGAATATTCACATCACCGACATAGTCTTCAGGTAATAGGGCCGGAATTCTGAGCTCCATTTCACATTGCTGATTGAGCATTTGCGCCAGCGATGGCTCTTTACCCTGTTTGAGCGCCTTGACCGCCGATTCAAGCATTTCCATATAGAGGCTAAAGCCAATTTTTGAGATATGGCCGCTTTGCTCATCACCTAAGAGTTCGCCTGCGCCGCGGATCTCTAAATCTTGGGTGGCGAGCATAAAACCGGCACCTAAATCCTCAAGGGCATCGATGGCTTCGAGACGTTTGCGAGCATCGCTAGTCATACGTTTAGGATGTGGCGTCATCAAATACGCATAGGCTTGATGGTGAGAGCGACCCACACGGCCACGTAGCTGATGCAACTGGGCTAAACCAAAGGTGTCGGCGCGTTCGATAATAATGGTGTTTGCACTAGGGACGTCGATACCGGTTTCGATAATAGTGGTACAGACTAACACGTTGAATCTTTGGTGATAAAAGTCCGACATCACCCGCTCAAGATCCCGCTCACGCATTTGGCCATGGGCGACCACCACCCGCGCTTCGGGTAACAAGGTACTAATGTCTTGGGCACATTTTTCAATGGTTTCGACATTATTGTGCAGGTAATAGACTTGGCCACCACGGAGGATTTCACGCAATATAGCCTCGCGCACCGTCGCGGGATCGGATTCGCGCACAAAGGTCTTCACCGCCAAACGCTTAGCGGGAGGTGTGGCAATAATCGATAAGTCGCGCATCCCTGACATCGCCATATTTAAGGTGCGGGGGATCGGTGTGGCGGTGAGGGTCAAAATATCCACATTGGCCCGCAGTGCTTTAATTTTCTCTTTTTGTCTGACACCGAATCGGTGTTCTTCGTCGATGATAAGTAGGCCTAAATTCTCAAATTTAGCCTCGGATTGCAGCAGCTTATGGGTACCAATCACGATATCGACTTTGCCTTCTTCGAGCTGTTTTAGCACTTGGGTCTGCTCTTTGGCGGTTCTAAAGCGTGACATCACTTCAATCACCACCGGCCAGTCGGCAAATCTGTCCTTAAAGTTTTCGTAGTGCTGCTGGGCGAGTAATGTGGTGGGTACCAACACAACCACTTGTTTACCCGCATTCACCGCCACAAAGGCGGCGCGCATCGCGACTTCGGTTTTCCCAAAGCCCACATCACCACAAACTAATCTGTCCATTGCGGTTGGCGATTGCATGTCAGCTAACACCGCATGAATGGCACTTTCTTGATCGACGGTTTCTTCAAAGGGAAAACCTTGAGCGAATTGGGCGTATTCTTCGTCATTGATTTCGCAGCTCTCACCCGGACGAGCTTGGCGACGTGCATAGACATCGAGAAGTTCTGCGGCCACATCGCGGATTTTTTCAATGGCTTTATTTTTTGCCTTAGCCCAAGTGTCGTTACCGAGTTTATTAAGATGCGTTTCCCCATCGGTGCCAACACTATAACGGCTAATTAAATGTAAATTGGAAACGGGGACATAGAGCTTATCGCCACCTGAGTACTCAAGTTGCAAATATTCAGCAACAATGCCGCCAGTATCGAGGGTGACTAAACCTTGGTAAAGGGCAACACCGTGCTCTAAGTGTACGATCGGCTGGCCAACTTTCAGCTCGGCTAAGTTTTTGATTAAGGTATCGTTACTGATCTGACGCTGTTTTTCGCGGCGACGCTGCTGTGAAATCCGCTGGCCGAAGAGCTCAGTTTCGCAGATGATGCTGACGGCAGTTTGTGCACCGAGTCCCAGTACACAACCACGGGATAAGGGCGAAACGATCAAGCCAAGTTTGGTATCAGTTTTAATAAACTCATCAAAATGACTAAATACCGTAGGCTTTAACTGGATTTTACCCAAGAGTTCGAGCAGCGCTTCACGGCGGCCTTCAGATTCTGCGCTAAACAGCATCCTCGGCGCCTGCTCAGCATAATCCTGCAGTGCGATTAACGGCTGCTTTAATTTGTGATTGGCGCTTACCTCAGGCAAGGCTCTTGCATCAATTTGCGCCGCAGCACCATTGGTGTCAGGATTTGGGGCCACAAATTGATAGCGAGGTAGCGGCTTAAAGGCGGCAAATAATTCTTCTATCAGTAAATACAGTTCTTTAGGGGCAAGCAGTGGTCGTAGCGGATCGACCCGTCGGTCTTCATATCGTGTTTCCACTTCATGCAAATGGGCGCGAGCGGATTTTTCGATATCGCCCAAGGTGACTAACTGAGTGTCCTTCGGCAGGTAATCAAATAGCGTCGCGACCTCATCGAAAAACAGTGGCAGATAGTTTTCAATCCCAGCGGGCATCAAATTTCGGCTCACCAATTGATAAACCGACTCTGGCTCTTTAACGATCACCTCAAAACGGCGGCGATAGCGTTGTCTAAAGCCTTCGATAGCACTGCTATCGGTTGGAAATTCTTTTGCCGGTAATAATCGCACCGCATCGACGGGTGTGGATGAGCGCTGGGTCTCTGGGTCGAAATGGCGAATGGTTTCAACTTCATCATCGAAAAGCTCGATACGCAGCGGCATATTCACGCCGGTAGGGAAGATATCGAGAATTGAGCCCCGAATGGCAAACTCGCCATGTTCGTAAACTTGCTCAACTAAATGATAGCCCGTATCGGTTAATTGCTGGCGCACATCATGGAGCTGATATTTATCGCCCTTTTTAAGCACAAATACATTGGAGCTTAAATAGGATTTCGGCGGCAAGCGCATCATCAGTGTTGTCACCGGCACGATAACCACGCTGTGCTCAGCATGGGATATTTGCGATAGGGTTTCTAAACGCTGGGAGATCAAATCCTGATGGGGTGAAAAACTGTCGTAGGGCAGGGTTTCACGGTCAGGAAACAGCCGCACCTTAATGGTGGTGTTCGCTAATAAATAATTAAGCTCTAACTCGAGACTCAATGCCGTTGGTGTGTCACTGGTGACAATGAGCGTGGTGCCTGGGTGTTGGCGTATCAAGCTGGCGAGGGTGACCACTTGACCCACTCCGGTGATACACGACAGAGTTTGCATTTGAGTGCCATTTTTTACAACGGGCGGTGTTAGGGCTGAAATATGTGTCATTGGCGTGGGATAAACGGATTCATTCACAAAAAGTTGCATTTATTGTAGTGACTTGGGCGCGAGGGTGCTAGTGAAAACTCTCGTCTTTATTGGCGTTCGTCCCTAGCTTGTTTACGCAGTTTAAGTTGTTTTTGTTGAACATTGAGACTCGCTTTGACCAGTTGCTCCACATCCGAATCCAGTATTTGGCTAAATTCGAGGTCGATTAGATAGGGCGACGATGCGTTGTGCTGTTGTGCTTGCTGCGCAGTTGATTGGGCTTCCTGTGAGAGCATACACGCGGTGACCTTGGCAAAACATAAAATAGCGACCAGTTCGTCATGGATAAATAAGGTCACTTTAAAATGGCGCCCTAGAGGTAATTCGGTCGTGCTGATTATGCGAATACCACTGCCACCAAACTGACAACCATCATATTTATCACCCTCTTGGACTTCTTTTTCGAGCACGTGTTGCAGGACTAAATCCACCTTGCGCGATTGTAGCTTGAGAAAATCCACCACCACCTTGGCTTCATTATCTAAATGCCGCAATTGTAACAAACAGCTCGCTTCGAGGGCTTTTACTTCACTCAATAGCTGGATCCCTAAGGATTGCATTGATCTTAAAGCCATTTCATTGGGTAGAGGTCGGTTTTCGTCCCAGAGGCTTAAGTAAGCGGTAAAGGGATGAGGCACACTAAAATACGGATTGGTGTCAGTGAACAAGGCTTGCCTCTTTATTTATAGAACCTAAACCCCTATTATCGTGCCCATCTTTATGATTTAGCAAGTTCAGCACACAGGACGCAGCCCTCTTTCAATGGATCTTCGATTTCCTCTCTACGTTGGTTACCGTTATTGGCGGGCCAGAAAAGCAAACGCCTTTGCTTCTTTTATTACCTTATTTGCCGTTTCGGGCATTTTTTTAGGGGTGGCGGCCTTAATCGTGGTCAGCTCGGTGATGAACGGCCTCGAAGGACAATTAAAGCAGCGCATTTTAGGCGCTGTACCGCAATTGACTGTTTATACTAAAGCTCCATTAAGCGATTGGACGATTGCGGCAGAAAAGCTAACTAAGCTGCCCGGCGTGCAAGGGGTGACGCCCAGCGTGTCGACGCAAGCCATGGTGCAGTCGGCGGCGAATATCCGCGCCGTGCAAGTGTTTGGGGTGTTTCCAGAGCTTGCCGAAAAACTGTCTATGGTGGCCCAGCATACCTATTCGGGTGCGTTTAACGAGCTAACCAGTGGCCAGTATAAGGTCATTTTGGGCAGCGAGCTTGCCCGTCAATTAAAAGTCAGCCCAGGGGATACGGTACGCTTATTAAGTGGCGATGGCGTGGTGTACTCGCCGCTAGGCCCAGTGCCCAGCCAACGTAAGTTTTTAGTGTCTGCGGTATTTGAGATGGGCTCACAGGTGGATGCGGGCGTGGCTTACGTTCATTATCAAGATGCAAAGCGGTTAATGCGTCAACCGAGTGATGAAATCAACCAGCTAAGGCTGTATTTAAACGATCCTTTTAACGCGCCTGCGCTTGCCAAGGATGTGCAGCAAATCTTAACAGAGCAGGGCATCGAGGCGACCACGAGCGATTGGCGTGACACCTATGGACATCTATTTAGCGCAGTGAAGATGGAAAAAAACATGATGTCGCTGATGCTCAGCCTGATTGTGGCGGTGGCGGCATTCAATATTGTCTCGGCGCTGGTAATGATGGTTGTCGATAAAACCACCGATGTCGCAGTGCTTAAAACCCAAGGTTTAAGAACCTCTGCTGTGATGGGCATTTTTGTGGTGCAAGGTTTATTGAATGCGGTGTTAGGTTTAGCGCTGGGCTTAGTGGTGGGTATTCTAATTACCCTTAATTTGAATGGCATTATGGCAACCCTGGGTATTTCGATTTTAGGGACTGGACAAATGTTGCCGGTAAAACTGGCGCTTGGGCAATTGTCGCTGATTATTGTCGGTACCTTAGTGGTGACCCTAGTGGCAACTCTTTACCCTGCGCTACGGGCTGCAAGGGTGCAACCAGCCACCGCGCTGCGTTACGAATAACGGTCATATCAAGAATAAAAGCGTCGCTCCCATGATGAGAGACGTGTTTGGACATGGGTTTATCCATGTATTTAGAATCAATAGCGAGAATCTCAATGCAAGACGTGTTACTGCAAGTGCAGGCGGTGAGTAAGAGTTATCACGATGGCGATGTCACTACTCAGGTGCTGACTGAGGTGGATTTACAGGTATTTAAGGGTGAACAGCTGGCGATTGTGGGCACTTCAGGCTCGGGCAAGAGTACGTTACTGCATATTATGGGGACGCTTGATAAACCGTCATCGGGTAAAGTGTTGTTGGCAGGTGAGGATTTATATCAAGTGAGCAGTGCCCGACAGGCGCAGATCCGTAATCAGGATTTAGGCTTTATTTATCAATTTCATCATTTGTTGCCTGAATTTACCGCCCTTGAAAATGTGGCAATGCCGGCATTTATCCAAGGTCGTGATCGCAGCCAAGCGCAAGCCGATGCCAAGGTTTTGCTCGAGAGAGTGGGTCTTGGGCACAGAATGAGCCATATTCCAGCTGAGCTTTCGGGCGGTGAACGGCAACGAGTGGCAATCGCCCGTGCGCTTATCAATAAACCCAAACTCGTACTGGCCGATGAACCTACGGGAAATCTCGATGCGAAGAGCGGCGAGGCCGTGTATGAACTTATTCGCGAATTGGCCAATCAACTCGGTACCGCGTTTGTGGTGGTCACCCACGATCCTAAATTGGCAGCGCGGATGGACAGACAACTGACCATGAAAAATGGTTATCTGCAAGTACCGGAAAGCACCCAATGAAAGGACCATTAGCCCTCTCGATTGGTTGGCGCTTTTACCGTGCGCGCCAATCCAATAGTTTTATTAGCTTTATTTCCTTTGCATCGACAGCGGGTATTGCTCTGGGCGTTGCCGTATTGATTATCGTGCTTTCAGCCATGAATGGTTTTGAGCGCGAGCTAGAGCAACGTTTACTCGGGGTGATCTCCCAAGCCGATGTGGTAGGCGTGAATGAGCCGATTGCTGACTGGCGCGCTGTTGAGCAAACCGCGTTGCAGATTGAAGGCGTTACGGCGGCGGCACCTTTTATTCGTATGCAGGGTTTAGTGCAAAAGCCCGGTGGTTTTCAGGGGCTTGCTGTCGTTGGCATTGATCCTGAACAAGAGGCAAAAGTCTCTACATTGTCGCAATTTATGAATCCCGAGACTTGGCAGAGCTTGAGTGAAGATGATAATCACATCGTCCTTGGTGAAAGTTTGCTGAAAAAATTAGGCCTCGAAGTCGGCGATACGCTGGCACTGTATGTACAAGATCTTGACCCTGAACATGCGGGAAGTTTACGTGCTGCAAAAAGCCATCGCTTTGTGGTGTCAGGTGTGTATCGCTTAGGTGGAGAGCTTGAGTTAACCACCGCGTATATTCCCATGCGTTATGCGGCAAATATCCTTAATTTACATCAAGGCGTGACGGGGGTTCGTATCAGTGTGGCGCAGGTATTTGATGCACCAGCGAAAATTCGCGAGTTAGGCTATGCGTTGAACCAGTCGGTGTATATTAGTGATTGGACCCGTACACAAGGGCACTTATATCAGGATATTCAATTAGTTCGCACCATAATGTACCTGGTATTAGTATTGGTGATCGGGGTGGCTTGCTTCAATATTGTCTCAACACTGGTGATGGCGGTGCGGGATAAAGCCAGCGAAATTGCGATCCTGATGACCATGGGGCTTAGCCGATTATCCGTGATGGGTATTTTTATGGTGCAGGGCGCATTAAACGGTTTAGTGGGGTGTGCGCTCGGAGGGATGATAGGTATCGCAACAGCTATTAATCTCAGTGCAATTGCCCGTAGCATTGAGCAACTCTTTGGGATCCAATTATTGTCTGCCGATGTTTATTTTGTGGATTTTCTTCCCTCCGAACTGCATATGTCGGATGCCTGCTTAGTCATTGCCACAGCGTTTGTGATGAGCCTGATTGCAACGCTCTATCCCGCATGGAAAGCAAGTCAAATTGGCCCTGCGCAGGCATTGGCGGGCAGATAACCAGTGCTGAATATTAATCCAAGTAACGCTAGGCAAACTTAAAATCTCAAAATAAAAAGGCCAGTGATATTATCACTGGCCTTTTTGATATTGTTTCGGATAAAGGTGATTAACGCTTTAAACCTTCGTTCAATAAAGGACGCATGGTTTTGACTAACTCAGTGGTCACTTTCGGAGAACCCGCAACGATATTGCCAGAGATCAGATAGTTATGACCGCCAGTAAAGTCAGTGACTGTGCCACCCGCTTCACGACATAACAGATCGCCAGCAGCGATATCCCATGGCTTTAAGCCAATTTCAAAGAAACCGTCTAAACGGCCTGCGGCCACATAGGCTAAATCTAATGCTGCAGAACCTGTGCGACGTAAGTCTGAACAATGACCAAACACTTCGCCGAAAATGGCCATATAGGTTTCGGTATGTTGACGGGCTTTAAATGGAAAACCTGTACCGATAATGGTTGGTGCTAGTTCGTTGACATTGGTCACGCGGATACGGAAATCGTTTAATTTGGCGCCTTTACCACGGATAGCGGTAAATAATTCTTCACGAACTGGATCATAAACAACGGCAACTTCAGTTTTGCCTTTGTATTGGAGTGCGATAGAAACCGCAAAATGGGGAATGCCTCTAACGAAGTTGTTAGTGCCATCCAGAGGATCGACTATCCAAATATAGTCTTTGTTTTCACCACGATTTTCGCCTTTTTCTTCACCCACGATAGTGTGATCAGGGTAAGATTTGCGAATTTGATAGGTAATAGCAGCTTCTGCTTCCTTATCTACACTGGTAACAAAATCGTTGATACCTTTAGCACTGACTTCAACTCGGTCAAGTTCAGTGTAGGCGCGCATAATAGTTTGGCCAGCCGCGCGGGCAGCGCGAACAGCAATCGTCAGCATCGGATGCATTGCAATCCCCTGGATGTTAAAGAACGTTAAAAATAGCGGGCGGCATTATACTCGATTTGAATGTTATATCAAATACCGATTTTCATATAAGCATTCACGCACGCCTGTGATAGTATTCGCTCCCAGTGTTTTGTGAATTAAATTAAGTCGTTTCATGCTAAGTAATATTCGTGTGATTTTAGTGGGGACATCGCACCCCGGCAATATTGGCTCGACCGCCAGAGCGATGAAGACCATGGGGTTATCGACCCTGTATCTTGCCGAACCAAGATGTGAAGTGGATGGTCAATCCATTGCCTTGGCCGCAGGCGCTTCGGACATTTTAAAACATCTGGTTAAAGTGGATTCCTTAGAAGAAGCCATCGCCGATTGCAGTTTGGTGATTGCCACCAGTGCCCGTAGCCGTACCTTGGATTGGCCTATGCTCGATCCGCGAGAAGCGGGACAAAAGCTGGTGACCGAAGGGATAACTGGGCCTGTCGCCATCGTCTTTGGTCGTGAAAATCATGGGTTAACTAATGAAGAATTACAGCAATGTACTTACCATGTGGCGATTCCTGCTAACCCTGAATACAGCTCATTGAACCTCGCGCAGGCTGTGCAAATCATTTGTTATGAGACGCGTGTGGCACATTTAGCCCAAACGGCGGTGTCACAAGAGGTTGAAGAATATCCACTCTCTGCCGATCTTGAGCGTTTCTTTGTGCATTTAGAAAGCACCTTATCATCGACAGGTTTTATTATTAAAAACCACCCCGGCCAAGTGATGACTAAGCTACGTCGTCTGTTTAGCCGTGCACGTATCGAAAGCCAAGAGATGAATATTCTTCGAGGCATTTTAACCTCGATCGATAAAGTGGTAGGTAACAAACAAAAATAGCCAAAGTACATTTGGCAAATAACGCTAATCGCGAAGGATTGAAGCATGGGTGTGATAGCTAGGCTAAAAGAAGACATTGAATCTATATATCACCGTGATCCCGCGGCGCGCAGCGCCTTTGAGATCTTGGTCAACTATCCTGGCATGCACGCCATTTGGTTGCATCGGATAAGCCATAAATTATGGAAGCGTGATTGGCGCTTAATGGCCCGTTGTTTATCGACTTTTTCGCGCTGGCTGACGGGAGTGGAGATCCATCCGGGTGCCACCATTGGCGATCGTTTCTTTATCGACCATGGTATGGGCGTGGTGATCGGCGAAACCGCCGAGATTGGCGATGATTGTACTTTGTATCACGGCGTGACACTTGGCGGCACCACTTGGCAGGCAGGTAAACGCCATCCCACACTAGGCAATAACGTGGTCGTGGGCGCAGGGGCTAAGATTTTAGGTCCTATCACTATGCATGATGGGGCGCGTGTCGGCTCTAACTCTGTGGTGGTGAAAGATGTGCCTAAGGATACGACTGTGGTCGGGATCCCTGGGCGCGTGGTCGCCACACCTTCGCCACAATCGAAGGAGAAGTCTGAGCGTCGCAGCGCCATGGCCAAGAAATATGGTTTCGATGCGTATGCTGTGTCTCCTGACAATCCGGATCCTGTCGCGAACGCTATCGGTCAAATGCTGGACCATATGCATTTAATGGATTCAAAAGTGCAGGAATTGTGTCAAGCCATTCAGCGCTTAGGTGGTGATGTATGCACCGAAAGATTGCCAGAGCTGAATGTGGGTGAGTTTAACGACGCGGAAAAAGCCGCCGCCGATAAGCGCCAGAGTGCGCTCGACGAGTTTGATCCCAGCATTTAATTAAGGTGTTTTGCGCAGTGGTGTGTTGATGTTAATTCACATGCTTCTGCCACCGATGATTGCCATTCAATTTCCTCTGTGGTTGCGCGGTTTTTAAACAGAGTAGGCCTAGGTGGTTAGCTTTCATTCCAAGAGAGTGCGTTAGATCCCGATATGGGGGCGATTAGGACGATTAATTGCCCCTTTAGCATTGAATCTTAGGGCAGAAAAAGGTTAAATACCCCACCAAGATGAAAGGGTATTGGTTCGCTGCACGCTTATATACTTGAGTGTTTTACTAGGTTTTATACTTGACTGATTTACTCAGGTATGTTGAAATAACCCCATACCTGTTTGGGAGCTATGGTAGTTATGAAACTTACATCTAAAGGTCGTTATGCAGTAACCGCAATGCTCGATGTGGCCATCCACTCGGCTTCGGGACCGGTTCCCTTAGCGGATATCTCTGAAAGACAAGGGATTTCGCTTTCCTATCTGGAACAACTCTTCGCAAAGTTACGTAAACATGGCCTAGTGGCCAGTGTCCGTGGTCCAGGTGGTGGTTATCGCTTAGGCCTAGAAGCTAATGATATTTCTGTTGGCATGGTGGTCCATGCCGTGGACGAGTCTGTCGATGCGACTCGTTGTCAAGGATTAGGCAATTGCCAGAGTGGAACTCGCTGCTTAACGCACTCGCTCTGGGGCGATTTAAGCAAACAAATTTCAGATTTTTTAGATGGTATCAGTCTTGCTGGCTTAATGCAGAAACGAGATGTGCAGTTTATCTCGCTTAAGCAAGACACTATGCAAAAGGAGCAAAGAGTCAGCTTATAGGCTTTTTGTTATACGATAAAAATTATTTTTGTACGTTGTATGTAGCCTCGGCAGAGACTGCTAAGTACGGAGTGTGTTATGAAGCTTCCTATCTATTTAGATTATGCCGCCACCACGCCAGTTGATCCGCGAGTCGCGGAAAAAATGTTCCAATACATGACGATGGATGGCATCTTCGGTAACCCAGCATCACGTTCTCACCGTTATGGCTGGCAAGCGGAAGAAGCGGTGGATGTGGCGCGCAGCCAAGTGGCTGATCTGATCAATGCTGATCACCGTGAAATCGTGTTTACCTCAGGTGCAACCGAATCAAACAATCTGGCGATCAAAGGCGTAGCGCACTTCTACAATAAGAAAGGCAAGCACATCATCACCAGCAAGACTGAACATAAAGCGGTACTCGATACCTGCCGTCAGCTTGAGCGTGAAGGTTTTGAAGTCACTTACTTAGAGCCAGATGCTAACGGTATCATTCCGATGGAACGTTTAGAAGCGGCGATGCGCGACGACACGATTCTTGTCAGCATCATGCATGTGAATAACGAAATCGGTGTGATCCATGATGTGGATGCTATCGGCGAGTTATGCCGTTCAAAAGGCATTATCTTCCATATGGATGCTGCGCAAAGTGCTGGTAAAGTACCGATTGATGTGCAACGCACTAAAGTAGATCTGATCTCCATTTCTGGCCACAAAATGTATGGTCCTAAAGGGATTGGTGCCTTGTATGTTCGTCGTAAACCCCGTATCCGCTTAGAAGCGCAAATGCACGGTGGTGGTCATGAGCGGGGTATGCGTAGTGGTACTCTGCCAACTCACCAAATCGTCGGTTTAGGTGAAGCTGCGGCGATTGCAAAAGCTGAAATGGCAACAGATGACGCGCGTATTGCTAAGCTGCGTGACAAATTATGGAATGGCATTAAACACATTGAAGAAACCTATATCAACGGTGATATGACTCAGCGTGTGAGTGGCAGTCTCAACGTTAGTTTCAACTATGTTGAAGGTGAGTCACTGATGATGGCCTTAAAAGATTTAGCGGTTTCATCGGGTTCGGCTTGTACCTCAGCCAGTTTAGAACCGAGCTACGTGTTACGTGCACTGGGCTTAAATGATGAAATGGCGCATAGCTCGATTCGTTTCTCTATCGGCCGTTTTACCACCGAAGAAGAAATCGACCACGCTATTGAAGTTATTACTCAATCTATTGATAAATTAAGAGAAATGTCTCCATTGTGGGAAATGTTTAAAGATGGCATCGACCTGAATCAGGTGCAGTGGGCCCATCATTAATTCGACTAATGACAATAGATAATTTTGGAGCAGTATCATGGCTTACAGTGAAAAAGTGATAGATCATTACGAGAACCCACGTAACGTTGGTTCTTTCGATAAAAACGATCCTTCAGTCGTAACCGGTATGGTGGGTGCACCAGCTTGCGGTGACGTGATGAAGTTACAACTGAAAATCGGTGCTGACGGCATTATCGAAGATGCTAAGTTCAAAACCTATGGTTGTGGTAGTGCGATTGCATCAAGCTCACTGGTCACTGAGTGGGTTAAAGGCAAGACAATTGAGCAAGCTGCGGCGATCAAAAACACTGATATAGCTGAAGAGTTAGCTCTGCCACCCGTAAAAATCCACTGTTCTATTTTGGCTGAAGACGCCATTAAAGCGGCGATTGACGAGTACAAATCTAAACAAGCTAAGTAACATCTGGAGTTAAGATGGCAATTACAATGACCCCAGCGGCAACTGAACGCGTCAGGTCTTTCTTAGCAAATCGAGGCAAGGGCATTGGTCTGCGCCTCGGCTTAAAGACGTCAGGCTGTTCAGGTATGGCTTATGTGCTTGAGTTTGTTGATGCACTGAACGATGACGATGAAGTATATGATATTGATGGTGTAAAAATCATTATCGATGCGAAAAGCTTTATCTATCTTCAGGGCATTGAATTGGATTTTGTTAAAGAAGGACTGAACGAAGGTTTCCAATTTAACAACCCGAACGCAAAAGGTGAGTGCGGTTGCGGTGAGAGTTTCACTGTTTAATTGCCGAATTGACGCATGAATTATTTCGAGCTGTTTAAGTTTTCTCCTACCTTCGATATTGACACCGCATTGCTTGCAGAACGCTACCGCGACCTGCAACGTGCGGTTCATCCCGATAAGTTTGCCAATGATACCGAGCAACAACGGCTGTTGTCGGTGCAACGCACCGCACAAGTCAACGACGGTTATCAAACCCTAAAAGACCCCATCCGCCGTGCTGAGCATATGCTCTCCCTGCGTGGTATTGATTTAAGTCATGAGACCACGACAGTGAAAGATACTGCATTTTTAATGCAGCAGATGGAATGGCGTGAAGCACTTGAAGATATTCGTGATAGCGCCGATCCCCAAGCCAGCATTGATGAACTGTACGATTCTTTTGCGACTTACCGCGCTCAGTTGAATAAAGTATTGGCTTCACAGCTGAGCAGTGGCAGTGACGAAGACGCCTTGTTAGCGGCAGATCAAGTTCGCAAACTTAAATTTATGGCAAAATTACACGATGAACTGACGCGTATCGAAGACGCGTTGCTCGATTAATTTTCCTTATTGCAGTTATTTTGCCGATTCCGATTGATTTGAGTCGGCGTTACTAAGTTGGATACATATGGCCCTTTTGCAGATTGCTGAGCCCGGACAAAGTGCCGCGCCGCACCAACATAGACTTGCCGTTGGCATCGATTTAGGTACAACCAATTCACTTGTGGCTGCTGTACGCAGTGGCGTAACGGCAACCTTGCCTGATGAAAACGGACAGCATTCTTTACCTTCGATAGTTCGTTACACTCATGATGGAATTCAAGTGGGTTATGTGGCGGCGTTAAGTTCAGCGCAGGATCCTAAAAACACTATCGTTTCCGTTAAACGTTTCATGGGGCGTAGTCTTGCGGACATCCAAGCAGGTGAGCAATCTTTCCCATATCAATTCGAAGCCAGTGAAAATGGTTTACCGCTGTTTGTGACGCCCCAAGGTCGAGTGAATCCGGTGCAAGTTTCTGCCGAAATTTTACGTCCCCTAATTGAGCGCGCCGAAAAAACCCTTGGCGGTGAGCTGCAAGGCGCAGTGATCACTGTGCCTGCTTATTTCGATGATGCCCAGCGTCAGGGAACTAAGGATGCAGCATCGTTATTGGGTATTAATGTTTTACGCCTATTAAATGAACCCACTGCGGCTGCGATTGCTTATGGCTTAGACTCTAAGCAAGAAGGTGTTATTGCCATTTACGATCTCGGTGGTGGCACCTTTGATATTTCTATTTTGCGTTTAAACCGTGGCGTATTTGAAGTACTGGCTACGGGCGGCGATTCTGCGCTCGGTGGTGATGATTTTGATCATCTTTTACAAGCACATATGCAGCAAGTGTGGCAACTGACTGATATCGACTCTCAGTTAAGTCGCCAGCTATTGATTGAAGCGCGCCGGGTGAAAGAAGCCTTAACCGATTCGAGTGATACTGAGGCTAGTCTTACCCTTGCCGATGGTTCGGTGCTCAAACAAGTGGTTACTAAGGCGCAATTTGAGAGCCTCATCGCTGCGCTTGTGAAGAAAACCATCGCAAGTTGTCGCCGCACCCTACGTGATGCGGGCGTAACGGTTGATGAAGTGCTTGAAACCGTCATGGTTGGCGGCTCTACCCGCGTACCATTAGTACGTGAGCAAGTTGAAGCCTTTTTTGGTAAAGCGCCATTAACTTCAATCGATCCTGACCGTGTTGTCGCCATTGGCGCGGCCATTCAGGCTGATATTTTGGTCGGTAACAAACCCGAATCTGAATTATTACTGCTCGATGTGATCCCCTTGTCGTTAGGGATTGAAACGATGGGCGGTTTAGTGGAGAAAGTGGTGTCTCGTAACACGACTATCCCCGTGGCACGCGCCCAAGAGTTTACCACCTTTAAGGATGGGCAAACGGCGATGGCGTTCCATGTCGTGCAGGGTGAGCGAGAGTTAGTTGACGATTGCCGCTCTCTAGCACGCTTCACCTTAAAAGGTATTCCACCGTTAGCGGCAGGTGCTGCCCATATCCGGGTGACCTTCCAAGTGGATGCTGATGGATTATTAAGTGTGACGGCCATGGAGAAATCCACTGGTGTGCAATCGAGCATTCAGGTCAAGCCTTCGTTTGGTTTATCGGATACTGAGATCGCGACTATGCTCAAAGACTCGATGAAGCATGCTAAAGAAGATATCAGCCGCCGTATGCTGGCTGAGCAGCAAGTTGAGGCGGCGAGGGTGCTTGAGTCCTTGAATGCGGCGCTCTCAAAAGATGGTGACTTACTCACAAGCGATGAGCGTCAGCAGATTGATACTGTGATGGCAGAGCTGGTTCACGTCGCTGGCGGTGATGATGCTGATGCAATTAAAAATGCGATCGAAACTCTTGATGAACATACTCAAGATTTTGCCGCAAAACGTATGGATAATTCTATTCGAGTGGCCTTTAAAGGTCAGTCAATTGACAAGATATAGGTGATGTGATGCCCCAGTTAGTCTTTCTTCCCCATGCTGAGTTGTGTCCCGATGGCGCAGTGTTGGAAGCTGAAGTAGGTGAAACGATTCTCGATGTGGCGCTGCGCAATGGCATCAATATCGAACATGCCTGTGAAAAATCCTGTGCTTGCACTACGTGCCATTGCATTGTGCGTGAAGGATTTGATGAGCTAGAGCCAAGTGATGAACTTGAAGACGATATGCTTGATAAAGCTTGGGGACTCGAGCCTGAGAGCCGCTTATCCTGTCAGGCTAAAGTGGTTGATTGCGATCTGGTGATTGAAATGCCTAAATACACTGTCAATATGGTGAGCGAAGGCTAAGTCACTTTTGTGCTGAAATCGCCAAAAACCAGTCCTAGTGACTGGTTTTTGGCTTTTGTAGACTAGCATTTGCGCAAGCAATAATAGCCATGATTGATTTATCCTTAAGCAAGCGTATTATGCGCTCAAAATGAAATGGTTGTCGGAGACCAGAATGAGAATCGCGATCCTATCGCAAGGGCCTGAGCTATATTCCACAAAGCGACTCGTTGAGGCTGCGACATTACGTGGTCACGAAGTCAAAGTGATCAATCCGCTCGAATGCTATATGAACATCAATATGCGCCAATCGAGCATTCATATTGGTGGTGAAGAATTACCGCCCTTTGATGCGGTGATCCCACGCATAGGCGCATCAATTACCTTTTATGGCTCTGCGGTATTGCGCCAGTTTGAGATGATGGGCGTCTATGCGCTCAATGATTCTGTCGGCATTTCACGCTCCCGCGATAAGCTGCGTTCAATGCAGTTGATGTCACGTCGTGGTATTGGTTTGCCGATCACCGGCTTTGCCAATAAGCCAAGCGATATTCCTGATTTAATCGATATGGTTGGTGGTGCGCCGCTAGTGATTAAATTGCTTGAGGGCACTCAAGGTATTGGCGTTGTTTTGGCTGAAACCCGTAAAGCGGCCGAAAGCGTGATTGAAGCTTTTATGGGATTAAAGGCTAATATCATGGTACAAGAATATATCAAAGAAGCTAACGGTGCGGATATTCGTTGTTTTGTCCTTGGTGATAAAGTCGTCGCTGCGATGAAGCGCCAAGCCATGCCAGGGGAGTTTCGCTCAAACCTCCACCGTGGCGGTACGGCGAGTTTAGTTAAACTCACGCCAGAAGAACGCTCAGTGGCTATTCGTGCCGCTAAGACCATGGGCCTGAACGTTGCGGGTGTGGATTTATTGCGTTCCAACCATGGCCCATTAGTGATGGAAGTGAATTCTTCACCAGGCCTTGAAGGGATCGAAGGTGCTACAACTAAGGATGTCGCTGGGGCGATAATCGAGTTTGTTGAGAAAAACGCAATTAAGACAAAAAAAACAACTCAAGCGTAAAGTGAGTGGTGATTAAGCTAAACTCAGGTGAAATGCGTTGAAATGTCCGTTTGCATAGGGGAAAGAGGATGTCATTAAAGTGGATTGATTCATTAGATATCGCCTTGGAATTACTGGAAAAACATTCAGATGTTGATCCCCGCAAACTGCATTTTACCGAGTTGTATGA
>AACY020561165.1_pt1 | contig 119003 bp, 107 predicted proteins | sample 267378 | NCBI WGS metagenome assembly AACY02 (sample SAMN02954345, study PRJNA13694) | marine metagenome | biome: aquatic; feature: ocean; material: water; isolation source: isolated as part of a large dataset composed predominantly from surface... | reverse complement strand
TGGGTCTTTAAATGGCTGACTGCTCATTACAGCTCCTCAAATGTGTGCAAAGATAAGTGCGCAGGAATCGTACAGTGATTAAGATCACAAAACGGGCGCCATTTGTAGCGGTTTGTCAAATCAACAAAAACCCTTTTTCTGTAAGGTTATTGCATTTATTTTGCTGATTTTAGCAACATACCGCTTAAATCCCGCGCACTATCCCTTTAACGGCGAGTTGTTCGAGTAACTGAATACAGCCTTGGGTTAAGAGCTCCGGTTGCATTTGCGGATAAATGCCTTGCAGCCAGTTCAGTATCTCATCGAGGCGACTCTGGCCTTGTTCTGCCAAATATCCCAGCACTTGCGCACTTAACGGCGTTAATTGTAAAAAAACCACCTCACCCGCTTCATCCTGATAGAGGCAAAAAAACACTGGCTGTGGCAGCGCCTCTGTTGGGCGATAATCTTGGCGGATCTGCTGCACCGGATACTGGTACTGGGCCACACTGGCCGTTGTTGCTAAACATAGATGACGTTGCAAAATATCCTCTTTGGATAGCAAAACTTGCTCACTCGTTTGCAGCGCCGTTGCCACTCGCAGCTCGAGCCATTCATAGTGCGCCAGCTCCAACATAAAGGGTGGATCACATTCTGCTGGCGAATATTCAAACTGCAGAAATTGTAAAAATTCTCCGGCAATATCAATAAAAATTGGGGACTTACAATCGTGTTGACTGAAAAAAGCCTGCACTAAGGCTTGCCACTGTGCATCGCTATAAAGACTTTTAAGCACGGGAAAGGCGTTGGAGACAAAGCCCATCACATTATTAAAAAACAGCTCTCGGTAAACCTGCATACGCTCGAGGGGCACACCGCTCGGCACAGGGTTTTGTGGATCGCGAATATAATCGATAAAAGACTGCTGTACTTGCTTAAAAACCATCAGGCAATCCTCTTATCCAAACGATTTTTCTCCCGCGCTTGATAGGCATGGATTTGGTTAATCTCATCCAATAACTGCACCGTTTCAGGCAAATTAAAGTCACGCTCGAGCAACGTCGGCAAGACGCCATGCTGGGCATAGCACTTATCCAACAGTGCCCAAACCGGGTCGTTGATGTCGCTGCCATGGGTGTCTATCAGCAAGGTTTCAGACTGTTGGTAATGCCCCGCGATATGCAAATAGGCGATGCGCTCCGTTGGCATGGCCTTTAAATAAGCCTCTGCATCGTATTGATGATTTATCGAGTTCACATAGATATTATTCACATCTAACAGTAGTTTACAGTCGGCCTCTTCTAACACTGCGGTCAAAAACGCCTGCTCACTCATCTGTGCGCTCGGCGCGGCATAAAAGGAAATATTCTCGAGGATCAATGGCCGCTCTAAAATATCCTCCACTTGTTTTACCCGCGTCGCCACATGCTTAACGGCGTCATCGGTAAAAGGAATAGGCATAAGATCGTATAAATGACCACCACCCGAGCAATAACTTAAATGCTCCGAATAGACTTCAATTTGGTGCAGATCCATAAACGCCTTCACTTGGCGGACAAACGCCAAATCTAGGGGGGCTGGACTGCCGATAGAGAGTGACAGACCATGGCAGAAAAAAGTGTGTTGCTCAGTAAGCTGCCTAAATTGCTTACCGTATTTACCACCGAGCGTCATCCAGTTTTCAGGGGCGACCTCTAAAAAATCGATAGCCGTTGGCAGCGCTTGGCAAAACTCACTGAGCATTTCACGCCGTAAGCCTAATCCAACCAATCCACTCTCTTGCATTGCTGTAACCTCTTTGCTGGGGTGCCGCTAAACAAAGGCCAGCAGAGGCTGGCCAAGTGTAGAATTGAAGCTCGATAGTATCGACTCGCGCTTATTTCATTTCTTTTTTGACGGCATCGGCCTTAGCTTCGACTTTTTCAGCGGTTTTCTTCATATCGCCACCACATTTCGCTTCACCACATTTACCTTCGTGGGCTTTATCGGCTGCGGCTTTCTTCATATCGGCGCCACATTTAGCTTCACCGCATTTGCCTTCGTGGGCTTTATCTGCGGCCGCTTTCTTCATGTCGGCGCCACATTTGGCTTCACCGCATTTACCTTCTTTGGCTTTTTCGGCTGCGGCTTTTTTCATATCACCGCCGCACTTAGCTTCGCCACATTTACCTTCTGAACCGACGATTTGATAACCCGCTTCCATGGTTTCAAATCCGAATGGGTTGGTTTGCGCATTCACGGCGAACGCAGAACCGACCACCACTGTACCTAACGCCACTGCAACGGCTGTTTGCTTAACTGACTTCATATATTTCTTCCTTTTATTTGATGAATGGTGGCCAACAACAGTGTTGTAGCTGGCTTACTGCAAAAGACCCGCCCCATCTCGGTTTCATTTCAAAAAATATCACCAAATCACAGAAATAATCAAAATATGCTGATAGGAAACAGAATTTAGTCGTAAAAATAACCCAAAACAGTCATCGCCCTTCCCTCGCAATGCTTTGTAACCACAGTCCAATAGGATAGAATGCACGCCCTTTGAAACTGGATATGGGTTAGTGGCAGTGCGCGTAATTTTGGCTCCGATGGAAGGCGTGGTTGACGACTTAATGCGAGATATTTTGTCCTCAATTAACCCCTACGATTTGCTCGTCACCGAATTTGTGCGCGTGGTTGACCAACTCTTACCCGAAAAAGTGTTTCTCAAACTCTGCCCCGAACTGCTCAATGGCGGCTTTACCCCTTCGGGCACGCCGGTTCGCGTACAGCTTTTAGGGCAAGAGCCCAACTGCATGGCCGAAAACGCGATGCGCGCGATTGAGCTTGGCTCCCACGGCGTCGATGCTAACTTTGGTTGCCCCGCCAAGATGGTGAACCGCAGTAATGGCGGCGCGGTGTTGCTGCAATACCCGAATACGATTCACGATATTGTACGCGCCATGCGCCAAGCCGTGCCCGCCGAGCATCCAGTGACAGCGAAAATTCGTTTAGGTTACGAAGACAAATCCCTGTTTATGGAGAATGCGCTAGCCGTTTATGAAGCGGGCGCGACTGAGCTGGCTATCCATGCCCGCAGTAAGGTCGATGGTTATAAACCTCCCGCCTACTGGGAATACATCACCGAAGTGCGCGAGCGTTTGCCCATTCCAGTCATTGCCAATGGTGAGATTTGGAACCGAGAGGATGCAAAGCGTTGTATGGCGGTGACGGGCTGCGACAGCATTATGATTGGCCGCGGCGCGATTTCGCTGCCCAATCTTGCCGATACCATTAAGACTGGCGCGGCGCCTTATAGCTGGGCCGACACCTTAGGTTTGATGCTAAGCTACACCCAACGTGAACTGAGCGGCCGTAAGAGTGATTATTATCCGGCGCGAATTAAGCAATGGTTTAGTTACTTAAATCGCCAATACCCTGAGGCGGACACCCTGTTTAGGGAGCTGCGCATCTATAAGACTACTGAGGAAATTGTGCGAGTGCTGGAAGAGGCGCAGCAGCGCCTTGGCGAATAACCACGGATGGCGCATAGGATAATCCCATGAGAAAGTGGTGAATTTTTATTTAAAACACCACTAAATCCCTGCAAATCGGACAGATACTTGATCTTTATCATAGTCGTTGATAGTGGAACTATTAGACTGAATGTCCAGAGTCAGATAAAACAGGCGATTTTACGTGAGCACCACCCATATCAGACAAGAATTGTCAGAGCTTGAAGCTAATCTAAGGAAGGAAATCGGCGCGCTCCCTCAGTTTATTGAAATACTTGGGGCGCATTATGCCAATCTCAGCCTAGGCGAGTTAATTGACCGCCTGGCACAGAGTCACCTCGCAGAACATCCGCTATTTTGTCGTTTAAACCGCCTCGATGCCGCCTTCTGTCAACTCGACTTAGGCTTGTACGGCCTATGCTCAGATTGCGAAACCGAAATCGAAGCCGAACGCTTGACCCAAGATCCCACGGAGCAACGTTGCAGCAGCTGCGCCGAGCATTATCAGCATGAGCATCGCCATGAGCTTAGGCTAAGTCATTAACTACTTTAGGCTTTATCTGTTAACTCAGTAAGTTCACCAATAAAAATGCCACTCAAATGAGTGGCATTTTTTTACGATAATTTATCGCATGCGATTACAGCTGACAGCCTTCAACACTGTTTGAGTTTTCGTAAACAATGTCGCCCACTGGGTTGTAGTCAGCAGCTACGATTGCTTGTTTCTCTTTCAGGAATGAATAGAGTAAGTCCGCATCTACATAACCTGTTTGGATTGGGCTAGCCAGTTTTGGATAACCGTCACCACCTGCAGCGTTAAAGCTAGGTACAGTGAACTTATAGCTTGCAGTCGCACTGAACTCTTTGCCATTGATTTCGCTGATATTAGCCGTCTTAGCCGCACAGTCGATGGTCATTTTCACGCCAGTGATCTGCGCATAACCACCCGAACCGATTTGGATACTGCCCACTGCGCCTAAGTAAGCTGCAACTTCAGTACCCGTCATTTCGTTCAGAGTCACCATGTTGCCAAAAGGTTGAACCGTCAGTACGTCACGGTAAGTAATGTCACCCGCTTGGATAGAAGCGCGCACACCACCTGAGTTCATTACACCAAAGTCAGCAGACACTTTACCGCTTTGTGCCATGGCTAACATGCGGCCTAAGTTGGTTTGCTTGTTACGTACGTTTGCACGTTCACCATCGAGCAGCGCATCGGTAGTCGCAATCACTTCGTCTAACTTAGCTTGGCCTTTCTCTTGGTAGTAAGACAGCAGCTCTTTTAACTCAGCATCTGGCTCAATCTTAGTGCCAGCCAGTTCTGTGGTTTTCTTACCTGCTTCGTCCAGTTTACGCATGTTAACTGGGATCAGCTTGTAGCTCGCTAAATGCAGTTCGCCGTTGAAGTATTGGAAATCCGCACGGCCAACATACTTACCCCATTCATGGGCTTGCATGATCCAAGTGCCGTTTTGTTGATCTGGCGCGCAGTCATCACCAGGTTTGAAGTCGGCATAAGACTTATTGTCAGTACCCGGTTCCATACACACTGGATTTTGTGAGTGACCACCAATCACAACTTGTAAGTCGCCTTTATTCAACGCACGAGCCATAGCTACGTCGCCTGGTGCGTTGCTACCGTTTTGGCCATCGGCATAGTGACCCATGTGAGTCGTTGCGAAGATAATATCAGCCGCTTTGGCGTCTTTAATTTCTTTGATAACTTTCGCCACTTCCACTTTAGGATCGGTGAAAATTAAATCGCTGATAAATTCTGGGTTACCGATTTTTGCAGTGTCTTCGGTGGTTAAACCAATCACAGCCACTTTAAGACCGTTAATATCGAACACTTTATAAGGCTCGAAATAACGTTCACCTTGACCACCTTCAGCATTTTTACGGTAAATGTTCGCCGCCAGCATTGGGAATTCGGCTAAACGACGCTGCATATCTAATACAGATAATGGGTTGTCAAATTCATGGTTACCAACCGCCATTGCGTCGTAACCAATTTTGTTCATACCGGTAAAGTCAGGAATCGCATCCTGTAAATCAGATTCTGGTACGCCAGTGTTAATATCACCGCCAGACAATAATAATGTTTGGCCGCCATTCTTGCTGACTTCAGCACGAATTTGATCAATTAACGCTTTACGCGCTGCCATACCATATTCACCATCACTGTTTTCCCAGAAACGGCCATGGTTATCATTGGTGTGTAATACGGTAAAAGTTTTACAAGCACTGCCCGCTTCGGCACAGGTTGTTGGTACTTTAGTATTATCATCATCACTATTACAACCTGCTAGCGCAGCCAGCACTGCAGTCGCAATTAGTCCTTTAATAAGCTTATTTGTCATTACATCAACCCCTTGATTTTAATTATTTTATCATAGATAGATTGTCGCGAAGTCCATCCAATTCGCGTCACGCATAATAGCAAAGAATAAAGACGAATTGTGTCATTTTTATTAATAAACGTGACTTTAATGTGGAATCACAGGGAGGATTTAAGACAAATTTGTTTCAAATAAAAAATAAGCTAAACGGCTGATTTTTACTTTTTGATTCAATGACTGAAAAATATCGGAATATTAATTTTAACTCGTTAAATTTAAACAAGTTAGCAATTAATGACAAAACATCCTATTGTTCTGAATAAAAAACATCAAACGGTAAAAACACACTTTACCGCATGATGTTTTTATCAGCATTTAGATTTTTCTACATTTCAAAACACTGTTGTAACCAAGTGCTGATTGCTTTTAATTGCACAGGGATAACCGAATGTGGCATAGGATAGGTTTGCCATTGCACTGAATATCCCCCCGCCTCTAGCGCATTCTTCGCTAATAAACCTGCGGATAATGGCACCACATCATCCTGTTCACCGTGCTGATGTAAAATTGGCGTTCTCGCATTGGCAGCACTTAATTGGCTGGGTAATACATCACCCGTCGGTAAATAACAGGAAAGTGCCATAATGCCAGCGAGTTTTTGAGGATAACGTAATCCCGTAAATAGGCTCATCACCCCGCCTTGGCTAAATCCGGCTAAGACGATGCGTTCACTCGGAATACCAGCCGCGATTTGTTCATCAATCAAGGATTGCACACTCAGCTCCGAGGCCATCACACCCTGCATATCGGCTCTATCGTGCAAATCCATGCTCTTGATGTCATACCAAGCGCGCATAATGTAGCCGCCGTTAATGGTCACCGCTTGCTCTGGCGCGTGGGGGAAGATAAAGCGAATGCTATGCCCCGCAGGCAACCCTAACGCCGGAACCACAGGAGCAAACCCGGCACCAGAGTCCCCTAAACCGTGTAACCAAATCACCGCCGCCGTCGCCTCGACTTGAGGCTCAATCACAATACGTTCAAGTGTCATACTGACAAATCCCTTATAAATCAAAAGTTATTATTCTCGTCCCGCGAGCGCTTTACAGATAATCAATACCAAGGAGGGCTTGCAATACGTCGAGCTGGTTGGTGTTATCTAATTTAATGCTCCAACGCACGCCGCCACCATTGGCGATGATCATCGGCGGCTCCAGCCTAAGGCTGATGTCTTCGGCTGCGGCTTGTAGCACCACATTGGCCATGTTCAGCCGGATCTGCACTTCAAATTCAGTGGCAATCAACTTACCCTGAGAAAATTCCACTAGCATAGCAATTCCGCTCTCGTGATAGTCACTGTTAAAACGCGCCATGATAGCAAAGTTATTTCGCCAAGGATGAACTTTTAAACTTGCATTAGGACCGATGACAGACACGTCATAGGTTGAACAAGCTTAGGTTTATCCATCACCATCAAATCCACAGCTGCAGTATTAGAGTGCGCTTACGTCAAGTCCTTATCCGCTCGGCATAGACGCTTAACCCAGCTTTTTAGCAAGGCAATCCCACAGTCTAGATAAAGTTTAATTACATTTTAGTGTCAGCTAAATTGCCCCAAAGCAGAGCAGTTCGAGTAAAATCTCGCATCAGCGATGCCAGCCCACTCGCGGCTAGCGCGTTTTACACCATAACAAGAATCACAACACTGGGTGGTTATATGTTTTTATCCCGTCGTACCCTCATTAGCAGCGCACTCTTGATGCTGCTGCCATTAGTACAATATGCCAATGCGGCCAATATCTTACCGAATACGAGCCAAGCCAGCGTCACCGCCAGCCAAAAGCACTCTGTCACCGATGAGCTGACCTTTGCCAATTACCAGCAAGTGAGCATTCATCACATCGCATTGGCATTAAACGTAGATTTTGCACAGCAGCAACTCTCGGGGGACGCGATTCTCGAACTGGATTGGCATCAGGCCGGAAAAGTGCTGGTGCTCGACACCCGTGACCTTACGATTAAGAGTGTCAGCATGTTAAATGCAAACGGCCAATGGCAATCCGTGCCCTTTAGTTTAGGCTCGGTCGATAAGGTTAAAGGCGCAGCGCTCACCATCAATCTGCCTCAAGAGCGAGTCGCTAAGGTCAAAGTTAATTACCATACCTCCAAGAATCCATCCGGTATTCAATGGCTGACTCCAGAGCAAACCCAAGGTAAACAATGGCCATTTATGTTTAGCCAGAGCCAAGCCATCCATGCCAGAAGCTGGATCCCGCTACAAGATACGCCCGCAGTGCGCCAAACCTACAGCGCCACCGTCACCGCTAAGCAAGGCATTAATGTCGTGATGAGCGCCAGCCGAAAGAGCGTGTCTGCGACGCAAACTCAATTCACTATGCCGCAGGCGATTCCGGCCTATTTGATTGCCATTGCCGCGGGACACCTGCAATTTGCCACCTTAGACGACACCTCAGGCATTTGGGCCGAGCCAGAAATGCTTGCCAAGGCCAGCAAAGAATTTGCCGATACACCGGAGATGATTGCCATCGCCGCCAAACGCTACGGCGATTACCGTTGGGGTCGATACGATTTACTGATCCTTCCGCCGAGTTTCCCCTTCGGCGGGATGGAAAATCCGCGCTTATCCTTTATTACCCCCACCGTCATCGCGGGAGATAAAAGCCTAGTGAGTTTAATCGCCCACGAGCTGGCCCATTCTTGGTCGGGCAATTTAGTCACTAACGCCACCTGGCGCGATCTCTGGCTTAACGAAGGTTTTACCACCTATGTGGAAAACCGCATTATGGAAGATCTCTATGGCCGCGACCGCGCCCTGATGGAGCAAACCATTGGTTACTCTGAGCTATTGGCCGAATTAGCCGAGTTGCCCGCTGGCGATTCAGTGCTGCATATTGACTTAGGCGATCGCGATCCCGACGATGCCTTTAGCGGCGTCCCCTATGTGAAAGGACAATTATTTTTGCGCTTCCTTGAGCAAAAATTTGGCCGCGAACGGTTCGACACCTTTGTGAAAAGCTACTTCGATCACTTTGCGTTTCAAAGTATTACTACGGAGCAGTTCCGAAGTTACCTTACGCAGCAGTTATTGCAAAAATATCCCAATATCGTCAGTGAATCTGAAGTGGATACTTGGGTTGAGGGACAAGGTTTACCCAGCTTTTTAGTGCCACCGAACTCACACGCTTTCGATGATATCGATGCCCAGCGCCAAGCGTGGTTAGAAGGCAAGCGTGAGGCCCGCGCGCTAAACACTCAGGACTGGACTGTGCATCAATGGCTACGCTTTATTAATGAAATGCCAAGGCTAAATCTCACAGAGCAGCAATTAGCCGAGTTAGATAAAGCCTTTCATTTTACTGGCACCCACAATAATGAAATCGCCTTTGCTTGGTATGCCCTCGCCCTCGATAACGGTTATTACAGTGTGTTGCCGGCACTGAAACAACATTTAACCGAGATTGGCCGGCGCAGGCTAATTGTGCCTCTGTATCAAAAACTGGCGAGCAGCGAGCACTATGACTGGGCAAAAGCTGTTTATTTGGCGGCCCGCAGTGGTTACCACCCACAGACCCAAGCCAGTCTCGATATGATGTTTAGTGATAAACCAATGGAGCATACCCATTAAACTGTGCACTTGTTGGGATTGGGCGCAGGAAAGCCTGTGCTCGAGCCTCGCCACGAAAAGTGGGCATAAGTTCAGCGGTGAATCCTTTGCACAAAAACCACGATGTTGATTGCGAGACTTTGATTACGAAGCTGTGACTAGGAGATATTGTTTACAAAATATGGATTGCAAAACAAAGTATTAGCGCACAAAAAAGCCCAAACCTAGGTTTGGGCTTTTGTTTACTTATCAGGTCGTTATTCCCGTGCACGCCTGCTGTAGCAGAGTATTAATGGGAGAAACCACACAGATTAGTGGTGGTGACCACCTACACCGTGGGCATGACCGTGGGCGATTTCTTCATCGGTCGCATCACGGGCGCCAACCACTTCGATATCGAAGGTTAAGTCACGGCCCGCTAATGGATGGTTAACATCCACAGTCGCCATAAACTTACCCACTTTGACGATAGTCACTTGGCGTTGACCCTGATCAGTATGAACCACAGCCGTCATGCCTGGTTTCCACACGCTAGCGCCTAACAGGTGCTTCACAGACACACGTTGCTGCGCCGCTTCACCTTCGATACGCTGACCATAGGTTTCAGTACATGGCAGAGTAACAGTGAATTTTTCACCAATCGCTTTACCATTAATCGCATTCTCTACACCTGGCATCATGTTGTCATGGCCGTGTAAGTAAGCAATCGGCTCGCGACCTTCGTTCGTCTCGATCACTTCGCCTTTTTCGTCGCGCAGAGTGTAGTTAAACTGCACAACCATATCGTCTTTAATGCTCATCGAATATCCTTTGATTTGCTTCGATTTCAAATGTCGGCCGAGCTTAACAAAACTGGCCTTTGCACTCCACTGTTTTATCCCTGCGATGCCTCACCAAAGCTTAAGCGGCTGCGGATTAGCAAGCCCCACGCCTGAAGTGGCATAGGGTTGAGTAAACCATAGGCCAGATGCGGCAATATTCGCAGGCAGTACGACTCAACCTAAAGACTTTAGAGTGAAATCCCCAGAGCACTGAAGACTTCAGGGCTTGGGAAACCGTCGGCAATCATATTCTTACTGCGCTGAAATGCCTGGATCCCCGCCGAAGAGTTACGCCCAAGTACGCCATCGGGCTTTCCGACATCGAAGCCTGATTCATTCAGCTTGGTTTGCAACTGTTTGATTTGCTCACGACTCAAACGTGGTTGCTCGGGCGGCGCCACTTTTAATGGTTCGCCGCCATTAATTCTATCGGCCAAATGACCAACGGTAATGGCGTAAAACTCAGAGCGGTTCCAACGCATGATCACATTGAAGTTCTCATAGCCTAAAAACGCGGGGCCAGTATGACCCGAGGGCAAATACAGCGCCGCCTTCATATCGATAGCGGGTAAAGGCAATCCATTACTTTGCACTACGGATTGCGCCGCCCATTGGGATAGCGGCTGCGCCTGTTTGGCGCCAAGGTTTTCATAGTTGAAATTGCGCGGCAATATCACTTCACGCCCCCAACGCTCATTGCGTTGCCAGCCTAAGTGTTGCAAAAAGTTCGCCGCCGAGGTGAGTGCATCTTCGGTGCTATTCCACAAATCGGCCTTACCGTCGCCATCACCATCGATGGCATATTTAGCATAGGCCGAGGGCATAAACTGGGTGTGACCCATAGCGCCAGCCCAAGAGCCCACCATAGTGCTCTTATCAAAGCCGTATTTTTCTTTTAACTTAAGCGCTTGCATCAGCTCAGTCGTAAAATAGCCACTACGACGCGGCTCACAGGCCAAGGTAGCAAGGGAATCTAACACGGACATTTTGCCTTTGTAGGAACCGTAGTTAGTCTCAAGCCCCCAGAAAGACAGAATATATTGTGGCGGTACACCGTATTCCTGCGCCAATTTATCGAGCAGCGCACGGTGTTTTTTCAGTAAACGACGGCCTTCATTCACCCGCCAATCGGTCGCCCGCTTGGTAAAATAGTTGTTAAAGGTTTGGCTAAACTCGGGCTGAGCTTGGTCAAGCTCAATCACTTTAGGCACAAACTGCAAGCTGGCGACTGTGTCTTGGATAGTGGCTTCGGATAAGCCTTCGGTACGTGCGCGCTCCTGTAGGTTAGCCACACAGGTCGGAAATGCCGCGGCATGGGCGGCGATGGTGTCACTGAGCGGCATTTCTTGCACTGCGGCCTGCGTCTCGGCGATCGCGGTTTGACTATTACCGCTCGAGGTTGGCGCGCTCGAACACGCACTTAAGCTCACACACGCGGCGATGCTGGCGGCAAGATAGGACATTCCTTTCAGTTTGATCAAATCAATTACTCCTACAGTCAGCGCTAAGAGTTTATCTTAGCTGAGCGAGGCAAGAGGTGGATAACCCCAAGCCAAGAGAGATACGATATTTAGCCATAAACAGGTTGCCGCTGTGTCGATGGGACAACAAACAGGGCAACGGCCAAACATCCACGAAACTATTTTCTCCCCCAGAAAATCGAGCCAGATACTCACCAACAATCAGTAATCATTATCGGTGCCTCTGCTCGGCACATCCTGACCCATAGCGCCCGCTAACACAATGCTTATCACCACAAATCGCCAGATAAATTCACTTATTGCTCAGTTAACCAACAGCGAAAAAATCTTAGCAAAGAATCCCTTGGACTATCTATCCGTTGCCGTATAATGGACAAGTTAACAGCATACTTCAAAGAGACCTATCATGACTGAAATCAACGCGGCGTTGGCTGGCTTTATCGAAAACGTAAAAGAACATCAAACACTCTGGGGTTTGATGGATGAAACTGGCGAAGGCTGGGTCGTTTGTGACTCGGGCGAGTTCGAAGATACTGATGTTATGCCTTTATGGTCGAGTGAAGCGCAGGCAAAGTCTCACTGCACCGAAGAGTGGAAAGACTACCAAGCGGTGGCCATTAGCCTCGAAGAATTCCTCGAGTACTGGGTATCGGATCTCAACGATGATGGCGTGTTGATTGGTGTTGATTGGCAGAGCGATGAAGACTGCTTAGAGTTAGATCCTATCGTTCTGGCGAAAGATTTAGTTGATGTTGAAGAGGTTTAATTCCATCAACCAAAACCGCATGTTTAGGGCATCAAGGGCTGAGGTATTTAGCTCTTGATGTCCGCTTTCCCTTGTATCGACATTCCCTTCGATAAACGTCACCTCTGTTGGTTTTGCGGCGAGCCCTGCAAAGACCGATTGGAATATCAAGCAGAGTCACATGCGCCCCACCCGGCTTTAGCCGTTCCTTGCTGCGCCGAATGCTTAAAACTGGCACAAAGACATACCTTAACCTCTATCTGGGATTGCCGTGTGGCGGTTAAAGATGCCCTAATGAGCATTTATGCCAAGCACTTAGCTATTGGGATTAATTGGACGGAGGAAGAGTTAGCCGAGTCTGAGTTTTCCTGCAAAGTGTTTGAAGGCTTTAAAAAAAGCGCTTGGATGATGTATCAAATTGCCCGCGACAGGATTAATTTTCCGGGCTGGCCGATACAGCTTGAAGGGGTTGAACTCGAATGCCAGTTAGACAGTACTCGCTTTGAGTTTGATGGGGTGACTTACACCTCTTTACCCGCGGCGATTCATTACTACAGCCAGCAATTCTGCTTAGATCCAGTATTCTTTGCCGAGCTTATTCAGTTAGTCGGTAGGCAGAGATTTAACTATGCTCTCAGGCTTGCGCGGATCCATATCGCGGCAGCCAAAGAAATGAAGCGCCAAGTCCTTGCCGATGTTAAAGCCGAACTCAACCAATAAGCCGTATCGTAGTAAGTCGTTTATATCGCAGCAAATAGCCCGAGTTACGGTCAATAGTACGAGCCACAAGTGAAAGACTAAAATCGAGCGCTGAAAATAACGAGGCCGCCAATCGCAGGTTGCTAGGGCGGCCTATAGGTTTCAAACCTGTAATTGAGAAATCGGTTAAATCAGTGGCGTTATTTGCCAATAACTTGTTTTAATCTGTCTTGCACCACTTCCACCAGCAAGTCGGGCTGGAATTTCGAAATAAACCTGTCGCAGCCAACCTTCTCCACCATCGCATTGTTAAAGCTACCGCTGAGTGAAGTGTTTAAGGTGATAAATAAGTCCGACATCGCCTTATCGTTACGCACTTCGTAGGTCAGCTTGTAGCCGTCCATCTCCGGCATTTCGGCATCGGTTATCATCATCAAAAGCTCTTGGGCGACATTCTTGCCTTCATCGCGCCATTTTTGCAGTAAATGCAATGCCTGCAAGCCATCGGAGGCTTCGATAATTTCAATCCCGAGTTGGCCTAAGGTCTCACGCACTTGGCGCCTTGCGGTCGAAGAATCATCGACAATCAAGACCTTCTTACCGGGCATCTTGTCTAACAGGCTCTCATCTAATACCCCTTCGGAGAGACGAATATCGTAATGGACGATTTCCGCTAATACCTTCTCAACATCGATGATTGACACCAATTGCGACTGACCTTGGTATTCGATGCGGGTGATGGCCGTGAGGTAATTATTTCGCCCAGCCGTTTTAGGCGGCGGCATAATATCGCTCCAGGTCATGTTGATAATGTGCTCGACCTTACCGACTAAGAAGCCCTGCACACTGCGGTTATATTCGGTGATGATCATATTGGCATCATCTCCCGGAGGCACAGGTTTAAAACCGATAGCCGAACGCAGGTCAATCACGGGAATCGACATGCCACGAATATTCGCCACCCCAAAAATATGGGGATGACTGCCAGGCATAGAATTTAATGGCGGTAACTTGACGACTTCTTTGACTTTAAAGACGTTAATCGCAAATAACTGGGTAGAGTTAATTCGAAACAGCAGCAGTTCGAGCCGATTTTCACCGACGAGTTTGGTTCGTTGATCTACGGTTGCAAGCACGTTTGCCATAATGCGACTTCTCTACTTTGGAGGAACAGCTTTCCTCACCAGTGACGGATTAAGCTAAATTATAGCGGTAAACTCACCATGAGAACCATGCAATAAGTCGATTTTATCTAAAAATTACAATCACTCGGCAATCCTTTATCGTTCGGCAGGCGTCCCGATAAATACGTGATCCGCTTACAGCTGTCGCGCATCTATCGTCGCAATCCCCCCCTTTATCCCATGCGTTTTTGGGCTAGCACCATGCCCGAAAGATTGAGAAGATTCCTCTCGCAGAGGATCTCAAATCCCCCTTGGCGCAGCCCTGCTAACCATTCTTGATGGTTAAATCGATTCTGTTGTGGATGCTCGAACAACCGTCGACTCAAGGGATTGCAAATAGCAGCGCGGTATAAATCCTCTACCACAAAGTAGCCGTTGGGTTTTAGCACCCTTGCCACCTCGGCAACCGCCGCTTGCCAATCGGGAATATGGTGAAACACGGCAAAATTGAACACCACATCAAACTGGGCATTTGCAAAAGGCAACGCAGTAGCATCGGCAACACTGAATGCCAATTGGCTTAACCCATTGGGTGAATCATGCCAGCGCGCTTTAGCGGGTGCGACCATCTCAGGGTCAAGATCGACAGCCGTCACATGCTCGGCCCCAAAATGGTCGCGGATTAACTGAATTCCGTTACCAAAACCACAACCAATTTCGAGGGCATGACGTAGATAAGGAAGGGGTTTGGGCATCATAGAAGTCAGTAATGGCGCTTCAACACGGTTTTGCAACCAAAAACGCAGCGGATGCTGGACTAACTTTTTCTCGAATGGATTTAACTTCATCTCATCCCCTTAAATGAATCGGTTATTGCTTGGTACACTGATCAAATTCTGTATATGGTACGTAATGATATAGACATAAGTTCACTTGAGGCCACTATGAAATTACCTCTTTTTCCTTTGCCAATCTGTTTATTACCAGAGGGATATACTCAGTTGCGCATTTTTGAACCCAGGTATAAACGCTTAGTCGCTGAATCTCTTAAATCGGCGGATGGCTTTGGCCTGTGTATGACATCGGAGGATGGCAAAACCATTTATCCCATCGGCACGCTGGTGCATATCATCGATTTTGAAACCTTACCCGATGGAATGCTCGGAATCAGCATTCAAGGAAAACAACGCTTCACTCTCGGCGATATCAGCATAGAATCGGACGGATTAAAGTGCGCCGAGGTGACACTTATCGATAATTGGCCGAGTGCACCGATTGAAGACGATGAGCGTTACTTGAGTGAGATGCTGCAAAACATTCTTAAGGAGTTCCCGCTGCACCTGCAACATTATCAGGTCGAACAATTTGAAGATATCGCCTGGGTTTGCCAACGCTGGTTAGAAATTCTGCCGGTACAAGCAGCCGAGAAATACGCTTGTATCAATGCGTTAGATCATCAACTGACACAGGATTTATTACATACTGTCATTCAATCCGCTTAAGTGATCCAACCTCCCGCGCGCCACGTATTGCTCTGTATGCTTATCGAATGTCGGCCCTGACGTAACATCTTTTGTGATGTTCAGACTGGATTGAACCTTAAGTAAAGAGCTCAATAATGGAAAATTTTCAATCACATTTAGCGCAAAATCGTTATGATAGGCAGTTATCATCCCCTATCAATATGGCTATGGAAAACGATAGCACTATTTCAACAGCCGATGAGCCAGTCACAGATGCGGATCCTTTAGCGCGCGCCATTCTAAGAGTCGCGAATCAGCGGGATAAAGCCGCCTTTGCGGAATTGTTCAGCCATTTTATGCCCAAAATTCGCGCATTCGGTCTGCAACGCTTAAATCAGCAAGGGCTGGCCATGGATTTGGTGCAAGAAACCATGACCTTAGTGTGGACCAAGGCCCATTTATACAATGCCGACAAAGGCTCGGTGGCGACCTGGGTATTTACCATTATGCGCAACCAGTGTTTCGACATGCTCAGGCGTATCCAACATAACCGTGAAGATGCCTTCGGGGATGATATTTGGCCTATTTACGATGTCGCCGTCAGTCAAGAAAACGGCCCTGATCATAAACTCACCGCCAAGCTACTCGCGCATTTAGATTCCCTGCCCTTGCCTCAACGCCAAGTGGTTCAAGGGATCTATATGCAAGAGCTCACGCAACAAGAATTAGCCGATGCCTTAAAAGTCCCGATTGGCACGATAAAATCGCGACTCAGATTGGGGTTAGAAAAGCTGAAAAGCTTTTTGGAGACGCAACATGATTAAACATCATCCCCATACCGATTTACTGCTAGCCCATGCACAAGGTGAGCTGCCGTTGTCTATGTCGATTGCCATTGCGGCCCATTGTGCCCTTTGTCATGAGTGTCAATCGCAAGTCAGCCGCTATACAGAGCAAGCGGCAGAACAGGCCTTTTTAGCGCCGAGCCAAATCGCTGAACCAGGTTTAATCAGCGAAACCGATACAGCACAAGATGACGCCTGGCAGCAAATGTTGTCGCATATTATGGACTTGCCAGAAGCAACGCCAACTGAAAGCGACTATCCAGCCAAAGCGACGGTTTCCCTGAATCATAAACATGTGCGCTATGAGATCCCGACAGTATTTCGCCAACATATTGCCCATCCGTGGCAGCAGATTGGTAAAGTCAGCCGAATGCGTTTCGATGTGGATGAAAGCCACTCCCGCGCCAGCCTACTGCATATCGACGCCTTAGGTGAAATCCCGCAGCATACCCATAAGGGATACGAACTGACTCTGTTACTCGCGGGGGAGTTTTCGGATCTCAACGGAGAGTATGTTCCCGGCGATTTCATCATCTTAGATGGCAACACGCATCATTCACCCAAAACCCAGTCTGGGTGCCTCTGCTACACAGTATTAGATGCGCCGTTATATTTTACCAAAGGGCTCAGTAAATTATTGAATCCCATTGGTGAGCTGATTTATTAATCTCGCAGACATTTAAAATAAGCTGGCAGAGTGAATAACCGATAAATGCAAATTACAACAAAATACTAACAAACTTATTTCCCGCTGAGTAAAAAATAAACTTGCCAGCGGGAATTTTGCTGCTATACTGCCCGCCGTTTTGAGAAGTATCTTGTTGTTATCCTTTTTATATCGGTTTGTCCATTCGTGTAAGCAATGACAAAAACGATCCTCACGAAGAAAGCCTACTACAAGTAAGTCCCACAAAAATAATGAGTTAGTGATTTTCTGCATCGACTCAAAAACAGTTAACTATTTAATTAAACCAATGTCATAGTACTGTCACTTTACTATGGTCAACTGGGCTAATTGAGATATTCCATTGACATAATCGCTGATATGCATTAGTTATCAATAAGGCATCTCTTGATTAATGATCATGGAATGGGTAACCTCAAGACTCATTAGTATCATCTTTCGCAATTATGCTAAGGATATTTTATTGTTATAACTTACTCACCCAAGGGTGAATTGAATTAAAAGGAGTGTGGCCTATGTCATACAAAATTAACGGACATGAAATCACAGTGAACTTTCCTGTAGACTCTATTTCAGTTAACAAAACATCCATTGCTTTTACCGATAGACAAGGTAAAAACAAGCAGACTTTTTCAAAGCGTACCGAAGCCTTAAACTTTATGAAATGGCTATTGTCGGCAAATAAATAAGTCTCATTGTGTACTCCTGAGAGTGCCCAAAACGGTATTTAGGTTTATTCGGTCCCCATTTTCCTCGCCATACCGAAGCCTAATGACCGAAATAGATAGCCCAATATCACGATTTGCTATCCCCTTACGTCGAATGACGAACTCGTTTGGTTCAGGCGGTATCTAGCTCACACAGATACGTGCCGAACCAAATGTGTATTCATCTAATCTAGATCAAATTAATCTGTATTTGTCCCTGCTAATATAATCACTCACTCCGTTTGTGAATGTATTTTCTATGTCAAAACCCGATACTAAAACGGCTATGCTGACCTTAATAACCCAGATTAAACAGGTTATTCCGCTCAACTTAGATGAAGCACAAATGTGCCAAGGTGAGTGTTTAGGCTGTTCTAAAAAAATGCTGGAAATGTTGGATGCTGAAATAAGCTACTGGCAATATTCAACCGATACGCCGGGATTGAAAGATCTTAAACATCTGGAAAAGATCGCCACTCGCACCCACAAAATATTAAAGCGCAATAAGTTAGTTGGCTAAATGCTATCCGGCATCGCCCTCACCGTATTTTCGTCTGTATCTTGGCAACATGGTTTGATTTCCTAATAGCCCCCCCTGATGAATATAGAGAATGGAGACATGTTGCTCGCGCCGTAAATAATCCTCTAACACCATAAAGCCTAAGGGATCGTAGAGTAATTCAAATTGCACACCGCTGGCACAGAGTCGTTGCCACATGGCATAAAACTCAGGATAGAGTTTCCCAAAATGGTATTTCTTCCTCACATTCAGAATCTGTGGATGTTCCGCAGCGTTAGGGCTTAGCTCATAAAACTGCTGCGTTAAATACTCATCGCCGCCGACAACGGCGCAGGTAAGCACTCGAATATTCAATTGCTGACGCACAAAATACTGATTTAAAAAGAGTGCCGTAGTACCTGTACCTGCGGGTAAAAAAACCTTGAGATCGGAAATATGCTGTGACTCGGCCCAAGCAGCTATTTCGGCGGCTAACTGACTGACACCATATTGCGCATACTGGCAGCGCCCGCCCTCGGGAATAAACAAAGCCTTAGGCTCAGCTGGCATGACTTGCTGCTCAATATAATCCTGGCAAGTCCAATTAGGCTCACGATGAAGAGAAGGGTTGACTGCAATCAGGCTTGATAAATCAATGACACGCGTACCATTAGCAATAGCAGCGGCATAGTTACCCGTCGGCAAGGTGCGGACATGGCTAGCGATATGATCCACATAAAAATCGCACTGCCAGCCCTTTAGCTTGGCGAGCGCCGACAGAGAATACAACGAGTTAGCCTGCGCAGAGCCATGACCAATCAGCTTAGTCACACCAGTAAACTCATGATCTAGAAAATAGGCAAACTTACGCGCTTTATTGCCACTAAACGCAGGATGCAATAAATCGTCTCGCTTGAGAAATATCTCGCGCTCGGCAAAGGAAAAAGACTCCACAGGGCTGTCAGAGAGCAAGCTTTGACTCAACTGGCTATTGGCTAACATGAATACACTCGAAGGAAACAAGGCCGTTAGTGTACCGCGAGCTTGTCTACATCGTCCGTAATTATTAAGCATTTTCGCGAAAATCTAGCATTTTTTACAACGACACATAGTCATAATTATCATTATCTTTATGATAAATAATAAAAAATATTTTGGCACAATTCTCGCTTATACCATTTAAGTATCAATTAATGATCCTGTGTGTTGGCCAACATCATTCCAACACAGATTTAAAATGAGTTAAGGAGTATTCAATGTCGCTTTTACGGTTAATTTTCAATATTGCTTGGTTTGTCCTTGGTGGATTTGTGATGGGACTCGCCTGGTGGCTCGCGGGGATTTTGTGTTTTATCAGTATTATCGGTATTCCCTTCGGCCGTGCCTGCTTTGTAATTGGCGAATTAACCTTCTGGCCATTTGGACAGGAACAAATGAATCGTCGCCATTTAACCGGACGTGAAGATTTAGGCACTGGCGCCTTTGGCATGGTAGGCAATATTATTTGGTTCTTGCTGTTTGGGATTTGGTTGGCCATAGGTCATTTAGCCCATGCCCTCGCCTGCTTTGTGACGATTATTGGTATCCCCTTCGGGATCCAACATATCAAGCTGGCACTATTAAGCCTGACGCCGATTGGGCAAACCATAGTAGCGAAGGCGTAATAACCACAGTAGCCAAAGCGTAATAATCATAGTCGCTAAGGCATAAAGCAGATCACACAGCACTACTCTGCATCAGTGGGTAGTGCTGATAAATAGTTTGGCAGTGACTGCACTAACCTTGCCTCATGAAAGGTGGTTTCCTCATCGAGCAAATCGCCACAATCTGCAAACGACGCACTCCCATCCCCTTGTTCTAGGCTTATGATTTCGAATAGATAATGCGCCAGTTTAGCTGGCGCATCTATGGTGATGTCATGACCACAATAGGCCAAGACAACCAACTCGACCTTAAACTGTTGTGCCAATGCCCTACTGGTTTGAATATTCACTAAGGCATCACGATCACCCGATATAATACTGACTGGCACAGGCAAAGAGACAGGACAACAATAGCGAAACCCCGCCCACAATTGACGACAGGCATTGTTAAAATATGGCGTCGACTCGTGGCGATATCGGCTCCAACGCTCAATCAAGGCAATATCGCGCCGATGGCGATAACTGGTTAAGCGAACAATCGTCGACTCGATAGGATTAAGCCCACTTCCACGACAACGTTTGAGCCAAGCACTCAGGGCATTCAATCCATTAAATCGTTGATACCATGGCGATAAGTTAGCCGCACTGCTATTCAATACAAATAGGTGCTTTATCTGCTCCGGGCGCTGCTTAGCCATTTCCATGGCGAGCATGCCGCCCATCGATAATCCCAGCAGATAAAAGGCTTGTCCCGCTAATTGCTCATCCAATTGTTGCCACACCGAACTGGCATATTCAGCGATGGTTAAAGGACTGGTTTGGTGAGAGAGGATCCCATTGCCGGGCAAGTCTGGGGTGAAAACTCTGCAGCCCCGTTGCCTTAACCTTTGATCGAAGCCATTCCAATGGCGTTGGTCGCGCATTAGGCCCCTAAGTAATACCCAAGTTGTCATTAAAAACGCTCCCGATACCAAAACTGCTGCGCACTCTGCGTAAGTTGTGTGAGATGCTCGGGCGTCAGTCCTTCTAACTCCCGTGCGTACGCCGCCTCCATCAAGAACTGCATCAGTACTGTGTGCCGACGTAAAATCCTGTGGTGCCTGTGTGTTTTTTGTGGATTAAAGAAGCCGGCAAAATTAAATATTTGTCTTGGATTTTTCTTAATCCATGCCCAAGAGCCCATCTCTAACGTTAAGGGTAAGAATGGAATGTTTGCTTGAGGATCTTGGGCATGGTGCTGGCGGTACAAGTAATCCCAAATATCACCGTGGGTGCGATAAAACTGGCTCTGGGGCGCAAGCCGATAATGGCCATGATGGGGATAGCTGGCTTCAAATAATTGCTTTAAGTGATAAATGAAGTGGGCATTTTCAAAGGACGCGCGCGTGTGGGCATAGGGAAACCAGATATGATCCGTCAAACCAAAACCAGAATGCGCATCGAGGGAAATAAGACTGGTGCTTTGTCTAAGCAATTGTTGCACATAGGCGACCAGCCCCGCGGTTTCAAGCTCCATGCCGCCAAGACCACGAAACCAAGGCAACTTAGCGGAGAGTCGCTGCCCTCCAACCATAAAAGATACTTTTTCCTGGGACTCTATCGGGGCATTGCGCATCAAGTCGACCTGATTTCCATTACCACGACTCCCAAGCAGTAACCCGACGGGATTCACCACAGGGACAAAGGCTAAGCGGATGTCCGTTAATAACGCTTGTAGGTGTTTGTCCCAAGCAAGGCGCTGTAGCAGGCTGTTAAGCAAAGCTAAAATCACCTGAGAGCCAATCCGCTCCACCCCATGCACGCCGCCGACGAATAACACCGTCGGACAAGGGCGTTCGGTAAGGCCTAACTCGACACTGTAGAGCGGAAAATGTTGGTGCCGAAATGGAATGTCCGCGAGAACCTGATATTTGAGTTTAAGATGATGAGTATCAATGAGTTGTGAAAGTGTATCTAACTCGAATGGAATGTTATTCATATCATCCTAGAAAGTGAAATGAGCATCGACTCATAGCCTTAGGACGATATTAATGGCGAACCACGACACATTTATGACAACAGATTAAGCTAGAGCCAAGTTCACTTTAGTGGCGTGTCACTTCCTCCTGAAACAACAACTCCCCCATAATGCTCTCAATATCCAGTTGAGCTAAGCCTTGGTCGAAAACATCTCGCCAATGCCGCCCCTCCTCGGTATTACGAAACGCAACATACAGCTGTTTATTGGCAAGCAGTTGTTTATTCACCTGTAATTTATCCGCCAATGGCTGCAGATGAGGTTGCTTCAACAAGTAATAGAGTACGTTGACATCAATCACTGCGCCATCGATGCGACCGGCGGCCACCTTCTTGATGTTTTGTTCATCGGAGATCACTGCCTCGACGGGCTGGGTACCAGAAGCAATCATCAGATCTAGGGATTCAGTATTCACATAGTCCTTCACCACCCCTAAGGTATAGCGGTTCAGATCGGCTAAGTAGTGCCAGCTGATGGGATGTGATTTTTGCTCAACAATGCCTAATGGACTGATCCCTATCGGTTTTGAAAAAACAAATTTGTCCGTTTCAAAATAATATTCTGGAAAATAGCCAATGTAATCGGAGCTTGGCATGGCCGCCAATTTTATCGCTCGGCTCCAAGGATAAAAATCCACGACCAGTTGCTGTTCCATACGTTCAAAGGCGGCTTGAGCGACCGCGACACTGGCCCCTTGTTGTGCCAGTTGCTGACCGGAATAAGGCGGCCAGAGTAATGAGGTGAGCTTAAGCGTATCGGCAAATGCGCTATTGGCCGTGGCGAAAAGGCAACAGAGCATCAGTAGGCACCTGCGGAACATAACACCTCCATCAAAGGATCATCTGTTTTAATGGATTGAAAAACAAACAATTCATCACATGCTCATCGGTTAAACTCTTTTCAGTATAATCAGCGATGCTTCAAGGTACAGTGAATATTTGTTACATATTTACCCGACGAGAACCTAGCTTAAGCAGAAATGATAAGAGTAGACTGAAACGAGCATCGATACTCACTGTCGTTATACACGCGGCGAAAAGTAGAAGATGAGGCCAAGCTAATGAGGTCAAGCTGATGAAGTCAATCTGAGGGGACGCGATATGCCAATTTCTTTCAAAGACAGTAAGTTGACTTTTATGCATCCCGCGATGACTCGAACCGTCATTGCAGTGATAGGGGCATGTTTTACCATTGTCGGAGGGATATTTTTACTCTTACCCGGACCGGGACTGCTGTTCATCCTGATAGGGTTAACCCTCTTGAGTACCCAGTATCCTTGGGCAAAACGTTGGCTGCGCCTAAGTCAGCGACAATTAAGCAAGAGTGCGGCTTGGCTCGATAATCAAATTCGCCGCTACCGCCGATAATCTTGAGTCTCCACCTAAACATCAACCCAAGCCATCGAACTTGGCTTGATGTGTCTTAATCTGCCCTTGGGCCTGATGACGTTATAGGGGTATTTTGCAGCGATGTAGCTGACGTTTATGCAAGGCAGAGTCCGTGCTGTGTAGTTATTCTACATAAACGGACGATAACGCAGCAGAAACGCTAGCTAAACGCTGCCCGAAGGATTTCATCTCAAAACGTCAACACGCCCTAGGCATTAATATCTTCATATAACTCTTGGTACATCAGCTCACGCATTTTAAATTTCTGGATTTTGCCCGTGACTGTCATGGGGTATTGCTCCACAAACTTGATGTAGCGAGGCACTTTAAAGTTGGCAAATTTTTCGGTGAGGAAATGGCGAATATCTTCCTCTGAAATCGTGGCGCCACTGCGAATCTTGATCCACGCGCACACTTCCTCGCCGTATTTATCACTGTGTACCCCAAACACGGCCGCATCTTGCACATCTTTATGGGTGTAGAGTTTCTCTTCAATTTCACGGGGATAGATATTCTCTCCGCCGCGAATAATCATATCTTTAATACGACCAACGATTTGCACATAGCCTTGCTCATCCATTTGGCCAATATCACCGGAATGCAGCCAGCCTTCACTGTCGATAGTTGCCGCCGTTTTTTCAGGATCGTTCCAGTAACACTGCATTATGCAATACCCACGGCTACAGACTTCACCCGGCGTATTTATCGGCAGCACTTCACCAAATTCATCGACAATTTTCACTTCGGTATGGGGTAAAGCACGGCCAACGGTCAGCACACGCTTCTCAACGGGTGAGTCGATTTCGGTAATGTGATTCAGCGGGCTGCACTCGGTTTGACCATACCCAATTAACACTTCTTGCATATACATCAGGTTTTGTACCCGGCGCATCACTTCTTCTGGGCAAGTCGCTCCCGCCATAACACCGGTACGCAGCGAGCTTAAGTCAAAGCGCTTAAATTCGGGGTGCTCTAACTCCGCAATAAACATGGTCGGTACGCCGTGCAGTGCGGTGCAGCGTTCACGCTCTACCACCTCTAGGGTGGTTAGCGGATCGAAGGAATCCCTAGGAAAGACCGCCGCAGCGCCCTTAGCAAGGCACACTAAGCTCCCCAGCACCATGCCAAAGCAATGATATAAAGGCACTGGAATACAGAGCTTATCCTCACAGGTAAACTTCATCGCCTCGGCCACTAAGTAGCCATTATTCAATATGTTGTGGTGCGATAAGGTCGCGCCCTTTGGGCTGCCCGTGGTGCCTGAGGTAAATTGAATATTAATGGCATCATAAGGACTAAGTGATTCGGCGATGTGCTCTAGCGCCGCCTTGTCATCGGCCGTCACTTCAACCAATAAATCATCAAAGTTCAACATGCCGGGAGACTGCTCTGCCCCCATGCGGATCACAAATTGTAAGTCTGGCAACGCTTTGGCCTGCAATTGCCCTGCGGCGCACACCTTTAGCTCTGGCGCTAACTCGTAAAGCATCTGCAAGTAATTACTGGATTTAAATTTATCGGCGCAGATCACCGCCCTACAGCCTACGTTAGTCAGGGCATATTGTAATTCTTCGGGCCGATAAGCGGGGTTGATACACACCATGATGGCACCAATTTTGGCGGTAGCGAATTGAGTTAGGCACCACTCAATATTATTGGGCGACCAAATGCCCACGCGATCCCCAGGACCTATGCCCAGTTTGAGTAAACCTGTGGCCAAGGCATCAATTTGTGCAAGGTATTGGCGGTAATTCCAGCGGATATCTTGATGATTCACGACAACTGCTAACTGTTCGGGATAAACGTTAGCGATATCGTTAAGGTACTGTCCTATGGTTTTCTCAACGAGCTCTGGGGAATTAGGCCCCCGGAACTCACTGTATTTGAGAGGATGAGTGGCTTGATTTGTTGCTTGAGTCGTTGAAACAGACATTAAGGCCTCCGTGCTTTTTTATTATGGTTAGCGGGATTCAAACTAACCAATCCTCGGAACATGTCACAAGTAAAAAAGCACGGTATTAGACTAAAGAGTAAGGATGTTCTATTACTCGAACGTCTTGATTAGCGGGTAATAAACGCTACCTGTTTATCGGAAGTTACCACCTCTAAACGCTGCAAACGCTCCATAATCGCCAGTAACACTCCTTGGCGGCGCATATTCTCTAACACCCCTGGGCTGAACACTTCGAGGCGAGTCATAGCCGTTAATAACAGGCGGCATTGCGCGACACTGGCATCACGGATATAAGCGGGTTTATCGACTAAGTAACTGTTGTTATACCAATAATCCCAAGTGAAATTTGCCAGTAACCAGCCCTGAGTAGTTAAATCGCTGACAAATTCCAACATGCGTTCGCGGTGCAGGCTCACATCTCCTGCGGTAAAATCTTTAAGGTATTTAGTGTATAGGCCACTGTCTGTGGTCATTGCTGAAGTTTCCATTGCACACCTCACTGTCTCAACATCACTCATATAAAAGTCGGGTATTGAAAAAAGCTTGGATTAGGATCTAAAGCTGCCAACTTTGCATCAATTCGCGGCGTCATAGCACCATTGCATAAGGCATACCAGACTCGATAGTGACAACAGGGTAAGCTGGGTTAACTGAACGCTGACTTAACGATCTCAATAATCTGCTCAGAGTACGGTTAACTGTGAGGCAAACAAAAAGTAAGATAAACTCAATGCATTAACTCGAAGAGACTGGCTGTTTTTGTGAAGGATAAAAGATGAACTACTGGCTGATGAAATCGGAACCCGACGAATTTAGTATCGACGATCTTAAGGCTTGCCCCAATCAAACTGAAGCTTGGTTTGGGATCCGTAACTACCAAGCACGTAACTTTATGCGAGATGCGATGCAAATTGGTGATCAAGTCTTCTTTTACCACTCAAGTTGCAAAGTCCCCGGCATCGTCGGCATTGCCGAAGTCGTGACTGAGGCCTATCCTGACAACTCGGCCTTTGATCCCGAATCAAAATATTTTGATCCTAAATCCGATCCACAGCAGCCACGCTGGTTAAGGGTGGATATTCGTTTCGTCAAACAATTCAAGGAAATCATCCCCTTAAGTTTGATCAAAAGTTTGCCGCAATTGGCCGATATGTACTTAGTCTCTAAAGGTTCTAGGCTGAGCATTCAACCTGTTACCCAAGAACAATGGCAAGCCGTGCTTATGCTCGCCCGCTAAGGGCACATATTCAGCTAAAGTTCATCTAAGCTAAGCTAGATTGACCACAACCACGTAATTCCTAAGGGAGCTAGTATGAATAAATTAACTGCAACACTGATTGGCGGAGTCGTACTCAGTTTGGTCGCCCCAATGGCAGCTTTTGCAAAGAATGAGCATGAGCACGACAAGCGAGATAAAGACTTACCACCCGGCTTACAAAAGAAAGCCGATAAAGGTCAGCCTCTCCCTCCCGGATGGCAGAAAAAACTGCGTCGTGGCGATATCCTAGATTACGATATTTATGACCGCGGCCGCGTCGTAGTCCCCATCGACAGAGACGGCAGAATAAGCATTGAAGTCGAAGGTTCCATTATCAAGCTCGATGAAAAGAGCCGTAAGATCCTCGATATCATCAATGTGGTCACCTATTGATCTGAAATTGCAAACAGATTCCTGCGCACACTTAAGCAGTTAAGTGTGCGCATTTTCGTTTAGGGTTAACGCCCATCGAGCATGCGGCCAAGTCCGCCGAGGACTGAACCTTCGCCTCTATCACTACCACCAGCAGAAGGAGCGTGAGCAATAATGCGATCCGCCATCCGCGAGAAGGGTAGACTCTGCAGCCACACAGTGCCATGGCCTTTTAAAGTCGCTAAAAATAGCCCTTCACCACCAAAGACCATCGATTTTAACGAGCCTGCGCGCTCGATATCGTAATCAATACCTGGGGTAAAGCCGACCAAACAACCTGTGTCGACGCGTAAGGTTTCGCCTTTTAACTCTTTCTTTATTAAGGTGCCACCCGCATGGATAAACGCCATGCCATCACCCAGTAAGCTTTGCAGAATAAAACCTTCACCACCGAAAAAGCCCGTGCCTAGGCGGCGATTAAACTTCATGCTCACTCGAGTCCCTAGGGCGGCGGCGAGGAAACTATCTTTCTGACAAATCAACTCTCCGCCATATTGGGCGAGATCGATAGCCAAAATCGTCCCTGGATAGGGCGCGGCAAACGCCACTTTCCGTTTCTGATGTCCGAGGTTCGTAAAGTGCGTCATAAAGATGCTTTCCCCCGTCAGCACACGTTTACCTGCCCCCATCAACTTGCCAAAAAAGCCAGATTCAGGCTCGGAGCCATCACCCATTTTGGCCTCGAAGCTAATGTCTTGCTCTAGATAATTCATCGCGCCGGCTTCGGCGATCACAGTCTCTTGTGGGTCGAGTTCCACCTCAACCAGCTGCATGCTGTGGCCGATAATTTCATAGTCCACTTCATGGCAACGTCTAGACATACCATTCCCCTTACTCTGTTAGTCCTATTAATGTGGCGAGTCGTAATCATCAGAGCCACGATATTGGACTCACTTTATGACATAAAATGTCAAAAGACGATCACTTTTATTCTAAGGCAGCGTCAGTAAGTTGTTTCAAAACATGACACGTCGCAGAGAATTAACCTAAGCCCACCCCGTTAAACTGCCCTGCTTTAGCAAATTCCTCTAGGATTAATTCGGTAAAGAGTTTGCCAGCACGGCCCAAGGGGCGCTCAAGGGTCGAGACTAATTGGGGAGTAAAGGTATAGCGACTGCCACCGACAAAGTCGACTTCCACAAGCTCACCACTCAATAACTCCTCCTGCACCAGAAAATCTGGCAGCCAACCAAAGCCGAGTCCTTTTAATAACGCGTTCTTTTTCATAATAAAACCAGAAAGATAGAACACTTTATCGCCACCGAATTGCAGTTCATCTCGATAGGTCTTATTGGGGGAAGAATCTTCGATGGTCAGCTCAACATGCTGCTGTAACTCGGGCAAACTGATGTGTTTTTGCTGAGCCAAGGGATGTAAAGTACTTGTCACCAGCACACTGGTTATCGCAGGGAGTGGCTGTGGGTGATAATAGGGGCCAGTGCGGTAGTCTTTAACCAACATCAGATCCGCATTATCACGCTCGAATCTGTGCTGCACACCACCTAAAAACTCCATGTTGAGCTGAATTTTTGTCGGAATTTGATGCTCTGCCATCCGTTTGAGTGCCGTCATAATCGGCTCCATCGGCAAGGCGCCATCGATCACTAACTCAAGCTTAGGCTCCCAACCTTCACTGAAACGACTGGCAAGATGTTCAATATTGGCAAGGTGTTGTAACAGTCTTTGTCCCTCGGCCAAGATCACCCGCCCTTCACTCGTCAACTCGGCGCGGTATTGATCACGACTAAAAAGTTGCACACCTAAGTGCTCTTCCAGCTTTTTGACCTGATAGCTGACCGCCGATTGCGCCTTATGTAAACGCTCGGCGGCCTTAGCAAAACTGCCCTCTTCCACCAGCACTTGCAGCACATTAAAAGCATCAATATCGATGCGCATTGGGACTCCTAGGCTCTCATTAACATGTCACGTAAACGCTACGAAGCGTAAAGTAGTTAATACCATCTAATTTTTAGATGGAGACAACAGATTTATTATTCTTTTTTTTGTTCATTCAAGCAACTAAATTGATAAGAAGATCACACTAATGCAACTTGCAGCATAACGACTCGCGGTGTAGGCAAGCCTACACCGCAACTTTGAAGGAATCACCATGCCATTTTATGTGAAACAAGGCCAAGTCCCCCATAAGCGCCATATCGCATTTGAGAAAGAAAACGGCGAGCTATACCGTGAGGAGCTGTTTTCAACCCATGGTTTTTCCAATATTTACTCGAATAAATATCACCACAATATGCCGACTAAGGCATTGGAAGTAGCACCCTACCGCCTCGGTCACGGTGCCCAATGGGAAGATTCATTAGTTCAAAACTACAAATTGGACTCTCGCACGGCCGATCGCGAAGGCAACTTCTTTAGCGCCCGCAACAAAATCTTTTATAACAATGATGTGGCCATTTATACCGCAAAAGTGACTCAAGACACGCCGGAGTTTTACCGCAATGCCTACGCCGATGAAGTGCTGTTTGTGCACGAAGGTGAAGGTACGCTCTACAGTGAATATGGCACCCTAGAGATTAAAAAATGGGACTACTTAGTGATCCCACGCGGCACCACACATCAGCTCAAATTTAACGATTACAGCAATGTGCGCTTATTCGTGATTGAAGCCTTTTCGATGGTGGAAGTGCCAAAGCATTTCCGTAATGAATACGGTCAGTTACTCGAGTCTGCGCCCTATTGTGAACGCGATCTGCGCACGCCCGTATTGCAAGATGCCATGGTTGAACGTGGCGCTTTCCCGCTGGTATGTAAATTTGGTGATAAGTACCAACTGACCACCTTAGAGTGGCATCCCTTTGATCTCGTTGGTTGGGACGGCTGTGTTTACCCTTGGGCATTTAACATCACCGAATACGCGCCTAAAGTCGGCAAAATTCACTTACCGCCTTCAGATCACTTAGTGTTTACCGCACACAACTTTGTGGTGTGTAACTTTGTGCCGCGTCCTTATGACTTCCACGAGCGTGCCATTCCTGCGCCTTACTATCACAACAATATTGATAGTGATGAAGTGCTGTACTACGTCGACGGTGACTTTATGAGTCGTACAGGGATTGAAGCCGGTTACATCACCCTACATCAAAAAGGGGTGGCACACGGTCCACAACCCGGCCGCACCGAAGCCTCTATTGGCAAGAAAGAAACCTATGAATATGCAGTGATGGTGGACACCTTCGCCCCACTGAAATTAACCGAACATGTGCAAAATTGCATGAGTAAAGACTACAACCGCTCCTGGCTAGAAAACTAACGCTGCACCGCAGCTTGAGTGAATGGCTTAATTAAGCCGACTAGCCGTAAGTCACCACAGCGAACAAGGCAACAAGAGTGACTGCGTGTTGAATTAATCAAGAGGAACAGATCATGGCAAGCGAACTCAATCCACTGGGCTTACTCGGTATCGAATTTACCGAATTTGCCAGCCCCGACAGCGATTTTATGCACAAAGTGTTTATCGACTTTGGTTTTTCACTGCTGAAAAAAGCCAAAAATAAAGACATTTTGTACTACAAACAAAATGATATTAACTTCCTGCTCAACAATGAGCGCGAAGGGTTTTCGGCAGAATTTGCTAAATCCCACGGCCCTGCCATTAGCTCTATGGGTTGGCGTGTAGAAGATGCCAGCTTTGCTCACCGTGTGGCGGTGGAGCGCGGTGCCAAAGCCGTCGCCGATTCTGCCAAGGATCTACCCTATCCGGCGATTTATGGTATTGGCGACAGCTTAATTTATTTTATCGACACCTTCGGTGCCGACAACAATATCTATGCAACTGACTTTGAAGACTTAAGCGAGCCAGTGATCACCCAAGAGAAAGGCTTTGTCGAAGTAGACCACTTAACCAATAACGTCTACAAAGGCACCATGGAGCATTGGGCGAACTTCTACAAAAACATCTTTGGTTTTACCGAAGTGCGCTACTTCGACATCAGCGGCGTACAAACCGCACTGGTGTCTTACGCCCTGCGCTCACCCGATGGCAGCTTCTGTATCCCAATTAACGAAGGTAAAGGCAACGATAAGAACCAAATCGATGAATACCTGAAGGAATACAATGGTCCTGGCGTACAACACTTAGCCTTTAGAAGCCGTGATATCGTTAAATCCTTGGATGCGATGGAAGGCAGCTCGATCCAATGCTTGGATATTATTCCCGAATATTACGACACCATTTTCGATAAAGTCCCGCAAGTGACTGAAAACCGTGAGCGTATCAAGCATCACCAAATTTTGGTGGATGGCGACGAATCAGGCTATTTATTACAGATCTTCACTAAGAACCTGTTCGGCCCGATCTTTATCGAAATCATTCAACGTAAGAACAACTTAGGTTTTGGTGAAGGTAACTTTACCGCCCTGTTCCAATCGATTGAACGCGATCAAATGCGCCGCGGCGTGCTGTAATCGCAGCCTTTAATACATAAGAAACAAAAACGGTACGCTCTGCGTACCGTTTTTTTATGTCCTATTGTCACCCCTTGTTTGTCACTCTTGGCGTATGACCTTTCAATTATTGTCTTTCGCTCACGGCCTTTTGAGTATCGCCCCTTGCCCCCTTGGCTATAAACCGCTTGAGCATCACCAATTCGAACAACACCTATTGGCATTGCGCTTAAGCTTGATACTTTACAATCGTGTTTTTGCCCTTTGCCTTGGCTTGATACAAGGCCTTGTCCGCCAAATGCAGCAACGACTCGCCAGCGATGCCTTGCTGATACTCCACCCAACCAATGCTGACAGTGCAGTAAATCGTGTGCTCCTCGGCCGCTATCGACATCTCTGCAAAGGATCTTCTAATACGCTCAAGCACAGGCTGCACCTGCGCTGCATCGATATCCCTAAGCACAAGGGCGAACTCTTCGCCGCCTAGGCGCGCAGCAATATCGTGGCTGCGGCTGTGATTGTGTATCAGCTGCGCTAACAGCTGGATGACCCTATCGCCCACGCTGTGGCCATAGGTGTCGTTAATCATCTTGAAGTTATCGAGATCCAACATAGCGACCGAATAAGACGTCGTTGATGTATCCAGATTCGCCAACTGTGGCATAAAGCCGCGGCGGTTTAACAAACCAGAGAGCGGATCGTAAAGCGCCTCTTGCACCGCGGTCTGCTTATCTCTCTCGGTTCGACGCAGCTGTGCCCGCTGTAATGACACGCCAAAAATGGTTAATGCCGATGACAACACAAAGGCCATCATCTCCGCATTGGTTTGAAACGGCGTGGGATTAATAAAAGGGCCATAACCCTGCGCCGTCGCTAAAATCATGAACAGCATAGAGGCGCTGCTAAATAGTGCGAGGTAAAAGCGTGTCACTTCAAAAGAGAGCACAACCAACAGCGGCGGGATCACATAAAACAACCAGCCTAAATCGAATCTTACGCCTATCAGACAAAATAATGGCAAACCAATCAGTGGCAATAAAATATGCCGTTTATGGTCAATTTTCAGGGCATTAGGTTCCACCCAGCCCGCATAAAGCTGATACACCAACACTATCCCCAGAATATCGGCAAAAAAGAACATTTGCCCCATACTCCAAAACTCACTCGGTTGAATATAGCCACCCAGCACTAAGTTGCCCGATAGTAAGGCACTCGAACCTAAAATAGGCACAATGCCCGCCACGACCACAAATTTCATTAAGTCGTTCGCACTGCGGGTGCCCAGAGGTAAAAAGCGTCGCAGCAAATACATAGACATAGCAGGTGCGAGCATATCAATCAGGGCCGCCATCGCCGTATGGGCTATCGAAAGCATCAGCGATGTTTCCTGCACCATCCCTTGAATATTCAGCATAAAGCTACCAAGGAAGATTAGCGCTAATGCCTTACGCCCCCACATCAACAGCATGACTAATGCCACGCCCGATGGCAGCCAAATCAAGGTGATATTCGCGGGCTGCAAACTAAATAATGTTTGCCCCAAAGCGCCCGTAATCCAGTAGAGGATACCCGCCAATAACAACGCGGTATTGCTCTGTCGTAGTGGAAAAAATGGCGTAAACAATGTCTTCAATCCGTCATCAACCCTGCAAAGTGCTAAAGCTATTAACCGCTGAATTACTTAGATAAAACGACTATTCAAGTAAAAAGTTCTGTTCAAAAAATTGTCGTTATCTTGGCATCAATTAACCATCAAGGATTCGATACCCAAAGACTAGACAACGCGCAATAACGTAAGCCAAGTGTAATATAAAACTGACTAGAGGTTTTATCGCGCATGATTTACCACACTCGATTTACCGCAAAGTCGCAGTTAAACCGTTTCGTGGATTTGTTTTATAACTTTACAGGGATTACCAACGGCGACACTGTTAGCGGGAATATCTTTATTGACCACACTCCCCGCGCCAATCACGCAGTTATCGCCAATAGTCACGCCGGGCAATACGCAGACATTACCGCCGAGCCACACATGGTGACCAATATGAATAGGCTTACCATATTCTGTTGTGAGGCGCGCGCTAGGTTCGATGGGATGGGTCGCGGTAGAGAGCAACACATTGGGACCAAACATCACATGGTCGCCAATGGTCACTTGGCAAACATCGAGTATGGTTAAGTTATGGTTAGCGTAAAATTGCTTACCGATTTGAATGTTATAACCGTAATCACAAAAGAAGTTAGGTTCGATATGGCCACAATTCGGGATGACCAGCAATTCCCGCAAATACGCCATGCGCGCCTCAAGCTGAGTTGGATCCGCATGGTTAAACCGATGACACATTAGTTTAGCCTGCATTCTTTCGGCTAATAAGGTTTCATCCGAAGCTTTATAGGGTTGACCCGCCAACATTTTTTGCTTTTCTGTCATCTAACTTCAACATTTGCTACTTGTTATAATGACGCAACCCTAACAATCGACTGGTAAAAACACAAGTGACATAACAAATCCGATGTTTTTTTCTGCATATTTTACAGCACGGTTTTAAATCCAACCAAGCTAACGTCAGTGAACAACGTCTTCAAACACGATTGAAATAGCCCAGATAATTCAGGTAGATTTCACAGGACTCTGGATCGAGTCAGCGATTTTGCCAGAGTGCGATTTAGCTAATTGGCTAACTCTGTCATTTTCATTACACTAGCGTTCTTTCATTATTCTATTAGACCGTTTAGACCATGCCAGATTTTGCCTTACTCGCAGTGTTTATCCCGACTTTCTTCTTTGTTTCTATCACCCCAGGTATGTGTATGACACTCGCCATGACGCTTGGAATGAGTATAGGCGTGCGCCGCACCCTATGGATGATGCTCGGCGAGCTTGTTGGGGTTGCCTTGGTCGCCACCGCTGCGGTCATGGGTGTGGCCAGCATCATGCTTAACTATCCTGAAGTCTTTCAGGTATTTAAATGGGTTGGCGGCATCTACTTAGGGTATATCGGCGTGCAGATGTGGCGCGCTCGTGGCAAGATGGCCATGCTTAGCGATGATGACACTAACCCAAGAGCCAGTAACTTCACGTTGATTTCACAGGGTTTTATTACCGCGATTGCCAACCCTAAGGGTTGGGCGTTTATGGTATCGCTCCTACCGCCATTTATTAATGCCGAGCGCGAAGTCGCACCGCAGCTCCTTGCCCTGCTTAGCATTATCATGGTGACAGAGTTTACCTCTATGCTCGCCTACGCCAGTGGCGGTAAGAGTCTGAGGATATTTTTAAGTCGCGGCGATAATATTCGTTGGTTAAATCGAATTGCCGGCAGCCTTATGATTGGCGTTGGGATCTGGTTAGCGGTGAGCTAATCAAATATTCACTCTTGAGTGATATGTACTTAGCACTTCGCTCTTTTGTGTAAACCCATTCGCGTCGCGCCAACGTATTTGTTGACGCGACGCTTTACGTTTATGGTGGTTATTGGCCTTTTTTATAGGGCAACACCTCACGCATCTGCTGCATATACACTTCCATTTGCGCGGCTTCCTCCTCGGTAAAATGTGCTATGGCTCGCTTAAAGTCGGGATGGGCAATATCGTGATAGGAATAGAGTGCAACAGGCTCAAAACCGCGCAGCACTTTATGTTCCCCCTGCGCGCCAGCATCAAATAGTTCAATCCCATGGGCGATGCAGTATTCAATGCCCTGATAATAACAGGCCTCAAAGTGTAATCCCTCAAGCTCAACAATACTGCCCCAGTAACGGCCAAACAGGCATGTCTGCCCCTGCTCATTGCGGCCCGTAAAATACAGCGCGCCCGCTAACATCAGCCCTTTCGCATCACTCACCACGAGCAAGACAATTTGCTCGGCCAACCGCTCGGCGATCATGCTAAAAAACGTCGGTGTTAAGTAACCTCTATGACCGGAACGTTTAAGGTAAGTTAATTGATAACATTCAATAAAATGCTGCCATTGCTGACGGCTAATATCCGCTCCCGCGACAAATTCATATTGCAATCCATAGGGCTGGAGCTGAGCGCGCTCCTTAAGAATATTCTTGCGCTTACGGGAGGTGAGCGCCGCTAAAAAGGCGTCAAAATCCGCATAGCCACGATTATGCCAATGGAACTGGGTACTTAAACGCCGAAGCGCGGTGGGATTGGATGCCTCTGCAAATAGTGTTTGCTGCGAAGACGAGACAAATAAGCTATGCCAAGAAGAAATAGGCGCATCCGCGTTCGCTAATTGCTCATTTAAGCACGTAAATACGGCGCGACTTAGCTGCTTGACCTCATCTGCCGAAAGCGTAGCCGATAGCCCCAACCGCCGCCCCTGCACCGGCGTAAATGGGATGGCATTTAACAATTTAGGATAATATTCAAGACCATGACGCTCATAGGCCTGCGCCCACGCCCAATCAAACACATACTCGCCATAGGAGTGGGATTTTTGATAGAGCGGCATCAAAGCCAGCAGCGGCAAAGCGATAAAATCTGCGGCATCTTTTGGGCTCACAATCACGGCATCTAGCGCTAATTCTAGTGCTAATTCACTGCCAGTTGCGTCGAACACACATAAATGATGTGGCCGCCAACCCGTCGCGGCACAGGCCGATAAACTCTGCTCTAAGCTGAGATAATAGGCATGCAGGCAGAAGGGATTGTCCTTCCCCATCAATCGATCCCAGCTATTAGCGTCAATACTCTGCGCCGCGCTGGCAAAGGCAAAAATGAGTTGTCTCATTAGGCGAATTCTTATCCGTTAAACACACTAAGCAAGATCCAAGGTTGCAATTAAGCCTAATTCTCGGCACATTGCATAGCCAAAATGAAAATAAATTCAGGATTGAATATGCGCCGCGCAGGACCTTTTAAACCTCTTATTCTCGCCATCGCCATGGCACTGCCTTTGTTATCTTCGCCCACTCTCCATGCCGAAGAGCCTTCGATTTTCAGCCAAATGGCCACGGCACAACCCGTATGGGCAAAACATGGCATGGTCGCCAGCCAAGAAACCCTTGCCAGTCGCACAGGTATCGAAATTTTGAAGCAAGGCGGTAATGCCGTCGATGCTGCTGTGGCGGTAGCATTCAGTTTAGCCGTGACCTTACCCCGCGCGGGCAATATTGGCGGCGGCGGCTTTATGCTCGTCCATCTGGCCAAAGAAAACAAAACTATCGCCATCGATTACCGTGAAATGGCGCCATCAAAGGCGAAAAAAGATATTTTCCTCAATGAAAATGGCGATGCGGTGACTAAATTAAGCCGTGAACATGGCCTTGCAGTCGGCGTGCCCGGCACTGTGATGGGCATGAGTTTAGCCCTTGAAAAATATGGCACTATGACCATGGCGCAAGTCACGGCGCCCGCCATCAAAATGGCGCAAGAAGGGATTAGCGTGACCCCAGATCTGGCGGTATCCCTCGCAGGCTTAAAGCGCCGCATGAGCCAATGGCCCAGCACGGCAGCCATCTTCTATAAGGCCGACGGTAGCGACTACCAAGTGGATGATATTTTAAAGCAGCCAGAACTTGCCCACTCCCTGCAACTTATCGCTGAGAAAGGCACTAAAGGGTTCTACGAAGGTGAAACCGCAGAGAAACTGGTTAAGGCCGTGCAAGACGCTGGTGGCATCATGACCTTGGCGGACTTACAGCACTACAAAGCCGTCGAGCGTGAACCCGTTCGTGGTCAATACCGTGGATATGAGGTGGTTTCTATGCCTCCGCCATCCTCGGGCGGCGTGCATATTATTGAAATGCTTAATGTGTTGCAGCAGTTCCCTATCGATCAATTTGGCCACAACACGGCGCAAACCATTCATGTGATGGCCGAAACCATGAAGCATGCCTACGCCGATCGCAGCGAGTATTTAGGCGATCCCGATTTTTATAAGGTGCCCGTCAAGCAGTTAACCAATAAAGACTACGCCCAAAAGATTGCCAGCCAGATTGCGCTAAATAAAACCACGCCCAGTACCGAAATCAAACCCGGTAATCTAGCGCCCTATGAGAGTGACCAAACCACCCACTTCTCTGTGGTCGATAAATGGGGTAATGCGGTGTCTAACACTTACACCTTAAACTTCAGTTACGGCTCAGGTTTAGTCGCCAAAGGCACGGGGATTTTACTCAATAATGAAATGGATGATTTTTCCGCTAAACCCGGCACGCCTAACGGTTACGGCCTAGTGGGTGGCGATGCCAACGCGGTCGAAGGTAATAAACGTCCGTTGAGTTCAATGAGCCCCACCATAGTGATGAAAGACGGCAAACCCTTCTTAGTCACGGGCAGCCCAGGCGGTTCACGCATCATTACCACCACGCTGCAAATCATTATGAATGTGATTGATCACGGCTTAAACATTGCCGAAGCCAGCAATACCGCGCGGGTACACCACCAATGGCTACCCGATGAGCTTAGGGTCGAAACCAGCCTGAACCGCGATACCATTTCGTTACTCGAAGCTAAAGGCCATAAGGTGAAAGTACAATCAGCCATGGGCAGCACCCAATCCATTATGGTGACAGAGCAAGGGATTTTTGGCGCCACCGATCCCCGTCATTCTGGTAGCGAAGCCGTCGGTTACTAATCGCTGATTGGCATATAAGCGTTATGTAAAAAGGTATGGATAGGAGTGATAAGGCTGATTGCCGAGCTGCTCGATATAGAGCATTCAAGCTAAGCCGTGGATATTGACTCTCTCAGCAAGAGTCGGACAAGCCAACAAAAGCAGATTAGTATTTTTAGCAAATGCCGGGCGTTACATTCACTTATCTCCTATCACTTCGTAATCTTAATGCCGTGTCTTAATGGACACGGCATTAACATCTCTAGCTTACAGGAAAGATTATTTAAAAGTTGTAGCTTAGGTTTAATTCAATTTTCCGAGGTTCACCGAAGAAACCTTGATTGTAAAAATCAATGCTGGAGTAATATTTTTTATCAAATAAGTTATTGATATTTAGCTGAACTTTAGCATCATCCGTCAGTTGATAGCTTGTCATCAGGTTGACTAGGTAATAGCTGTCTTGCTCGGAGCGCTCACCATTAGGACCCGCATTATCTTTGTAAATTTTACTCTGCCAGCTTAAGTTACCGCCAACGGTTAAATCCGCGAGTGCACCATCAAAGTGATAAAGCGAGGATAAACGCACCAGATCTTTAGGTAAGTGAGTGCTAAAAGCCGCTCCATCCTGATCTTCTGATTTGCTATATGTATAGCTGAAAAACAGATCCCAATTTTCTGTTGGTTTACCGTTTAGCTCAACTTCATAACCTTGGTTACTGGTTCCGTCTACTCCACGCATTGGATAGCTACCATCGGGTAAAGGCGTGGGATAATTTGGGTCACGTTCTGCCACATTTTCTTTTTGCACTTTAAATACGGCAACACTGGCGGTCAGTTTCTCATCGAAGAAATCCCCTTTCGCCCCCAATTCAATATTGTTCCCCGTCATCGGATCTAAGCGCTTATTGTTCGAGTCCCTTGCGTCTTGCGGTAAAAAAATTTCGGTATAACTGGTGTAAATCGAAATGCTATCGTTCAGGTTGTATATCAGGCCAGCATAAGGTGTAAAAACATCGCTATTGTCGTAGTCATCAGCCGCGTTTGATTCAAATTTATATTGGCTAATGCGGCCACCCAGTAACAACATCCATTGATCATGTAAATTAATTTGGGTCGCGAGATAGGCCCCTTTTTGCGTTTCCTCACCTTCTTGATAGATTGGCGTCGACGGGTAATTAGGTTCGGCAACTGAGCCATCCCATTCGAAGAAGTTACCAATACTTAAACTATTCAATGGATAATAGGAATCTGCGGTTGTGTCTTGCTTAGAATACAATAAACCCGCAGTCAATTTATGCTCTCGGCCAAAGAGCTCAAATGGCCCTGAGGCAAAGAGTCGTGCGGCATCTTGTTTACGGGTCGATTGGTAGATCATCGCCGATGATTTCATACCTAAGCCAGTCGTTTTATCCGGCGCACCATAGAGATACAGCAAGTGGCCGTCCATTTCATCTTCACGATGTTCAACGTCAAATTTAAGGTCCCAATTATTATCAAAATCATGCTCAAGTGTGGCAAAGACATTCGCGCCATTGCGTTGCCAACTAGACCAAGAGGCAGCCGTTGTGGTCGAGCGAGGTAGATCATTGGCTAAGCTGCCATCGGCATAAAATAGCGGGATACCACCCCAAGTTGAGCCTTTAGGATCGCGGTCACTGTAATCAGCACCTAGGGTAAATAAGGTATTGTCACTGAGTCTTGCCGTTACAACACCATAAATTTGGAGGTTTTCATCTTCGGCAAGATCAATGTAACTATCTGATTTTTCATAGGCAGCAGCAAAACGAGCCTGCACAGCACCACTTTGTGTCACATCAACAGAGGCATCGCCTTCAACGCGGTAACTATCCCATGAACCGACTTTTGCGCTGACATAACCACCAGGCGCAGATTTAGGACGTTTACGGATAAGGTTAATGGCCGCCGATGGTTCACCCGCCCCCGTTAAGAGTCCAGTAGCGCCACGAACAACCTCTACGCGGTCAAATAATATAGTGTCAGTTGAGGCGTCATTAAAGAAACTTGAATAGTTAACGGGCACGCCATCAAACTGGAAATTGGTAATGGGATTTCCGCGGGAGCTAAAGAAATAGCGATTAGTTTCGGCTTTTTGAGCATAGATCCCTGGGGTTAAAAACATTAAATCGGCAACACTATCCAGTGAGAAACTCTGAATAAACTCTTGATCGATAATGGTAACTGATTGCGGAGTTTCCCTAAGAGTTAAGGGTAAACCTGTTGCCGTTGCGGCTTTATCTAATCGACTCCCCTTGATACTAATGACCTCAATATTGGTCGCGGACTTGTCTTCACTGGCATAGGTGCCTGGTACGAATAAAAAACTCGCAATGAGTGTCGCTAACAGCGTTTTTTGCATCATGATTCCCCATCATTGTTTTTGAGAGATGCATTTTAATTGAAAATAATTATCAATACACAATAATGATAAAAATTCTCATTACATTTACACTCAAAGTTTGTAAAAATGTTGGGAGCATCACATGCTAAAGGCGAGTCCTCATTGTTGGTCGATGGTTGCATGGCTTAGTAGCATCGCCATCCAGATTTATTCGATATCGTCTGTTTTATGGTTCTTTAGGATTCACTAAGTAAGTGGTAAAACTGACCAATTACCCACCGCCATAGCACTCAATCATGATAAATAAGATTGACTCAGCCTTAACTCGCTCTTTATTATCAAGCTCTAACATATGAATTAAAAAGGAATTTATTGTGTCAATTGTATCGCTGATTTTGCTATTGCTCTTAGCTAGCATGATGTTTTTCGGCATATTGAGTTATTCACTCGGGCGCAAAAAAACGACAAACCCTAAGCTCACAGGGATGCTTGGCGCAGTACTGGGATTATTCCCGTTATTGGGCGTTATTTTCTTGATTGTCTTAGTGCTAAAGGCAGACATTACAGTCCCAAGCACCTATCAAGGGTAGTTCTTGCGAGGCGAATGTATACAGGGAAAAATAGATCATGCGAATGTAGGGTTTATAACATCTGGCTTACGGCTCACAGTTAACCCCAAATTCACTTTAAGCCAATCCCCGAATTGGTGCTATTACCAGCATAACAGATGGATTTGCCCCCCTAGAAGGGGCTAATTCCAATCCTAACTGAATTTGCCTCTCGGTTTCCTCTTTCGCGACTTTATCCTGATACCTTACATATCTTCTGATGATATCCTCATTGGCTCCTACTGAGTCAACAAAATAGCCCCTTTGCTAAAGTGCTCCTCCCAAGCTTTGCTTTATTAAATTAGGAAACTTCGCAAACAGCCTGATTGCTGTTCGACCTTTAACAAAACCCATCAATTCCAATACGCTTAGACTTGGTGGAGTCCTTACAAGCAAGTGCACATGGTCTATTTGCACATTCAGTTCTACCACCCAACATTTCTTCATATTGCAATAAACATAAATACTTCGGTAAAGCTCCTTAGCCGAGTTTCCTTTCAGAATCTTGTATCCGTACTTCGGTGACCACACTAGGTGATACTGACAACGGTAAAATACGTGTGATGAAGACTCGTATCTGCTCATGCTATTTACTCCTTTATTTGCAGGTAACAAACAAAGGCAGTATTTAGCATGGGCATTCTACGGGCAAAGCCCCACATAAACGCTCACCACCTCCAGAGGAGTGGGTTTTAGAATGTCAATAAAAAGGGAGCTTATTAGCTCCCTTTTTATTTCTAACTAGTTAATCCGCACAGGTATCGACAGCACTTGCGTTGTTACGCCACTCGGCGTTTCAACCTCTACAATGAAAGTACCAGAGTTGGGTTGGTCCTCACCTTTTAGCGTTACACTAAACTCACGTCCTGCATTATAGTTACTGCTTGGCCAAGTATATAAAGCACTACTAGCAACCGACCCTGCACTCGTATTAAATCTAACAGTACTACCAGCAGGCATTTGCTGGTTATGTAGATCTGAAATTGTGAAATAAACCGTTGCTGAACCTTTGCCAACAATATCAATACGCTGATCTTTGCTAATGCTGTAACTATCATCTATTAAGACATCAGCAACAGGCGTCGCATAAGCCGTACTTCCTGACATAACGATTACCAAACTACCACGAACATAGAGCGACTTTGAATCAGATATGCCATCAGCACAACCTGCATGAGCAGGTACTGAACAGAGAACACCGTTATATTTGCCATCTTTGATATCAAAAACACCATTGGAGTTAAAGTCGATAAGTTCCTCTAATTCCCCCCCTTCTTGCCCTCCAGACTGTTGAGGATTAAAAATACCGTCCTCGTTGTAATCGTTAAAAGCATCGTCTAAATCAAATGGTTTGCCACTCACATCTTTTTGATTTAAAAAGGCGTTAACTTCAGAAGCATCAAAACGGCCATTACCATTTATATCTGGAAATGACTCTTCGCCAATTGCAGTAGCTGTAATTGTTGCTCGACCACCATACTTTTGACCATAGTAGTTACCTAAATTAGCAGCGAGTGTCGCAACAGGAGGGCGAACTAATGCGCCTGTTGAATCAATCAACGTCTGCCCCTCAGGTCTAGCAAGCTGGCTAGTCCAAATCACACTGCAGGTGCCTTTAACCGTTTGGCATGCATCCTCAATAGCACCACCTTCAGTTGTAAATGAAACCGTTGTTCCATCTGGAACCGGGTTGTTAAATGCATCTGCTAAACGAGCTGTCACGGTTACTTTTGTACCATCAACATCCCATCCCTCAGCATTAAGAACCGATGCCGATAATGAAAAACTATCTTGGTCCGGAATCCCCGTAGATACAATTAACTGGCTAGATTGACTTGAAATAACTGGAGATGAACCTGCAATAGTTCCCGTTACACGTATAGACGTTGCAACGGTACCAGTTCTAACCACTGTCTGTACAATCCCTTGATTATTGGTGGTCGCACTAATAGGATCTAACTCAATTCCGCCCGTTGTCGTGTTAAGGCTAAAGCTAACCACCTGATTACTAACAGGATTACTGTTAGTATCCAATACTTTAAACTTAACTACTGAAGACTCCGCACCACCAGTACCTAAGATGGCAATGTTTTGTGGTGTTGCAGAAAGAAATACGATACTACCAACGTTAGCTGGCAGGACTTTAATTGAAGCTGTCGCCGAAAGATTTAATCCACCCGCATTCGCTGTGACATTAATTGGATCATCACCAACACAACCCTTGGCTAAATATGTTGTCGTTGCCACGCCGTTAACAGAAGGAACTGGAGAACTAATCTCTGCTTCAGGTGATGACTTTGTTGAGCACGCAGAAGAAAATTTAACATCCACAGGTTGCGTGAAAGGTTTACCTTGGTCGTCTTGAATCACTACAGAAATAGTTGCAGTACCACCAGCAGTAAGCTCGTCAACACTGACATTCGCTTTACCTGCTACAAATGGAGAACCGCTACCCATTACAACATTAGTAGCACCAACGACGACGACTGTGGAACCTTTTTCTCCACTTGCAAGCGAAGCGGTAATTGTCCCAGCTCCCAAAGTATTGCCTGCATAAATATCAACACTTGCCTTACCTTGACTATTGGTTACAGCTGTTTTAATGGGTAAATCACCAATATCGTTATCAAAAGTAACAATACTTGGTTTATTTATACCAGTAACTGTTGCTGTTAATTTACCAGGATTTAGTGCAGTAATTGTTTGAATTGCAGAACCATTAGCATCCGTTAGAGTAAGATTTACCTGAGCACCTCCCCCTGCTTCTCCACCATCACCTTTCATGACAAAGCCTATTTTGCCTGATTCGCCCGTATCTATCTGGGCAGTAACAGTGCCAGCTCCTGCAATTGTGGCAGTGTTGAGTATAATGGTCGCAATGCCTTCGCTATTAGTTAGAGCTGTTGCTGTTGAAGGGTCAAATGAACCAATATTTGAGTTACTTAAACTAAAAGTCACCAATTCACCCGCTAAAGCTCCCACTTTAGAGTCAACAACTTTCGCTGTTACGGTCGCGGGGGCGAGAGCGGAAATATCTGTATTTGAAATCCCCATAGTGACAGTAATAACACTGGGGGTTGGAGTGGTGCCTGTGCCATCGTCGGAGATACTGCCTCCGCCGCCACATGCGACCAAGAAAAGTGAACATAATCCTGCGAGAAAAACCTTATACGCTGACTTCATTGTCAGGCTCCCTGTTACTCTGATGATAATACCAAGATTGACGCCTTTAACTTATAGGCTAACATTACACAATTTTCACCTAACTTTTCCAATACTCTCTTATTTTATTTCTCATATTTTGCAGTCAGTTTAACATCGGAACTCATTTAAACTTCTGCATTTTCTTGCTAGGCTTGTCGTCGCCAATATTAGAATGTATAAAAAACACACAGGAATCCCCATGGCAACCTTATTACAAAAGAAATTCGGCCTTACAAGCAAAATTCTGTTCGGTATGGCAACAGGTATTGCTTTAGGTCTCATACTCCGCAATGTCTTTCCAGAAAGCGATATCGTAAAAGACTACATTACAGAAGGTTTCTTACATGTTATCGGTACTATCTTTATCTCAAGTTTGAAAATGCTAGTGGTTCCACTGGTATTTATTTCATTAGTTTGCGGCACTTGCTCACTGAGTGAACCTTCAAAATTAGGTCGTTTAGGCGGCAAAACATTAGCCTTTTATTTATTCACAACAGCGATTGCTTTAATTCTTGCCATTGTCAGCGCGGTATTAGTTCATCCAGGTAATGCTTCGCTCGCTTCAGAAAAAATGGAGTACACAGCCAAAGAAGCGCCTAGTCTTTCGAGCGTCCTAATCAATATAGTGCCAACGAATCCGATGCAGGCCATGAGCGAAGGCAATATGCTGCAGATTATTATCTTTGCGGTGATTTTTGGCTTTGCGATTGCGCATATTGGCGAACGTGGCAAACGTGTTGCCGCGTTATTTGAAGATTTAAATGAAGTGATCATGCGGGTCGTTACGCTGATCATGCAGCTTGCGCCTTACGGGGTGTTTGCACTGATGGCAAAACTGGCTTTAACGCTAGGTTTGGGAACATTCGAGAGTGTGGTCAAATATTTCTTTGTCGTGTTGGTAGTGTTACTGATACACGCCTTTATCGTCTACCCGACTCTGCTTAAGTTATTCTCAGGCTTAAATCCGCTGATCTTTATTCGTAAGATGCGTGATGTTCAACTGTTTGCCTTTTCAACCGCAAGCTCAAACGCCACCTTGCCGATTACGATTGAGGCGTCTGAACACAGACTCGGTGTTGATAACAAAATTGCCTCTTTCACCCTGCCATTAGGTGCCACCATTAACATGGATGGCACGGCGATTATGCAAGGTGTCGCTACTGTATTTATCGCCCAAGTCTTTGGTATTGAGTTAACCATTACCGATTATGCTGCCGTTGTTGTCACCGCGACCTTAGCGTCAATCGGTACTGCTGGGGTTCCGGGCGTAGGCTTGATCATGTTAGCTATGGTGCTTAACCAAGTTGGTCTGCCCGTTGAAGGTATTGCCCTTATTATCGGGGTTGACCGACTGCTGGATATGGTGCGCACCGCGGTTAACGTAACAGGCGATTGCGTCGCGACTGTGGTGATTGCCAAATCTGAAGGCGAATTTAACGAAACCGTATTCAACAATACCCAAGCCGGTAAAGTTGCCCGTAATTTCGATGAACAAGTGCATAAAGTAGAGTAATCCTCACTTTCGAATGCATCTGTATCTACTAAAAAGCCCAACGCAGTTGGGCTTTTTTATTTGTCTTATCCTAATTTTGTGAACAAGCAAATAGAATAGCCCTTTAAAACCCATTACATTAGACCTCGTCAATATAGAAAGATAGAGAGGAAAACTATGTGGTGGAGAGTGAGCTGGATTATTGTCGCCTTTTGGCTGTTAAGCGCGCATTTTCTACGCTATGACCAGCTTGTATTAACTGGCCTATTTGCATTCGCGCCTCTTGGTTTACTTATCAAACACCCTGTCGTCATTCGACTACTGCAAGCGATATTATTCATCAGTGTGGTTACCGTTTGGGGTACAACCGTGATCGATTCGGTACAAATGCGTATCGCCCACAACGCGCCTTGGATAAGGCTGGCAATCATCATGGGCAGCGTGATGCTCTTTAGTCTTGGCGCGGTATGGAGTGCGAACGGAATATGGCGCAACAGAGCACGTCATAGCAAGACGGCATTCTAGCATTCAGAAACATCACTAAATTGCTTTAAAGACAATAAATTAGTACTTATTTTAGCCACTACTTTAGCTTGGTCAGCCGAGGTTAAGTTGTCATTGGCTAAAATAAGACAATATTTGGCTCCCGCGTATATTTTGCGTACACTGAGCCCAGTCGACTTTAAGGCATGAGAATTATGAGAATTTTGGTTGTTGAAGATGATCTTATTTTATCCCACCATCTAAAAGTACAGTTAAGCGATTTGGGCAACCAAGTCCAAGTCGCTCTCACCGCCAAGGAAGGATTCTTCCAAGCGACGAACTATCCCATCGATGTGGCCATCGTCGATTTAGGTTTACCCGATCAGGACGGCATTAGTCTTATACAACAATTACGCGAAGAAGGCGTTAAGGCGCCTATCTTAATCCTCACGGCCCGAGTTAACTGGCAAGATAAAGTTGAAGGCCTCAACGCGGGTGCCGATGACTATTTAGTGAAACCCTTCCAGAAAGAAGAGTTAGTCGCAAGACTCGACGCCTTAGTCAGACGCAGCGCAGGCTTTGTTAAACCCGTTATTACCAGTGGCGAGTTAAAGCTCGATCTTGCCGCCAAACAGGTCACTCTTGCGAATGAAGTCATGGAAGTCACCGCTTTCGAATACCTCATCTTGGAATATTTGATGCGCCATTGCCATGAAGTCGTCGCCAAACAGCGGCTACTGGATGTGATTTACGGCGACAAAGAAGGCGATCCGAACACCATTGAGGTTATGGTGAGCCGTCTACGTAAAAAACTTACCCTCGATGGTATCGACAACCCGATTGTGACCATCCGTGGCCAAGGTTATAAATTCAATCTGCCATGCAATTAAGACTCAAAATGAAGAAACGTCTGCTCACGCGGATGTTTCTCACCTCATTATCAATCATCACCTTAGTCGGATTTGGCCTCGCATGGATGGTCAATATTCTGCATGCGCAAAATAGCTACAACGAAGAAACTGCGCAGCTGATCGCCGAGATCCCCCAAGTCGCCGCCGAGTTGAGGGAACATGACTTAATCCCCGACACCAGCGCTTGGTTGGAGGAAAATAACAAGCAAGAACGCTATGTGATGGCGAGCTGCGATGAAAAATTTAAGCAAGTGTGGACATCTTCACTCGCAGTTGACCGAGGGCTATTTGATACCTGCGAGCGTTTCAACGAAATCCGCAACGACTCACCGCCCTATTACCTGACCATGGCCGATGACAGAGGTTACTTCGTGTATTTACTCGCGGTCGAAATTGCGGGAGTACATTACAACCTGCTGGTGATGAAGGATGCAGCCAAACTCGAGCAGGAATACAGCAAATTCAGTAAACGCACCTATATACGTTTAGCCATGGTGCTCGCCCTCGCGCTCATTCTGCTGGTCAGTGCGGCTTATTGGGGGATGCGTCCGTTGGTACGAATGCAAAATGAGTTGCAATCGATTAACCAAGGTAAAACGAAATCGCTTTCAGAGGGTTACCCTGTTGAACTTGAAGGGGTCACTCAAGCCCTTAACCAACTCTTACAACAATCAAGCGCGCAACAGCAACGCTATCAAAATGCGATGAACGATCTGGCCCACAGCCTAAAAACCCGTCTTGCCGCCGTGCACGCCATTACCGATGACACGAGTCTCAGTAAACAATCTGCCAATGAAAAAATCATGGAGCAGATCAGCCAAATGGATCAACTGGTTAAATATCAACTTAAACGTGCCATGTTGGGTCGCCAAGGCTTAAAGCAGGAACACACCGCCATCGCCCCGCTCGTCGATCAACTCGCGCAGATGTTATTTAAAATTTACCGCGAAAAACAGGTGCAATTTAAGGCTAACATCCCCACAAACCTGCAGTTTCCGGGCAATAAAGGCGACTTGATGGAGCTATGTGGCAACCTGATGGAAAATGCCTTCCGTTTGTGTATCAGTCAAGTTCAGGTCAGCGCCCGCTATACAGAACAAGGTGATTTTGAATTAATCGTCGAAGATGACGGACCAGGGGTTGAAGAGAAGCTGCGCCAAAAAATCATTCAACGGGGCGTGAGAGCCGACACCCAATCTCCAGGCCAAGGCATTGGCTTAGCCGTGTGTGATGAGATTGTCAGCAGTTATGGCGGCGAACTCAGCATTGAAGAAAGCCACTTAGAGGGCGCGCGCTTTCGCATTCGCATCCCCGTCTAAATAAGTCCTAGGATTTTATGCATATACCGCGTATAACTGCTCGGCGCGGTTAAACATCACCCATGACGTGGCAATATATTTATCGTTACTGATCGGCATATTGCCGCGATGGGAATGGGTAAAGCCCGCGGGCGCAATCACCATAGTGCCTTTCTTTGGCGAAATCTTACGCTGCTGGTAATAAAACTCGGTTTCTCCGCCCTCTTCCACATCGTTCAAATAAAACATATACAGCACGACACGGTGCAGCGCCTCATTGTGGTTTAGTTGGGGAAATTGCTCCGAATGCCAGTGGGGATATCCGCCTTTATTTTGCTGATATTTCTGCACATTGATACTGCCACTGCGGTACAAATATTTGACTAAGGCTTCGGCTCTTGGCTTGCCGAGGCGCTCAAAATTATTCGGCGTTAAGGTTACCGCTTGGCCTTGCTCGTCACTCACAGAAACCGCCACCGCGCCCATTAAGGCCATAGAATACTTAGTAAAATAATCCGTTGTGCCCTTTAGGGTATAAGATAACAGTTCATTCTTGATGGGTTGTAAATCGGCAAAATTATCTAAGGTGAGATCGCGGCTGATCTTCTTTTCGAGGTCGACACCATTACCCGTTTGACCATCGACCACACCGGCATGTTGTTCAAATGCAAGAATGAGACGATCACATAGGTCATCGGGTAACGCATTAGGGTATACTTCAATAAAGTCCATATATGCTCAGTGCTTCGGCTATTTTCTACCCTTACTATGCTGACACGTTAGTTAAGTAATTGTAAAGCTGCATCATTGATATAAAATAACCCCATTGGCTTCACGATAACAAGAATATGAAAAAAAGCTGTAAAGTCTCAGTCCATCAATTACAGGTCGGCAATTTTGTGCGTTTGCCCGTGGCCTGGAAAGATCACCCTTTTTTATTCAGTAGCTTTCACATCAAACAAGCTGCGCAGATTGAGCTCATTAAAAATCTGGGCATCGAATTCGTGATTGTCGATTTAGAGCGCAGTGAAACCACACCCTTAAATCCAGATGCCGTTAATCCAATAAAATTGCCACCGACGGCCGAGATCAATGTGTTAAAAAACGACATGGATCAATACAAGGCTGAGCAAATTGAAGTGCAAAAAAAGCTGCGCCGCGATATCCATAAAACCGAGCAAAACTTTACCCGCTCGGTGGCTATGATGCGCAGCCTTATTGCTAAGCTTCGCAATCGCCCACTCAATGCCGTGGATGATGCCAAGGATTTAGTCCATACCATTGTCGAGCAACTATTAACCTCCGATAACCTAGTACTGCATTTAATGAGCGATGCCAAACAGGATGAGAGCATCTATTACCACTCATTAAACGTAGCCATTCTCTCTATGCTCATCGCCAAAGAGATGGAATGGGATCGCAGCGAAATCGAATTAGTAGGCTTAAGTGCGTTATTTCACGATGTCGGCAAACTCAAAGTGCCGCCGCAAATTTTGAAAAAGACTACACCTTGGTCGGCGCCAGAGCTGAATTTTATCAAACAACATCCGCTGCTGGGGATTGAACTGCTTAAACTGGCCGATAACTTCCCTGAAGCCGCCTTGCCTCCTATTACCAATCACCATGAGTTTCTCGATGGTACGGGTTATCCAAAAGGTTTAAAGGAAGCAGATCTGGATAAAATCTCCCAACTATTGGCCGTAGTGAACGAGTACGACTCGCTTTGTTATCCGAGTCATCAGGGCAAAGCGCGTATGCCCTATGCCGCCTTGGGCTATTTATATAAGCAGTACAAAACCAAATTAAATCAGGAATATATTGGCAAGATGATCAAAATGCTCGGCATTTATCCGCCAGGGAGCGTGGTGGAGTTGTCGAGCGGTCAATATGCCATGGTGATGTCGGTCAATCTGCAAAAACTGCTTTGCCCGAAAATCCTTGTGTATGATGCACTGGTGCCCAAAGATCAGGCGCCGATTGTCGATCTTGAAGTCGAAGGGATAACGATAGTCCGCTGTCTGCCGCCCGCAGCACTGCCCGAAAAAGTACACGAATACCTCAATCCTCGCGAGCGCGTGAGCTACTATTTTGGCGGCGATAGTCGTAAATAATCTATAAAGAGATTCATTTGCCCAGTAAAGAATCCACCTTCTGAAGAAGGTGGCTTTGTTTTAACCCCCTAAAAGGGGGCCTTTATTCAAGAGCAAGTTGACCCTGCTCTTGCCGCTCTACTTTCTCTTGATGCCTAACGTATCTACGGATTATTTCCTCGTTAATTCCAATCGAATCGACGAAGTATCCTCTCTGCCAAAAATGATTTCCCCAAAGTTTATTCTTACGTAGGTAAGGAAATTTACTGAATATTTTCAACGCTATCTTACCTTTTAACGCCCCCATTAAATTCGATATAGATATCTTCGGAGGTACCTTCACCACTAAATGAACATGGTCAACTTGAACATTTAGCTCCATGACTATGCATCCCATTTGATGGCAATAAACCTGAATGCATCGATAAACCTCTTTTCCGACATTACCTTTCAATATCCGAAAGCGGTACTTTGGTGTCCAGACTATATGATATTGACATCGCCAGAACACATGCGATGCTTGCTCGTATCTACTCATGTTATTTGCCTCTTTTGACTTCGCTAAAAATCAAAGATGCATTTAACATGGGTAGGTATACAGGCAAAGCCTCAAATGATGATAACCACCTACTGAAGTAGGTGGTTTTGGGCTAAAAATAAAAAAGCCGGAGTGACTCCGGCTTTTTTGTCTCTTTCGAAATCATTGAATGTCTATTACAGCCAATGCTTACGTTTAAAGAAGAAATATGTACCCGCAGCACTGGCGAGCATCATCATGATTGCCATCGGATAACCATATTGCCAACCTAACTCAGGCATACCATGGAAGTTCATCCCGTAGCTGCTGGCAATCAAGGTGGGCGGCAGAAACACCACAGCGGCAACCGAGAAGATTTTAATGATCTTATTCTGCTGTAAACCACTAAAACCCATGGCAGCATCGAGCAGGAAGTTTAACTTATCGAAGATAAACTGACTGTGGGGCATTAGCGACTCGATGTCCGAGAGCATTTCCCGTAAGTCTTTTAAATGTTCATCGGACAATTGACCGCGGTAGTAGCGCTGCATATAACGCAGTGAACGCTGAGTATCGAGCAAACTTAACCGAATTTTACCGTTAGAGTCTTCCTGCAAGGTAATAAGCTTGAACACATCATCGAGTTCTTCGCTGTCGAACACTTGCTCACCGACATTTTCGAGCACGGTATACACGTCTTCAATCAAGTCGGAGAGGTAATCCACTTTGAGATTAAACAGCTCGAGGAATAATTCCTGCGGGGTTGAGACCTCGAGTCGCCCTAAACGTAAATAGTTACGCAACAAACGGATAAGGCCGACATCCTCCTCGCGTATGGTCAACAGGAAATTCGTCCGCAGGTTAAAGGAAACGTTCACCCCACGTACGTCTTGTCCCACTCGCTGGGGGAATAACGAATTGATATGTAAGCCGTCGCTGTTTTGATAAAAACGCGCCGAGGCCTCAATCTCGTTGATATCTTCTTCGTCTGGCACTTCTTCAACGGAAAAACGACTTAACCATTCTCGCTCTGCATCATCAGGTTTATAGAGATCCAACCATATGGTCGACGCCGGAATACTGTCTTGTGTGTTAATCTCAGTGACCGTCAGTTGACGATTTTCGTAGACATAGGCAGTAATCATGTGTCCTCCTGAAAAAAACTTAAGCTAAAAAGTCCACTTAAGTGCAGGCTAAAAAATTGTCGCTAGTTTAACGCATAACTTAGTAATGAAAAGGCGGGAGCGATAAATTCATAAAATAAATCTGTGTTAGTCTTCGAGAATTTCCAGCCGCTCCGCATTAGAAAAGCGAATATGTACGCCCTCAACTGTCACCATTTTGGCCTCAGAGATATCCCCTTTACGCGCCTTGTACACGCCGGATAACACCCCTGCTGGGGACACTATAGTCACAGTCACGACTTTATGTTGATCGTACCAATACCACACACTGTAGCTTAAAAGACTGAGCCCCAGCAGTAAAAATGCTGCCCGCATGCCGTAACGACGCCACAGACTCGGCATCGGCGGAAGATTTACCGAAGTGGCAGACGCCTGCTTAGGCCGCCGATTGGCCAGCAGTAAAATCGCCATAATGATAACGGCTAAGGTGAGCAGCAGTTTTGTTAACAAGGGACACTCCAGAGGGCGGGACTTAGCTGATTATAATCGACATTGAAATGCGAAACTGTCATTAAGATCAAGCTTATGCAACACAATATCGCGACGGCATAACCGCTGACATCTATATCAAACTAACAGCAGCAGAAGATGACAACTTATCACTTATCACTTATCACTTATCACTTATAACTTATAACTTATCACTTATCACTTATCACTTATCACTTATCACTTATCACTTATCACTTAACCTAGAAAATCGAGTCGATTGAAAGTCGAGTCAATACAAAGCGATGACACGCTACATGCCATCTACACTGCGGCAAATGAGGCGCCCTAGAATGCCTCAAACTGCGCGGCCATACGCCGTATTTGATTTAGCGGCACCCCATGACAATTACGCTCGGCGCACAATTGTTGATGCGCGCGGTCTAAAGGCTCGCCCACCAGTACGATACGCACTTGATAACCTAAGGCTTTCGCAGCCGCCTCATAGGCCATGTATTCCCAGCGGCAAAGATTAGTGTTGTCACAAATCACGATAGGCAGAGCGCTACTGAGCGCGTGAATAAACGCGGTTAAATTACGTTGATGATATTCGGAGAGTTTTTTGGCATCGAATCGATACTCCTCTCCCTCGTAGAAAAAACTATCGGTCGAAAAAATGCCGCCTTGGCGAACGCGCAGCGCCTGTTCTAACGGTAGATTAGCAACAAACTGCTCGACCCAATGGGATTTACCGCTTCCCGGTAATCCTCGCATAATAATCGCCAGTTTTTGCGTCATACACTCGCTGCTCATTGTTTTAAATCGACCCAGTTAAATCAGATTAGACTCGGCTAAATCGGAGCCAATCACTTTACCTGCGAGTATGGTATCGACCAATTTAGGCACCAACTCCCCCGCTTTACCGGTTAAATGATATTGGAACTGGCTGTGTCTGTCGGGTGTGACTAAATTAACTTCCACCGTTTGCGCGCCATGATGATTGGCCGTATCGACAAACCCTGCCGCCGGATACACAGTACCCGAGGTGCCAATGGCGATAAACAAATCGCAGTTATCGAGCGCATCGTGAATTCTGTCCATCCCCAGCGGCATTTCGCCAAACCACACCACATGGGGGCGCAATCGTTGCGCCGGAATACAGCAGGTACAACAGTTATTGGGGCCGAAGGGTTCTCTTAATAGGAAGGTTTGACGCGAGCGTGGGCAGCGACCTTTGGATAATTCGCCATGCATGTGCAATAAGCGCCGTGAACCAGCCCTTTCATGTAAGTCATCGATGTTTTGAGTCACGACCAATAATTGCCCTGCAAATTCCGCTTCTAGCTTAGCTAACGCCAGATGCGCCGCATTGGGCATCACGGCGCCACTGTGCAACTGCTCCCAACGACTGTTATAAAATCGTTCAACCAGTTCGGTATCGCGGGCATAACCTTCGGGAGTGGCCACGTCTTCAATATGGTGCTCTTCCCACAAACCATCTTGATCGCGAAAGGTACGTAATCCCGATTCGGCAGAAATGCCCGCGCCAGTTAACACCACAATATGCTGGTACATACCGCTTCCTTTTATTGTAATTATTCTGTCCATTGTCCCGACATTTGCGCGTCGTGAACATTATTCCTTGGTATAACCTTACAAAAACTATGCTTGAATTGCCGCAATTTATTGCAATTTCGCGCTAAGTGACACAATTTATCTGCATATAGACCCATAAAGCTAGAACAAAGGTTTAAGTTTTTAATTTGACCCCCTATAATGGCATTCACTATCCACGGATGAACCTATTGGTTCTGCAATCAAGAGATTAGCAATGACAGATGGAAATCAAGCGCTCAAAAAAGCTGGTTTGAAAATCACCCTGCCACGAGTCAAGATCCTCGAACTGATGCAAGGACCTGAAAACCAACATATCAGTGCAGAAGACTTATACAAGAAACTGCTCGATTTAGGTGAAGAAATTGGTCTAGCAACAGTTTACCGTGTATTAAACCAGTTTGATGATGCCGGTATCGTATCTCGCCACCACTTCGAAAGTGGCAAGGCGGTATTCGAGTTATCGACTCAACACCACCACGATCACTTAGTGTGCCTTTCTTGCGGCAAAGTGATTGAGTTTTCAGACGAAGTGATTGAACGTCGCCAAGACGAGATCGCCAGCAAGTACAACATTAAACTGACCAACCACAGCTTATATTTGTACGGTCATTGCACTAACGATAAGTGCGATCATAACGACGAGTAAGCAGATTTAGCTCAATCTGGATATCAACCAGACAAGCCTAATAAAAAACCAGCCATCTAGGCTGGTTTTTTTATTGAAACGCTCAAGCACAGTTAGAGCACCTTTGCGTACACATTCACTTTATGCCCCATAAACTCGCTAGGTTCACGCCAATGCATGCCTATGCTTTTAGCAACGCCTTCAGAGCCAATGTTACCCTCTAGGATCAAGGCAATGATTTGCGTAATACCAAACTGCGGGAACACGCTGATTGCCGCTTGAGCAGCTTCGGTACCAATCCCCTTGCCCCAATACTCGGGGAAATAGCGATAGCCAATTTCGACTTCGTTATATTCAGGAATAAACTTTGGTCCGCAAAAGCCAATCACTTTATTATCGGCTTTATGCTCGACGGCCCAGCGACCAAATCCACGCTGCTGATAATCCTGTGAAATCACCTTATGGAACAGTTCATGTGCCTGCTCACGCTCAGTAAAAGGCACGGTTGGAATGTATTTCAACATCGCAGGGTTACTGTTCATCAAATAGAGGGCATCGATATCCTGCTCGGTAAATGGTCTGAGTATTAAACGCTCTGTTTGTATAATCATTTTGGCTTCCTTCATATTGCCCTCTACACACTAATATCCAGCGCGATTAACGGTGGAAGTCACCGCTACGCTCTGGCTGATAAACGATTTCTTCGATACGCACTTTGACCATTGAGCCACCGGGGCCTGGCCATTCGATTTCATCCCCTTGGGATAAACCCAATAAGGCACTGCCCACGGGAGCGAGGATAGAAATGGTGCCCTCACCTGCCGCATCCTTGGGATAAACTAACCGTAAGCAGAAGGTATCCTGACTGGATGACACGCTAAATTTCACTTCAGAATTCATCGTCACCACATTACCGGGCATCTGCGCTGCGGGCACAATGTCGGCTCGGTCGAGTTCCGCCTCCAATGCCGCACGCCCTGGGAAGGCGTTCGCCGGTAATGACTCCAACAGACGCTCGAGTCTTTCTAAATCGATTTCTGAAATAATGATCTTTGGTGTTTTCACAGTCTTTCCCTCGTGTAAATAGATGTCCCTTAGGGTTAAACATCTGTGCTGGCCTATCCTCCCCCAATGGGATAAACCGATATAAAAATACGCTCGCAGCTTAATGCCGCAATCGCGTGGTAATTAAGTACAAGATTTATTGCTGAACAGCCGTGGTGCCATAAGCGCAGGGCTTAGGGTTGTGGCTCTACTAATGTATTCACACGTCAATCAGGTGATGACGCTCGGTAGAGAAGCCCAATCTAACCCTTTGTAAATAAAAATGCTAGCCTGCGCGGTGTGAGCTTTGCCCACTCTCACACTTTAGTGCTCGGCACTCGCTAACAGACGCGCAATAAAAAAGGCGCCTTAGGCGCCTTTTCGTGTGTTAACGGTTAGATTACCAACCCGTTTTAGCACGCAGCGCTTTGCCGATATCCGCTAACGAGCGGACAGTTGTCACGCCCGCTGCTTCTAATGCAGCAAATTTGTCAGCAGCAGTACCTTTACCGCCAGCAATGATCGCACCCGCGTGACCCATACGCTTACCAGCAGGAGCAGTTACACCCGCGATGTAAGACACAACTGGTTTAGTCACGTTAGCTTTGATGTAAGCAGCCGCTTCTTCTTCAGCAGTACCACCGATTTCACCGATCATCACGATGGCTTCAGTCTGTGGATCGTTTTGGAACATTTCCAATACGTCGATGAAGTTAGTACCTGGGATTGGGTCACCACCAATACCTACGCAAGTAGATTGGCCGAAACCTTCGTCAGTAGTTTGCTTAACCGCTTCATAGGTCAGCGTACCTGAACGAGAAACGATACCCACTTTACCTTTTAAGTGGATGTGGCCTGGCATAATACCAATCTTACATTCACCTGGAGTGATAACACCTGGGCAGTTAGGGCCGATCATGCGAACGCCTGTTTCTTCTAGCTTCACTTTCACTTCCAGCATATCCAGTGTTGGGATACCTTCAGTGATACATACGATCAGCTCGATACCACCGTCGATTGCTTCAAGAATTGCATCTTTACAGAAAGGAGCAGGAACGTAGATTACAGAAGCGGTTGCACCAGTCGCAGCCACAGCGTCTTTCACAGTGTTGAACACTGGTAGACCTAAGTGCTCAGTACCGCCTTTACCTGGAGATACACCACCAACCATTTGCGTACCGTAATCGATAGCTTGTTGAGAGTGGAAAGTACCTTGACCACCGGTAAAGCCTTGGCAGATTACCTTGGTATCTTTGTTAATTAATACAGACATTATTTGCCCTCCGCAGCTTTAACTACTTGCTCAGCCGCATCAGTCAGACTGTTAGCTGCAATGATATCAAGACCTGATTTAGCTAATACTTCACGGCCTAATTCAGCGTTAGTACCTTCTAAACGCACTACAACTGGAACTTTAACGCCAACTTCTTTAACAGCGCCAATGATACCTTCTGCGATCATGTCACAACGTACGATACCACCGAAGATGTTAACCAGAACGGCTTTCACATTGCTGTCAGACAGAATGATCTTGAATGCTTCAGCAACACGTTCTTTAGTCGCGCCACCACCTACGTCGAGGAAGTTAGCTGGCTTGCCGCCGTGCAGGTTAACTATGTCCATAGTACCCATCGCCAGACCAGCACCGTTCACCATACAACCTACGTTTCCGTCCAGCGCAACATAGTTCAGTTCGAACATTGCAGCGTGAGCTTCACGGGCGTCGTCTTGTGATGGATCGTGCATTGCTTTGATTTTTGGTTGACGGAACAGTGCGTTACCATCGATACCAATTTTACCGTCTAAGCAGTGCAGGTTACCTTCAGTGGTGATAACCAGTGGGTTGATTTCCAGCAGAGCGAAATCGTGATCGACGAACATAGTCGCCAGACCCATGAAGATCTTGGTGAATTGCTTCATTTGAGTTGGGTTTAAGCCCAGTTTGAAGCCAAGATCACGTGCTTGGTATGGTTGAGGACCAGTCAGTGGATCGATGATCGCTTTGTGAATGAGTTCTGGCGTTTCTTCGGCCACTTTCTCAATCTCAACACCACCTTCAGTTGACGCCATGAACACTACGCGACGGGTAGCACGGTCAACTACTGCACCTAAGTACAGTTCGTTAGCGATGTCGGTGCAGCTTTCTACTAAAATTTTAGCAACTGGCTGACCTTTCTCATCTGTTTGATAAGTCACCAGATTTTTGCCTAACCAGTGTTCGGCAAAGGCTCTGATTTCTTCTTTATCGCCAGTGACTTTAACGCCACCCGCTTTACCGCGGCCGCCTGCGTGTACTTGACACTTAACAACCCATAAATTTCCGCCAATACGGCCTGCCGCTTCTACAGCTTCTTGGGCTGTATCACATGCAAAACCTTCTGACACTGGTAAACCATATTCGGCAAATAGGGATTTTGCCTGATACTCATGCAAATTCATGATGATCTATCCGTATACTTCTAATCAAATCCAACTGGCCCCACGGGGCCAGTCACGAGGGTATGTCTGACGCTTGTCTTTAACTAACAGGCTAAACTTTATCGTTTAGCGCGTTAGATTATAGGTCAAGTAGCAGACGAGTTGGGTCTTCCAAGAAGTCTTTAATGGCGACTAAGAAGCCAACTGACTCACGGCCATCGACAATACGATGGTCATATGAGAGAGCTAGGTACATCATGGGCAGGATTTCAACCTGACCATTGACTGCCATTGGGCGGTCTTTAATGGCGTGCATGCCTAAAATCGCGCTTTGTGGCAGGTTTAAAATTGGGGTAGACATTAACGAGCCGAATACACCACCGTTAGTCACAGTGAAGTTACCGCCAGTCATATCAGCCACAGTCAGCTTGCCATCACGGCCTTTGATCGCCAGATCGCGTACTGCTTTTTCGATATCAGCTAGGCTCATGGTATCGGTGTCACGCAGTACTGGGGTGACCAGACCACGAGGAGTAGATACCGCGATGCTGACGTCGAAGTAGTTGTGGTAAACGATATCGTCACCGTCGATTGACGCGTTCACTTCTGGGAAGCGTTTCAGTGCTTCGGTTACCGCTTTCACGTAGAAAGACATGAAACCTAAACGGATACCGTGGCGCTTTTCAAAGATATCTTGGTATTGCTTACGGATATCCATGATTGGCTTCATGTTCACTTCGTTGAATGTCGTGAGCATTGCAGTAGAGTTTTTCGCTTCTAATAAACGGTTAGCGATAGTCTTACGTAAACGAGTCATTGGAACACGTTTCTCGCTACGACCCGCAGCGAGTGGTTGTACCGCAGGAGCCGCTGGAGCTGCAGCCGCTTTAGGCGCAGACTTGATAAAGGCTTCAACGTCTTCTTTAGTGATACGGCCACCAACACCAGTGCCCTTCACTTTGCTCGCATCAACATTGTGCTCAGCCAGTAAACGACGTACTGATGGGCTTAATGCATCGTTAGACTCTTCAGTCGCAGCAGCAACAGGTGCAGCAGCTTCGGCCTCGGCTTTAGTCACTTCTTGACCAGAAACCGCACCCGCGATGAACTTAGCAATCACTTGCTCGCCCAGAACGGTATCGCCTTCTTGGAACAGGAACTCACCGATGTGACCATCTTCTGGTGCAACCACTTCCAGTACGACTTTGTCAGTTTCAATATCAACCAGATTTTGATCACGAGAAACTTGCTCACCCACTTTTACGTGCCAAGTGGCGATAGTTGCATCGGCAACAGATTCTGGCAGTACGGGTACCTTGATTTCGATACTCATGAAAAACGATCCTTTTTTATAAAATGTCTATTACTACAGTCTTAGCTATTACAGCTTTAGGGCACTGTTCACTAAAGATTCTTGTTGGTGAGCATGCAGCTCAGGGTAACCACAGGCTGGTGCAGCAGATGCTTCACGGCCAGCGTAGGTCAGTTTTGCACCCGCAGGGATAGCAGCCCAGAAGTGATGTTGGCTAGAGTACCAAGCACCCTGGTTTTGCGGCTCTTCCTGACACCATACAAAATCGGTCACATGTTGGTAGTCAGCTAAGGCTGCAACCATTTCTTCATGTGGGAACGGATATAACTGTTCGACACGGATTATTGCGATGTTGTTGATGTTTTCTTTACGGCGTTTTTCCAGTAGCTCGAAGTACACCTTACCGCTACAGAACACGACGCGATCGACTTTGCTCGCTTCTAACGTATCGATTTCACCGATCACGTTTTGGAAGGTGCCATTAGCCAATTCTTCCATGCTAGAAACCGCTAATGGGTGACGTAGCAATGACTTAGGTGACATCACCACCAGTGGACGACGCATTGGGCGCACCACTTGGCGACGCAGCATATGGTAAACCTGTGCTGGCGTTGATGGCACACACACTTGCATGTTGTGGTTAGCACACAGCTGCAAGAAACGCTCTAAACGGGCGCTTGAGTGTTCTGGACCTTGACCTTCGTAACCGTGAGGTAACAGCATGGTCAGACCGCATAGACGGCCCCACTTCTGCTCACCAGACGACAGGAACTGGTCGATAACCACTTGGGCACAGTTAGCGAAGTCACCGAATTGGGCTTCCCAAATCGCCAGACCACCAGGCTCTGCTGTGGTGTAGCCGTATTCGAAGGCCAGTACTGACGCTTCAGACAATACTGAGTCAGTGATGTCGATTGGACCTTGGTCTTCAGACAGGTTGCGCAGTGGCATATAGGTGGTTGCATCATTTTGGTTGTGCAGAACCGCATGACGGTGGAAGAAAGTACCACGGCCAGAGTCTTGACCAGTAATGCGAACGCGCTTGTTGTCTTCAAGAATCGTGGCGTACGCTAAGGTTTCAGCAAAGCCCCAGTCGAGTAATTTCTCACCCTTCGCCATAGCAACGCGATCGCCGTAAATCTTAGCAACGCGTGAATGCAGTGGGTGGCTCTCTGGCACGTAGCTCAGCTTATCAGCCAGATTTTGCAGACGCTCAAGAGGTAGAGATGCTTGATACGCTTCGTCCCACTCGCGACCAATATAAGGTGACCAATCCACTGTGTGCAGTGTCATTGGACGCCATTCTTTCACCACACAGTCACCTTGATCTAAGGCGTCACGGTAGGTGTTGATCATGCTGGTCACTTCATCCGCGCCGATGCTGTTTTCGGCGATCAGTTTGTCAGCGTAGATCTTACGTGGCGTTGGGTGTTTCTTGATCTTGGCATACATCAATGGCTGAGTTGCACTTGGCTCGTCAGCTTCGTTGTGGCCATGACGGCGGTAACACACTAAGTCAATCACCACGTCACGTTTAAACTCATTACGGTAATCAACAGCAAGCTGTGCAACGAAGGCAACGGCTTCTGGATCGTCAGAGTTTACGTGGAAAATCGGTGCCTGAACCATCTTAGCGATGTCAGTACAGTATTCTGTTGAACGCACATCGAAGTGGTTTGAGGTGGTAAAACCAACTTGGTTGTTTACCACGATGCGGATGCTGCCGCCCACTTTAAAGCCACGGGTTTGAGACATGTTGAATGTCTCTTGCACGATACCTTGACCCGCAATTGCAGAGTCACCGTGGATCGTGATTGGCATCACCTGTAAACCGTCTTTACAACCACGGCGGTCTTGACGAGCACGTACAGAGCCCATGACCACAGGGTTAACAATTTCAAGGTGTGATGGGTTGAAGGCCAGTGCTAAGTGCACATTGCCACCCGGCGTTTCAAAATCTGAAGAGAAACCTTGGTGGTATTTTACGTCGCCTGAACCGTGGGTATCGGCATGCTTACCGGCGAACTCGTCAAACAGTTCGGCTGGACGCTTACCTAACACGTTCACCAGTACGTTTAAACGACCACGGTGAGCCATACCAACGACGATTTCTTTCGTGCCCGCTTCACCTGCGCGGTAAATGATTTCGCGCATCATAGGGACTAACGCATCGCCGCCTTCTAACGAGAAGCGTTTTGCACCAGGGAATTTAGCGCCTAAATATTTTTCAATGCCTTCAGCAGCATTTAGGCCTTCGAGAATGCGGGTCTTAACGCTTTTATCGTAGTTGGCTTTACCTAAGGATGGTTCGAGACGTTGTTGGATCCAACGCTTCTCATCGGTATCGGTAATGTGCATGTATTCGGCGCCAATCGAACCACAGTAAGTGGCTTTTAGCGCTTTGACTAAGTCAGCCAGCTTCATGGTTTCGCCGCCGTGGGCGAACGAGCCAGTGTTGAACTCACGTTCCATGTCTTCTTTGGTCAGACCGTGGAATGCGGGATCTAAATCGGCAACAGGTTCACGTTTCCACAATTCTAACGGGTCGAGGTTAGCCCCTTGGTGACCACGGAAACGGTGGGCGTTGATCAGCTGTAGCACTTTAACTTGCTTAGCATCCAACTCAGGATCGGTCACACGAGCTGCGCTCTTATGACGTCCGTCCATCGCTAAACTGCGAAAATAATCACGTACTTTGGAGTGAGCCGCTTCAGGCGCGTCTTTAGAAGCACCGTTCACCGGAGGGAGATTATCAAATACCGCACGCCAATCGTCAGAGACTGACTGTGGGTCTTCTTGATAGGCTTCATACATCTCTTCTACGTAGGTCGAATTTGCACCACTTAAGTGAGATGATTCGAGCCAGGCTTTCATGATGCCTTGGTGCATTGCTATTCCTTTCAAACTTTATACACGTGCTTAGCCATAGTTTTTATATGCAATCTCAAGCAATTACCTTCGATGCATAAATTTTGCCGCCCCTAGATATCCAGATTTCACGGCGCGTTGTCTTCCATTACATACACAAAAGAGCCACCTTCTATACCCAGAAAGTGACTCTTCGAGAGCTATATTATTATTGATTTAAGCTCGGGTTCTCGCATTACACAGCTCGCTTAAGCAGCATTGACTTAATGTGACCAATTGCTTTAGTCGGATTAAGTCCTTTTGGACAGACGTCAACGCAGTTCATAATGCCGTGGCAACGGAACACGCTGTAGGCGTCGTCCAGCTCAGAAAGACGTTCTTCTGTCGCTGTATCGCGGCTGTCGATCAAGAAACGGTAAGCGTGTAGCAGACCGCTAGGACCGATAAACTTATCAGGATTCCACCAGAACGATGGGCAAGCCGTAGAACAACATGCACACATGATACATTCGTACAGACCATCTAAATGCGCACGCTGTTCAGGTGACTGTAAATGTTCACGGGCTGGCATCTTCTCATCGTTGATGAGGAACGGCTTGATCTTCTCGTACTGCTTGTAGAACTGAGTTAAATCAACCACTAAGTCACGTACGACTGGCATACCTGGCAGTGGACGAATTTCCAACTTCTTACCTTTGAAGGTAGAGATTGGTGTAATACAAGCCAGACCGTTTTTACCGTTCATGTTCACACCGTCACTACCACAAACACCTTCACGGCATGAGCGACGGAACGCTAACGTTGGGTCCTGTTCTTTTAACTTGATCAGTGCATCAAGCACCATCATGTCAGAGCCTTCAGCCACTTCAAGGCTGTAATCCTGCATGTAAGGTTTTGTATCTACATCAGGATTGTAACGATAAACTGCAAATTCCAATTTCATCTTTGCAACTCCTAGTAGGTACGTTTCTTCGGCGGGAATGCTTCACGTAACTTAGGCGCCATATTCACAGCACGACGGTCCATGGTTTCAGTCACAGGGTCAAACAGGGTGTGACATAACCAGTTATCATCATCACGCTCTAAATAGTCTTCACGTGAGTGAGCGCCACGGCTCTCTGTACGGAAGTTAGCAGCATAAGCGGTGGCAATTGCCGTCGCCATCAGGTTGTCTAACTCTAAACATTCAATACGTTGAGTGTTGAATTCACGAGAGTTATCAGACAACTTGGCATTTTCTAAACGCTTACGGATAGCTTTTAACTGCTCTAAACCTTCTGCCATTGCATCGCCACGGCGGAATACAGAGAAGTTTAATTGCATGCAAAGTTGTAAATCTTTACGGATTTGCGCTGGGTCTTCGCCAGACTTGTTGCTTTCCCAGCGGTTTAAGCGTGCTAAAGTCGCTTGAATTTCCGCATCGGTCGCATCTTTTGGATCCGCAGTCTCATCGAGTGCTTTACCTAAGTGTTGACCCGCAGCGCGGCCAAAGACCACTAAGTCGAGCAGAGAGTTACCGCCTAAGCGGTTAGCACCGTGTACAGACACACAGGCAATCTCACCTACTGCGAATAAACCAACCACATCTTGCTCGCTGCCGTCGTCATTCTTGCGAACAACTTGACCGCTCACCTTCGTTGGCAGACCACCCATCATATAGTGACAGGTTGGCAGCACAGGGATTGGACCATCGGCCGGATCGATATGCGCGAAGGTACGAGAGAGTTCACACACGCCTGGTAGACGGGCTTCTAAGGTCTCTTTACCTAAGTGATCGAGTTTCAGTAAGCAGTGTGGGCCTAACGGACCATCTAAACCACGGCCTTCACGGATTTCAGTCATCATAGAACGTGCTACCACGTCACGAGATGCTAAGTCCTTGGCGTTTGGTGCATAACGCTCCATGAAACGCTCGCCGTCTTTGTTCAGCAGGTAACCGCCTTCACCACGACAACCTTCAGTCACAAGTACACCCGCGCCAGCAATACCGGTTGGGTGGAATTGCCACATTTCCATATCTTGCATTTGAACGCCAGCACGCATCGCCATACCAACACCGTCACCGGTATTAATGTGTGCGTTTGTGGTAGATGCGTAGATACGACCTGCACCGCCAGTGGCGAGTACAGTGGCTTTGGCTTTGAAGTAAACGATTTCACCGGTTTCGATTTCAATCGCAGTACAACCTACGATGGCACCGTCTTGGTTTTTCACTAAATCGAGGGCATACCACTCAGAAAACACTTGGGTTTTGTGTTTAACGTTCTGTTGGTATAAGCAGTGAAGCAGTGCGTGACCAGTACGGTCTGCCGCCGCAGCGGTACGCGCCGCTTGTTCACCACCGAAGTTTTTAGATTGACCACCGAAAGGACGTTGGTAAATCTTACCGTTATCGAAGCGAGAGAAAGGTAAACCCATGTGCTCGAGTTCAATAATGGCTTCTGGACCGGTTTGACACATAAATTCGATAGCGTCTTGGTCACCGATAAAGTCGGAACCTTTTACGGTATCGTACATGTGTTGTTCCCAATGGTCTTCATGGGCGTTACCTAACGCAACGGTGATACCACCCTGCGCAGATACAGTATGAGAACGGGTTGGGAATACTTTAGATAAAAGCGCACAGCTCTTACCTTCTTTAGAAATCTGTAATGCTGCGCGCATACCGGCACCGCCAGCACCAATCACTACAGCATCAAACTCACGTACTGGAATACTCACTTAGACACCCCACACAATAACAATGCCGGCCGCCAGATAACAAAAGACGGTGACGACGAAGGTGAACTGTAAAACACCGCGTAACGCAGTGCACTTGACGTAATCCGTCAATACTTGCCATACACCAATCCAGGCGTGAACAAGCAGTGCAACCAGCGCAAGCAGGGTAAACACTTTCATTGGCAGAGCGCTAAACAGGCCGTGCCAAACGTCATAGGTGAGAGGGGAACTACATGCAATAAAGCCAACCATGAAAATGGTGTAACAGGCGAGGATTACTGCACTAGCGCGTAGTAGAATAAAGTCATGAACACCACTGCGTCCAAAACTTGCTGCATTGGTTACCATACCCATAACCCCGCTAAAATTGAAAAGGCTACCGTCAGTACAAATACAGCTTTCGCTGAGGCGGTGCCCGAAGCCAACTCTTCCCAACGACCGGTATCCATTACTAAGTGGCGTAGGCCACCGAATAAGTGATAAGCCAGTGCAGTCAAAATGCCCCACATGATGAACTTCACGACGAAGTTATCAAACAGAGATTGTACGCCTGCGAAACTTTCAGCGGAGGCTAAAGATGAATTTAGCAACCAAATAAGAATGCCAACAGCGAACAGCATGATGACACCGGATACACGGTGAAGAATTGACACAATCGCTGTTGCAGGAAAGCGAATGGTCTGCAGATCTAAATGGACAGGTCTTTGCTTTTTCACGTTCTGCTCACTCAGCTCCATTGAGCATTTTTTTTGTTATGTGAACCGCTTTTGTACAAACTTTAAACCGAGGGGTAAATCAGGGCAAAAGTAAACACAAAAGCAAAGTTTAAACAAACAGATAACTATTTGAACACTCACTTATTTAACATGTAAACAAAGGGTGTTTTAACATCATCGTTTGCAGCCCTTATTAGGCGGAGGCAAGTATACTCGCGCGAAATGTCAAATACAAACATCACAGAATGCAAATTTTGTTTTTTTAAGGATATTTTCACCTAAGTGCCAGCTGCACCAAGGAAAGTAAAGAGATTTATACCATGGTCTAACAAATTTAAACGCTTATTTAAATTGAAATGTGATCTAGAATGGCTGTAAAGTAATGGCGGTTTGACATGCCGCACTCACAGATAAGAACGAAGTAAGGAGAACGGGGTATGGCTGATTTAAAAGCCAAATTAGAATTACCAGGGAACGACTCGATAGAATTGCCAGTAAAGCAAGGATCCGCTGGTTTTGACGTAATCGATATCAGTAAACTTGGCAGCAAGGGTTACTTCACTTTTGATCCAGGTTTTCTCGCGACAGCCTCCTGTGAATCTGCAATTACCTATATCGATGGCGATCAAGGTATATTGTTACACCGCGGCTATCCAATCGAGCAACTCGCCGTTGACTCAGATTACTTAGACCTGTGTTACCTGCTGCTTTACGGTGAACTGCCGACGAAAGAGCAATATGCTGAATTTGTACACACAGTAAAAACCCACACTATGGTTCATGAGCAACTCGCCTTCTTCTTTAGAGGTTTCCGTCGTGATGCTCATCCTATGGCGATGTTATGTGGTGTTACTGGTGCATTGTCTGCATTTTATCAAGACTCACTCGATGTCAACGATCCTCGCCACCGCGAAATCGCCGCTTATCGCCTAGTCTCCAAAATGCCAACGATTGCCGCTATGTGCTACAAGTACTCTTCTGGCCAACCATTCGTTTACCCACGCAATGACTTAAGCTACGCAGGCAACTTCTTAAGCATGATGTTTGCCGTGCCTTGTGAAGAGTACAAGGTAAACCCAATCGTTGAACGTGCTATGGACCGTATCTTCATTCTACATGCGGATCACGAACAAAACGCGTCAACGTCAACCGTACGTTTAGCCGGTTCTTCAGGCGCGAATCCATTCGCGTGTATCGCTGCGGGTATTGCTTCTCTATGGGGCCCTGCACACGGCGGCGCGAACGAAGCTTGTCTACAAATGTTAGAAGAAATCGGTTCAGTAGACCGTATTCCTGAATTCATCGCCCGTGCGAAAGACAAGAACGACCCATTCCGTCTAATGGGCTTCGGACACCGTGTTTACAAAAACTTTGACCCACGTGCCAAAGTGATGCGTGAAACCTGTCACGAAGTGTTAAAAGAGCTGAAAGTACAAGATCCATTATTAGATGTGGCTATGGAACTTGAGCGTATCGCACTGGAAGACGAGTACTTCATTTCGAAGAAACTCTATCCAAACGTCGACTTCTACTCTGGCATCATCATGAAAGCCATTGGTATTCCAACTAGCATGTTCACCGTACTGTTCGCATTAGCACGTACTGTGGGTTGGATTGCTCACTGGAAAGAAATGTTGGATCAACCAGGTCACAAGATCAGCCGTCCACGTCAGCTATATACTGGCGAGACTTCGCGTGATTTCGTAAGCCAAGATAAACGCTAATCGGCATTTATCGATTAAAAGCGCCCACTGGGCGCTTTTTTATTGGGATTTTCATACCCGCCCTTCGATCTTCTTATCACTCCCAGCCACACAATCCCGGATGACCTCGCTTTAGCTTATTTAGCATTTCTCATCACTTTTTAAACTTTTTAGCTACATTTAGTAAGTTTGCCTAATCTACAATCTGACAAATTTACGTTAATCTACTGAAATTAATGTATTTTTAACTTTGGCATGTTTTCTGCTTTCAGATGGCATCACAAAAATGACAACAGGTAATACTCTTATGGAAAAGTCAACAATTGCTAAGTTCGCCCTACCCGTGCTGTTAGTGTCAATGTTAGCGGCATGCGGCGAAGAGGAAGTGGCTAAAAAAGAAGAACAATATGCCATTCCCGTCGAAACCACTACCGTGATGCAGGGTAATGTGTCTTCGTTTTATAGCACCACCGCCACCCTCGAAGCCCCGCAAGAAGCTAACGTCGTGAGCCGTATTGCCGGCCTTATCGAAGCGATTAATGTCGAAGAAGGCGACCGGGTGCAAAAAGGACAAATCCTCGCGGTTATCGATGCCAAACGTCAGCAATACGATCTCGACCGCTCCGAAGCCGAAGTGAAAATCATCGAGCAAGAGTTAAACCGCTTGAAGAAAATGACCAATAAAGAGTTTATCAGTGCCGACTCCATGGCAAAGCTCGAATACAACCTGCAAGCCGCCATTGCAAGACGGGATCTTGCTGAATTACAAGTCAAAGAAAGCCATGTGGTTTCGCCCATCGATGGTATTGTTGCTAAGCGTTATGTCAAAGCGGGTAACATGGCGCAGGAATTTGGTGACCTCTTCTACATTGTCAATCAAGACGAGCTGCACGGGATTGTCCATTTACCTGAGCAGCAATTAACCAGCCTACGTTTAGGCCAAGAAGCGCAAGTCTTTAGCAATCAACAGAGCAAAAATGCCATCCACGCGAAAGTATTGCGCATCAGCCCTGTGGTCGACCCACAGAGTGGCACCTTTAAAGTCACCTTGGCCGTGCCCAATCAAAATGCGCATTTAAAAGCCGGGATGTTTACACGGGTCGAATTGAAGTATGACACCCATGAGAATGTGATCACTGTGCCCTACAGTGCCCTGATCAACCAAGACAATAAGCAAGCCCTGTATGTGATTGACGGCAGCAATGCCAACCGCCGCGAAGTCGAAATCGGCTACCGCGAAGGTGACTCGGTAGAAGTCGTCTCCGGTATCAAACCCGGCGAGCAAGTCGTGACCCGTGGTCAGCAGAATTTGAAAGACCAATCCTTAGTTGAAGTCATTACCCCACTCGATTTGGCCTCAGCGAAGAACTGATAGGAGTCTTTCATGTCAATCATCAGCACCTCAGTTAAACGGCCAGTCACGGTATGGATGTTCATGCTGGCCATTATGTTATTCGGCATGGTGGGGTTTTCGCGCTTAGCGGTAAAACTCCTGCCCGATTTAAGCTACCCCACCTTAACCATTCGGACCATGTACGATGGTGCGGCGCCCGTTGAAGTAGAACAACTGGTCTCAAAACCCATTGAGGAAGCCGTCGGCGTAGTGAAAGGCTTGCGTAAGATAAGCTCTATCTCCCGCTCTGGCATGTCCGATGTGGTGCTCGAGTTTGAATGGGGCACCACTATGGATATGGCGAGCCTCGATGTGCGTGAAAAACTCGACACTATCGCCCTGCCTCTGGATGTTAAAAAGCCATTATTGCTGCGCTTTAACCCCAACCTTGACCCTATCATGCGCTTAGCGCTGTCGGTGCCTAATGCGTCTGAAGCTGAACTCAAGCAGATGCGTACCTACGCCGAGGAAGAACTTAAACGCCGTTTAGAAGCCCTCTCAGGTGTGGCAGCAGTGCGTTTATCCGGTGGTTTAGAGCAAGAAGTGCATATTCAGCTCAATCAGGAAAAGTTATCTCAACTCAATTTGAATGCTGACGACATTAAACGCCGCATCAACGAGGAAAACATCAACTTATCTGCGGGTAAAGTGATCCAAGGCGACCGCGAATATCTGGTGCGTACCCTTAACCAATTCAATTCATTGGAAGAATTGGGACAAGTGATCGTCTATCGCGACGCACAGACCTTAGTACGTCTATTTGAAGTCGCCACCATTACCGATGCCTTTAAAGAGCGTAGCGACATTACCGGTATCGGCAGCCAAGAGTCGATAGAACTGGCTATCTATAAGGAAGGCGATGCCAACACGGTCGCTGTGGCTAAAAAGCTGCGCGATGAGCTAGTCAAAATCAACCAAGATCCTAAGCAAAACAAACTGGAAGTGATTTACGATCAGTCCGAGTTTATTGAGAGTGCCGTTAGCGAAGTGACCTCGTCCGCGTTGATGGGCAGTATTTTGTCCATGCTGGTGATTTACCTGTTCTTGCGCAATATTATTCCGACGCTGATCATCTCTATCTCGATCCCCTTCTCGGTGATTGCCACCTTTAACATGATGTACTTTGCCGATATCAGCTTGAACATCATGTCATTAGGCGGTATTGCGCTCGCCATTGGGCTCTTAGTCGACAACGCCATTGTGGTGCTGGAAAACATCGACCGCTGCCGCAGCGAAGGCATGAGCAAATTAGATGCGGCAGTGACTGGAACCAAAGAAGTGGCGGGCGCGATTTTCGCCTCCACCCTAACCACACTCGCGGTGTTTGTCCCCTTGGTTTTTGTCGACGGTATTGCCGGCGCCCTGTTCTCGGATCAAGCCCTCACAGTGACCTTTGCTCTGCTCGCATCACTCCTGGTGGCATTAACTTCGATTCCGATGCTAGCCTCCCGCGAAGGCTTTACAGCACTGCCAGAACTCATCAAGAAAACCCCGAAGGAGAAACCCACTACTAAGCTCGGTAAGTTAAAACACTATAGTGCGACGGTATTTTCCTTCCCGATTGTGTTGCTTTTTAGCTACTTACCGAGTGCATTGCTGACATTAGCGTTAGTCATTGGCCGCTTCTTCTCTTGGCTGCTCGGGTTAGTGATGCGTCCGCTGAGCAGTGGTTTTAACTTTGTTTACCACGCTATCGAGTCGGTTTATCACAAACTGCTGGCGATGGCGCTGCGTAAACAAGTCGCCACCTTGTTACTGACCATTGGGATCACTGGCGCCTGTATCAGCCTGCTGCCCCGTCTAGGCATGGAACTCATCCCACCGATGAATCAGGGTGAGTTTTATGTGGAGATCCTGCTGCCTCCTGGCACGGCGGTCGGTGAAACAGACAAAGTGTTGCAACAACTCGCGATGTCGATTAAAGAAAGGCCCGAAGTCAAACATGCCTATAGCCAAGCGGGCAGCGGCGGTCTCATGACCTCTGATACCGCCCGTGGCGGCGAAAACTGGGGGCGTTTACAGGTCGTTCTGAACGATCACACGGCTTACCACCAAGTAACGCAAGTGCTGCGTGACACCGCGCGCCGCATCCCTGAGCTGGAAGCCAAAATCGAGCAACCTGAACTCTTCAGCTTTAAAACCCCATTGGAGATTGAGCTAACGGGATACGATTTACACTTGCTCAAACGCAGTGCCGATAATCTGGTTAAGGCGCTTTCCGCCTCCGAGCGCTTTGCCGATGTGAATACTAGCCTGCGTGATGGTCAGCCAGAACTCAGCATTCGCTTCGACCATGCTCGTTTAGCCGCCTTAGGCATGGATGCGCCCACGGTCGCCAATCGCATCGCCCAGCGCGTTGGCGGCACGGTCGCCAGCCAATACACAGTACGTGACCGCAAGATTGATATTTTAGTGCGTAGCGAACTCAATGAGCGGGATCAAATCAGTGATATCGATGCGCTAATCATCAACCCCAACAGCCCACAACCGATAGCCCTGAGCGCCGTGGCCGAAGTGTCATTGCAATTAGGCCCATCGGCAATTAACCGCATCAGCCAGCAACGCGTGGCCTTAGTATCGGCCAACCTTGCCTATGGCGACTTAAGTGACGCAGTAGCCGAAGCGCAGCAAATTCTGTCTGCACAAGTGTTGCCCGCCTCGGTTCAAGCGCGCTTTGGTGGGCAAAATGAGGAAATGGAGCATTCATTCCAATCACTGAAGATTGCATTAATCCTAGCGGTTTTCCTAGTGTACTTAGTGATGGCGAGTCAATTTGAATCACTGCTGCATCCGCTGCTAATTTTATTCGCCGTGCCAATGGCGCTGGCAGGTAGCGTGCTGGGGCTCTATATCACCCAAACACATTTGAGTGTGGTGGTGTTTATCGGCCTCATCATGCTCGCGGGGATTGTGGTCAACAACGCCATCGTACTCGTAGATAGAATTAATCAGCTGCGCACCGAAGGCGTGGACAAGCTCGAGGCCATTAAGGTTGCGGCCAAATCCCGTCTGCGCCCGATTATGATGACCACCTTAACCACAACTTTAGGTTTGTTGCCGATGGCGTTAGGGTTAGGCGATGGCTCAGAAGTCCGCGCACCGATGGCGATTACCGTAATCTTTGGTCTGAGCCTCTCGACCCTGTTGACCCTGATTGTGATTCCTGTGCTCTATGCCCTGTTCGACCGTAAAGAGTTTACGCATACCGCCACAGAGCAAGACAACACGGCAGAAACTGCGGAGGCTCGCCTATGAACCTCACCCGTTTAGCGATAAAACGCCCTGTCACCACCAGCATGTTTTTCTTTGCTATCTTGCTGTTTGGTTTGGCTTCTAGTCGCCTATTGCCACTCGAAATGTTCCCCGGTATCGATATTCCACAAATTGTGGTGCAAGTACCTTACAAAGGCTCAACCCCGGCGGAAGTCGAGCGCGACATCACTAAGGTGCTCGAAGAGTCCCTCGCCACTATGGGCGGTATTGATGAGCTGGAATCCGAATCCTCCCAAGAGGGTTCGGAAATCGAAATCAATATGAAATGGGGCGAGAACGTTGCCACTAAAAGCTTAGAAGCGCGGGAAAAAATCGATGCGGTGCGGCATTTATTGCCCAAGGATGTTGAACGGGTGTTTATCCGCCAATTCTCCACCGCCGATATGCCAGTATTAACCATACGGATTTCGAGCGATCGCGAGCTCTCTGGCGCATTCGACTTGCTTGATAAACAGCTCAAACGTCCGCTGGAGCGGGTCAAGGGGGTGTCTAAGGTCAATCTCTATGGGGTTGAGCAAAAGCAGATTGAGGTCAGGATCAATGCCAACCGCCTCGCCGCCAGTGGCTATTCGGCAACCGAGTTACAGACGCGTCTCGGCCGCGAAAACTTTGTGTTGAGCGCAGGCACTTTGCGGGAAAGTAATCTGGTTTATCAGGTGTCACCTAAGGGCGAGTTTCGCAATCTAGAAGACATTAAAGCCCTAGTGCTATTGCCAGGACTCACTTTAGGTGACGTTGCCGATGTGCAATTTGCGCTACCAGAACGGGTCGAAGGGCGTCATTTAGATAAACATTACGCCGTCGGTCTGGATGTGTTTAAAGAATCCGGCGCCAACTTAGTAGAAGTGTCTGATCGGGTATTAAAGGTGATTGAGCTTGCCAAGCAAGATCAACAATTCCAAGGTATTCGTTTGTTTATTATGGAAGATCAAGCCTCTGGCGTAAAATCTTCCCTCTCGGATCTGCTGCTGTCGGGACTAATCGGCGCCTTGCTGTCTTTTATCGTGCTGTATTTATTCCTGAGAAACTTCAAGATGACCTTGATTGTGGTGTCATCTGTGCCAATTTCGATTGGTATGACGCTAGCCGCTATGTATCTACTAGGTTACAGCTTAAACATTCTGTCGATGATGGGGCTGTTATTGGCGGTCGGTATGCTTATCGATAATGCGGTCGTGGTGACTGAGAGTGTGCTGCAGGAGAAACAAGGCAAAGATACTAAAAGTGTTCAAGACAATGAAAATGCGGTCATGACAGGGGTCGATAAGGTCAGTCTTGCTGTACTTGCGGGCACTATGACTACGGCTATCGTATTTTTACCCAACATCTTTGGGGTTAAAGTCGAGCTCACCATCTTCCTTGAGCATGTGGCGATTGCGATTTGTATTTCGCTGGCGGCCTCACTGTTAGTGGCTAAAACATTAATTCCATTGATGTTAACTAAGTTCCACTTCGATATCACGCCAGAGAAAGCGCCAGGTAAGTTGCAAAACTTCTACAATCGTAGCCTCAACTGGGTACTGCTGCGTCCTTGGCGTTCAGGCCTGATTTCGGTGGCGATTTTAGTATCAACCGCCCTGCCGCTATCGATGGTCAAACAGGATCAGGAGGATAGCCAAAGTAAGGAGCGCATTTACGTCAACTACCAAGTAGAAGGTCGCCATAATCTTAATGTGACCGAGGCAATGGTGAGCCAAATGGAAGAGTATCTTTATAATAATAAAGAGGAATTCCATATCGACTCAGTGTATAGCTACTATGCGCCCGACGATGCCTCTTCGGTGATTTTGCTGAAAAAAGACTTGCCCATGCCACTGGATGAATTAAAAAAGAAAATCCGCAGCGGGTTTCCTAAATTCTCCATCGCGAAACCTCAATTTGGCTGGGGCAATGATAACTCGGGCGTACGCGTCACGCTTACAGGTCGCTCCACCTCAGAGCTTATCCATTTGAGTGAGCAAGTATTACCCTTACTCTCCAATATTAAAGGGTTAGTGGATGTGCGCTCGGAAGTTAACGGCGCGCAGCAGGAAGTCGTAATCCGCATTAATCGTCAGATGGCGGCACGACTGGATTTAAAACTCAACGAAGTGGCTTCTAGCATCTCTATGGCCCTGCGCGGCTCACCGCTACGCTCATTTAGACACGATCCCAATGGGGAACTGCGTATCGAAATGGCCTATGAGAAGGAATGGCAAAAATCCCTCGAGAAGTTAAAACAACTGCCGATCGTGCGTATCGACCAACGTTTGTATACCCTTGATAACCTTGCCAGTATCGAGATCCAACCTAGGTTCGATACCATCAAGCACTATAATCGCCAAACCTCGCTTTCTATCGGGGCGAACTTAGATAATCTCACCACAGAGGAAGCCCAAACTAAGATCAAACAGGTGATGGAAAATGTGCGCTTCCCGAATGGTTATAACTATTCGCTGCGCGGTGGATTTGAGCGTCAGGATGAAGATCAGAGCGTGATGGCTATCAATATGCTGCTTGCTATCGCCATGATTTACATCGTAATGGCGGCGCTGTTTGAATCCTTGCTATTACCGACGGCGATTATCACCTCGATTCTGTTTTCGATTACTGGCGTCTTTTGGGCATTGCTGCTCACGGGCACTCCTATGTCGGTCATGGCCATGATTGGGATCTTGATTTTAATGGGGATTGTGGTGAATAACGGCATCGTATTGGTCGACCAAATCAACCAGATGACACCGGAGCTCGATAAGTTGTCGGATACCATACGCGAAGTCTGTATTACCCGTCTGCGCCCGGTACTGATGACAGTGGGAACAACCGTACTAGGCCTAGTGCCACTGGCAATGGGCGATACCCAAATCGGCGGCGGTGGCCCACCCTACTCGCCAATGGCCATCGCGATTATTGGCGGTCTGTCGTTCTCGACGGTGACGAGTCTGTATTTGGTGCCCTTGTGTTACCAACTGCTCTACCGAATGCGTTATCGCGCCGCGGTGCGCCTAGGTGAATCAAACCGCATCGCCCAAAAACTCCTACCTTGGACGGTTTAACTAGTTAATGTTTGCGATATAAATTCGCATCCCACTTGAAAGATAATAGGCTGACTTGCATCAAAACAAGCCAGCCTATTTTTTATAAGCAGCACTTAGTCAATAGCGTTAACCATTTGGATTAATCAATGGGCTTAGTCAATTGAGTTAATTAATAGGGTGCGCCCTTGTATTCACAACACAAAAGCGAATTTGAAATAACTGCTCAAGGCCGGGATAAATCTCTTGGATCACTCGGCGCAGCTCAGGCAGCGTCATATTCTCCTGAGCAGCATGTTGCTCTGTCAGCGCCGAAAACAACACAGGCACAACCTCAATCACCTTGATATCACAAAACCAACGGTCAGCTTCGAAGGTCGATATCGGCAAAATTTGCCCCGCAAACACATGGGACTCGGCTTCATTCCTTAAGGTAATGGTCTTAGCTCCCGATAAAATATCCTGCTCGAAACGCTCAAAGAAAGTGATCTTAGTTAACAAGTGACCTCCACCTATTGCTTTTTAAAGCATTAAAAATTGATGACTATCAATACGTTAAATGAGGAACTCGCACTAATTTTGACATAAATAAAGTGCATTACCCATAAAAAACGCCATATTCTAGCACGGCCTAGATCTCGCTCTACATACAGCTTCGACGGCGCCGTAACAGCAAAACATGGAGAGATTGGCAATATTCAGTTAGAATCCAGCTTTAATTGAGCCACTGGACTCAGCCTGCATAGGCAAAAACCGAATTAGAGATGTTATGAACAAGAAGCAAAAGATCGTTAAGAAGATGGCTAAGCGCGAAAAAGCCAAACAAAACAAAATCGAGAAGCCCAAGGTAGGTGCAAAACCGCGTTATATTTCTAAAGCAGAGCGCGCGCGTCTCGAAGCCGAAGCGCCAGAAGCTGTGGCTTTAGAAGTAGCGCAAGAGATCGCAGGTGTCGACGCATCTAGCGCGGAAGATAAGGCTGCGAACTAAGCCTCTTTGTGCCGTGACTCTCGGGATGCTCACACTCAGATAAAACGCTTTCGATTGAATGCGAATATGCCAAACATAAAGGCCACTTTTCAGTGGCCTTTATGTTTTATCAATTTTTATCTCTTTAAATTACCAAGATGGTTATCTCAGGGGTTACGGCGTATTGGGTTTCGCTTTATCAAAATCCACCGCAGCGGTGGCCGCCTCGCATTCCTGCTCTTCGGTCAATTGGCCCATTTGCACATGGGAGGATGAAAACGGACTCGTAGATGAGGGCAGATTTTGGCCAACACAATTGGCAATTTCTTCCTCGTCCCCCGCCAGTAGCTGCTGGCACTTATTCTGCGCCTCTTCGGTATCGCTCACGACAGACTGCGCTGCGTTTGCACGACTTGCCAGAGCCACCTTATCGACTAAGCGGTAGGCCACCCACACGCCCATGATCCCAAAAAGAATCGAGCCCAATACTTGGCCGATTAACACACCGTATACCCCCCCCCACTGCGCGCCAAAATACACGAATGGCACAGTGCCTAACGTGGCTTTACCGACATTGAACAGGGTGGAATATTTCGCTTTGCCCAGATTATTAAACGAAGCATTGGCCACAAATAAAATGCCAGAGAAGGTAAAAAACACCGCGATATAGCTACAGAAAAACTCAATAAGCGCCGCGCTATCGCCTTTCATATCGAACAGGCTCACCACCTGCGATTTGAGCAAGAACAGCAATAGCGACATCACCACCACATACAAGGTACAAAATTGAATCGCCTTGGTTAAACTCTCGCGCACCCGGTCGAATCGGCCCGCCCCAAAGTTTTGTCCAACAATCGGCCCAATGGCACCGGATAACGCAAAAATCATCCCAAAGGTGACCGGGATTAACCTGCCAAGCACCGCCCAACCGGCAACATAGGCATCACCAAAATCGGCAATCGCGCGGGTCACAAAGGCGTTACCTATGGGCGTAGCGATATTCGTCAGCATGGCGGGCCCGGCAATGGCGAAAATCGGTTTGAGATCGGCAACAAAATAGCTGAAGTTAAACTTACCCAGCAGCTGATGTTTTACGACTACGCCGCGCCCGGCAATGATAAAGACCGCGATACGGGCAAGCACCGACGCCAGTGCCGCGCCTTCAATCCCCATGGCAAACAGAAAAATAAAAATCGGATCCAGTACCGCATTAACCCCGCCGCCCGCTAAGGTCGACATCATCGACAGCTTGGCATCCCCAACGGCACGCAGCGCACCGCCAAGGGCCATCGCAAGGCAAATAAAGGGTAAAGAAGGCACCAAAATGTACAGATAACTCTCGGCAAGTTCGGCGGTATGGCCGCTCGCCCCCACCAAGGTCACTAATTCGGGAATAAAACAGGTCACCACCACACTCACGAAGAGGCTGATTAAGGTGGTCACCGCCGCACTATTGAGCAATAGGCGTTTGGCCAGTTCCACATCCTTTGCACCAATCGAGCGGGAAACTAACGCGCCGAGCGCAATCGACAGGCCGATACCAATAGAGGTCGTAAAAAACGAAATACTGCCCGCATAGCCCACCGCCGCGGCCAGTTCATGTTCACCAAGCAAACTTAAGAAGAAAATATCGAGCAAATCGACCACAAATAAGGCAGAAATCCCCACGGCGGCGGTCGAACTCATCACGAGGATATGACGAAGAATCGAACCTTCAACGAATTTGGCTTGGGTCATGGGGTTGTTTTACCTTGATCTATTGGATGGACTGACATCAAATCCAGTCTGTGGCTCTCGCCACTTTAGCAGTCTCTTGAGTAGGTAAGCCTACCATGAGGCAGCGCACATAATAAATCATTTAAACGATTTGGTTTGTTACGAATAACTTACACACTCAGGCCTTTACTCTCACAATAGCCTGTTCGGTACGACTGACGCCAAGCCATATAACCCAGTCGTTCTTAAGCCCGTCACTTAAGTCAGTCGCATATGCCAAACGGCTTATTCCAAATCAATTAGTCCCAACCTGTTAAATCCAATCACTTAAGCCCAACAAGTTGGTCTAAGTATCTTTCTTTAGTTAGGTCGATGATAACCAGTGGATATCGACATCTCGTTTGGGGGAATTGCCAAACAGACGCGAGTATTCGCGGGAAAATTGCGATGGACTCTCATAACCAACACGATAAGCGGCTGCAGCAGCATCTATACTCTCGCTTAACATCAATCGGCGAGCCTCCATCAAGCGTAATCGTTTTTGATATTGCAGCGGACTCATCGAGGTCAATTGGCGAAAATGATGGTGAAAGGTCGACTTACTCATTCGCGTCATATCGGCTAAATCATCGATGCTAAAATGCTGGGCAAAATTCACTTTAAGCCACTCGATAGAATGCGCGATGCGTAACCCATGGCTGCCCGCCGACACGATTTGCCTTAAGCGAGCGCCCTGCTCACTGATAAGCACTCGCCAAAAAATCTCTCTTTTAATCAGAGGCGCAAGCACAGGAATCGACTCAGGCTCATCGAGCAAATCCACTAAACGGCTGAAAGCATTCAACAAGCTTGGAGTGGAATGGCCTAAAATCATGCCTTGATCGGTAACTGTATCCTTTTGCCTCGCCAAGGGCGTTTGCAACATTAAGTCACTCATCACCGCCAAATCGAGTTTTAGTACGACACCGAGGTAAGGTTTTTCAGCACTGGCCTCTAACACTTGCATGGTGGCGGGTAACTCTAAAGAGGTGATTAAGAATCGACTCGGATCGTAGATCAATACCTGCTCCCCCAAGGTCATGCTCTTCGCGCCTTGCACCACGAGCGCAATACTTGGCTCGACAATACAGACCGAATTGGAGGTGGGCGCATTCTGCCGATAAAACTCGAGCCCTTCGACCTCAGATGATGCCCATTCGACGCCAAGGGTTCTTTTGGCCACATTGTCGGCAAGCACTTGAGAAAAACAATCCATCATTTGCATCTCACTCATCAGTTTTCACCCGTTTTTATCAGTAGCAGTCGGCACTCGGTCATTTGAATTTATCTTACTCGCTACCTAACTCGTTAGCATACGAAATGCCTAACAATTGGAGAATTAGGCAAGCATTACCGACGAATGAACTACCCTGCGCGCCTGCAAGTGGCAAGAATAAGGGATCCGAACAAGTGATTTTTTAGTGATTGAATAAAGAAGAAAATCGATGAAACCCATGCATTTTGGATTAGGCTCCCTGCTATTGTTAACGCTTGGCGTTCAGGCAACAGAGCCAGTATCAATGCCTGTATCAGAGATAATGCCTAAAACAGCTATTGCCATTGAGCAAATTAGTATTGCCCGCAATGGCACTCAGCTCCCCGCGACAGGGCTCGAAGACTATTTTACCGGCCGAGTGCGCGTTGAGCCTTTGTTTCAGGCCAAGGGCGAAGGTCGCGCATCTGGCGCCTTAGTTACCTTTGAGTCAGGCAGTCGCACCCATTGGCATACTCATCCAGTGGGGCAAACCTTAATCGTCACCTCAGGAATGGGCTGGGTGCAACAAGAAGGTCAAACACGCCTTGAAATTCATCCAGGGGATGTGGTGCAGATCCCTGCGAATGTCAAACATTGGCATGGCGCGACGAGCATTACGCCCATGACGCATATCGCCATACAAGAAGCCAACGCGGGTAAGGTGGTCACTTGGTTAGAGAGTGTCTCCCCTGCACAATATGACAAGCCCTGAATCAAGCTTAGCGACTCTTCGCCAAAGCAAGTTAAACCAAAGCAAGCTACAAACGCCATGACGCAATCTAAGGTGACTTCGATGAACATTAGTGTGACCGCAAACGGCAAAGCATATCGATTTACCCTCCTCGATAATCCAACGGCAAAGGATTTCTACGCCCGCTTACCCCTAAAACTCACGCTTAAGGACTATGCCAATACCGAAAAAATCGCCATGCTCGAGCAAAAGCTCACCAAAGCACAGGCGCCAAAAGGCACCAGCGCTAAACGCGGCGATATAACCTATTACGCCCCTTGGGGTAACTTAGCCCTGTTCTATAGAGACTTTGGCTATGCCGATGGCTTAATTCCGCTCGGCACTCTTAGTAACGAGACGAGTAAAGAGATGAGTAAAGCGGTGAGTGAAGAATTTGTCGAACTGCTTAGCGGCAAAGATCTCGAAGTGGTGTTCGATAAACAGCCCTAACCATATAAAGCAAAAAAGCGACATTGAGTTCGCCTTTTTCTTTTAATTCCGAGCACTTTCGCCAGTGATTGAGTTACTCGCCGACACTGTCGCCATTTAAGTACACAGTATCAGTGACGGGTTCAAACCAATCGACCGCTTTCCCCTCAAGCGCCTCTTGAACGGCCACATGCTGCATGGAAGATGATGCCGTTGCGCCATGCCAATGCCGCTTACCACAATTACACCAAATCAAATCCCCTGGGCGAATCGTGGTGCGCTCACCACCTTCACACTGAGTCCAGCCTTCACCCTGGGTGACCAATAGCATTTGCCCGAGTGGATGGCTATGCCAATGGGTTCGCGCCCGCTGAAAAGTTCACTACGGCCATGCCCACCCGCGCTGGTGGCGGCGCATTAAATAAGCTGCTGATCACCACCTCGCCGGTAAACCATTCACTCGGCCCTTTAATCGGCTGTTGTGTTCCTGCGGGGATCAGTGTCATAGATGCGGTTTCTAAGGTATTCATCAAAAACTCCTTCGCTGACATTGTCTTAAACTGATTTATAAGTGATGGCGGTATGGGGAATAGTCCGCAAACCGCCCTTTTAACAAAGGTAATAACCTACTTGAGCCTAGAAGGACGATGCCTGCATATCGATCACAAATCGGTAATGCACGTCGGATTTTTCCAGACGTTCGAAGGCTTCATTAATCTGCTCCATTTTGATCATCTCGACCTCTGGCAAAATGTTCATTCGGCCGCAGAAATCGAGCATCTCTTGGGTCTCGGCAATGCCACCAATGAGTGAGGCGGCAATACGGCGACGTCCCATCACCATAGGCACAGTATTCACCTCGGCAATCGGCCCCACTTGACCGACTAAGGTGAGCGTGCCATCCACATTCAATAACGGCAGGTATGGGGTAATATCATGCTTTGTTGGCACGGTATCGATGATAAGCTCGAAGCGATTAGCGGCTTGCTGCATGCGCTCAAGATCTGAAGAGATCAAAAAATCACTCGCACCGAGTTCCAGCGCATCGCTACGCTTACTTTCCGAGCGGCTCAGCACAGTAACATGGGCGCCCATCGCGGCCGCAAGTTTGATCGCCATATGGCCTAAACCGCCCATACCAATGACAGCGACTTGACTGCCAGGCCCAACGTTCCAAGTTCTTAAGGGCGAATAGGTAGTGATCCCCGCACAGAGTAAGGGCGCGACTTTAGCAAGGTCGAGCGATGCTGGAATACTCAGCACAAACTCTTGGCGCACGACGATATGCTTGGCATAGCCGCCCTTGGTAAGCTCTTGGGTGTGCCTATCGGCACTGTTGTAAGTTTGGGTAAAACCCTGCTCACAAAACTGCTCTTCACCGTGATGACAGTGAGTACATTCCTGACAACTGTCGACCATACAGCCCACAGCGACATGATCGCCCACTTTATATTTGTTCACTTGGCTGCCCACTCGCACCACGCGGCCAACGATTTCATGGCCTGGTACTGTGGGATACACCGTCCAGCCCCAATCGTTTTTCACTGTGTGTAAATCGCTATGGCAGACGCCGCTATAGAGAATTTCGATAGCGACATCGTTGTCGCGTAATTCACGGCACTCATAGTGATAAGGTTCTAGCGGGCTTTGCGCCGACGCTGCGGCATATCCAATGGTTTGCATATTTCATCCCCTGTGGATTGAGGCAGAAACGTAAAATGACACGCCTCTGCGAGAAATCATCAAGGCCAGCAAAAGCGCTGGCCCGTGAGCTAAATTACAAATAATGAGCGAAAAATTGCGTCAACTTATCGAAGGGGATTAGCTTCACTCTGTCATACAAGTCAACATGGCCAGCACCTTTTACCAGATAGAGTTCTTTAGGCTCTGCTGCGAGGCTGTAGGCTTCTTGGCTAAACTCCAGTGAGTGCGCTTCATCGCCAGCAACAAATAACAAGGGGCGCGGAGAAATAGACTCAATATCGTTAAATGGATAGAAATTCATAAACTTAGTGTTACTGCTCTGGGTCGGATGCGTCGTCTGCTCAGGCGATGATCCCGCTGGCGTATACTCTCCCCTTGGGGTGCGATAGAAGTCATAAAACTCCTTGGCAATAGGGTGAGAGTTTTCATCGATCTCATGGGGCGTACCGCCGGTGTATTGGGTTTGACCACCGCTAAACTCCACATAACGCTGCGCGGCCGCCTCGGCGATCAATTGTTTGCGCTGCGCTAAGGTCAACGACTTGCCATATAGATGACGGCTAAATCCGCCCATGTCATACATGCTGACGGTCGCAATGGCTTTCATGCGTGGATCAATTTTCGCGGCGCTAATGGCAAAACCACCGCTACCACAGATCCCGAGCACGCCAATGCGATCTCTGTCGGCAAACTCGCTGGTGCCCAGAAAGTCTACCGCGGCGCTAAAGTCTTCGGCGTACATGTCTGGCAGCACGGCATTACGGGGATTGCCCTCACTCTCCCCCCAAAAGGATAAGTCGATGGCGAGGGTTACAAAGCCGCGTTCGGCCAGTTGCTGGGCATAGAGCACCGCACTTTGTTCTTTTACCGCGCCCATCGGGTGGCCCACGATAATGGCGGCGCGTTTTTCGCCCGCCTTCATATCCTTAGGCAAATACAGATTGCCCGTGACATTCATCTTGTATTGGTTTGGAAAAGTTACTTTTTGCATAGTCAGGGTTTCACTCCGATAAAAATTGTTAGCTCCATGGGATAAATCACCTTGATGGCCCGATGTTGCAGCTAAGGCCAGCAAGCTTGTGTTTATCAACCATGCCGAGATCAGCAATGCCGCCAAAGACAATGCACCGTTCGATGTTTTCATATTCAATCCTTAATGGGGAACAGAGGTGTCACTTAGGCGATATGCGTAAAATGCCATGGCAACTCATGCTGAAATTGTCGACAAAACGCCCAAGACATTGAAGCCACGAAACTCGTGGTTACTTGCCTAAAACTCCGAAAATGCGGAAATCATGTAGTGTGAAGTGAGGAAATCGAGGCCGGATAGCGCAGCAATGTCGCGTTCGGCTTTAGTTATCCCGTTAACACGGATAAAAATGAGGCAAAAAGGCGTACAAAAAGGCCAACGGGGAGTGTTGGCCTAAGCGTTTATCGAATTTTGAATCTGTGGCGAGTAGCAGCGTCAACGGGCTTAGCTGACTATAGCGCCACGCGGCTCATCTGGGTCTGGTGATAACGCAACCGAGCGATGGATAAGGCGATTAATGCAAGCAGTGTTAATGACCCCATCACGACCCCCTGCCACTCGGCTTTATGCCAAAACAGCATCAGGTAAGGCCCGCCCAGCGCTGCGCCTAAGTAATAACAACACAGATACAGCGAAGTCGCCTTGGCGCGGTCTCGGCTTGCGCGCATCGCCACAAAAGAATTGCAGCAGCTGTGGGTTAAGAAGAAGCCACAGGCCGTCATCAAAAAGCCAAGGCTAATCGTGACCGGAGTATCAAACAGGGTCAATAAACTGCCCAGTAACATCAAGCACCAAGACCATTGGTATAACTTATGTTGACCAAATTTTGCCAACCACTTGGCGGTAAAATAAGAAGCCACGGTACCACTGGAATAACATAGGAAAATCAACGTCGCTTGGAAACGGCTCCACTCGTAGGGTGCGGCCATCAAATGCAATTGAATAAAGCTAAATTGATTCACCATCATCATAAAAGTGATCCCACCGATGGCATAGGCTAAACGCATTTGCGGATCAGTTAGGTGATGACTAAAACCATAAAAATCCTGTAATAAACGTGCCCGTTTTGACAGTGTTGGCGAGGTGGCTTGTCCGCCCGAGACCGCCTGCGCATCGGCGCCAGAAGGCAATAAATAACTGGTTAAGGCAACACCCGCAAGCGTGACTAAAAACAGCAACCACATGGACTCTTGCCAAGATAAAAACTGTGACATCACCCCGCCGAGTAACCGACCGACAATCCCGCCGATACTGTTGGCCATAATATAAATGCCCGCGGCTTTGAGCATAGTGCTTGGCGAGAGTTGCTCCTTAAAATAGGCCATGGCAATGGCGGGCACCGCCGCCAGCAGCACGCCCTGTAAAAAGCGCACGTAGACAAGTGCATTAAAATCCCCTGCCCAAATCAACAGCAGATTCGACAGAGCCAGTAGCCAGAGACTCACTACAATCGGCGTATGGCGGCCAATTCTGTCGGACACGACCGCATAAATTAATAGCGAAAACGCCAGCGAAAAGCTGGTGACCGAGAGGATAAGCGTTGCCTGTGAGCCCGATACCGCAAAATGCTCTGCGATCAGCGGTAACATGCCCTGCATCAAATACAGATTGATATACACCACCACGGAAGCCACACACAGGGCCCACATCAGTCGGGTATCACGTTGTTTACTGTCGATAATAGTGTCTAACACGGCTTGCACTTTTGGCCTCGATAACGCATCACTCTCAGGATAGACAAAGATTAGCACTGGGCATAACATAACAATAATAGATAATTTATATTGAAATTATTGATTTTTGTTATAGCTAACAGTTGCAATACGTCTTGTTATCGACCAAACAATGCAAGACACGACTGTACTGGATTATGGTGCATTGTTACCCCTTAGAACACTGTGCCCTCAAGCATAAGTAGAATCGAGCATAAAAGATTAATAATCATGGATATACGCCAACTTAAACATTTAGATGCGCTGGCCAATACCGGCAGTTTTACCGCGGCGGCCAAGAAGCTCAATATGGCGCAGCCTGCCCTGAGCCAAAGTATTAAGCGGCTCGAGCAGTCGCTTGGGGTGACACTGATTAATCGCACCAGCAATAAGAATGACAAGCACCTCGCGCTCACCGCCGAAGGCTTAGTGTTGCACCAGCATGCCATGTTGATCCTAAAACAAATTAAGCAGGCGGAAGCGCAAATCCACGCCATGGCGAATCTCACCTCAGGGGAAGTACGGATTGCGGTGCCGGGCATGCTGGGCTCCTTCTATTTGCCCTCACGACTTATGGCCTTTCGCCATCAATATCCCGAGTTAAAGCTGTCACTGTTCGAAGGCGGTACCCGTGACGCGCTGCGGATGCTACAGCAGGAAGAAGTGGATATCGCCATCATTACTGCCCAGGATCTGCAGAGTGACTTCGATAGCCAATTGTTAATCCGTGAGCAGATGGTGATCGCCATGGGCGCCGAGCACCCGCTCGCCGATCATCCTGCCGTCAGCCTCAACGACTTCTTTGACCATGAATTGGTGATGTTTAAAACTGGCTATTTCCACCGGGAATGGATCCTCTCCCAGGCAAAAGAATTGGGTAAAAAGCCCAATATCGCCTTTGAGACCAACCTAATTAACTTAATTAAACAGATTGTATCCCAGGGATTTGGGATCACTAGCGTGCTCGAAATGGCCATCAGTCCAAAAGATGACATTCTTGCTAAACCTTTTGACCCGCCGGTGTTTTTAAATCTGCATATCGCGTGGAAAAAGCAGCGCCCCGTCAGCCAAGCCGACCGCGCCTTTGTGGAATTTTTAATGAAAAACCGCTAACAAAAAGCAATTAAAAGGGCCGATTGCTCGGCCCTTTTAATACGTCCCCTAATAATTAAGGTGAAATAGGTTAACTCATAACAAGTTAGCGCTGTTTACGGCGACCAAAAGCAAATGGCAGCAGTAATAAACTTAACCAGCCTAAAGCACCACCGTCATCCTTCTTCGGCGGCGTATCGGTAATAGAGACAGACACTAAGCTCGAATCGCTATTGCCGTGGTTGTCGGATACCGTCAGTTGGAATGACACGGTTTGTGCCGCACCATTCACACTTGGCGCCACTAAGTTTAATTTGGCCGCTGCAGGGTCAAAATTAAAGCTGGTGCCACCTAACTGAGTCCACTTGTAGGTCAGCGGATCATTGTTCGCATCCGATGATTTGCTCGCATCGATAAACAGCGGCTTACCTTCTTGCACTGAGGTTGGCGCTTCAACCTTAGCCACTGGCGCCACTTCAGCCACATCAAACTGGTAACTTTGCGTCAGGGTTTCTGACGAGGCATTGTTGACCTTGTTTGTTAGGCTTAACTGATTATCGACACTCGCCTTACGTGGTACCAACTCAAAGCTGATGTCCTTCGCGTCAGCGCCCGATAGCATCTCGACCGTCCAAGTGATCTTATTGCCATCTTGCTTACCGTCATGGCTGATGTTAGCCACTTCATGGCCTTCAGGCAGTAGAGCTTCTAAGTTATACACACGTGTTTCTTGGGTTCTGTTGGCTTCGATGCGGGTCTTCATCATCTTTGCCACACCTGGTGTCAACTGACCACTTAGCGCATTGCCCAGAGGCGACAACACATCATCACCCACACGTTCAAAGATAACGGGTAACTTCACTGGCGCTACCTTGTCATCACCCGTGGTGAGGGTCAGCATGGCTAAACCATCGTCGCCCACTTTGAGCGCGTCCTTCCACGCCAGCTTGACGTCGAAGTCTTTAGTATCGCCAGAAAGGGTCGCCGTGAGGTTATCCCCTGCGGTTTCGTTGTTGTAGAAGGTCAATTGTTTCAAACCAAACACGTCATCGGCCGTCGCGGATGAGGCGCTGTAGTTTTGCACAAACACATAGTAAGTGCCTTTAACAGGATTGTTGAGTAGGACACTTTCCTCTGAACCGTCTTTCGCCGATGAAGCCACTCGAGCAAGCTTACTACCATCGTTTTTATCGAGTAGCACATACATATCGAGATCAGGCGACGTGGTGTAGCTAATCGATGCACGGAAATACAGTGCATTTTCATTCACGTCAAATTTAAACACTTTGACGCCATCGGCGAGATCATCAGTGTATGAGGCATTGTTCGAGTCTTGCTTCACGCTTGACTCAATGGTTTGGCTAAGCTTTAGGCCCGACACTTCGGCGCCAACGCTGGCAAAATCCACCGCCTTTAAGCCTTCAAGATTGATTTCATCCGCATTACGGGTCGCTTCAATGTTCACTAAATTGGGCAGGTTACGCTTACCAATCTTAGCGGCAATCGGCATAGTCGCCGTTGGGAAGCTGGCCGACTCGAGCACTAAGTTGCCAAAGCCCCAATCTGCGCCCACTTGTGTCACATCGGCGGTTACGGTAATGGTTTGGCTCGCACCTTTTTTCAGGGTAAAGCTTTCTGGCGATACCGTTACTGCTAACTTATCGGTCACCGCTTGGCCCTTCGCCGTCCAGCTGCCATCTTGAGTTGCGGTTACGGTACGGGTCCAAGTACAAGTATCCACGCAGCGAGAATCGGCCATGCTAGGCACGTTTAGCTTACGTGGGTCACCGTTCACGACTGGGTTGGCAATTTCATAGTTCAGGGCACTTTCGTCCATCACTAAACCAGTTTTAGCCGCTAAATCCACACGTATACGGCCAGCGCCCACATCGAACGGATCGGCAACGGTTTTAGCATCGGCTTTTTTCATCGCCTGCGCGGTCGTTGCAGTTAGCATTAATGCGGAGCGGATATTGTCCGGCGTCCAATCCTTGTGCAATGACTTTAGCAGCGCACCAGCACCCGCAACATGGGGGCTTGCCATTGAAGTACCCGACATCAAGGTAAAGTCGGCAGGATTCGTGCCCGATTTATCATGGCCAAATTGTTGATCAGCATAAGCTGCGTAAATATCTGAGCCAGGAGCGGCCACCGAAGGCACAATCACATCATTGGTCGCATTTGGACCAATCAGTGAACTGGCAGATAACACATCGGCCTCACGGCTAATCGCTTGCGGTGTTGGGGTTAAGGTTAGCTCCACTTCAGGATTGGCGGCCATGGCCTCGAGTAAGGCTACGCCATCGGTGTTACCAATAAATACCGCTGGTACATTTAACTTCTCCAATGCCGACATGGTTAAACGCGCATTGCCTTCACCATCACGGTTGTACACGATCACCGCTTTAGCACCCGCGGTTAATGCACCCGACACTTTAGTAGCGAAATCACATGAACCGCGTTTGATAACGGCAATTTTGTCTTTAAAGGCATCGGCAGGGAACACTTTACAGCCTTCCACATTGGTCGCATCAATCGCGCCTGCAAATACGGGTAGCCCTTTCACGACGTTAGTTTGCACAGGACCTGAGCCTGGGGTGAATTCAAAGGTCTTACCATTAAATTCCAGCTCGCGTACCACTTCACGATTGTGAGTCGAGTTAGCGACTGAGGTATACCAAGGCGCGTTTTTGGACGATGAATAAGGCACCTGCGCGATGTTTGCCCGAGTGTTGCCCGCCGCAACCGCAGCAAAAATGCCGGCATTGCGCGCCGCTAAGAAGCCCTGCTCGGTCGCGCTGTTCCATGGATTGCCACCGCCACTGATGGAGAAGTTAATCACGTCCACGCCATCTTTAATCGCATCATCAATCGCTTTTAAAATCGGCGCCGTTGCACAGCCACTGTATGTATCTTCTTGATCACCAGGCTCACAGACTTGATAGGCAATAATGTTTGCGTGGGGCGCCACGCCGGACATTTGCGCAAACGTTAAGCCAGTCGGGATACCCGAACCTTCGAGTTTACCTACTTCTCCCTCAACATAAGGTACATTGAGTAATATGTTGCCTGCCGCGGTGCTGGCCACATGCGAGCCATGGCCGCCGTAGTCTTCGCCGTTTTTAGCGGGCGGCGTCGCGCCGAAAACCTTTTCATCATCATAGATATCGGTGATTTCAGGGTAGCTGCGCACACCAATCAACTTGTCGTTACACATGCTGGCAAAATCGGTTTTACAGTCCCCCACATAAATCCCTTGGCCTAAGGGGTTGGTGTGATCGTAACCATCTTCACCCACATCGGCGAAAGAAGCGTGATCAGAGTTAATCCCTGAGTCGATAATCGCCACAATCACGCCTTCACCCATGGCCTTAGTGCCCGTCGCACTACCGTCCCACACTTTTGGGGAGCCGATCAGTGCCTGACTCACGTCGGTTTCGAGCTGTTCGATTTTCTCGCGCTCGATATAAACCACTTCAGGTAATTCGGCCAGTTTGATGGCTTGAGCCTGAGTCATACGCACGGCAACACCGTTGATGGCGTATTGGTAAGTGGTCAGCGGCTCAAGACGGGTACCAATGGCCGCGCTGGCACTTGTTAAAAAGCGCTCTTGCTTGACCTTGAGGAAACTGACGTAATTTTTGACTTCAGGTGCGGTGGCGTTCAGTTTGACATTGCCTGTCTTACCGTTGCTTTTTGCCTGTGAGGTCGACTGTACATGTTGTGGGCTGGTGGCCTTAAAGCCTGGAATATCCCCTTGATAATTCGCGACTGCGCTGTCACGTAATCTCACGATATAGGTATATTCTCCCCCGGCTAAATCTGGCTCAGGAATAAATTTTACATCTTGGTTGTTAACCGCGGTTAATTGACCTCGGGTCGAATCATTTGATAATTCGGCTGGAATATCTAACTGTAACGTTTCACCGGTTGGCGATAATACGGTTTGCGCATTTGCCGCAGCCGACAGCAATGCCATAGACACTGCTAGTGCAATTTTTGTTTTCATGTTCGCTTCCTTCGCTATATTAAAATTACTGCTGAAAGTTCCATTTTTAATATTTATTCAGTACAGCAACATCATAAAACGACTGTAACTGAGAGAACTTTACCGCAGCGTTTTAACACGGAACGATACATATTGAAACACCTTATTAACCGGATAATTACCCATAAAATCAATTAATAAGAATGTCGTTCTCAATAAATATTCATTGTTTAACGGTTAACCGAATGCGAGATGGTTTATGCTGCGAAAGGGAATGTTAGCAAGCGCTTAAAAACCAAATAAAAATTCATTATCACTCATTAATAAATCCTTTGCTTAATTGATAATTAACAGTATGCAAAGCCTATAAATCAAGATGAAAACGGATTACATTTAAATGAAATAATTTCAAGCAGACATAATTTCTCACAATTAAGGCTGTGATGAATTAGAGGATTGCATGGACAAATAACAGGCATATGATTTAACGAATGTCGTACTTTTTTAGCGAACTTATTGTCCATACAAAATACAGAGTACGGCCATCCGATAACAGTCAGACCACCCGATAGAAGAAAGAAAAGATAAAGGAGTAAAAAACAAGCAATAAAAAAGGGGATTGACTCCCCTTTCGAAAAAACACATTCACCATCCTGCCAATAGGCTTTAAAGCATTCAGCCTAGGGCTCAGTGCGTACCGCTTTCATCAGTACTTCAGTGGTGTATTTATCATTATTAATCACAGGGAAACGGTCATAGGTCTGAAAAATCACCTTGTCCTGATACTTGATCATGGCCACTACGCCGTAGTTAATGCGTTTATCGATAGATTGCGCCGGTAATAAGAACTTAAACGGCACAGGCGCCCTAGCGATATTAAAGCTCTTTTGGGCAATGATGACGCCGGGCGTGTTCAAATCGATAATCGCAATGGTAATTTCACTGCCTTGGGGCAGGAGAATTTTTTCCAAATAGCCCGCAGCCCCATTCACCACCACCGGAGGATCGGGTTGAACCGTCACGCAGCCACTTAAGGCAAATGACACCAGTAAAAATGAAAGAAACAACTTTATTTTCATCAACATATTAACTTCCTTTTACCATACGGATCAGCCCCTCTTGGGTCGTCGATGCGACAAGCTCATCCTGCTGATTAAAAAATTGGCCTCGTACATAACCTCGTCCACCACTGGCGGTTGGACTGTCGATACTGTAGAGCAACCATTCTCCCATATTAATTGGGCGATGGAACCACATCGCATGATCGATTGTTGCCATGCGGATCCCCGGCGTTAAAAACGACACGCCATGGGGCTGAGCCGCCGTGACTAAAAAGTTAAAGTCCGAGGCGTAGGCCAGCAAATATTCGTGAATATGGGCATCCGTTGGCATTGGCCCATTCGCCCTTAGCCACACATAGCGATAAGGTTCGGTTTCTTTGGGCGCGAAGGGATGCAAAGGATTGACTAACCGCATCTCAATCGGCGCGTCTTCCATAAATTTTTCGAGAATGCGCGCGGGCACTTTATCCCTTAAGGTCATCGCCAGCTCATTTTGATTTAATAAGCCTTCAGGGCCCGGCACCTCAGGCATTTTGGCCTGATGGTCAAAGCCCGCCTCGGGTTCTTGGAAGGAGCAGGTCATATGAAAAATCGGCCGTCCCTTTTGTATTGCGCTCACGCGTCTGGCACTGAAACTACCGCCGTCACGCATATTCTCAACTTCATAGACTATGGGTAGCTTCTCATCCCCTGCGCGTAAAAAATAAGAGTGTAGCGAATGCACTTTACGCTCTGATGGCACGGTTTGCTTAGCGGCGCTCAGGGCCTGCCCCATCACTTGGCCACCAAACACATGACCAAATCCTAAGTCTTGGCTTTGACCACGAAACAGCCCGATTTCAATTTGCTCGAGGGATAATAATGATAATAGATCGTCTAATACCTGACTCATGGGATCCTACTGAAAATTAGCAACTAATGCCCAAGGGTAACTCAGTTAGACTAGGGCTGACCAGTAGAGAGTCGATAGCTTATGCATCTTGTGGCTTCAGCCCGCCCAAAGCACTACTCAATCTTAATATGATGCTCAAGGGCACTCTGTTTTGACCAAGCCAGCACTTTATCTTCGCCGCAGGTATGCAGATTAATCGGAAAGGCATAATGCAACTCAGGCCAGTACTTAACCAGTTTATCGGGTGTGCACAGACCCTCACTGAAATAGATGGACTGAAATTCGGCAAACATCCCATGACTCACGCTACCCGCCCCCGCGAGCAAATGTTGGCCATTCGGTGCGGCACCACTGACTAAAAATGCCATGGTCGCCGTGACCGTATCAAAGGAAAACAGCGGTTGAATCGCTGGCGCTAAGTGTTTATGGGTCATGGCCGTGAGTGCCTGCGGGCACAGACTATTGATATGGATATTATATTGCTCGCCCTCCAAAGCAAGGCTGTTAACCATACCGACGAGGGCCATCTTGGCGGCGCTAAACGGAACCTGATGTAAGTCACCAAACAACGCCGACACCCCAGTGGTCATCAAAATTCGGCCATAGCCATGGGCCTTCATTAATGGCCAGAGGGCTTGGGTCAGATAAAAGCTACCATGCACATCCACATCAAACTGTCGCTGCCAGTCGGCTTGTTGGATATGCTCGAAGGAGCACGCGCCGTAAACCCCGGCGTTATTGACCAAAATATCTACGCGTTGCCAATCTTGCTGTAGGCGATTCACCATCGCCTTGACATCATCCTGCTGGCTAACATCCACTTCAAAATACAGGCATTCTCCGCCGAGCTTTAAAATGGCCTGATGGGTTTGCTGCAGCTCTGCGTTAGTTGCATGAGTTAAGTTAGAAGAGTTCGTTGCCCTCAATGCCTCGCCTTGGGATGGACTTCCCTTAGGTTGGTCAACTAATACCAGTTTGGCGCCCCGCTCAGCCAACATAATGGCATAGGCTCTCCCTAGCCCGGAGCCTGCTCCCGTTACCAACGCCACTTGATTATCGAAACGCATCCTATCGTATCCTTATCATTGACATTCACGTTAAACGCCACACTAAACCTTTCACCTCACAGCTCTGGTTACTGCAAAAATAGGGGTGAAGTTCATCGGCTTAGCCGATGTTTGGCAGTGGATCACAGGGGATATAAAAACACAGGCATAGTGGATTTTCTTTGAACTTGGCGACAAATCTTTCCCCTGAAAGCGAAACATCTGTGCGCCAATTCAAACTCTATTACATGCGTGTATTAGATAGTACTCACTTTAACGCAAATTCTTGTTATGCTATGACGCTGTTCACTACCCAATTCTTTTCTTAGATAACGACTGGACATCATGAATCCTTGGATTTTAGCCATCAGGCCCCGCACCTTACCCGCGGCAATCGGTCCCCTATTAATCGGTAATATTCTGGCACTGCACCTTGAGCGTTTTAGCTGGTTAATTGCCGCCACCTCGATGTTGTGCGCCATCCTATTGCAGATCGCCGTCAACCTCGCCAATGACTACTTTGACTTTAAAAACGGCATCGATACCGCCGAACGGCTCGGTCCGGTTCGCGTCACCCAGAGCGGTATGATCCCCCCCCATAAAGTACGTAATGCGATGGTCCTATGCTTAGTGCTGGCATTAACCGTGGGCTCGTATTTGATTTGGCACGGAGGTTGGCCGATTGCGATTTTAGCGGCGGCGGCCATTTTAGGCGCCCTCGGCTACAGCGGCGGCCCGTATCCTTTGGCATCACACGGGCTAGGTGAAGTCGCCGCCTTCGTGTTCTTTGGTTTGGTAGCCGTGGTCGGCAGTTATTATCTGCAGGCGGGTGATACCAATATGAATGCCTGGCTACTTGGCTGTGCCATTGGCTTATTTAACGCCGCCATTATGTTGGTGAACAACACCCGCGATATTCGCACCGACACCCAAGCGGGCAAACATACGCTCGCGGTGAAGATTGGCGAGGCGCAGGCCAAAGTTTTGTATCAAGCCTTAATTTACTTACCCTTTGGTTTAGTGATCGCAGGATTCTTACTGGGCATTCTGCCGGGCTTACCGGTACTGCTGGCGGGCTTATCCCTGCTTATCGCCCGTAAACTCAGCAGCGATTTCTATGCCGTATCGGGTGAAGCGCTCAATCCACTATTGGGACGCACGGCAAAACTCACCATGATATTCAGTACCCTATTCAGTGTGGGACTGGTGTTTACCGCATAAACGGGAATATCTACGTCTCGGGATTACCCAGAGTTGAGTGAAAAACCAGCCCACAAGGCTGCTAGATAAAAATAGACCAAGCTTAAAATACAAAAAGGTTCGTCACGATGCGTTTAATACGCAACATGACGAACCTTTTGCTTTTAGAGGTTAGGACCAGAGGTAACCCGATATTGCCGTGTTAAATAACAGGCCACTAAATTGATGTGTGGCTTTTGGCGTCTGCAAATGCGCCGCCCCAAAACACACATGCAAAGGAATTAAGTGCTCTTCCCTTGGGTGGCTAAAACGTGCCTCCGGCGCCGATTGCCAATCGATTAATTGTGCCTTGGCCTGGCTATCGCCTGATGTCACGACATCGGTTAACCAAGTATCAAACCCTTGGCTGCGAGGCAACACCTTAGGATCGCTGGAGAAAAACGCGCGCATATTGTGAAACGACATGCCAGATCCCACAATCAACACCCCTTGCGCGCGCAATGTCGCAAGAGCCTCGCCGATAGCGATATGGGCACTCGGGTCGAGGTGCTGCACTAAGGACATTTGCACCACAGGAATATTCGCCTCCGGATACATCAACTTAAGCGGCACAAAGGTGCCATGATCGAAGGCGCGCTGATTGTCGAGCCGCACCTCAATTCCACTTGCATTGAGCAAACCAGCAATCGTTTCGGCAAGCTGTGGCTCACCGGGCGCAGGATAAGAAAGCGTATAGGCCTCAGGTGGAAAGCCATAGTAATCGAACAACATACCAGGATGGGGATGGCTCGACAGTGTCACCTGTGCCTCTTCCCAGTGTGCCGTCACCAATACAATGGCCTTGGGTGTCGGGATAGTATCCGAAACCTTAGATAAAAATGCCCTTAAGTCCAGATGATTTGCATCATTGAGTAGCGGTAATGGCCCGCCACCATGGGGAACAAATAACACTGGCATTAAAGCGGAATTCGCGTGCGTCATAATAAACTTCTCTTGATGAAACCGTTAGTTGTCACTTATAAATCAGACCTTGCCAGCCTTGTGACTAAGATTAAAAAGCTGCTTTCATGTCCACCAGCTGACGTTGAAAACGCACTAATCTATCAACGGTTTCATCGAGCTTGATGATTAAAAACAACAGCGCAGATAAAGACAATGCGGGTAACGCGCTCAGGGTGGTTTCGTAATTAAAGTGGTAGTAAATGGCCCCCATCATCACCGACAGTAATGCCGTCGCCGACAAGACTCGGTATTCACGCCAGCCAATGCCAATGGCGCCCAGCACTTCAATCACACCGATAAAATAACCAAAACCCGTAGGCAAATTCATCACGCTAAAGGGCACATGGAAAAACGGCACGCTGAGTAACTTGCCCATGCCCGAGAATAAAAACACTATGCTCATCGCAAGTGTCATCACCACCGCCGCACGATTTAAGGTATTGGCACAGATAAACAGTTTTTGAGGGTCAGTCTCGGCTGCGGTTTTATCTGCATTGCCTTTGGCTAAACATAATTGATTTATCGACATAACTACCTCATTACTCATCTCTTTTAGACTCAGTTCAGCGTAAACCCTCGCTAAACGGCACCCTAAACGCAAAGTAGTGGACTCGCATTGAGCCCACTACTTTCATATGGCGGAATTATGCGCCCGCAAAAAATAAATAAATATGGAATAATATCTAACAACTCCTAAAATAATTCTTTATTTGTTTAAGAGTCTTGCCATGACCTTAGAACAACTGCTGATGTTCAATACCGTCGCCCTCGCTGGCTCGCTAAAAGCCGCCAGTGACAAACTCCATAAGACCCAACCGGCGATAAGTCAGAGCATTAAACAGCTGGAATCCCAGTTAGATTTAGTGCTGTTCGACCGCCAAGGATATCGCTTAACGCTCACCCAAGAGGGGCGAAAGCTGCTGCAATACGCCCAGCGCGTACTGAACGAAGCGCAGGAGATGCGACAAGTCGCTAAGCATTTGGCTAAAGGTAACGAGGCCAGTATCACCTTGGCCTTCGAGGCCTCCTTTAACCTTACCCGCATCTTGCCGATGCTGGAGCGAACACAAAATGAATTTCCGCACACTCAAATCATTCTTAAACAAGAATATTTAACCGGGGCACTCGAGGCTTTAAATCAGGGCGAAGCCGATATTGCGATTTCTGCAGGCGGCATTGAGCCGATACGCTCAAGCCATTTTGAGCTGGCCTATTTGTTTTCGGGCAATCTTTTAGATGTGGCCTCACCGCGCTTACTGAGCCGGCATCCCACACTGAGCCATGTGCGCGAATTGGTGAACGAGTACCAAATTGTGATCCAAGATACCGGCACTGGCACCGCCAATATCGAATTTGGGGTGCAAGCAGGGCAACGCCGTTGGTACGTTAATGATTTTTATACAAAGAGAATGCTCATTCAGAGCGGCATGGGCTGGGGAAAATTACCACATTATTTGGTGGAACAAGCCCTTGCGGATGGAAGTCTACTGCCACTGGAGCTGCGGGAAAGGCAAAATCTTATCCAACTCGATTACTATATAATGCGCCCGCCCCACTCGCCCTTAGGCCCTGTGGCGCAGGCACTGTGGGAAAACTTAGTCCAATTAGCCGCAAAGCAAAGCGTCTAAGCAATCTATCTAGGTAACACACGCTCAAGATATGTCGACAGAATAAGCATTTATGGAGCAGCCGCGCAATTGTTGAGTTAATGACGGAGCAAATTCAACCATTCTTGGGAATTGGCCAAAATAAATTGATACACGCTGCCATCATCCAAGGTGATTTTTATCGCATCAGAAGTCACTGGTAAAATGCCGCCGCCCTTACCCCAACAGGATTCAACCTTGGCGATAGCCTTTCTTTGCAGTTGATATGGCCCAAGTCCTAAGGTTTTATTGTAGGGGGAAAAACAAACCATCTGATCGGTGACAGTTAACTGGCCATCGGCTCGTGCCACACCATCTTGCGCCGTCGCGATAGCAGATCTGATTAGGTTTTCTTGCATAGCTTCACTCCATTGAATAGTGCTAACAGCATAATTTCCAATCTACCAAACACTGCGGCTATGTCAAGTTTTCGATATTCACTTGCACTCTACTACTCATAACAGGCTCTTACGATTGCCCTTCACGAAAGCACCTGACGAAAGCTCATCACAAAAGCCCATCACATTAGCCCCTAAAGCTGACGCATACACTATGAGGGATAAAAATAGATTAACTATCAATGAGTAGAAACAGATTACTGCTCAAAATAAATGGCAGCCTCTTCACGCACATGATCCGAATTAAGTGCCCAAAACGATTCGGAGATAATGGGTCTATCACTGTCAGATATCCAAATAATCCAATAACTCACATCGGGAAACTGCCCTATCACCTTTTTCATGGCCGCCAAATACATGCCATAGAGTTGCTCCATAAACTCCAGCGCGACCTCTGTGTAACAAAAATCCTCATCCGTCACTGTGTAAGCCTGTGAAAATACTTGATATAAGGCTTTGTAAGCATGCTTAACCTTCGCGAAATGATCATCGTGCCATTCGAGCCATTCATCGGGAATGTATCGGCTGTAAGTATCTGTGGGGTCGGCTAAATCAGACTCACAATTCGTCACCGCAATGGGATACGCCATTTCCAGATCTTCCCCCAGCAATAACGCATAACCGTAGGGGGATTTTTGAGCACTTGCCGCCTTGATTGAAGCAATAAGTTCAGTCTCAAAGAGCCGTTGAATTGATGCGAGTGATTGAATAATTTCGGTTTTCATCATGCTGATACTGTAAAAGCCTATCGTTGGTTTAGCCTATCATCTGTGGTCGCAGTGAATGTCATTTGTCCTAAATCACGCTCAGTCGTGCCTACACGGCGAATACATTCGCTCAGCGTTGATAATAAACAATTGACCAAAAATCAAACTGTTCACCTTTGGCGGCGCACCAATCCGGAAACGGCTCATCCCCAGCAAGCGTGGAATACTCCTCCCAGCAATTAACCATCGACAGATAATAATCATGCCTGTTTTGCAGCCTTGATTTACGCTCAATCGTCGGTAATCGCGTGATTAATGCTTGTGCTGACGCTAGCGAGTCTTTTGCCCGTGATATATCACCCAGCAACACCGATTCCGATAGATGGTGGGTCTGAAAATCGACACTGTTTAAGTGAGACAACGCGACTTGAGTGAGGCAAATTTCATCGGTAGGCTCGAGCGCTAACGCCCTTTAATAGGAATCGGTATTCTCGCCAATAAAGCCTAACCATTTGTGGGGGATGGGATTGTTAGGCTCATCTAACGTCCATTGGGTCAGCACGCCTTTTAGTAAAACTATGAGGGGATAAGCGAGTAACTGGTGTGTTTCACGGTGCCCAAAACCTAAGGAGGATAGCTCCTCTGCGATGTGCCTCTGATCTGCCAAGGGCAGGCTCTTACAGTGCGACACGAATTGGTTTACCGTCACAATCGCTTGCTTCTTTAGCCCTTGCTCTTTTTGCAGGCAATATTGACCAAAAAGTTCATACCCCTTCAAGGCCGAATACTGAGTCCCTATCGCCTTTAATCCTTCAAAGTTATCGCTATTCCAGTAGTTCATAAGGTACTTCAATCAGTATTTAATCGCCTATGATTGCCCATATTGAGTCTTGCGGTAAACCAAATTTTGCCAATTAAAAAATAAATTTCCCACTAGGGTATTGAATAATATAGTTTTTACTGGATAAACCTTGATGTTCAAAACAGCACTAAATATCACATAAGTAAAGAATCCACCTTCTGAAGAAGGTGGCTTTGTTTTAACCCCCTAAAAGGGGGCCTTTATTCAAGAGCAAGTTGACCCTGCTCTTGCCGCTCTACTTTCTCTTGATGCCTAACGTATCTACGGATTATTTCCTCGTTAATTCCAATCGAATCGACGAAGTATCCTCTCTGCCAAAAATGATTTCCCCAAAGTTTATTCTTACGTAGGTAAGGAAATTTACTGAATATTTTCAACGCTATCTTACCTTTTAACGCCCCCATTAAATTCGATATAGATATCTTCGGAGGTACCTTCACCACTAAATGAACATGGTCAACTTGAACATTTAGCTCCATGACTATGCATCCCATTTGATGGCAATAAACCTGAATGCATCGATAAACCTCTTTTCCGACATTACCTTTCAATATCCGAAAGCGGTACTTTGGTGTCCAGACTATATGATATTGACATCGCCAGAACACATGCGATGCTTGCTCGTATCTACTCATGTTATTTGCCTCTTTTGACTTCGCTAAAAATCAAAGATGCATTTAACATGGGTAGGTATACAGGCAAAGCCTCAAATGATGATAACCACCTACTGAAGTAGGTGGTTTTGGGCTAAAAATAAAAGCCCCTATTTAGGGGCCTTTATACAATTTATTTAGAGTTTGATTAATACCCTGTTTGGGGCACTCCAATCTAAATGATATTTCTCGCCAGCGGGCTTATCTAAGCGCTCAAAGGTATGGGCACCGAAAAAGTCCCTTTGACCTTGAAGCAAGTTTGCTGGCAGGGTCTCACTGCGGTAACTGTCGTAATAGGCCAATGCCGAACTAATACAAGGCACGGGGATCCCTTGCATCACAGCAGCCGCCACAGCACTGCGCCACTCGGTTTGTTTTTCCGACAAGGTAGTTGCAAAGGTGTCGGCCATCAATAAACAGCTTAAGTCCGCATTCGCTTGATAAGCTTGAGTGATAGATTGCAAGAAGGTGGCACGAATAATACAACCCGCACGCCAAATCTTCGCGATTTCAGCAAAATCGAGCTGCCATTTTTGCTCCTGCGCCGTCATCGCCATGAGTTGGAAACCCTGGGCGTAGCAACACACTTTAGCGCAATAGAGCGCGCTCTCTAAGGCATCGATTAAAACGGCTTTTTGAGCATCATCCATCGCCACAGAGGCAGGACCTGAGAGCTTTTTACTGAGCTCAACACGGAGGGATTTTTGGGTGCTGACCGCGCGCGCATAAACCGCTTCGGCAATGGTGGGAGCCGGACAACCAATTTGCAAACTGCTTACCGCAGTCCATAGGCCTGTGCCCTTTTGCCCTGCTTTATCGAGGATCATCTCAACTAATGGCTGACCCGTTAGCGGATCCGCCTGTTTGAGCACCTCGGCGCTGATCCCCATCAGATAGCTGTTTAAACTGCCCTTATTCCAGCGTTCAAACACCTCACCCACTTGTGCTGCACTCATGCCTAAGCCATCGTGCATTAACTGATAGGCTTCGCAAATCAGCTGCATATCGGCGTATTCAATCCCGTTATGCACCATTTTCACATAATGTCCGGCGCCAGCAGGACCAATATAGGTCGTGCAAGGCTCACCTTCGGTCACGGGATTACCCGGCTCAAAACGCTCAATCGGCAGCCCTGTTTGAGGATCAACCTTTGCGGCAATAGCCTTCCAAATCGGCGCCACATGCTGCCAAGCCCCAAGATCGCCACTTGGCATTAATGAAGGGCCAAAACGAGCACCCACTTCTCCGCCCGAAACCGCTGAGCTAAAGAAGATAAATTTCCCTTGGTAACGCTTTTCGCGCTCAACGGTGTCTGTCCAAAGACTGTTGCCCGTATCGATAACGATGTCGTCCGCTTCGATACCGGCAGAAATCAAGGCATGACATACCCCATCCACAGGCGCCCCCGCAGGGACTGACAGCACGAGAATACGGGGTTGAGCGAGGCTTGCTAACATTTCTGAAAGATTAGCACAGCCTGTAATACGCAGATCCTGTCCTACACGTTCTTGTTTTTCTTGCTGTAAAACACCGTTGACTTTAACAGGATCGAGGTCGAAGGCACTGACGCGATATTGATTGTCGGCAATGTTTAGCGCGAGGTTTTTGCCCATCACGCCAAGGCCAATCACGCCAATGTCATTAAGATTGCTGTGGTTTTGCATTATATAATTCCCACGGGTCACAGAGGTTAGAAATAACCAATTTGGAGGTGTAATTATATCGGGCTTTGTAACTTAATTACCAGAGACAATAGACGATGCATACGATTGGCAATCTCGATTACAGTCTAAGATGCGTTGTTTTTTCAGGAGAATATTCCTAGATCTCATTAAACATCTTTACCAATCGTATACATCTGGGCGAGCGCTTCCCTAGGGAAGTAAATTGATTAATGAGCGAGTTTTAAGCCGAGCACGCCAAGCAAAATGAGGATTAAGCTGACAATTTTCAGCAAGCTCACGCCCTTCGCCTAACAGAATAATGCCCGCAATCGCGGTGCCCATGGCACCTATGCCGACCCAAACGCCATACGCCGTGCCTATTGGCAGCTGTTTCACCGCCAGCCCCAATAGCACCACACTCACTGTCATGGAGAACACAGTAAAGACGCTCGGCCACAGGCGGCTAAATCCGTCGGTGTACTTAAGCCCTATGGCCCAACCAATTTCAAATAGCCCAGCAAGAATTAATAGAAACCAGCTCATAGAGAACTCCCATACGGGGTCGTCCCCAAATTGATATCGGCGTATTTAGGGTCGTCCCTAAGCCGTTGTGAAATGTTTAATGTCGCTAACAATTTGAATCTAGATATAAAGTTTAGATCCAATGCCTTAATAGTGCTTCGGAAAGGCTCAACTATTAAATATGCGGGCTAGACTAGCAAATAGTGATGTACAAGAGCAAGCCTTGGGCTCCAGCCCTTCCCCCAAAATAAAAGCGATAATCAGATGGGACTGCTCTCATCGGACTATCGCTCAATCTTGGCTTTACGGCCCTTATTTTGACCGCTCACTACTGCCTTGTCACTTAGCCCACTAGAGCATCGGCATAGCCCATGCGGGTTAAGGTCGTGCGGACTAAATCGAGGGTCTGCGGATCTTCAATGGTCGCTGGCGCCGTATATTGCTGATTATCGGCAATTTTACGCATAGTGCCGCGCAGGATTTTGCCCGAGCGGGTTTTCGGCAGCTTTTGAATCGCACTCACTAACCTAAAGGACGCGACGGGACCAATTTCTTGGCGAACGAGGGCAATTAACTGTTTATGCAGCTCCTCATCCGTAATGGTCACGCCCTTTTTTAGTACCACTAAGCCCAAGGGCACTTGGCCTTTGAGTTTATCGTCGACACCAATCACGGCCGCTTCGGCCACATCGGGATGCTGGCACAACACCTCTTCAAACCGCCCGGTGGAGAGTCTATGGCCGGCTACGTTAATAATGTCATCGATACGGCTCATGATATACAGATAGCCATCCTCATCCATATAACCCGCATCCCCAGTGAGGTAATAACCTGGGTACATAGATAAGTAACTATCTTGATAGCGTTTATTATTTTGCCAGAGCGTGGTGAGTGTGCCCGGTGGCAGCGGCAATTTGATGACCACATTACCAGAGACATTCGCCGCCACTTTGGCGCCCATCTCATCGACCACATCGACCTCATATCCTGGGACGGGTCGGCCGGGCGATCCTGCTTTAACGGCAATCGGTGCCACCCCCATCAGGTTTGCCGCCACAGGCCAGCCGGTTTCAGTTTGCCACCAATGATCGATAACTGGTTTTTTCAGTTTGGCTTCGGCCCAATGTAAAGTATCGGGATCGCAGCGCTCCCCAGCCAAAAAGACATTCTTCAAGCAGCTTAAATCGACACCTTGGATAAATTCGCCGTCGGGATCTTCGCGCTTAATGGCGCGGATCGCCGTAGGCGCGGTAAAAAAGCTTTTGACTCGATACTTCGCAATCGTGCGCCAAAAGGCGCCGGGATCCGGCGTGCCTACGGGTTTTCCTTCGTATAACAAGGTCGTCGCCCCGACAAGCAGCGGACCATAGACGATATAGGAGTGTCCTACAACCCAGCCCACATCCGATGCTGCCCAAAACACATCCCCTTGGGCAATATCATAAATATTGGCCATGGACCAAGCCAATGCCACCGCATGACCGCCATTGTCACGCACCACGCCCTTGGGTTGACCCGTGGTTCCTGAGGTATAGAGCACATACAGGGGATCGGTGGCTTTTACCGTCACACAATCGGCACTATCGCTCGTACATAAGGCAGTTTGCCAGTCCTTATCACGCCCCGCTTGCATCTGCGCCTCATATTGGGGGCGATTTAAAATCAAGCAGTGCTCAACCTTGTGCACCGCTTCATTTAATGCTTTGTCCAGTAAGGGTTTATAGGGCACCACGCCTGAAGGCTCAATCCCGCAGGAGGCAGACATGACCAACTTTGGTTTGGCATCATTGATCCGAGTCGCCAGCTCATTGGCCGCAAAGCCGCCGAAAACCACTGAATGGATGGCACCAATGCGCGCGCAGGCAAGCATGGCATAGGCGGTCTCGGGCACCATGGGCATGTAAATGACCACACGGTCTCCCTTAGTCACACCAACACTTTGCAAATAGCCCGCAAGCCTTGCCACTTGGGCCTGCAACTCACGGTAAGTAATGCTGTATTCGGTTTCCGTCACCGGGCTCACGTAATGAATGGCAATTTGCTCACCACGCCCCGCCAACACATGCCTGTCCACCGCGTTGTAGCAAGTGTTTAACTCGCCATCGCTGAACCAGTGATAAAACGGTGCCTCGCTTTCATCTAATATTTGTTTGCTCGGCGTCACCCAGTCTAAGGCCTTGGCGGCTTGTTGCCAAAATGCCTGTTTATTCGCAATAGATGTCTGATGTAATTGTTGTCCAACATCTGTCATAAGGCCTCCCATCATGACACTCACCCATGTCACCACAGATGAAGCTCTCCCCTTCCTTCCCTCAGGGATTATGACCTGCCCTGCGCTATTCCCCCATTAGACTAAGGGATATAACCGCTAAAATTGTTAAACATGTTGGATAATTGTACATCTCGCTTGCTGTGCGAAATGATTCAACATAGTCTTATGTCTTTAATGGTTTTTTTCATGGAAAGAAATACTCATTATGATGCGCTTCAAACAATTCAAACCTGCCTTACTCCTGATCCTCAGTCTCGTTAGCGCGAGCAGCTTTGCATCAACCCAACAGCTAGAGACTTTACTCGAACCCTTATCTATCGGTGAGCGAGCCAAAGTCGACAACACTCAGGTCATTAGTGCCAAGTTGCTGTCGCGGGTCTACCAAGTGCGTCAATACCAGCCGCTTTGGCAAGACAGAGACTACGCGGGCACTATGCTCGATGTGATTAAAAGTGCCGATGATGAAGGGTTGTCGAAGGAAGATTATCACTACTCCAAGTTAGTCGAACTTTACCAACAGCTCAGTGCCTCGAATTGGCAGGATGAATACCGCAGCAGTGTATTTGAAGTGCTGCTAAGCGATGGGATCATCACCTACGCCATTCACTTGCTGAACGGCAAAGTGAACCCCAGTATGCTCGGCAAAACTTGGAATTACGATGAAACCCATCTGGATTTCGATACCACGTTAAAGCAGCTCGAAGAACACATTAAAGCACACACTGTGGCTGATGCTATTGCAGGCTTAGCACCTAAGATTGCGCCTTATCACCAGCTTAAACAGTATCTTGCCCAGTACAAAGACTTAGCGACACGCTATCCCTTTAGTCCCATTCCCTATACGGAAGTCATCAAACCCGGCAGCACTTCCCCTTCGGTGCAAGGTATTGTCACACGGCTAACAGAGTTAGGTTACATAGCAGCAAGCGTGCCTGCGGACAATAGCGCCGCCGTGAACCAGCCCTTAACGTACGACAGCACGCTTGAAGCCGCGGTGCGTCAATTCCAAACAGACCATAGTCTCAAAGCCGATGGCGTGATTGGTGCGGGCACTATGGCGGCGCTAAATGTGCCCTATTCGCAACGGGTCGAACAGATCCGTATTAACCTTGAGCGTGCGCGCTGGTTATCGGCAAACTTGCCCGCCAATTACCTTATCGTCAACTTGGCAGGTTACGAGCTGTTACTCTTTAAAGACAACAACTTAAGCTGGCGAACCGACATTATCATCGGCAAAATTAACGCTAAAACGCCGCTGTTTAAATCCAAGTTAAAATACGTGGTCGTTAACCCTACTTGGACTGTGCCCCGCAGCATCTCGACTGAAATCATCAATCACTTACGTAAAGATCCCGATTATTTACAGAAGAAACACTTTAAAGTGGTCGAAGGCTCGGGCACGCCCGTGGATGCAAGCGGCATCGACTGGCATAGCATGACGCACAAAAACTTCCCCTACTGGTTTGTGCAAGACCCGGGTGAAGATAACTCACTGGGATTAGTTAAGTTTATCTTCCCTAACCAATACTCGATTTATCTACATGATACGCCAGCAAAAAGTCTGTTTGAACAAACGGATAGAGCCTTCAGTCATGGCTGTATTCGAGTCAAAGATCCGCTCGTGCTGGCGGATAAATTGCTGAGTGCCAATGCCAATTGGTCAAGTAGCACGCTCAGTAGCAAATTAAGTGAGGGAAAAACGGAAAACCTGTTCTTAGATGAACCCTTAGACATTTTGATCATGTATTGGACCGTCACCTTAAAGGACGGGAAAATCAAGTTTTACAATGACGTATATAAACGCGATCCGGTACTTATCGAGGCGTTAAACCGCCCAACTTATGAGGGTGTGTTAGCCGATGATGGCTTGCTCAACACCATGGAGTAAGCGCCGATAATCGCGGCTTTTGATACAAGTTGCTTGCTCAATCCACTGCGCTGCGTTGCCCAATTGTAAGACGAGGGCAATGCGGCACTTCCCCGCATCAAAAGTGCCTTTCCTACTCAGTGTTTAGCTCATTAATATCAATAGGTTGATTTGAGGTCATTCGAGCGAGTGGCAACAAGAATTGACAAAAAATTCAGACTAACCACACCGCAATCTTTACCTTTACGTAAACTTCATATATCTTGCTAAAAAATGATTAACTAAGGTGCCTGAATGAGCGCAACTAACACGCCACAAACGACTTATTCGATCAGTGATCTCTCCAAAGAGTTTGATATCACAACCCGAAGCATTCGTTTTTACGAAGACCAAGGCTTACTTAAGCCAAAACGTCGCGGTCAAACCCGTATTTACAGTCTCAAAGACAGGGTTCGACTCAAACTAATTCTGCGCGGCAAGCGCCTTGGGTTCTCTCTCGCGGAAACCCGTCGCCTGTTCGAACTTTACGATGCCGACAAGAGCAGCACCACCCAGCTCAATACCATGCTTGCCCTAGTGGAAGAGAAAAAATCCGCACTGCAGCAGCAAATGGATGACATTAAAGTGGTACTGATGGAGCTGAATTCGGCCGAGCAGCAATGCCGCCTCGCCCTAGAAGAAAGCAAGGCCAAGGCCTAATTCCTTCTAGGCTTGCGAGCATAGCATTAATTAACACCTCAGTTGGTACGACCGCGTGACAGGGATATATCACGCACTGTAAGACGGTTTTAAAGACTCAAGCACCTAATAATCATAACAATATAAATTAGAACCTAAGATAGGACACAAGCAATGAACTCACTCTACACCAGTCTCAATTTTGGCCTAGGCGAAGAAGTCGATATGCTGCGCGATGCGGTGCAAGATTTCGCTAAACACGAAATCGCTCCCATTGCAGCTAAAGTCGACCACGACAACGCCTTCCCTAACGAAATTTGGCCCGTGCTCGGTGGAATGGGACTCTTAGGTGTCACTGTGCCAGAGGAATACGGCGGTGCAAACATGGGCTATCTTGCCCACGTGGTCGCCATGGAAGAGATCTCCCGCGCCTCGGCCTCTATCGGGTTAAGTTACGGTGCCCACTCCAATCTGTGCGTCAATCAAATTAACCGTAACGGTAATGCAGAGCAAAAAGCCAAGTATCTACCAAAGCTTGTCAGCGGTGAACATATTGGTGCTCTGGCGATGAGTGAACCCAATGCAGGCTCAGATGTGGTTTCGATGAAGCTGCACGCCCGTAAAGAAGGCGACCGTTATATCCTTAATGGCAACAAAATGTGGATCACCAATGGTCCCGATGCCAATACCTATGTGATTTATGCCAAAACCGACTTAACCAAGGGCGCACACGGCATCACGGCCTTTATCGTTGAGCGTGGTTTTAAAGGTTTCAGCCAAGCGCAAAAACTCGACAAACTGGGGATGCGCGGTTCAAACACCTGTGAGCTGGTGTTTGAAGATGTCGAAGTGCCAGAGGAAAACATTCTCGGCGGCCTCAACAATGGCGTAAAAGTGCTGATGAGCGGCTTAGATTACGAGCGCGTCGTGCTCTCAGGCGGCCCGCTTGGGATCATGAACGCCTGTATGGATATCGTCGTACCTTATATCCACGAGCGTGAGCAATTTGGTAAATCCATCGGTGAATTCCAATTAGTACAAGGCAAATTAGCCGACATGTACACTGGTATGAACGCCGCCAAAGCCTATGTCTACAGCGTGGCGAAATCCTGCGATCGCGGTGAAACCACCCGTAAAGACGCCGCAGGCGCCATTCTTTACAGCGCGGAGCTGGCGACCAAAATGGCACTGGATGCCATTCAATTGCTCGGCGGTAACGGTTACGTCAACGAGTATGCGACTGGCCGTTTACTGCGCGATGCCAAACTCTATGAGATTGGTGCCGGCACCTCAGAAATTCGCCGTATGCTGATTGGCCGCGAGCTCTTTAACGAATCGAAATAAGCAGCCTAGGGCGAATGGCGCATGACGAGCTTAAGCCTTCATGCCCCTCGCCCACCGAGCCAACTGATACTGAGTTACCGCTTTATAAGGACAATCAAAGTGACGCAATTAAGCAGTCGTATCAACGCCCGTAGCGATGAATTTAAAGCCAAATCCGACGATATGGCCGCCCTAGTGGCCGATCTCAAAACTAAGCTCGTCAAAATTGAACTTGGCGGCGGCCCCGTTGCCCTAGAGCGCCATTTGGCCCGCGGTAAACTCCTTCCCCGTCAACGGGTTGAGAAACTCCTCGACGCTGGTTCGCCCTTTTTAGAACTGTCCCAGTTCGCCGCCTTCGACGTTTACGATGAAGAAGTACCCGCCGCAGGAATTATCGCCGGTATCGGCCGAGTGAGCGGCGTAGAGTGCATGATTATCGCCAACGATGCCACGGTCAAAGGCGGCACTTACTACCCTATCACGGTCAAAAAACACTTAAGGGCACAAGAGATTGCCAGCCGCTGTCATCTGCCCTGTATCTATTTAGTCGACTCTGGCGGCGCTAACTTGCCCCGTCAGGATGAAGTCTTCCCGGATCGCGACCATTTCGGCCGGATTTTCTACAACCAAGCACAAATGTCCGCCAAGGGCATTCCGCAAATTGCGGTGGTGATGGGTCTGTGTACTGCGGGCGGCGCCTATGTGCCTGCCATGGCCGATGAATCTATTATCGTTAAAGAACAAGGCACTATCTTCTTAGCTGGGCCACCGTTAGTTAAAGCCGCGACCGGTGAAGAAGTCAGCGCCGAAGAACTCGGCGGCGCCGATGTGCACACTAAAATTTCAGGTGTGGCGGACCACTTAGCCCAAAACGATGAGCATGCCTTAGAGCTTGCCCGCCGCGCTGTGCTGCGTCTGAATCATCAAAAAGAAATCAAATCACTCCTAAGCCCAGTCAAACCGCCAAAGTTCGACATTAGCGAACTCTATGGCATTGTCGGCACCGACTTGAAAAAGCCCTTCGATGTGAAAGAAGTGATCGCTCGCATCGTCGACGACTCCGATTTCGATGAGTTTAAGGCCAACTATGGCGCAACCCTAGTTTGTGGTTTTGCCCGTATTCACGGCTATCCCGTGGGGATTGTGGCCAACAACGGCATTTTATTCTCCGAATCAGCGCAAAAAGGCGCGCACTTTATCGAGCTGTGCTGCCAGCGCAAGATACCGCTGCTGTTCCTGCAAAACATCACCGGCTTTATGGTGGGTAAAAAGTACGAACACGAAGGTATCGCTAAGCATGGCGCCAAGATGGTGACCGCAGTGTCCTGCGCCAATGTGCCAAAATTTACCGTGATTATCGGTGGCAGCTACGGCGCGGGTAACTACGGTATGTGTGGCCGCGCCTTCGAACCAACCATGATGTGGATGTGGCCCAATGCGCGCATCTCTGTGATGGGTGGCGAGCAAGCCGCTGGCGTATTAGCCACAGTGCGCCGCGACGGTTTAGCTCGTAAGGGCGAAGAATGGTCTGCTGAGGCTGAAAAGGCCTTCAAGGCGCCGATTATTGCCCAGTACGATAAAGAGGGTCATCCCTACCACGCCAGCGCACGCCTGTGGGATGACGGTATTATCGACCCTGCGCAAACCCGTGATGTGGTGGGCCTTGCCCTGTCAGCCGCATTAAATGCCCCTATCGAAGACACCCGCTTCGGCGTCTTCCGTATGTAACGCATCTTGCGATGCCTTACGTATCACTCATAGAGGGAATCACTATGACGGGAATAATAATGACTGACACACAACACCAGAACACTAGCACTCAATCCTTAGCTAATTTGCAGCACGTCAGCTATGCGCTGAATAACGGCGTGGGCGAGTTAATCCTTAACCGCGCAGAAGTGCACAACGCCTTCGATGAGGTGATGATCAGCGAAATGATCGCCGTCCTAGGTTATTTTGCCGAGCACAAAGACTGCAAACTGTTGGTATTAAAAGCCAATGGCAAAAACTTCAGCGCAGGCGCCGACTTAAATTGGATGCGCAAACAAGCCAAGATGGATTTTGAGCAAAATCTGAATGACGCCAAGGCGCTGGCTAAGCTGATGCAGGATTTAGATACCTTTCCAAAACCCACTATCGCCTTAGTCCAAGGTGCAGCCTTTGGCGGCGCGCTTGGGTTAATCTGCGCCAGTGATATTGCCATCGCCACCGAGCGCGCCAGCTTCTGCTTAAGCGAAGTCAAACTAGGACTGATCCCCGCAGTGATTAGCCCCTACGTTGCCCGCGCCATGGGTAATCGCGCCTCACGCCGCTATATGCTCACCGCCGAGCGTTTTGATGCGCAAACGGCGCTCAAACTCAATGTTATCCATGAGATAAACGATGATTTAGCGGCCGCAGCAAAGCCCATTATCACCGCGCTGCTGGCCAACAGTCCGCAGGGAATGGCATGGGTAAAGACCCTACTCGCCCGCCTCGAAGATGGCGTGATAGACCAAGATACGATTGATTACACCAGCGAGCGCATCGCCCGCATTCGGGTATCTGATGAAGGCCAAGAAGGTTTAAACGCCTTTTTTGAGAAACGTCAGCCGAACTGGCACACGCCAACAGATACTCAAGGAGTTCTTTGATGTTGACTAACAGCATGTTCACTAAGCTTTTAATTGCTAACCGTGGTGAAATTGCCTGCCGGATTATCAAAACCGCGCAGGCCATGGGCGTTCGCACCGTAGCCTTATATTCCGATGCCGATAAAAACGCCCGCCATGTTGCCATGGCCGACGAATCGTTTTACTTAGGCGGCAGCGCCCCGGCGGATTCTTACCTCAAGGGCGACTTGATTATTGAAATCGCCAAAAAAGCTCAGGCGCAAGCCATTCACCCAGGCTATGGCTTCTTATCGGAAAACGCTGACTTTGCCCGCAAGTGTGAGGCGGCCGGAATCGTATTTGTTGGCCCAGGCAGCGATGCCATCGATGCCATGGGCAGCAAGAGCGCGGCCAAAGCCATTATGACGGCGGCCCAAGTGCCTTTAGTGCCAGGTTACCATGGCGACGATCAAACCGACGCGACACTCAAGGCCGAAGCCTTAAAAATCGGCTTCCCCATGCTGATTAAAGCCGCCTACGGTGGCGGTGGCAAAGGCATGCGTATCGTTGAGCATGAAGGCGAAATCATGGACGCTATCAACTCGGCGCGCCGTGAAGCGGCCTCCTCCTTCGGTAACGATAAATTATTGATGGAGCGTTATTTACGCCAGCCTCGCCATGTCGAAGTGCAAGTGTTTGCCGATACCTTTGGCAATGCAATTTACCTATCGGATCGCGACTGCTCGATTCAGCGCCGCCACCAAAAAGTGGTCGAAGAAGCCCCAGCCCCAGGTTTAAGTGATGAGCTGCGCGCCCAAATGGGTGAAGCCGCCGTAGCTGCCGCTAAGGCCATCGATTATGTCGGCGCGGGAACCGTTGAATTCCTGTTAGATACCGACAATAGCTTCTACTTTATGGAGATGAATACTCGTCTGCAGGTAGAGCATCCTGTGACCGAAATGGTGACGGGCCAAGACTTAGTCAAATGGCAGTTAATGGTCGCCAGTGGTCAACCGTTACCGCTCAAACAGGACGAAGTGCGTATCCATGGACACGCCTTTGAGGTGCGTATTTACGCCGAAGATCCGCAAAATGAGTTTTTACCCGCCAGCGGTAAGCTCAATTTCCTGCGCGAGCCCGAGCAAAGCAAATACGTGCGTATTGATTCCGGCATCCGTGAAAACGATGTGATCAGTAATTTCTACGATCCTATGATAGCCAAGCTCATCGTGTGGGATGAGTCGCGTCCACGTGCGCTACAACGCCTAGTGCATGCCCTCGAGTCCTATCAAATCAGCGGGCTTAAACACAATATTGAATTTTTGGCGAATATTGCCGAGCATCCCGCCTTTGCCAAGGCGGATTTTAGCACCGACTTTATTACCCGTTACGGCGATGCGCTGATTGGCAGTGCTTCGAGCGAGACCGATACGGCAATCGCCTTTGCCGCGCTGTATCAAGTACTTGCCCGTAAAGAAGCCGCCAAGGCACAGGCGATTAATAGCGCCGATCCTTACTCGCCTTGGAGCCAAGTCAGTGGCTTTAGACTCAACAGCGTTAGCCAGCATACTATTGCCCTGCTCGACGATGCCCACGAATTACAACAATTGGTGCTATTAGACTTTGGCGATCACTATCAGTTATCCCAACCCACAGCAGATGGCCAAGTGAGCAAGTCCCTTAGTGGTGAGCTTAAGCAGGATTTACTGTTAGCCGAAATCAACGGCCATAAGAGTAAAGTGCCAGTTAGCGCTCAGGGCGATGATTTTACGCTGTTTTTACCCTCGGGCAGTTATCACTTCAGGGCAGTTAAAACCCAAGTGGTTGAGGCAGAATCGAGCAATGAAGATAAGCTCAAAGCCCCAATGAACGGCACAGTCGTCACCCACTTAGTGGAAGTCGGTGCTGAGGTGAAGGCGGGACAAGGGCTACTGGTGATGGAAGCGATGAAGATGGAATACACCATCGAAGCGCCCTTCGACGGTATCGTTACCGAGTTCTACTTCAAGGCGGGCGAATTAGTGAGCGATGGCGCTGTGCTGCTCCATGTTGAGCCTAAAGCCCAGAGCGAGGAAGCCTAAATGTCTGCGCTGGACCTTTCGAACTTAAGCGCTACCTCGTTAAGCGCCAGCTCGGATAGGGTTAGCCTATTCGAGATGGGGCCCCGTGATGGCTTGCAGAATGAGGCCGCCGTCCCAACACAGGCCAAAGTCGCCTTGATTGAATCCCTCGCCGATGCGGGCGTGAAGCGAATTGAAGCAGGCAGCTTTGTGTCACCCAAATGGGTGCCACAAATGGCCGATAGCGGTGACGTATTGCGCCAAATTCGCCGCCAAGCGGGCGTGGTTTACAGCGCCCTCACCCCCAATGTCAAAGGCTTAGAGCTGGCGCTGGATGCAAAAGCTTCCGAAGTCGCTATCTTTGGTGCAGCGTCACAAAGCTTTAGCCAACGCAATATCAACTGTTCGATTGAAGAGTCGATTGAACGCTTTATCCCGTTGATGGACATGGCAAAAGCCGCCAATATTCCAGTACGTGGCTATGTGTCCTGCGTTTTAGGTTGCCCCTATGAAGGGGAAATCGCGGCGAGCGAAGTGGCAAGAGTGTCTGAAATCCTTTACAAAATGGGCTGTTACGAAATTTCACTCGGCGACACTATCGGTGTAGGCACGCCGTTAAAAGCCCGTAAAATGCTGCAGGCCGTGATGGAGCGAGTCCCAGTAGAAAAGCTCGCCCTGCACTTTCACGACACCTATGGTCAAGCATTAGCCAATATTATCGCCTGCATCGACTTAGGTGTGCGCAGCTTTGACGCCTCAGTGGCGGGCCTAGGTGGTTGCCCATATGCAAAAGGCGCATCGGGCAATCTGGCAAGTGAAGACTTGGTCTATATGCTCCACGGGCTCGGTTTGAAGACGGGTATCGATTTAGAAAAACTGGCATTAGCGGGTTTTGGGATCAGCAAACAATTAAATCGTCTTAATGGCTCTAAAGTCGCCAATGCAATTTTGCAGGGCGCCAAAGCCTAGACTCAAGCGTCGAGGCGCTAAACATCCATAGCGCCTTGGGGACTGAATAACAGTAAAAGGACATCAAAATGGCAGGACTCAATAAAGTCGTCAGCAGCTATGAAGAAGCGTTAACAGGTTTATCCGATGATATGACCATTATGGTTGGCGGTTTTGGCCTGTGCGGTATTCCTGAAGGCTTAATCAATCAAATGGTTAAGATGGGCGTTAAAGGCTTAACCGCCATTTCAAACAACGCTGGTGTGGATGATTTCGGTCTGGGCTTATTGTTAAAACATCGCCAGATTTCGACCATGATCGCCTCCTACGTGGGTGAGAACGCCACCTTCGAGCAGCAAATGCTCTCGGGCGAACTGAATGTGATTTTAACGCCGCAGGGCACGCTGGCGGAAAAAATCCGCGCCGGCGGTGCAGGCATTCCGGCGTTTTTCACCGCCACAGGCTACGGCACCCCCGTGGCGGAGGGTAAAGAAACCCGTGAAATCAAAGGCCGTCACTATGTGTTAGAAGAATCTCTGACCGCCGATTTTGCCCTCGTTCGCGCTTGGAAGGCCGATACTATGGGTAACTTAGTGTTTCGCAAAACCGCCGCTAACTTTAACCCTATGATGGCGACTGCGGGTAAAATCACGGTAGTGGAAGCCGAGTTTATTGTTGAGCCGGGCGAGCTCGATCCTGATCATATCCATACTCCCGGCATTTATGTTGATCGCATCATCCAAGGCAAGTTCGAGAAACGTATCGAGCAGCGCACGGTAAAAGCGGCGAAATAAGAAACGCGAACGATTAACAACGCAAGCTAAAGCGACAGAGTCTTAGCTCAAACTAGAGCCCATAGTAAAAGCCCATAAAATTGAGGCCCATAGCGACTCTAGGTAAAGGAAGGATAAAGATCATGGCATTATCAAGAGAACAACTGGCACAGCGCGTTGCCAAAGAATTACAAGACGGCTATTACGTCAACCTCGGTATTGGCATTCCCACGCTCGTGGCTAACTATATTCCCGAAGGTATGGAAGTGATGCTGCAATCGGAAAACGGCCTGCTCGGCATGGGTGAATTTCCGACAGAAGAAACTATCGATCCAGATTTAATCAACGCCGGTAAACAAACCGTTACCGCGGTAAAAGGAGCCTCGTTTTTCTCCTCAGCCGAAAGCTTTGCCATGATCCGTGGCGGCCATGTGGACTTAACCGTACTCGGCGCCTTTGAGGTCGATGTGAATGGTTCTATTGCCTCATGGATGATCCCTGGCAAGCTCATCAAGGGCATGGGCGGCGCAATGGATTTAGTGGCGGGTGCGGAAAATATTATCGTGACTATGATGCACGCCGATAAGTACGGTAACTCTAAGCTGTTACCCGTATGCGAATTGCCCCTCACTGGTTACGGCTGTATCAAACGTGTTGTTACCGATTTAGCCTTTATCGAAATTAAAGATGGCGCCTTCCATCTGTTAGAACGCGCCCCCGGTGTGAGTGTTGAAGAAATTGTTAGCAAAACCGCTGGCAAATTAATTGTGCCAGAGCATGTACCAGAGATGATGTTTTAAGCACACGCTAACGTGTGATAGTAATTTCTGTACTCAAAGAGTTTGATATTAAAGATAGTTTGATGCCGTAACTAAAGTTTGATGTGATAAAAGCCCAGAATATAATTCTGGGCTTTTATTACTTTGTCTAAACCAAGTGTGAGGCTCAGTGCAACAGCACTTATGCTCTTGCGACACGCCGTAAACCCATCCTTGGGGGCTCAACGAAAAAGTCCCTTTTTTCGATGGTCGCCAACGCATCAGCGCTGTTTGCTGCAATGTTCTGCGTATTCAACCCTGCTTTACACATCGTGTGCATTGGTGACTTGTATAGCCGCCGTTTTACTTCACGGTTAGCCACTTTGTATGCAGTTGCGGTAAACTCGCCGCAGCCTAAATACTAAGGATGCTCAAGTTGTTAGCTAAATTTCTCAATAAACGCAGTCGCAGTCGTAGACATATGCGCGATTATGCCAAAAACGTCTTTGAATATGACCAGTATTTACTGACCGATTATATCGACAGTGGAATGACAGATGGTTTCGAAAGAGTGAAACAATATCGTGAGTTTGATGAGGATTTTCGGCAATGGCAATTGTTTGGAGCTGAGTTTGGTGTACCCGAGTGTCATTGGGGCAATGTAGCCCAACTTACCTATATTGAATCGGGCTTGCTGGAGCCTAAGCCGCTTATGTGCTCGCTTGCTTACGGCTATTTTCATACCGCGATAGACTACTATCAATACTACACTGCGGTTGAGAAAACAGGTGAAGTAGCTAATGCCGGATGGATGACAACCAGTGTTTTTCGGCTTGTACTTATGCTGTTTTCTGAGCTGAAGACTGAGACTGACGAACTGTATCAAGCCTTGGCGACCGCCTGGCGCGCTAGCTGGATAATTCGTTCCCACGGGTTTATCGGTGATTTTTTGGTGTTGTTATATGGGCGATATTTGGGTGTTATTGAGCCGCCTTTTGCTACTGAAGTACAAGTGACACTTCGTAAAACAGCCTCCTTTCCCTATGCTGAATTTCTAGATAACTGGGATACTCAAGATGAAGTGTTTGTTCGCACTATGTTGCAAACCCTGTGTGACCATCAGGTAGAGCAAGCAGTTATCGGCGATAAAAAGTGCTTTTTTGAGTTCAACGGAGGACCACATACATATTTACCGCTAGCAGCGTTAATGCTGCTGAAACTGCGATCCCTTAGAGGCTTGCCTAATCCGCAGTTCAGTCATCCCGCATTTGGCGATATAACAGCTTTGTTTGAGCAAGTCTCCACAGCCTTTAGCGACTATGTCGCAGCAGAAAAGATCCAGCGGATTGAAGATGCGGCCGATGACGTGTTAACCCAGACATTAACCAGAATGCAAAGCCAAGATTTTGATGCCCATGCTATTTTTGCCAAGCGGCTCCCATAGTTGAGTGCTGGTTAAGATGTTGATTAACCATGCATTCCAATAACCCCATTTTGATAACCCCAGACTTAAGGTTGAGCCTATTCAAGCCTTAAGTCATCCCAATGCAAACGAGAGGACAAAGGATGTACCAGATTGCGATTGTGATATTTGATGAATTTACCGATATCGATTTCTTTTTAATGCGCGATATTCTTGGCCGCACAACAACCGATTGGACAGTCAAAGTGCTAGGCACCAAACCTAGCCACAAGTCGAGTTTGGGTATGAAGGTAGAAACCGATGGTCATGTCGCGCAAGTCGCCGATGCTGACGTGGTATTATTCAGCAGTGGCTACAAAGGCGTACCTGCCGCACTTGCGGATCCAGAGTTTATGTCGGCCCTTAAATTAGATCCCACACGGCAATTGCTTGGCAGTATTTGTGCAGGCTCATTCTTCTTTGCCAAGTTAGGCTTACTCGACAATATTTCGGCAACAACGCACCCCGATGCCAAACCCGCATTGGTAGCCATGGGTGTGGAGGTGGAGGACTCTGCTCTGGTGGTCAATGGCAATATTGCCACTGCGGGAGGTTGTCTGTCCTCACTCTATTTAACGGGTTGGGTTGCGGAGCGTTTATTTGACAGTGCGAAGCGCCGCGAAATTCATCGGCAACTGCTCCCCGCAGGCCAAGCCGATGTGTTTGACGCTTTAATCGAGTCGTCTATTGCCTCAGCCATTCGCTAACATAGTGCCTCAGGATAAAAGGACTTCAATTATGACACTCAAAGCACTCCTTAATCAGTTAAAAACCGAACACAAGCTCACCAGCGCAGCCGAACTAGCGGCGCTATTGGCGCAAGATAAGGCGCTGGTGCAGCAGATTAAACAGGCGGATGCGCAGTATTGGGTCAACTTTAGCAAACAGACGTTTGATGGTTGGTACTGCGTCGCTACGCCATCGAATGCCAGCTACCATGTGTACTATCAAGAGCGTGGACAACATTGCTGGGGAGAAGAGGTATTTAGCGATCAACATTTGGCAATTGCTGCGGTGATTTTTGAGTCAGGGCTGTTTCACGCTGAATAAAGGCATCAATGCCAAGACTTTCTACCTAAACCGATTCAGACCCCATAACAAAGCCATCAATCTGCCGCCACTTAGCAATATTGATGGCTTTTCATCTGAGTGACTTACTGTTAAGGTGATGTTTTTATAAGCAATTGACGTTCTCGTTCAGCACGTCAATGGCAGCGGAGCATTCACTATGGATTGGTTACTGATCGCCCTCGCAGGCTTACTCGGCGGCATGTTAAATGCGGTGGCAGGCGGCGGCAGCTTTATCACCTTATTTGCCCTTGTGTTTGTGGGCGTGCCGCCACTGATGGCTAACGCAACGGGCACAGCTGCCCTGCTCCCCGGCTACCTTGCCAGTGCTTGGCGTTTTCGAAAAGAGATTGAATATCCAGCAAATCTTAACCTAAAAACCCTGTGTTTGATTGCGATAGCTGGCGGATGCCTCGGCGCGGCGATACTGCTAAGTACCAGCGAGCAAGTGTTTGCTTATCTTGTCCCTTGGTTGATTTTGCTGGCCACACTCGCCTTTATCGCCGGACCTTGGTTACTGAAAAAACGTTTAGCGAATGCCAGCGTCCCCCGTGTGAATACCGTCAAGCCACTGACGGCAATGATGATTCTCTTTATCGTCTGTATTTACGGTGGTTATTTTAACGGGGGATTAGGGATTATTTTACTCTCCACCTTTGGGCTTCTCGGGCAAACCCAATTACATGGGATGAACGGACTTAAGAATTTACTCTCCGCCCTACTCACCACCATTGCCGTGGTGATTTACGCCCTAGGAAATCTGATTGACGGACAATATCTATTACTGCTTGCCATTATGGCGATTATTGGCGGCTATCTTGGCGCCGCGCTGGCTTATCGCATTCCCCAATCCCTGTTGCGGGGTTTTATTGTGCTTGTCGGTTTCGCCATGAGTGTTGGATTTTTTATGCGTTAATGACATCTCCACACTAGAAAGAGCGCTTTTAAGACCATCAGCAAGCGAAATGAAACAGTTAAGATCCAAACGGATGGGAAGTAAGAAACACTTTCTATTATCCCAATACTCCCAATATGACAAGCCTTGACATGTATATCCCTAAAAATATGGCACTTCACGATAAGCAGGCGATAGCCGACTTAATTAACCATTTTGGTTTTGGATTACTCATCTCCCCCAACTTAGAAGCGACCCACTTACCTCTACTTTACGAAGCGGCCGAAGATGGGCAAGAGTATCTCTATGGTCATATAGCAAAAGCCAATGGGCATTGGCAGCAGCTAGATGGCCAGCAAGTACTAGTGGTGTTCTCTGGGCCGCATTCTTATATTTCACCCACTTGGTACGCTAATGGCCCTGCGGTACCTACTTGGAACTATGCAGCAGTTCACTGCACTGGCAGAGTCGAGCTCTTAGAGGCTAGCGCGACCGCCAAAGCCATAGACAAATTAATCGAAAAATATGAACCGAGCCTATCGGG